>Ga0207689_10004202_pt1 | contig 13095 bp, 13 predicted proteins | sample KBSMisM52_FD_184312 | JGI IMG/M metagenome (GOLD analysis project Ga0207689, IMG submission 184312) | Miscanthus rhizosphere microbial communities from Kellogg Biological Station, Michigan, USA - KBS Miscanthus M5-2 (SPAdes) (version 2) | ecosystem: Host-associated > Plants > Roots >... | reverse complement strand
AGGCCGTACGCGAGGGAGACCCGGTGACCGATCACGTCGATCGGCAGCACGAGGATACCGAGCAGCGCCAGCAGGACCGGGAAGTAAACGAGCGCCTGGACGGACCGGCGCCGGGAGATTCGTCCGGCGAAGTCGCGCAGCGTCGGGGCCGCCGCGAGGCGGATCAGCAAGACGAGGACGAGGATCTCCCACGCGACGGCGAGGAAGTGAATGCGGTAGCGGGCGCGGGAATAGGCGACCGCCTTCGCGTACCGATCCGGCGCGAGCGTGTAGGACGCCGGCGCGCCGGCCGCCACGGCGCTGACGACCGGCGCGGGAGCAGCGGGCGACGCCTGCCCGGGCGCCGGCGCCGCCGGAGCGAGCGCGATCAGCGCTGCTGCGAGCAATCCGGCGCGAACGCGGCCTACATCGCGGGCGTGGGCGCCGGAGGCGGAGCGACCGTGTTCTGGCCGCACAGCCGGACGCGGTCCGAGCGGTTCGTGTGGTACTCGTAGGTCGCGTCCCGGACCCGCAGCGTGATCCGGTAGCCCGGCGTCAGGACCTGGGCGCAGCTCTCGCCGGTCTGGACGCATCCCAGACACGAGTCGGGCCACGTCATGTCCTCCTGGCTGACGCCCGCGATGTCGGACTCGGGCGCTCCGATTTTCTTCGCCAGGTCCTTCACGGAACGGCGGTACGTCTCCTCCCGGCTCTTGCTGTCGGCGCCCTGGCTCGAGGGCGGCGGCGGCATCGCCGGCTTCTTCTGGAAGAGGCACCCGGAGAGGAGCACGCACAGGGCCAGACCCGGGATCCCGAGCAGAACCTTTTTCATCGTCGTCTTCTCCTCGTATTTCGTTCGGCTGCAATCCGTGTCCCCGGGGTCAACCGCGCGGCTCGACTCGGGAACCCTCCCCCATGGATTTTCTCGCGAGCTCCAGGACGTCGAACGGGTTCGTCTTCGCGCCGATCTCCTCCCGCGCGTTGCCGAGCATGATCATGCAGAACGGGCAGGAAAGACCCACCGAGGCCGTTCCGGCGTCCTCGATCTCCTTCATCCGGGCCTGGTTGATCCGGGTACCCAGCTTCTCCTCCATCCACATCCGCCCGCCGCCGGCTCCACAACAGAGCCCCCGTTCGCAGGTTCGCGGAAGCTCCTGGACCTGGAGTCCCGGGATCGCCCGGAGCAGGTCGCGGGGCGGCGCGTAGACCCCGTTGTACCGGCCGAGGTAGCAGGCGTCGTGGTACGAGATCGTCTCCCGCACCGGCTCGGTCAACCGGACGCGGCCCTCGCGGACGAGAGACGCGACGAGCTCCGTCGCATGTAACACCTCGTATTTTCCCTCCAGCACCGGGTACTCGTTCTTGATGCAGTTGAAGCAGTGCGGGCAGTTCGTGACGATCCTCTTCACGCCGTAGCGATTCAGCGTCTCGATGTTCTGCATCGCCAGCATCTGGAAGAGATACTCGTTGCCCATCCGCCGGGCGGAGTCCCCGGTACAGGTTTCCTCGACGCCCAGGATCGCGAACGAGACACCGGCCTCGTTCAGGATCTCGACGATCGCCTTCGACACCCGCTTTGCGCGGTCCTCGTACGAGCCGGCGCACCCCACCCAGAAGAGCACTTCGACCGGGCTTCCCGCGGCCTCGGACATCGTGACGACCGGGAGGTCCCGCGCCCAGTCCCCCCGCGCGGAGGCGGAGATCCCCCAGGGGTTCCCGTTCGTCTCCATGCCCCGGAACGCGGTCTGCATCTCCTTCGGGAAGTCGGCGCGCTCGAGCACGAGGTGGCGCCGCATCTCCGTGATCTTGTCGACCGTCGGGATGATGAAGACGGGACACGCCGTGGTGCAGAAGCCGCACGTCGTACAGGCCCAGATCGTCTCCTCCGTCAGCCAGCCCCCGATGAGCTCCTTGCGCGCGGGCGGCGCGCCGTTGCCGCGGCCCGACTGCGCCGCGAGGATCTCGGGCGTCGCCTTGCGGACCGCGTCGCGGAGGTCACCGATGAAGACCTTGGGGTCGAGCGGCTTGCCGGTGAGCGCGGTCGGACACACCACCCGGCAGCGCCCGCACTCCGTGCACGTGTAGCCGTCGAGGACCGATTTCCAGGACAGATCCTCGATCTTCGACACGCCGAAGTGCTCGGAGGTTTCGAGGTCCGGAGTTCCCAGGCGGCCCATCGGATCGAGCTTCATGAAGAAAACGTTCGGGACGGACGTGATGATGTGGAAGTGCTTCGAGTACGGCAGGTAGTTCCCGAAGAAAAGGATGTCGACCAGGTGCGTCCACCACGCCGCGTCGTACAGCTTCAGGAGAGTCGGCCGGGAGAGGGGCGCGAGCCACGAGGCCAGGATGCCGACCGCCGGGGACCAGACGCTCCCGCCCTTTGCCGCGAGCGCAACCCTCGCGCCCTCCGACACGAGGTCCGCGGCGATCAAGAGGAAGATCAGGAAGAGGATGAGCCAGGCGTCGTTCGTCAGGTCCAGTCGCGCGGGGCGCGCGAACGCCCGCCGTGTGACGGCCATGACCACCCCGACCAGGACGAGGACTTCGAAAACGTCCTTCGCGAGCGTGTAGGCGTCTCCCGCCCGTCCGGGCAGCAACACGAAGCCGGGGACCAGGCCTTCGACGACGAGCGCGACCGTCCGCACGAGCAGCACGACGAAGCCCGCGAAGAGGAGGATGTGGAAGGTCCCGGCGTAGAGGTCCCGGAACATCCTCTTCTGGAAGATGGCGTACTCGACGGTCTTGCGCAGGCGCGTGCCGATGCGGTCGAAGCGGTTCTCGGGCGCGGTCGCGAGCAGGAGCCGCACCCGGCGGGACATCGAGTAGACGAAAGCGCCGGTCGCGAACAGGACGAGGAGCCCGAAGAACCAGGCGCCGGGGAGACCGAAGAGGGTTCGCTCGGTCGGCAACGGCGGCACGAGTAGAACTTTATCCCGCCTTCAGTAAGGTGTTGTCTCAGCTCGCAGCGCGAGAAGTCTCCCGAAGGGAGGAGGCTCGCGCTGCGGGAGCGGGAGCGAGCGAGGGAACAGGCGAGCGGTCGAGCCTTGCTGGCGAGCCGTTCGCCGGTGCGTCATCAGGTCCCGAGCGAGCGAGAGCGACGATTTACTCCGCTTTAGCCGCGCGGACCGCCTTCGCCACCTCCGGCACGATCTGGAAGATGTCGCCCACGATCCCGTAGGTCGCGACCTTGAAGATCGGCGCCTCCGGGTCCTTGTTGATCGCGACGATCACCTTGGACGTCCCCATGCCCGCCAGGTGCTGGATTGCTCCGGAGATCCCGCACGCCACGTAGAGCGTGGGCGACACGACCTTTCCGGTCTGGCCCACCTGGTGCTGGTGGTCGATCCAGCCGGCGTCCACGACCGCGCGGGACGCGCCGAGCGCGGCGCCGAGCGCCTGCTGGAGGTCGCGGATCACCGGCCAGTTCTCGGGTCCCTTGATGCCCCGCCCCCCCGACACGATGACGTCGGCCTCCGCGACGTCGAGCTCCTTCGACTCCGAGGCTTCGACGCGCAGAACGTGGGCGCGGGGGGCGACGTCGCCGATGTCGAGGGGCTCGACCCGGGCGTCCGCCGCCGACTCGTGCCGCTCCGCCGGGAAGACGTTCGGGCGCGTGGTGGCGATCTGGAGCTGAGCCGCGCCGCAGTCCACCTCCGCGCGCGCCTTGCCGGAGTAGACCGGCCGGGAGCCGACGAGGCGGCCGTCCTCCAGCCGCAGGTCCATGACGTCGGCGAGCACCGAAACGTCGCGCCTCGCGGCGAACCGCGGCGCGACGTCCTTGCCCATCGCCGTCGCCGCGATCAAGACGACGTCCGCGCCCTCCTTCTCGGCGGCGGCGGCGAGAGCGCCGACGTACCCCTTGTTGCTGTAGAGCGCGAGGTCATCGCGGTCCGCCACGTAGACCACGCCGGCCCCCGACTTCCCGAGCGCGGCGGCGAGCGGCGTGACGCCCTTTCCCGGAAGCACGGCCGCGACCGGCGCCCCCGCGAGCTTCCGCGCGAGAGCGAGCGCCTCGAGCGAGGCTTTCCGGATCTTGCCCTCGCGCTGCTCGATGAAGACGAGGAATTTCACGATCGAAGCATCCTCACAGGACCTTCGCCTCTTCCCGCAGCAGCCGCACCAGCTCCTTCGCCGCGGCGGCGGGATCGTCGGCCGGGATCATGTGGCACTTCTCGCGCGCCGGCGGCAGCTCGAGCTTGCGCCAGCGCGTCTTCGCCCCCGTCGGGTCGGCCTCCGGAATGCCCAGCTCGGCGAGCTTCTTCTCGGCGATCGGTTTCTTCTTCGCGCCCATGATCCCCTTGAGCGAGGCATAGCGCGGCTCGTTCAGACCCTTCTGCGCGGTCAGGACGACCGGCAGCGGCGACTCCACCACCTCGTGCGCACCCTCGATCTCCCGGTGGGCGCTCACCTTTCCGCTCCCGACCTCCAGCTGGATGACGTTCCCCACGTGCGGCAGGTCGAGCAGCTCGGCGACCATGGGGCCCACGAGCGACTCGTCGTAGCCCACACCCTTCTGGCCGAACCAGACGAAGTCGAACGCGCCGCCCTTCGCCACCGCGGCGATGGCCTTCGCAGTTGCCAGCGCGTCCAGGTAGCGCGAATCCCCCGTGTCGACCCATACCGCGTCGTCGGCGCCGCGGGCCAGGCACTCCCGCAGACCGGTCTTTCCGCGCTCCGGTCCGACGTTGACGACAGTCACGTTCCCGGCGCCCGCCGCCTCCTTCGTCTTGATGGCCTCCTCGAGCGCGTACTCGTCGTAGGGGGAAACGATCCACTTGACGTCGGTCTCGTCGAGCGACTTGCCGTCCGCCGCGACTTTGATGCGGCTCTCGGTGTCCGGGACGTAGGCGATCGCGACGAGGGAGTTCACGGTCGCTTGTCCTCAGACGGCCTTCAGAACGAGGCAGCCATTCGTGCCGCCGAAGCCGAACGAGTTCGAGAGGGCGTACTCCACCTTCTTCTCGCGGGCCACGTTCGGAACGTAGTCGAGGTCGCAGTCGGGATCCGGCGTCTGGTAGTTGATCGTGGGAGGCAGCACGCCGTGGTGGAGCGCGAGCGCGACGATGCCGGTCTCGAGTCCCCCGGCGGCGCCGAGAAGGTGCCCGGTCGAGCTCTTCGTCGAGGACACCGCGACCTTGTACGCGTGTTCGCCGAACACCATCTTGATCGCGACCGTCTCGATCCGGTCCCCCATCGGCGTGGACGTGCCGTGCGCGTTGATGTACCCGATCCGATCCGGCGCGATCTCCGCGTCGGCGAGCGCGTTCTTCATCACGCGCGCCGGGCCGTCGCCGTCCTCGGACGGCGCGGCGATATGGTACGCGTCGCCCGACAGACCGTACCCGACGAGCTCCGCGTAGATGCGGGCGCCGCGCTTCTTCGCGGCCTCCATTTCCTCCAGGATGACGAGGCCCGCCCCCTCACCCATGACGAATCCGTCGCGGTCCCGGTCCCAGGGGCGCGACGCCCCCTGCGGGTCGTCGTTGCGGGTCGAGAGCGCGCGCATCACGGCGAACCCGCCCACCGCCAGCGGCGTGATGACGGATTCGGTCCCCCCGGCGATCGCGGCGTCGGCGTCGCCGTACTGGATCATGCGGTAGGCCTCACCGACCGCATGCGCTCCGGTCGTGCAGGCCGTGACGGTCGAGAGGTTCGGGCCCTTCAGACCGTACCGGATCGACACGTTACCCGCCGCTTCGTTGGCGATGAGGGCCGTGATGAAAAACGGGGAGATCACGCGCGGCCCCTTCTGAAGGTAGTTCTTCTGGGTCTCCTCGATGATCGGCAGGCCCCCGATCCCCGAGCCGATCACGACCGCGATCCGCTCCCGGTTGTCGTCCGACACCGGAAGGCCCGAGTCCGCCATGGCGAACTGCGCCGCGGCCATCGCGAAATGGATGAAGGTGTCCATCTTCTTGATTTCCTTCTTCTCCACGTAGAGAGAAGGATCGAACCCCTTCACTTCCCCGGCGATCCGGCAGGCGAACGCCGAGGCGTCGAACCGGGTGATCGGGCCGATCCCGCTCTTCCCGGCGACGATGGCGCGCCAGTTCTCGTCGTTGCCGATTCCCAGGGGCGAGACCAGCCCCACCCCCGTCACGGCCACGCGGCGCGGAGAGGAAAGACGAGGCATGAAGTGTCAGTTTTGCGGGGAGTTCTTCTCGATGTACTCGACGGCGTCCTTGACCTTCTGGATCTTCTCCGCGGCCTCGTCGGGAATCTCGATGTTGAAGGCTTCCTCGAACGCCATGACCAGTTCGACGGTGTCGAGAGAATCTGCGCCCAGGTCGTCCACGAAAGAAGCCTCGGGGGTCACTTCGTTGGCATCCACGCCGAGCTGCTCGACGATGATGCTCTTTACCTTTTCTTCGACAGCCATCCATCCTCCTTCTTCGCGATCGGAAAGCCGGCCGTATTCTAAGTCGTAAAACGAAAAACGCTAAACGTCAAAACGGGGCTACATGTACAGTCCCCCGCTCACGTTCAGCACCGTTCCGGTGACGTAGGCGGCTTCCTCCGACGCCAGGTACGCGACCGCCGCGGCCACGTCCTCCGGCGTTCCGAGTCGCTGAGCGGGAATCTGGCCGGAGAGCGACGCGCGCGCCGCCTCGGTCATCTGGTCCGTCATCGCGGTCGAGATGAAACCGGGCGCGACCGCGTTGCACGTGATGTTGCGCGAGCCGAGCTCCCGGGCCACGGACTTGGTAAAACCGACGAGTCCGGCTTTGGCGGCGGCGTAGTTCGCCTGGCCGGCGTTGCCCATGAGGCCGACGACCGACGTCACGTTGACGATCCGGCCGTACCGGCGGCGGACCATGCCCTTGACCACCGCCTGGGTCAGAACGAAGACGCCCGTCAGGTTGGTCGCGAGGACCCGATCCCACGCCTCGCGCGACATCCGGAGCAGGAGGTTGTCTTCGGCGATCCCGGCGTTGTTGACCAGGACGTCGATCTGGCCGTGCTGCTCGAGCGCGCCCTTCACGACGGTCTCGATCGAGGTTGCGTCGGAGACGTCGAGCTCGCGGGATTCCGCCTGGCCGCCCGCCCCCGCGATTTCCGAAACGACGCGCTCGAGGTCCGCGAGGCTGCGCGCGGCCGCGAGAACCCGGGCGCCCTCGCCCGCCAGCCGGCGCGCGACCGCCTCGCCAATCCCGCGCGAGGCGCCCGTGACCAGGGCCACGCGGCCCTCGAATCGGTTCATGGAGCGAGTCTATTCGACCGGAGCGAAACCTATTGGGGCTGCCCGGGCACGTCCGGAAGGTCCCGGCTCCACTCGTCCACGACGGTTCGCGCGATCTCCCCCATCGCGATGGCCGCAGGGTGGTTCGGGGCCGTCTCGTTCGCGGCGGGATTGTCGGCCGTGAAGACGACCAGCACGAAGCGGCCCTTCGCGGTCCGGAGGATCCCGGAGTCGTTGCGCACGCCCGACATCGTCCCGGTCTTTCCGGCCCAGAGGGCCGCGGAGGGAAAGCGTCTCGCGATGCGCGTGCGGCTGGGGCTCGTGTCGAGATATTGAAAGATCCGGCGCGAGGACTCCGCGTCCAGGAGCTCGCCCCGAGCCACGCGCGTCAGCCAGTCCGCGACGTCCCGCGGCGTGACGATTCCGAACTTCAGGCCGTTCCACCGCGGGCCGTCGACCGACGGGTCGAGCCACGGCAGCGTCGAGAGGATCCGGATGTCCCGGAAGCCGAGCGACTCCATCCGCGCGTTGATCCGCTCGATGCCGAGACGCTCGATCCAGGCGTTCGTCGCGGTGTTGTCGGACGGTCCGATCATGAGGGTGAGGAGGTCGTTCCACGTGGGATTCAGGCCCGGGTCGAAGAGCTTCAGCCAGCCCGATTCCGACGCCTTCTTCGCGACGGTCAGGGTCCATCGCTCGGAGAGGTCGATGCGCCCCTCGCGGACTCCGGCCATCGCCTCGGTCAGCACGGCGATCTTGACGACCGAGGCGGCCTCGAACCGTTCGGAGGCGTTGCGCTCCCAGGATCGGCCGCTTTCGAGGTGTCGCGCCACGACGCCGATCCGGCAGGAGCAGAGTCGCACCGCCGACTCGAACGCCGCCTCGATCGGGGCAACCGGCGCCACCGCGGCTCCCGGCCGAACCGGGGCGCCGGCGCACGCGAGCTCCCCGGCGACCGCGAACAGAATCCCCGCGCGGAGGAGGAACCGCGTCATGCGGGGCCGGATACCCCCTCGACACGGATGGTCTTCTCGATCCGGCGCACGAGCCCCGCGAGCACGTTGCCCGGCCCGATCTCGAGGGCGCGGTCCACGCCCAGCGCCGCGATGCGGCGCACGCTCTCGACCCACCGGACCGGAGAGTCGATCTGCCGGACGAGCGAGTCTCGAAGGACGTCTCCCGACGACGCGGGCTCCGCGTCCACGTTCGTGACCACCGGGACCTCCGAGTCCGCGAAGTCGGTCTTCCGGAGGAGTTCCTCCATCCGCTCCCGCGCCGGCCGCATGAGCGCGGAGTGGAACGGCGCGGAGACCGGCAGCCGGAGGGCGCGCTTCGCCCCCCTGGCGAGACAGGCCGCCGACGCGCGGTCCACCGCGGCGGCGTGCCCGGCGATCACGGTCTGCTCCGGCGAGTTGTAGTTCGCGGCGGAGACGACCTCGTCTCCGGCAGCTTCCCGGCACGCCGCTTCGACGTCGACCGCGGGCAGTCCGATGATGGCCGCCATCGCGCCGACTCCCGCGGGAACCGCTTCCTGCATGAGCTCCCCGCGCCGCCGGACGAGACGGACCGCGTCCGCGAAACGCAGCGCTCCGGAGGCGACGCAGGCCGAGTACTCGCCGAGCGAGTGCCCCGCCGCAAAAGCGGCCCCATCCAGTCGCTCGGGCGACCGCGCCCGCAGGTCGGCGAGCGCCGCGATCGAGTGCGTCAGGATCGCGGGCTGCGTGTTCGCGGTCGACTGGAGCGCGTCCTCCGGCCCCTCGAAGCAGAGGCGGGAAAGCGCGAAGCCCAGGGCCTCGTCCGCCTCGTCGAACACGGCGCGGGCGACGGCCGAGCCGTCGTAGAGCGCGCGGCCCATTCCGACGGACTGCGAGCCCTGACCCGGAAAGAGAAGAGCGAGGGTCCCCAAGGAGCGCGGACTACCAGCGCAGAAGCACGGAGCCCCACACGAGCCCGGCGCCGAAGGCCGTCAGGAGCACGAGGTTGCCGTCCTGGATCCGTCCCTCGCGGACGCACTCGTCGAGTGCGATCGGGATCGACGCTGCCGACGTGTTCCCGTATCGCTCGATGTTCGTGTAGACCTTGCCCGGAGCGATCTTCAGCTTCTCGCCCACCGCCCGGATGATCCGTTCGTTGGCCTGGTGCGGAATGAAGAGGTCGATCTGCTCGTGCGTGAATCCCTGCTCGGTCAGGAGCTCCGACGTGACGTCCGCCATCGCCTTGACGGCGACCTTGAACGTCTCGTTCCCCTTCATCTTGATGTAGGGGAGCTTCTCCGCGATCTGGCTGGCGTCGTTGGCGGGATGGTTCGAGCCGCCGCCCGGCATGCAGATGAAGTCGGCGTAGTTGCCGTTCGACTTCATTCGGCTGCCGAGGATGCCGTGGTCCCCCTTCGTCGCCTGCAGCACGACCGCGCCGGCGCCGTCGCCGAAGAGCACGCACGTCGAGCGGTCCGTCCAGTCCACGAAGCGCGAGAGGATCTCGCCGCCGACGACGAGAACGTTCTCGGCCTTGTTCGACTGGATGAGGCCGTCGGCGAGGTGGAGGCCGTAGAGGAATCCGACGCAGGCCGCGGAGACGTCCGAGGCCGCCGCCCGGGTCGCGCCCAGGTTGCGCTGGACGAGGCAGGACGTCGCCGGAAAGAGCATGTCGCTCGAGATCGTGCCGACCAGGATCATGTCGAGATCCTCGGGCCGCATGTGGGCGCGCTTCAGGGCGAGCTCGGACGCCTTCGTGCAGAGATCCGAGAACTTCTCGCCCTCCGAAACGATGCGCCGCTCCTTGATGCCCGTGCGGCTCGTGATCCACTCGTCCGACGTCTCGACGAGCCTCTCCAGGTCCGCGTTGCTGAGAATCTTTTTCGGCACGGCGGCGCCCGTGCCGATGACGCGGGCGCGGTTCATGCCTTCACGAGAGAGGCTTCGCGCGAGTGGAGGTCCGCGATCGAGGACTGGATCTTCTCGGCCAGCCGCTGGCGGGAGAACTCCGCCGCGAAGCGGATCGCGTTCTTGATCGCCTTCGCGCTCGACCGCCCGTGGCAGATGATCACGCATCCCTTCACTCCCAGCATCGGCGCGCCGCCGTACTCGGAGTAGTCCAGGCGCTGCTTGAAGCTGCGGAAGGCGCTGCGCGAGAGCAGGAATCCGACCGACGCCTGGAGCGTCCGCTTGATCTCCTCGCGCAGGAGCTTCTCGACCATCTCCCCGAGCGCCTCGGACACTTTCAGGATCACGTTGCCGGTGAAGCCGTCGGTGACGATGACGTCGACCTTTCCGTCGAACACGTCACGACCTTCGACGTTGCCGATGAAGTTGAGCCCCGTCTCCTTCACGACCTTGAAGGCTTCCTTCGTGCGGTCGGTCCCTTTCGTGTCCTCTTCCCCGATCGACATCAGGCCGATGGTCGGGCTCTCCTTGCCGAACGCGAGCTGCGCGTAGATCGAGCCCATGACCGCGAATTCCTTGAAGTGTTGGGTCTTCGCGTCGGGGTTCGCTCCGACGTCGAGAAGAAGACAGTGGCCCGAGAGGTTGGGCAGGATCGCGGCGAGCGCCGGCCGGTCGACCCCCTCGATCGTGCCGATGACCATCTTGGCCGAAACCATCGCTGCGCCGGTGTGGCCGGCGGAGACGAGGCCGGCGGCGCGCCCGTCGCGCACGCAGTCGGCCGCGACCCGGATCGACGAGTTGCGCTTGCGGCGCACCGCAGCCGTCGCCGGATCCTCCATCGTGACGACTTCCTTCGCCTCCACGATCTCGATGTCGGAGCCGCGATAGCCGCTGTCGGAGAGGAGCTTCTTCAGCTGGGGGGTGCTTCCCACGAGAAGGCTCGGGATTCCGAATTCCCGGGCCGCCGCGACGGCGCCGTCGACGTTGACGTGGGGAGCGTGGTCGCCCCCCATCGCGTCTACAGCGATGCGCATCAGCTGCGACTCCAGGAAGGCAGCACGGGTCCGCGGATTATAGCGACCCGAGGTCCGGGAGCCGGGAGCGCGGAAGCCGGGAGCACGAACGTCGAGGACCGCTGCCCTTCTTGCTACGGCTACCGGCTACCGGCTACCGGCTACCGCTAAACGTTGATGGTCTGTTTTCCCTTGTAGTAGCCGCAGCGGGGACAGACGCGGTGGGGCGCCTTCGGCTCGTGGCAGTTGGGACACTCCGACAGCGCCGGAAGGGCGAGCGCGTCGTGAGCGCGGCGCTTGTCGCGGCGGGCCTTGCTGTGGCGCCGTTTGGGATTGGGCATGGGACTACACCTGACCTTTCTTCAACAGCTCGAGCGCCTTCCAGCGGGGGTCGACGAACTCGACCGCACAGTCGCAGGGAGCGACGTTGCGGTCCGCGCCGCACTGAGCGCAGAGACCGAGACAGTCCTCACGGCAGAGCGGCTTCATCGGGATGGCCATCTGGATGCGCTCCTCGACGATCGGCGCGACGGGAACGTTGGGGTCGTCGTAGAAATGGGCGTCGAGGTCTTCTCGATCGAGCGAGAGCTCCGACTCCGAAATCGACTGGCGAGGATAGAGGACGAGCGAGAACTCTTCCCTCGGGGAGAAGTCATAAGGGGCGAGACAGCGGCTGCACTCGAGGACCCCGTCCCACGCGAGCCGGGCCGTCAGCGCGTGTCCTCCCTCGACGCGGGAGACCTCCCCCGCGATGCGCGCGGGACTCACGGAGAGCAGCGGCTCGCGATCGAGCTCTTCCCGCGTGAACGGGATCTCGAACTCGAAGGAGAGAGGCTCCTCGACGACCGCTTCGAGCGGGAGAACGGGCCCGGGATTCGACATGGAACCGGTGATTCTAGCGATTCCGGTTCCCCAGTCAAACCTCTGATAGCTTGGGTCTGCGATGAGAATCGCCGTCGACGCACGCGCTCTTCTGGGGCAGAGCACGGGCATCGGCACCTACACCCGCGGGATCTCCCGCGCCCTGGCGGCGCGCAACACCCTGGAAGTCGGTCTCTTCACGCCCCGACCGATCCCGGACCCTCCCGCGCCGGGGAGCGCAATCACCCTCCACGCCGACGGACATCGATTCGGGACCGTCTGGCTCCAGACGACGCTGCCGGGGCGCGCCGCTGCCTGGCAGGCGAACGTCCTCCTCGCGGCGCTCACGATCGGGCCGGCGCGGGGCGACGTTCCCTTCGTCTCGGTCGTCCACGACCTGACCGCGGTGACGCACCCGGAGTGGCACAGCGCCCGGACGCTCATCGGGTTTCTCCCTCTCTGGCAGAGAACCCTCGAGCGCGCGGCCGGCTTTCTGTGCGTTTCCGAGACCACGGCGCAGGAGCTCTCGGCGACCTATCCCGAGATCCGCTCGCGCGTGGCGGTCGCCCGCAACGGCGTCGAGGAGAGCTTCTTCCCGCTCGCCGACTCGACCGCCGCGGAGAGAACGCGCCGCCGGTTCGCCTCGGGGCGGCGGTTCCTGCTGTCCCTGGGCACGCTCGAGCCCCGCAAGAACCTGGAGTCGCTGGTCTCGGCCTGCGAGCGGCTCTGGTCCCGGCGGAGGGCGCGCCCCGACCTGGTCCTCGCGGGCGGACCCGGCTGGAAGTCGGGGGCGCTCCACCGCCGGATCGCGCGGTCCCCCTTTCGCGACAAGATCCACCTGCCCGGTTACGCCTCGCGTTCGCTCGCGGCCGACCTGTATCGCGCGGCGGAGGCGTTCGTCTATCCGTCGCTGGCGGAGGGATTCGGACTGCCGGTTGCGGAGGCGATGGCCTGCGGCACCCCCGTCGTCGCGTCGGACATCGCGGCGCTGCGGGAGGTCGCGGCAGACGCCGCGCTCTACGCGCCTCCGCTCGACGTGGGCGCGCTCGACCGCGCGATCGAGCGGGCGCTCGAGGACGATCGCGAGCGGGAACGACTGCGCGCCGCGGGTCCCGCGCGGGCGGGGCTCTTCACCTGGGATGCGGCGGCCGAGACGACCGCCGCGGCCCTCGCCCGC
>Ga0207689_10004198_pt1 | contig 13097 bp, 13 predicted proteins | sample KBSMisM52_FD_184312 | JGI IMG/M metagenome (GOLD analysis project Ga0207689, IMG submission 184312) | Miscanthus rhizosphere microbial communities from Kellogg Biological Station, Michigan, USA - KBS Miscanthus M5-2 (SPAdes) (version 2) | ecosystem: Host-associated > Plants > Roots >... | reverse complement strand
GGCCTGGTGTTATTATTATAAGAAAGATTATAACAATGCCCTGACCTATATAAAGGCAGCGATGAAAACAAACTGCAGGAACCCTGTGTTACTATGCCGGGCAGGACTGATCTATGCAAAGGCCGGTGATAAACTGGCCGCGAAAAATTATTTACAGGAAGCACTGAAAAATAACCCGGATATATCTATGGTCTTAAGATCAGAAAGTGAAGAGGTTTTCAAATCGCTGATGTAGACAGTATGCGGTTTAAAAAAAGAATTATGTTTAAAATATCGCTGAGATACAAACTTGCTTTCTTCCTTTTTATTGTCGCTCTATTTTTTTCTTCTCCTTTATTTGCGCATACGATAAATTATGCTTTGGAAAAAAAACCACCCGGTTTTGTTATATCCTATTATTTAGGGTTGGGGTATAACCATATAATTCCGGAAGGTATCGATCATATTTTATTTGTAGGAGCTTTATGTTTACTCAGCACCAAGATCAAAACTATTCTTTGGCAGGCAACAGCATTTACAGTAGCCCATTCGGTAACGCTGGCATTAAGTATGAAAAATATCATTGCAGTTCCTTCTGCGATAACGGAGCCCGTCATTGCTTTATCTATTTGTTTCGTTGCAATTGAAAACATTTTGTTTTCTAACCTGAAAGCATGGAGGTTACTTATAGTTTTTATTTTTGGCCTTATACATGGGTTAGGTTTTGCCAGCGCTTTAAATGAGATCGGTTTGCCGCCAGGTAAATTTTACACTTCCATACTCGCCTTCAATGCCGGCGTTGAACTCGGTCAAATAACAATAATTGTTCTGCTATTTGCTTCTGTTATTGCCTGGTGGGGAAAGAAAAACTGGTATAGGCAACGTGTCGTTTATCCATTATCAGGCTTCATTGCAATGATTGCTGCTTACTGGACTATCGAGCGTTTATTTTTTACCTGAAATAATTTAAGGAATTTAAGCTTCATCTATCTTTCAGGTCATTACTACTACCTCTGCATTATAGTCAATTCCTGTTTATTTCTTTTTTTCAAAAGGTTCGGATGCCAGTTTACTACAGACCTATCTCTTATTAAGATTGCTGAAAGCAATATTATAATACTGCGAGGCTATAAGCCTCGCATAGCATACCCGCATAGCATACTTCTGCTGTGCGGGGCTTCCAGCCCCGCACCCCTATTATATTGCCTCCGGCAATGCTTCAATAAAGAAAGTCAATTTCAATCAACCCCTTTCTCCCTTCATAATTTGCAGCGCTGCTGTACCTATAATGTGACGGTTCATCTACAAGTCCTGCCCTTACAGGATTATCATGAATATAATTCAGCTTTGTACGCAGGAATGGTTCGCTATAAATTTCTTCAGGATGATTATTACCCGTCCATACTTTGTAATAATCATTGGACGCGGTCCTGTTTGCATAAAAGCTGAACATATGCAATAACCAGTTTCTTCTGCTCTCTGGTTCATTTTGTATGGCGCTTGTGATTGCTTTACTGGTATGGGTTTTAAAATCCCTGACAATATCACTAAGATTAGGTTTCGGGGGAGTCCAGATAACATGAATATGATTGGACATAATAACATATGCCCCGATTTTTAATTCCTTTTTCTTTTGACAAAACTCAAAGCTTTCCAACATTAAATCACGATAATGTTGTCGGGTGAAGATATCTATCCAGCCCATAATGGTAAATGTAAGAAAATGAGTTGCCGCCTGGTCTCGTATTTTATAGCCATCTGAAAATTCATAGCTCATATGATTTTTTACTGAAAATAGGAGAGAAAAATAGCAGAACAATCATATGAAGATTCTATTGAAAGAGATAGATTAATAGTTAAAGATTTAAACTTGATAGAGAATTTATATAATTATTGCTGAAAGCAATATAATAATATGCGAGGCTGGAAGCCTCGCATAGCGTCTGTTATTGATGAAAGCAACATAATAATGATGCGAAGCTAAAAGCCTCGCATAGCGTCTGTTATTGATGAAAGCAACATAATAATGATGCGAAGCTAAAAGCCTCGCATAGCTGTAAACGAAAAATGGCCATCGCGCTGATGACCATTTTTAAAATCAAGTTCTGTATAATTAAACCAATTCTTCTTTCGCGGTTTTGCTGTAATCATCAATCAACTTTCGCTGTATATCAAATGGCACGGGTACGTATTCATGAAATCGCATTTTGAATTTGGCGCGACCTTGTGTAATGGAACGTAACGATGATGAAAAACCATCCATTTCCGACAATGGTACTTTAGCCATCACTTTCTGGAAGTGGCCTTCCGCATCAATACCGTCTACAATAGCACGGCGGCTTTGCAGTTCGCCCATTACAGCACCGGTAAGATCATCCGGGCAAAGTACTTCGACGGTATAAACAGGTTCCAGTATCTGTGGATCGGCTTGCTGAAATGCATGCCTGAATGCCTGTAGTCCCGCAATCTTGAATGAAATATCATTACTATCCACCGGGTGCATTTTACCATCATAAACACACACACGTATATCCCGGGCATAGGAACCGGTAAGAGGACCATTATGCATTTTCTCCATCACCCCTTTTAATATCGACGGAAGAAAACGGGTATCAATTGCCCCGCCTACAATGCAGTTATAAAAAACCAATTTGCCGCCCCAATCCAATTCATGCACATCTCTTCCACGCACATTCAGATCCCGTGGCTCATCAATACCTTCATACCAGGGTTCGATACGCATAAACACTTCACCAAACTGGCCGGCCCCGCCGCTTTGCTTTTTATGCCTGTAAGTTGCATCTGCCATTTTACGAATCGTTTCCCTGTATGGTATCCTGGGTTTTACAAATTTTACCTCTACTTTAAAATGATGTTCGATTTTCCATTTAGCAACGGCTAAATGCATATCGCCCTGGCAATGGATCAATGTTTGTTTTAATTCAGGAGAATACTCTACAATCAACGTAGCATCCTCTTCTCTTAATTGATGCAGGGCTTGTGACAATTTTTCCTCCTCCCCTTTTCTAAGTGTTTCAATAGCTACCGTCATATTAGGAGAAGGAAACCGGATGGGATTCAATTCATAATTTTTACCTTTTGTATGCAGGGTATTGTTGACGTGCGTGTTCTTGAGTTTTAGTGTGGCGCCGATATCGCCCGCTACCAGTTCATTTGTGTTTACTCTCTTATTCCCTTCTACCAAAAACAACTGATTTATTTTTTCAGAAACACCGGTCGATTCATTTTCAAGTTCCATCCCTGACTTTACAGTGCCTGAATACACTTTAAAGAACGACATTTCACCGACGTGAGGTTCAGAAACAATTTTGTAAATAAAAATACAGGCTGGCCCGCTGGCGTCGCAAGCCAGTTTATCACCGCTCTTTGTTGTTTGCGGGGGCATTTCATTGGCACTCGGGCATACATTATCTATAAAACCCATCAGCCTGCCACTGCCCATGTTTCGCTCTGCAGATAAACAAAATAAGGGGAATAAATCGTGATTGATCATCGCTTTCTTTAAACCCATCTTCATCTCGTCTTCGTCAAGCTCCCCTTTATCAAAATATTTTTCCATCAACGATTCATCATTGCTGGCAATCGCTTCTATAAGTTCCTTATGCAAATCATCCGCTTTCGCCCTTTCTTCCTCCGGTATTGCCAATTTTTCCGGTTTACCACCGGCATCTTTGAATTTATACATTGTCATCCGCAGCACATCAATGATTTCGTGGAAACCGGATCCGGTTTGCCGCGGGTATTGAACGACTACTACATTGCTCCCAAAATGTGATTTTGACTCACGTACTGTTTTGTCAAAATCGGCATTATCATCGTCCAATTTATTTACGGCAAATATCATCGGTGTTTTGAACTGCTCGGTATATTCCCAGATAATATCCGTACCCACTTCCACTCCCATTACGCCATTCAGTAACATTACACCGGTGTCGGCTACACGAAGAGCGGAAATAACTTCACCGGCAAAATCATCATACCCGGGAGTATCGATGATATTTATTTTATACCCCCTCCATTTTGTATGCATCAATTTGCTGAAAATAGAATTACCACGCTCCTGTTCCAGTTCGTGGTAATCTCCGGTAGTATTACGCTCTGCAATACTACCCCTGCGGTTGATGAGGCCTGCTTCATATAGCATACATTCCGCTAATGTTGTCTTACCGCAGCCCGCATGGCCGAGCAAGACAATATTTTTTACATGTGAGGTATCAAATTCAGGCATTGTTTGATAGTTTAAAGTTGAAAGTATAAAGTTTAAGGTTCATTACAGGCGAAGAATGCACTTCATAACGACCTTAACTTTCGTTTACTTGAAATCATAAAGTTCAAAGCCTAATATTATTAAAGACACGAATCCGCTACCACTTTGGCAGTAACTTTAAACTATTAAACCTTAAACTATTTAAACTTATTATTGCGTTCGCTCTAAAAAACCCTTGAATTCGCCGCGTAGTTCCTGTAGTGTACTTTCGAGAGATTGGTACTGATCGAAAAGGCTTTCGTGCTCGGCTAATGTTTCTTCCCTTAATTGGCCTTTGTTGGATTCCGTTTCAAAGTTCACTTTGCGGTCGTGAACTTTAATAGCCTGTTTAAGATCGTGAATGTTGATGAGCTGGATGTGAAATTGATTCTGGAGATGTTCAACATCCTGTAACCGGTCTTTTGGGAGAGTGTGGCCTGCGGCCTGCTGGAGTCTTACTTTGTCCTGCGTAAATTCTTCACGATAAGAACGCAGGTTAGCTCTCCAGGTACTACACTCTCCGGAGAGCTGTGAGATGTCTGTCTGAACCATGGGATTTTAAATTTAAAAGGTCAAGAAATCGGTTGAATTGTTCCCTATGAGTTTAGGATAGTAATTCTAATTTAGGACTTTTTGATGGCAAAAACCAGAAGTTTTTTCGCACATGGCCTGCAAATGCGGGGATTTAAGTGATAACACTAAGATGGCCCTGGCTCCGGATTCCGGCCTCAGCAGGCTTTCACAAAGGGGCAATCCGTATTTCCGGGTCTATGCAGGTTACCTATAGTTTTGTTTTATTGAAAACATCTCGTTATACCTGAAAGCAAGAATCAAGAAACAGAATTCTGATCACTATTTTATCTTTACCCACCAATTAAGATCTATGGCCAATACAATTGCTCAAAAATTAAGAATTAATGCCGGCGCTACATTACTTACTATTAACGCCCCGGATGACTATAAAAAAGGATTGACCGGGTTACCGGGAAATGTAAAGATCGTAACCAGTGGAAAGGAGTACAACCAGGTGCATTGGTTTGTATTAAGCAAAGCGCAATTGGAAAAAGAAATGAGTAAAATAATGAAACTGGTGAAAGACGATGTAATTGTATGGGTATATTATCCGAAGGGAACGTCTAAAATTCAGACAGACTTAACCCGCGATAAAGGATGGGATTGTTTATTAAGTGAGGGCGATAAACTAACCTGGATCAGCCTGATATCATTTGATGATACCTGGTCAGTATTCGGTTTCCGGGCAAAAACAGACACTGATAAAAAGAAAGAAGCCAAACCAAAAGAAGAAAGGGAAATTTTCAAATGGGTAAACCCAACAACCAAAGAAGTGAAATTGCCGGATGACCTGGCAGTCACCCTGAAGAAAAATAAAAAAGAAGCGGCTTTTTTCGATTCACTCTCTTTTACAAATAAAAAAGAATACATCGAATGGATTGTAACTGCGAAACGAGAAGAAACACGTGCAGAAAGAATTACGGGAACAATTGAAAAGCTCAGCAAACAATGGAAGAACCCCGCAAACAGGTAGATGCTGATAAAAAAAAGATAACCCTGGTCTCTCTTATCTAATCAGTTTAATTTTATGCAAACGGATCTTCCGGTACAGCGTCGTTAATTCACGGGGTCGAAAGAAAAATAGTTTTAATCCCAGGTACCATCAATGACATAAAAACTCCTTGCCTGCTCCGCGTTCATCAATTTTTACTACATTGAATAAAATAAAAAGCCATGCGGACATTGAATTGCTTAACCCTGCTTTTCTTTATTTGCTGCTATGCAAGCGGACAGAGCACCAGGGCTACCCTGCCCCCGGTAGAAACAAAAGATCCTAATACAGAATACAAGCCTGCTTTTGCAGGACAAACAAGAATAAATTCCGTAAAAACTTCTACCGCTTACAATGCAGAAAGGATTGCCAAACAAATGCGCGGGCCATGGGCGATCATTCCATTACCCGATGGACGATTATTGATTACATTGAAAAGCGGCAGTATGCAATTGCACGACGCCGATGGCAAACTGTTGAAAGAAATTACCGGCTTGCCTGAAGTAGTAAACAGGGGACAAATTGGTTTACTCGATGTGGCGCTCGACCCGGACTTTAAATCAAATAAGATCATTTACTGGTCGTATGCTGAAAAGAACGAAAACGGCAACCTGCTCGCTGTAGCGAAAGGTAGTTTGAATGAAGCTGAATCCGCTATTCAAAATGTACGGGTGATATTCCGGGCAATGCCCACTTTAAACAGTACGTTACATTTAGGTTCGCGCCTGGTGTTTGATAAAGATGAAAATTTATTTGTGAGTACCGGCGAACGATCAATACCGGAAGGACGGCGACAGGCACAACTGCTAAGTTCCGGTTTGGGGAAAATCTTTAAGATTACAAAGGAAGGCAAGCCGGCTCCGGGCAATCCTTTCCTGAACCAAAAAGACGCGATGCCCGAGATATATGCTTATGGCATTCGCAATGCGCAGAGCCTGGACATTCATCCTGTAACGGGCGAATTATGGGAGGCAGAATTTGGTCCGCGCGGTGGTGATGAACTGAATATTATAAAAGCAGGAAAAAATTATGGCTGGCCTGTTATTACCTATGGTATAGAATATGGCGGCCCCGCCGTAGGTGACGGCATACAGCAAAAAGCAGGCATGGAACAACCGGTCTATTACTGGGATCCGGTACTTTCTCCTTCAGGCATGGCGTTTTACAAAGGCAATAGTATACCTGAGTGGAAAAACAATTTATTTATCGGCGGACTGAGCAGCTCACATATTGTGCGACTGGTAATTGAAAACAATAAGGTAGTTGGGGAAGAGAGGCTGCTGGAAGATAAGAAGGAGCGGTTCAGGGATATAGCCTACTATAACGGTATGCTGTATGCGATTACAGATGCAGGCAGACTTTACCGGATCAGTAAAAAATAAGAGATAACTCAATACTACTTATTCAGGCACGCCGGTGTTATACGTTGTTAAAAGCAGAGTGGGATTTAATTTTTCCCACTGCATTCTTGCAGAAAGAAGCTATCGCATTTTATACATGTAAATCAACAACACAACCTGAGGAAAGCTCCTATACCTTTCACGAAATGTACTTTAACCCGGTTGTTGGTGTATATCATTACACCTGAAAGCCACTAATTACGGAATCACCAACAACTGCCAAACGACGTAAATAACCAAATAAATCCACGGTTTGTGTGAATTATGTAAATCTTTTGCGGAATCGCATAACTATTACAGTTAAATAACCACGATCTTTAGGTATCTCTAACTTCGCATAAAATCATACCACGCCAAAAATGGAAAATAAAAAAGATCCTGCTGACTTGAATAGTAGCATACCATCACCAAAGGAAATTCAGAAAGCCAGGCATGAAAAGACAGCGGCCGAGTTGGATCGCAGAAATGCCCATCTGAAAATGAAACCACGTATAGTGGGGCAGACGGCGGATAACAATAATGCATAGGTGAGGCCATTTTTAGTCTTGCAACGCAGACCCGGGAGGGCTCCCCGGGGAATTTCTATCTCAATTCAAATATTTATCAATTTCAAAATGGCGCAGAGTCTATAGCCATCTCACAAAGCCAGAGTCAGACACCTGCCTGGAATCTCATGATTCCGGACACCAGGAGAGAAAAAAATAAATGCTTAATTGAGCGAAGCCGGGTACGATTATCTCTCGTTGTTTTACAGAGAACACTATTCTTTTTACCGGGAACGAATTTATTTATCCAACTCCTTATCTATTTCCTCAATTAACTTTTGGATTTTCTCCTTCAATTTTATTTTTTGTTGCTTTATCTCATTTAGCAGGGCTCCCTGCCACTTTATCTGGAACCTGATACCCGGATCATTGACAAAACCAGAAATCAATGAATTACTATTGGCTCCGATAGGGGTCTTTGAGCCAATATAGGTGATATACTGGTTCCGCCTTTCCTGGAAAATAATCCTGTCCGACAACTCCCGATCGGGTAGAATTACCGTATACATGCGTGTAATATTTTGCAAAAGTTGCTTGTTTTCGATCAGCCTGAGGTTACCCGAAGCTTTAAAACTTTCAAAGCGGCTGTTGTCAAATCCAAATCCAAGCATATTAGTCAGGTTATCACTTTTATTATCTATAAAGTTCTTGTCAACCCTGTTTTCCATTATTTGTTTCCAAACGGTATCATAGTAATTGAGGGTATGTTGATAATGTACCTGGTCGGAATCGATTGTGTTCGCAGTCGATCTTAAATCTTCTCTTAAACCGATTAAAAAATCATGTGCCAGTTTTTTCTCGTGCAGGTGTTCATTCCAGTTATGAAACCAGAGTGTGATGCTTACTGCTATGACAATAATAAATATCTCAAACAAAAATTCTTTTATCTTTTTCTGCCAGGAATTTTCTTTTTTCAAAAGAGCCCTGGCCGCCTGGCCGGCATGCTTAATAATTTTTTCCTCTGACATAAGTGCAAATTCTTGAATTCACAGATTTGTTTTTGCCGGTGTCCGGCTCCTGTACCAGTAAGCCCTCTTGTAAGAAACGAATGTAAGATTTTTACGAATTATATACAGAGACAGGAGAATGTTGTTTAACGGTAAACTAAACATCCCCTATACCGGCTATGCAGGTGCATTCTATAATTGCTAACGTTATTATTGTTAAGGCTACCCTGGAATACATACAGTGGTTACAGTTTTGCTTTTATTGCAAAAAGAAATTATCATCGTTCATATCCTCTACCCAATTGTATTCTATTTCAAAAGCAACTTTTCGGGCGAATTCTATTCCATGAATATCACTTAGAAAACCCAACGTCATATCCATGCCGGCGCTAACACCGGCAGAAGTATAATACTTTTCATCTTTGGTCCAGCGGGCCTTTCTGATCCAATTCACATTTTCTCCCTGGGTTATTACCCAATCAAATGCTCTTTTATTCGAGGTGGCGTTCCGGGCATTTAAAAGTCCTGTCTTTGCAAGTAACGCACTTCCTGTGCAAACAGTAAAAACGAATTTGCTTGCTAAGGAAATCCCCCTGATCTTATCAATAAGTAATATGTTATCCACTTCTTTTCGTGTGCCATGACCACCTGGAATAAGAAATATGTCAACACCATCTCTTATCTCTTCCATATTCTCTGTCAGGATGGAAACTCCATGACTATTTTTTATCAGTCCACCCGAAATAGAATAAAATGAAACCTGGAATTTGTCTTTTAACCGGCCAAGTATTTCTACCGGCCCGAATACATCCAGTGTTTCAAAGTCTTCAAATAATAAAACTGCTACAGTCATTATCGGATTTTTTTAAATTACCGGACAGCGGGAAAAAGAGCGAACAAAAATAAAGACAGAAAAAGTATTTTACTTTCGATTTGCTGATGCATCTATCATCCCTTTCAGAACTTTTATATCAATATCCTCCAACTTATTTATGTAAAGGCAACCAACACCAGTCTTATGCTTGCCAAGCTTTTTAAGAGCAGCATCATGCTCCTTAATACCTACGCTGATGTATAATGATAGATTCGCTTTACGGGGAGAGAAGCCTATCCGGAGCCAATCAACTTCCCTGCCACTGGTGGGGCTTTTGTATCTTTTACTACCAAAACCGATGACTGAGCTGCCCCATAATACCGGCTCTTCTCTGGTTGCTTTTTTCATCATTTCTAAAAGCACGAAACTGTCTTTACGCTTTTGTTCATCCTTAATAGTATTGATAAAATCCTCCACACTTGCAGAAGTTGGTTTCGTTTTTATTTCAGCCAGTTTTGTTTTTTTCTCAGCCATTTGAAATTATTACTTATTTGACTTATCAGTCCCCATCCCGCATGGACGGGCAGGCAATGCGGGATTGCTTGCCCAGATTGTAAAGGTATTTATTTTCCCGTTTGCTTCTTAAGTTGTGATGAAACGTATTTACATTTTTCAGTTGGTCATTATTGTCTTATTGAGTAATGACAAAACCAGCTCATGCTCCCGGCATGTTGGATACAATAAGATACTTTCCGCCAGAAATACTAAACAATAGAATAAACAATGAATTTTTATTTATAAATTTAGTAGCAGTTACCGGCCGACGATTTTCAAATACCACCCCCGTCACCAGGCCGTGGGCGTCGACGACAATTTTAGAAACAGATCATGCAGGTATTACCTTCAAAAGAATTATTACCTTATATAAAACACTATCTTTTTTTAGAAAGTGAAGGGCATAGCATCAAAAAACTACGCTTGTTTTCTGACGGCAACACAGGGATGGTGTTTTGCTTCAAAGGCAGTCTTATTTCCGGAGTTCAGGATATTAATAGCTTAAACTACCTGCCAGATTCATTTATATATGGGCAGATAAGTGAATTTAAAGATTTGTATTTGGTGAATGAAGCATCTTTAATAATTGTTGTTTTTCAACCTGATGGCATAAACAGGTTACTGGGAATATCCGCTAATGAAATAAGAGATAAAATTATAAGTACAGGAGACATATTTGGCCGGCAGGGTTTAATACTCCATGAGAAATTATTTGACCAACCCAACCTGGAAGACAAGTTATACCTTCTGAATACATTCTTTTTTAAATTAACGCCTAAACATTCAATATCAAATCAAATACTGATCCGGGCGTCATTAAATTTTATTATTAAAAACAAGGGAACAATTACAATAAAACAATTGGTTAAACATACCGGTTATACCGAAAGGCATATTGAAAGAGCTTTTAGTGAAAGCATTGGCATAAACCCCAAAAAGTTTGGAAACATAGTGAAACTTCATAGTTTTTTAAAAATGCTGAAAGATAAATCAGTGCAAAACAATATCACTGCCTTTTGCTACGAAGCCGGCTATTTCGACCAATCGCATTTAATCAAAGAGTTCAGGAAATATACCGGGATAACCCCAACCCAATATTTGAACGATACCAGCAGGTTGGCGATCAACTTTATGGAATTTAATTCTGCAGATACGCCCATGTCGGGTTTGTACAATTTACCAAAATAGCTGCAAACTACTTTTGTCCGGAGTTTAACCAAAGAAATATGGACAAAATAAAAATATCAACTGCTCAATTTGAGCATAAAAATGCAGACAAAGCCTATAACCTTTCCATCATTGAAAAACTTTCTAAAAAAGCATCGGCCGAAGGCTCAAACGTAATTGCCTTTCATGAATGCTCCGTTACGGGCTACACTTTCGCAAGGCATCTTTCAAAAGAACAGATGCTTGAATTAGCTGAACCGATCCCTGGCGGAGAAAGCATTTTGAAACTAATTGAAATAGCTCAAAAGAACAACATAATTATTTTAGCAGGTCTTTTTGAAAAAGATGAAAATCAAAAGTTATTCAAAACTTATGTATGTGTAGATAAAAAAGGGTTGGTAACAAAATTCAGAAAGCTACATCCTTTTATAAACCCATATTTAACTGCAGGGGATAGTTATTGCGTCTTTGAATTGCTTGGCTGGAAGTGTGGAATTTTGATTTGTTACGATAACAACATTATTGAAAATGTCAGAGCGACAAAACTCCTGGGAGCAGATATTATTTTTATGCCACATGCCACCATGTGTACACCTTCTCCAAGACCAGGTGCTGGCTTTGTTGACCCCAGGCTTTGGGAAAACCGCGAAGCCGACCCCACCTCTTTACACCTGGAGTTCGATGGAATGAAAGGCAGGTCCTGGCTAATGAAATGGTTACCGGCAAGGGCTTATGACAATGCTGTTTATGTAGTTTTCTCAAATCCAATTGGAATGGACGATGACCAATTAAAAAATGGATGTTCAATGGTTATTGACCCGTTTGGAGATATTCTCACCGAGTGTCGCACCTTTGACGACAGTTTTGTAACTGCAACAATTACTTCTGAAAAACTTATTCAAGCGGGTGGACACAGATATATAAAAGCAAGGCGACCTGAGCTGTATAGTAACAATATCGGACAAGCTCACGAATCAGAGCAGAAAGTAGTGTGGCTTCATACAGAGACGTTACCTGAAATTTAACACGAAACGAAACTATTTTGCTGACTTGTTTTATTTATTCTTAATTTTTACTAAATATTACATAACTAAAACAATTAATCATGCCAACAGTAGTAGTCCGACACAAAGTAGGTGATTTTGAGACATGGCTGAAAGGTCATGACGACAGGGTGAATCTTTTTGCTCCAGCCGTATCAGGTTTTAAAACGTTCCAGGACCAGGATGATCCTAAATCGGTGGTTTTGGTTTTGGAAGTAACAGATATGGAAAAGCTTGGAGCTATCATGAATGATCCCAATATACAAGAGGCGAAAGATCGACACACAGTAAAGGAACCTATCCTTCTTTCTATGCAGGTAACAGTATAACAGTATTGACATAGACATGAAGTATGCACTATTGTGCTTATCAATCCCTAAAGAGTTTGAAACTTCTTTAAGGATTTTTTATTTGAACTTAATATCAAAAAAATGAGCGCCGGATGCAAAGCCATCCTTTGTGAAGTGGCGTAAGAGATTCAATATATTTATAAATGGTTCTGTATAATATTTCACAATGTGCAGAGTTCTTAATTTCGATTGTTGTTGTGTTGTACCAGGTTCAAAAACTCTGGTAGTTGAAGACCAACAAAAAAGTAAGGTGTAATTGCCAATATGCTGCGATTTCAAAAAAAATATTTTGCCTGGGCAGTTTTGCTGTTCTTAATAGAAGTTTTGATTGCGGCCTATTTACATGACAGAATCATTCGTCCTTACATCGGCGATTTTTTAGTTGTAATTCTTCTTTATTGTTTTGTGAAATCTTTTTTCGGCATCCCTGCCCTTCCTCTTGCGATTTCGGTTTTATTATTCGCTT
>Ga0207689_10004196_pt1 | contig 13099 bp, 13 predicted proteins | sample KBSMisM52_FD_184312 | JGI IMG/M metagenome (GOLD analysis project Ga0207689, IMG submission 184312) | Miscanthus rhizosphere microbial communities from Kellogg Biological Station, Michigan, USA - KBS Miscanthus M5-2 (SPAdes) (version 2) | ecosystem: Host-associated > Plants > Roots >... | reverse complement strand
ACATGAGAAAATGGTTGGAATGAGTACAGAACGGGCCCCCTTCTCCTCCATCGACCGGGCCGTCGAGGAGCTCCGCGCGGGACGCTTGGTCGTCGTCGTGGACGATGAGGACCGGGAAAACGAGGGCGACCTCGTCCTCGCCGCGGAAAAGGTCACCCCCGAGGCCATCAACTTCATGGCGCGGGAAGGGCGCGGCCTGATCTGCCTGGCGCTCACCGAGGAGCGGTGCGACGAGCTCGAGCTTCCGCTGATGGTGACCGAGAACACGTCCAACTTCGGGACCGCGTTCACCGTTTCGATCGAAGCCCGCGGCCGCGTGACGACTGGAATCTCCGCGGCGGACCGCGCGGCCACGGTCAAGGCGGCGATCGATCCGGCGACGCGCCCGGGCGACCTCGCGCGCCCCGGCCACATGTTCCCGCTCCGCGCACAGGCCGGCGGGGTCCTGAAGCGCGCCGGCCAGACCGAAGCGTCGGTCGACCTCGCGCGAATCGCGGGACTCCATCCCTCGGCCGTCATCTGCGAGGTCATGAATGCGGACGGCACCATGGCGCGGGTTCCGGACCTGACGAGATTCTGCGAACAGAACAGCCTGGTGATGGTGACGGTCGCGGACCTGATCCGCCACCGCATGAAGACCGAACGGTTGGTTCACCGCGTGGCGGCGCCGAGTCTTCCGACCCGGTTCGGCGAGTTCACGCTCGCGGCCTACAAGAGCGACGTCACCCACGAGGAGCACATCGCGCTGGTACACGGGGAGATCCGGGAGGACGAGCCAGTCCTCGTGCGGGTTCACTCGCAGTGCCTGACGGGGGACGTCTTCGGCTCCAGTCGCTGTGACTGCGGAGCGCAGCTCGCGCTCGCCATGGAGAAGATCGTCGAGGCCGGTCGGGGCGTCTTCCTCTATCTCCTGCAGGAAGGACGGGGCATCGGTCTCGTCAACAAGCTGAAGGCGTACGAGCTGCAGGACCAGGGGCACGACACCGTCTCCGCGAACGAAAAGCTCGGGTTCCCGCCCGACATCCGCAATTACGGCGTCGGCTGCCAGATCCTCCGAGACCTGGGCGTCCGCAAGATGCGCCTCATGACGAACAACCCCTCGAAGTACGTGGCGATCGGCGGCTACGGACTCGAGATCGTCGAGCGGGTTCCGCTCGAGGTCGGACCCACCGACGTGTCTCGCCGGTATCTCGAGGCGAAGAAGAACAAGATGGGGCACCTCCTGAAGATGGTCTAGCGGGATTCGGGGCCTCGCCGGCGCGTCGTCGAAATGCCGGCTTGACATATCTGCAAACGGTGCCTACGCTCCTCGAAAAAGCAGGAGGAGCTTCCATGCCGAGAAAGGCTCTACTTTCCCTGGCGATTTCCTTCCTGGTGGTCACCTCTCTCGCCGCGAGCGACCTGGTCAATTTCACGACCGTTCCGAACACGGATTTCGCCATGTTCGGAGCGGGAGGAATGCGGGGCCAGGGAACCGGCAGCGTCGTCGTGACCGGGATCAGCGGGACCGTCACGGTGGCGTATCTCTACTGGATGGGACCCACGAACGACACCGGAGACGCGAACGCCGCCGTCACCTTCAACGGCACGGCGATCACGGGGACGAACATCGGCAACAGCGACAACAACTGCTGGGGCTTCCAGAACTCGAAGGCCTACCGTGCGAACGTGACGAGCCTGGTGTCCGGGAACGGGACGTATACCCTCGCCAACTTCAGAAAAACGTCCCCGGTGGCCGACGTCAACGGCGTGTCGCTGGTCATCTTCTACAACGACGGAAATGCCTCCAACAACCGGGACTTCGTCATCTTCAACGGGAACGACTCGAACATCAACAACGCTTTCGACTCCGCGGGATGGAACGCGAGCCTCGCCGGAATCGTCTACACCAGCGGGCCGGTAACGATGCGGATGATCGTCTCGGACGGCCAGAGCTTCCCGGACGACGAGTTCCGTATCAACGGCCAGACGATTCTCCCCCCCAACGGCAGCAACTGGCAGGGCGACACGGTCCCCGACCAGGGAACCGCTGGGGCAAACGGCGGCGGCCTCTGGGACCAGAAGTCGTTCGACGTGACCGCGCTCTTCAGCCCGGGCCCGAACACCCTGACGATCCAGCCCACGGCCTACGTGAACGACTGCCTCTCGATGATCGCCGCGATCTTCGACCTGCCGGCAGGAGCGGCGCCTCCGACGCCGACCCCGTCCGGTCCGACGCCGGTCCCGACCGTGGCGGGTCCGCCCGCGGTGGTCCCGACCCTCTCCGGCGGCGCGCTCATCCTGCTCGCGGCGGCGCTCGCCCTGATCGGACTCTTCGTCGTGAATTACACGCGCTCCTCCTGATCCCCAGCCCTCGCGGCTTTCGAGGCCCCGCGCCGTCCGGCGCGGGGCCTTTTTCGCGTTGGGCGCCCCGTCGGCTTCGAGCCAATAGACTGGGCCGCCAGCCAGGCGAAGGAGGAAGTCATGTCGAAGCTCTTCGAGGTCGTGCCCCCGTCTCAACCCGGTCGTCGTTTCTTCCGGCTCGCGATCGTCGGCATCGTGCTCCTCCTCTTTCTCGCCGGCAACCCGATCACGGTGATCCCCGCCGGCCACGTCGGCGTGAAGGACTTCTTCGGGAACGTCTCGTCGAGCGTTCTGCCGGCCGGCGTCCACGTCGTCTTCCCCTTCACGCGGGTCGTCAAGATGTCGGTGAAGACGCAGGAAGTGAAGGAGACGGCGGAGGTGCCGTCCAAGGAAGGGCTCACGATGGAGCTCGAGGGGTCGCTCCTCTACCGGATCGATCCGCAGAAGGCGGACGACATCTACCGGACCATCGGGAAGGACTACGAGGAGATCGCGGTGCACCCGCAGATCCGTTCGGCCATCCGCGAGGTGACTGCCTCATACGAGGCGAAGGTTCTCTACTCGGCGGAGCGCGAGCGCATCGCCCGGGAGACCCTGGAGCTCTTCCGGAAGCTGGCGGGAGACCGGGGCATCGTCGCAGAGGCCGTCCTGCTCCGGAAGATCGGGCTTCCCGACATCGTCGCCAACGCCATCCAGGAAAAGCTCCGCCGGGAGCAGGAGGCCGAGCAGATGAAGTTCGTGCTGCAGAAGGAGCAGCAGGAGGCGGAGCGGAAGAGGATCGAGGCGCAGGGCATCGCCGACTTCCAGCGGATCGTGGCGGCGGGCATCAGCCCGGCGCTCCTGGAGTGGAAGGGAATCGAGGCAACGGAGAAGCTGGCGATGAGCCCGAACTCGAAGGTGGTCGTCATCGGCAGCGGGAAGAACGGCCTGCCGATCATCCTGGGAGGAGACGGCGGCAAATGACCCCGTCCGCTCTCGAACCGGTAACGCTCGAAGGCCGTCACGTTCGCTTGGAGCCCCTGTCCCTGGCCCACCTGGACGACCTCTCCCGCGTCGCCTTCGACGAAGAGATCTGGAAGTGGACGAGCGAGCGCGCGCTCTCGCACGACGAGCTTCGCGCGTACGTCGAGAGGGCGCTCGCCGCGGCCCGCTCCGGGACGGTCCTCCCGTTCGCGACGATCGCCCGCGCCGCCGGCCGGCCCGTCGGCAGCACGCGGTTCGCGACCTTCGACGCGTCCAACCGCCGCGTGGAGATCGGCTGGACGTGGATCGGGCGGGAGTGGCAGCGCACCGCGATCAACACCGAGGCGAAGCTCCTGATGCTCACGCACGCGTTCGAGAAGCTCGGCTGCGTTCGGGTCGAGCTGAGGACCGACCGTCTGAACGAGCAGTCCCGGGCGGCGATCCAGCGTATCGGCGCACGGGAAGAGGGCACCTTGCGCAAACACGCCATCACGTCGACCGGCCGGGTCCGCGACGACGTCTACTACAGCATCCTCGACGAGGAGTGGGGGGGCGTGAAGGCGCGGCTTCTGGAGCTCCGGGATCGCGGTGCCTCCGGCGTCACCGCCCCTCGTACCACCGGCTGAGCGTTTCCGGGCGGACTCCCGCGAAATAGCCCGCCATCACCTTCCAGTTTCGGAGCACCTGCCGGAGGGCGCCGGACTCGCGGTAGCGGCGAGAAGAGGTGATCGTCTTCTCCGGCCGGATCTCGAAGCGCCCCGCCCGGCGGAGGCGCAGAACGAGGTCGAGGTCGTCGCAGAGGGGAAGGTCGCGGAATCCGCCGGAACGCAGGTAGGCGGCGCGGGTGCAGAAGATCCCCTGGTCGCCGAACGGGAGGCGGGCGACGCGCGACCGGCGGTTCGCCCACCACGCGATCCACCGCATCGCGGGCGCGGAATCCCCGTATGCGAGGGAGAACGCGCCGGCGTCCGCGCTTTTGCCGATCGCGCGGCGGATGATCCCGAGCGCGTCGTCGGGAGGCCGCGAGTCGGCATGGAGAAAGAAGAAGATGCCCCCCCGGGCCTCCGCCGCGGCTCTGGCGAGGCGGCTTCCCCGACTGCCGCCGCCGTCTGCCAGGAGGAGCTCGGACTCCGGCGGGCGGTGGAAGACGGAAAGCCGCGCCGCCACCTCCGGGCCCTCCTCCCGCACCGGGACGATCACGGAGATCATGGCGTTGCGCCGGGTGCTAGCATTTCCGGCGGTGAAGCTTCCCATGCCGGCGGCCGTCCTCGCCGGCGGCGCTTCGAGGCGGATGGGTCGCCCCAAGGCGGCGCTTCCGTGGGGCGCCGGAAACCTCCTCGAATTCCAGACCGGGCGCCTCTCGACTCTCTTCCGGGAGGTGTTCGTCGTCGTCAAGGAAACGCCGGATTTTCCGATCGGACCCGCGACCGTCATCCTCGATCACTCTCCCGATTTCGCACCGATCCATGGCCTCTACCGGGCGCTCGAGGAGGCGGAGGACCGCATCCTGATCCTCGCCGTCGACCTTCCCGGGCTGAACCACGACGTGATCCGGGCGATCGCCGAGGCCGGAATGAAAACGCCGGCGCCCGCGCTGATCCCGGAGGCCGACGGCCGGCTGCAGCCGCTCGCCGCGGTCTGGCGCCGATCCGCCGCACGCTTCGCCAAGACGCGCATCGAAAAGGGCATGCTCTCCCTCGGAGGGCTCGCCGACGAGGTCGCCGCCGAAATCCTGCCCGAGAAGGTGTGGCGGAAGTTCGACCCGAGCCGGGCGGCATTCGCGAACATGAACACGCTCGCCGACTGGGCGGCGCACCGGGAGCGGGGATGAGCGCAGGGGAGGAGCCGCCTGCTTCCGGTCCTGCGCGCGGGAAGACGCCGCGGCGTCCCCGGCCGACGGGTTTGCGGAAGAGGTCTCTCCACCTCGACTCGCGCGGGCGCGCCCGCATGGTCGACGTCGGCGGAAAAGCGGCCACGCGCCGCCGCGCCGTCGCCCGGGGCCGGGTCCGCATGGGGCGCGCCGCGTTCGACGCACTCGCGGCGGGCCGTCTCTCCAAGGGGGACGCTCTCGCCGTGGCCCGTCTCGCCGGGATCCTCGCCGCGAAGAAGACGCCGGAGATCGTCCCGCTCGCGCATCCGATCGGCCTGGAGTCGATCGCGGTCGAGTGCCGGCTGGAGGCGAAGTCCCGCGAAGTCGTCGTCACTGCGACCGTGTCCACCTCGGCGCGGACGGGAGTCGAGATGGAGGCGCTGACGGCGGTCGCCGGCGCCTGTCTCGCGCTCTACGACATGGCGAAGTCGCTCGACCGCGCGATCGAGATCCGCGAGATCGTCCTGCTCGAGAAGACCGGAGGCCGCTCGGGTCCCTACCGGCGCGGCTGAGGAGTCGGGTCGGGAATCGGCGGAGTCGACTGCGGGAGCGGCGCCGCTGCGGTCTCCTCGGGCGGCGGATACAGGTAGGTCACGCTCGGAGGCCGCGTCGGGGCCGACGGCGTCGGCGGCGGGATCTCCGCGGTCGGCGCGGGCGCCGCCGCCGTCGGGGTACGCACGTCCGAAGGTCGGGGGGTCGGGCTGCGATCACCCCTTCCCGGGACTGCGAGGGTCGAGGACCGGACGAGCCCGAGCACGGCGAACGCGAGGATCGCGACGAACAGAGCGATCGCGGAGTAGTAGGCGGCGCGCGACGGTCCGGGGGACTCCGACATCACCGCCCCCGCCTTGCAAGCGGACGACCAGCGGGAATGACTATCCGCCCCTCGTGAGCGACCGCCCGCGGGCGTCGAGGACCGTCATGGCGGCTATAGTAACCGCCCGCCGCGCCGTCATTCTGGAGTCCGAAGGAGAGGGAATGTCCCAGCCGATCCGGGTCTCGATCGTCACCGTGTCCGACGGCGTCGCCTCGGGCGAGCGCGAGGATCGCGGCGGTCCGGCGTGCGAAGAAACGCTCGCCGCCGCCGGTTTTCCAAGCGTCGTCGTGTCGCGCGACGTGGTCCCGGACGAGCCCGCCCGGATCGAGCGGGTCGTGCGCGCGCGGGCGGACTCCGGCGAGACCGACCTGATCGTGCTCACGGGTGGGACCGGCGTCGCGCCGCGCGATCGCACGCCCGAGGCGGTGCGCCGCGTCCTCGACGTCGAGGCGCCGGGACTCACCGAGAAGATGCGCGCGGACACGGGCCGCGAATTTCCGGCGGCGTTTCTCTCCCGCCAGGTCGCGGGCGTCCGCGGCCGATCCCTGGTGCTCGCGCTGCCCGGGTCTCCGAACGGCGCGGCCGACTGCCTCCGCGCCGTCCTGGAGCTGATCCCGCACGCGCTCGGCCTCGTGCGGGGAGAGAAGCCGCCGCATCCCCGCCCCGGCGGGGGGAGCGCCGCGTGAGCGCCGCGCGGCGACCGACAGTTCTCGGGATCGACCGGCTCCTCGAGAATCCCGGGCCCATCGCCGGAAAGCGGGTCGGGCTCCTCACGAACCACGCCGGCGTCACGGCGCGAGGCATCCCGACGTGGAAGGCGCTCTTCGACGCGCCGGACGTCCGCCTGGTGCGGCTGTTCGGTCCGGAGCACGGCGTCGACGGCGGCGCCGAATACATGGAGGGCGTCTCGGCGTCCACGCATCGCGAAACCGGCCTGCCCGTGGCTTCGCTCTACGGAACGACGGCCGAGAGCCTGAAGCCGCGCGCCGAAGACCTCGCGGACCTGGACGTTCTCGTCTTCGACGTGCCCGACGTGGGGAGCCGTTACTACACGTTTCACTGGACGATGCTTCTCGCCATGGAAGCGTGCGCCGAAGCGGGGAAGAGCTTCGTCGTCTGCGACCGACCCAATCCGCTGGGCGGCGGCGTCGAGGGAGCGCCGCAGGAGCCGGATCACCTGTCCTTCGTGGGACTCCACCCGATCGCCGTGCGCCACGGCATGACGTCCGGAGAGCTCGCCCGACTGCTCGCGGCGGAGCGCGGGCTCGACCTCGACCTCTCCGTGTCGCCGATGAGCGGCTGGGCGCGGGACGTCGCTTTCCCGGAAACCGGCGTCGCGTGGATCCCGCCGTCTCCCAACATCCCGACGGTGGCGGCCGCGCGCGTCTATCCGGGCATGTGCCTGCTGGAGGGAACGAACGTCTCCGAGGGGCGCGGGACGACGCGGCCGTTCGAGCTTCTCGGCGCGCCGTGGCTCGACCCGCTCCGCCTCTCCGACGCGCTGCGCGGGCGAGGTCTCGCCGGGGTCGAGTTCCTTCCCACGCGTTTCCGGCCGGCCTGGGAGAAGCACGCCGGGCAGACCTGCGGCGGCGTGATGCTGGAGGTCCGGGACCCCGCGACCTTCCGGCCGTTCGAGACGGGTCTCGCGGTGATCGACACGATCCGCGATCTCGCGCCGGAGAGCTTCCGGTGGCGGAAGGATCCGTACGAATTCGACTCCCGGCCCGCGATCGACGTCCTGACCGGCTCGGCCCGTTTCCGCGAAGACCTCGACGCCGGGCGGGGAGCGCTCGGGCAGATCGCGCATCACCGCGAGGAAGCGCCGAAGTTCCTGGCGCGCCGCGATCCCTTCCTCCTGTACCCCGACCATGCGACCGCGCTCGTGGCCTTCGTCGGAGGGCACGACTCCGGCAAGACGACGCTGCTCGAGAAATTGATTCGTCTCCTCGCGGCGCGGGGTCTCCGGGTGGGCGCCGTGAAGCACACGTCGCAGGACTTCGAGGACGACGTCGTCGGGAAGGACTCGCAGCGCCTCGGCGCCGCGGGCGCGGCAGTCTGGTCGCTCACTTCCCCGGGCCGGACCACGGTCCGCCGGCGGCGGGAGGGGGAATCGCTCGCCGACCTCGTCCGACGGGAGTTTTGCGACTGCGACCTCGTGCTGATCGAGGGCTTCAAGGCCGTTCCGATCCCGCGCATCGAGGTGACGCGGGCCGGCATCTCCCGCCCGGAAGTGACGGGCGCCGTGGCCCGCGTGTCCGACGGCCCCGCCGGCGACTCCGTCCCGACGTACGGGTTCGACGATCTGGAAGCGATCGCCTCGACCGTGCTGCACCTCGCGGGCCTCGATCGGCTGAGGACAGGCAGCTGAGAACCGAGAACTCCTTGTTCATCGTTTTCGATCTCGACGGCACCCTGATCGACGGTTACGCCGGGATCGCCCACGCGCTCGGCTTCGCGATGCAGGAACTCGGGCGCGAACCGCTGCCTCTCGAACGGGTCCGTTCCATGGTGGGGCGGGGACTCGACAAGCTCCTGGAAGAAGCGGTGGGAGAGGAGCTCGCTCCGCGCGGCGTTCTCCTCTTCCGGGAGCGTTACGCCGAGATCGTGGATGACGAGACCGTTCTGCTGCCGGATGTCGTCCCGGTGCTGGAGGGCCTCGCTGCCGCGGGTCACCGAATGGCGGTCGCGTCGAACAAGCCGGAGGGATTCACGCGGCGGATCCTGGAGGCGAAGAACATCTCGTCGTACTTCCGCGCCGTCGCCGGGCCAGACGGGCAGACGCCGGCGAAGCCGGACCCCACGATGATCGTCCGCCTTCGCCAGGTCGCCGGAGCGGCCGCGGACGAGACCGTGCTCGTGGGGGACATGGAGATCGATGCCGAGACGGCGCTCGCCGCCGGGTCGCGCTGCGTGCTCGTGCCGGGCGGCTCGCGATCCGCGGAAGACCTGGCTTCGGTTCCCGCGGACGCGCACCTCGCGCGGCTCGCGGAGCTCCCGGAAGTGATCGAGCGGTGGAGCGGGGCCGCTCGCGTCGCTCGGCCTACAATCGGCGCATGAGCCGCATCGTCGTCGCGGAAGACATCTCGCCGGCCGGCCTCGACATTCTGAGGAAGGCGGGGCACGAGGTCGTCGAGCTCGCGGACGCCAAGCGCGATCGCCTCCTCCAGGAGCTCGCGACGGCCGACGCGCTCCTCGTGCGGAGCCGGACGAAGGTCGATGCGGCGCTGCTCGCGGCGGGGCCCCACCTTTCGGTCGTGGGCCGCGCCGGCGTGGGCGTCGACAACGTCGACGTGGCCGCGGCCTCGGCGCGCGGCGTGCTCGTCATCAACGCGCCGACCGGCAACGTCGTCTCGGCGGTCGAGCACACGTTCGCGCTCCTGCTCGCCCTTCTCCGCCGCGTCGCACCGGCATCGGCGTCCCTCGCGTCGGGCAAGTGGGAGAAGTCGAAGTTCGTGGGCTCGGAGCTCGCCGGCAAGACGCTCGGGATCGTGGGGCTCGGCCAGGTCGGCTCGCGCGTCGCCGCGCGCGCCCGGGCGTTCGAGGCCCGCCTCCTCGGGCACGATCCCTACCTGCCGATGGAGAAAGCGCGGGAGATGGGGATCGCGCTCGTGCCGCTCGAAGAGCTCCTCGCCAACTCCGACATCGTGACCCTGCACGCCACCGCCACGGAAGGGGGCCGCCCGCTCCTCGGGCGCGAGGAGTTCGCGAAGATGAAACCGGGCGCGGTCCTCGTGAACGTCGCGCGCGGGAGCCTGGTCGACCGCGCCGCCCTCCACGAGGCGCTCGTCTCCGGGAAGCTCGCGGGCGCGGCGCTCGACGTGTTCGACCCGGAGCCTCCGGACCCCGCGGACCCGCTCCTCTCTCTCCCGAACGTCGTCGCCACGCCCCACCTCGGCGCGTCGACGGTCGAGGCGCAGGAGAGGGTTTCGCTCCAGACCGCCGAGGCCGTCGCGGAAGCGCTCGCCGGCGCGTCGTCGCCCCCGTCGTGAGCGCCACGATCGGCGTCACGAGCCTCGTCGCCGGGCACGTCCAGCCCGCGAGCAGCGTGGCGAGCCTCTGGCGCGTCTGGTGGCTGGGCGACGCGCTCGGGGCCGTCATCGTGGCCCCCCTTCTTCTCCTGTGGACGCGGAGAGATCCTCTGCCCGCACGGCGGGGCGCCGCCGCGGAGTTCGCCGCCGGGCTGGCGCTCCTCGTCGCGGCGACGGGGTTCGCGTTCGTCCACGCGTCGCGGATGCTCTCTCCGGAGTACCTCGTCTTTCCGTTCCTGATCTGGGGCGGGCTGCGTTTCGGACCGTCTGCGACCGCCGCGGCGACGGCCGCGACGTACGCGGTCGCGGTGTGGGCGACGCACCGCGGCCTCGGTCCGTTCGCCGGCACGGGGCCCGAGGGCGGGCTCGTGCCGCTTCAGATCTTCATGGCGGTGGCCGCGATGACGGGACTCGTGTTCGGCGCGATCGCGGCGCAGACCCGCCAGGCCCGGGAGGCCGCGCTCGAGTCGCGACGCCGCCTCGTTCTCGCGTTGAACGCCGCGCGCATGGGGGCCTGGGACTGGAACATCGGAACCGGCGAGGTGCGCTGGTCGGGAGAGCTCGAGCCGCTCCACGGGCTGCCGCGGGGCGGCTTCGCCGGCACCTATGAAGCCTTCCAGTCCCTCATCCACCCGGACGACCGCGACCGGATCGAGTCCGCGGTCCGCCGGTCGCTCGAGACACGCGCCCCGTACGAGGAAGAGTTCCGGCTCGTGGGCGCCGACGGCGTCGAGCGGTGGACGGACGCGCGCGGCCAGGTCATCCAGGACCACGCCGGAAATCCCATCCGCATGGTGGGTGTGGGCATCGACGTCACCCGGAAGAAACGAATGGAAGAGGAGCTGCGCCGCCAGGCCGAACAGATGCGCGAAGAGGATCGGCGCAAGAACGAGTTCCTCGCAATTCTGTCCCACGAGCTGCGCAACCCGCTCGCTCCCATCCTGCACGCGGTCGATCTCCTCGCGAACGACGACCCGCGCCTCGCGGCGAAGGCGCGCGAGATCATCGGCCGCCAGTCGACGCACCTGACCCGGCTCGTGGACGATCTTCTCGACGTCTCGCGGATCACGCGCGGGACGATCCGGCTGGACCGGCGTCCGGTCGCGGTCCGGGACGCCGTGGAAGCCGCGGCCGACACGTGGCGACACCTGCTCGCGCAGCGAAGCCAGGAGCTCTCCGTCGACGTTCCGGACGAACCGCTCTTCGTGGACGCCGATCCGACCCGGCTCGCGCAGGTCGTGGCGAACCTCCTCCACAACGCGGCGAAGTTCACGCCGGAGGGGGGCCGGATCGCCATCACCGCGCGGCGCGAGAACGGGCAGGTCGTCGTCACCGTGCGGGACAACGGTCCCGGGATTCCGGTCGGGGACCGGGAGCGGATCTTCGAGATCTTCGCGCAGGGCGCGCGCTCGCACGACCGACCGACCGGCGGGCTCGGCCTGGGGCTGACGCTCGCGCGCCGGCTCGCCGAGCTCCATGGCGGCACGCTCGAGGCCGCGAACGGCGGACCGCAGGGCGGCAGCGAGTTCGTGGTCCGGCTGCCGGTGGCCGTGATCCCGCCTCCGGCTCCCTCGGACCGCGTCGCGGCGCCGCCTCCGGAGACCTCCCGAGCCGAGACTCCCGACGCCGCCGCCCGGAAGCGGCGCATCCTCGTCGTCGACGACAACGCCGACGCGCGCGCCGCGATGGAGCTTCTCCTCGTCGACGAAGGCCACGAGGTGCGCGGCGCGGGCGATGGTCCCGAGGCACTGAAAGAGGCCCGGCGATTCCGGCCGGAGATCGTCTTTCTCGACATCGGGCTGCCCGGCATGGACGGATACGACGTGGCCCGCGCGCTGCGCGCCGAGCCGGCGTGCGCGGGGGCGCTCATCGTCGCGGTCTCCGGCTACGGACAGGCCGAAGACCGCGCGCGATCCCGCGTCGCGGGATTCGATCAACACCTCCTGAAGCCGGTCACGCCCGAGCGGCTGCTGGAGGTGGTGCGCCGCGCCGGCGCGTAGTCCCTAGCGCGTGACGAGGAGCGCGCGGCACGCCGGACAGCGCTCCGGGAAGAGCCGCTCCGGCGACGCGTCGAAGCCGGAGTTGCACGCGGGACAGCGCCCGACGGCGCCGAGCACCGCGGAAGAGATCGCGAGCTCGACGAAGATCCCGCCGACCGTCATCCGCAGACCGCGGCCGACGCCGGGCATTGCAAGCAGGACGATCTCGACGGCGAGCGCGATCCCGGCTCCGACCATGCACCCGATGAGGAGACGCCGCCAGAGCCCGAGCTTGCGACGTTGCGCCTCGGTCAGCTCCGGCGCCGGGGTCGGCTCCAACTAGGCGACCCGCACGTGCGCCCGCGCGGTCGGCGCGACGCGCTCGTGCGGCGTCAGGATCCCGCGGAAGTTCAGCGGGTCCGCGGCCGACACGGCGAGCGCCGGGACCTCGCCGCGGCGCCGCACCGCGCGCAGGAGCGTGATCGCCTCCGGCCGGGCGTACTGCTCCCCGTCGAATCCCTCGACGAAACGTCCGCCCCGGACTTCTCCGCGCGCCTCGAGCGTCCGGAGAACGCGCGCGACGTCCCTCCAGGGGATCGGCTGCTTCTCCCGCGCGAGCGTTTTCCGGAAGACGACGCCGGTGCGGGAGAGAAGAGTTCGCGCGACGAATTCGGCGTGCCCTGTCGCCGACGCCGGGGCCGGGGCCGGCGCCCCCGAGGCGGCCTCGCGCGGCAGGATGCTCCAGCGCCCCGACGTCATCGCGCCGGGCCGGCGTCGCCAGGCCGGGACGAGAAACCAGCGGAGGCCGCTGAACGAGTCGCACGTGACGCGGCCGAGCGCGATCAGCTCGGTCAGGCCTTCCTCGACGAGGTCGCGCGCGAATCCGGTCGCGCGGGCGATCTCCTGCAGGAACATCGCGCCGCGCCGATGCAGAGAGTCCTCGACCTCCCGGCCCGTCCGCGTCGGCTCACGCGCCGGTCCGGGCGTCGCGGAGGCGAGCGCGGCGAGCGGCATCCACGATTCGAGGTCCTCGCGCGGCACCAGACAGATTGGCGTGCGGCGGATGAGCGACGCGCCGGCGCCCCAGAGCCGGCCCCAC
>Ga0207689_10004193_pt1 | contig 13110 bp, 10 predicted proteins | sample KBSMisM52_FD_184312 | JGI IMG/M metagenome (GOLD analysis project Ga0207689, IMG submission 184312) | Miscanthus rhizosphere microbial communities from Kellogg Biological Station, Michigan, USA - KBS Miscanthus M5-2 (SPAdes) (version 2) | ecosystem: Host-associated > Plants > Roots >... | reverse complement strand
AAGGCAATCCTCGAAGCGCTTCAATTGGAACAGGGTGTTGATGCGGCGCTGACCTAAGCCCGGCAGGCCCGGCATCAGGGTCTGGGTCTGCTCCAGGCTTTCCAGGGCTTCGGCATGCTTGTTCTGACTCTCCAGCGCGATCGCCAGATTGTTGTGAATGGCGGCCTGCAGCTTGGGGTCCCGTGCATTCAGCAGCGCCCGCCTGAGCGGCGCTTCGGCCTCGGCGAATTGCCCCGTTTCCGCCAGGACGGAGCCCAACGCCATGTAGCCATCGACGTTGTTCGGATGGAGGCGCAGCAGTTTGCGATAGGTGTTTTGGGCTTCTTCAAATTGCCCTAGCTTTCGCTGCGCTTGGCCCAGGGCCAGATAAATGTCCGGGATATTCGGCTGCAGCTTGATCGCGGCTTGGAAGGCCGGCACGGCCTGTTCGAACCGGTTCAAGCCGGCCAGCGCGGTGCCGTGCAGAAAGGCAAAGCGCACCTCTTGAGGATGAAGCTGGCGGGCGCGCGCAATAAGGGGCTCGGCCTCGGAGTGGCGCCCTTGCTGCAGCCGGATCGCGCCGACCAGCGGGACCAAGTCGTCGTTGATGCCTCGCGCCAGCAGGGGGCGAACCAGCTCGTCTGCTGCCGCGTGATTGCCGGCCTGCAAATACTGCCAGGCCCTGGCGATGGAGGGGTGGACGATATTCATGGTCTGGACGCTTTCGGCTGAACTTCACCAGGCGGATCATGCCAGCGGTCGGGAAAGATTCGCACGCTTTGCCTTTCGCGGGTATCCGCACCGGCAGCCCTAAGGGAAAATTGCGGCCACGCAGCGAGGTTTAGCGGGTTTGCGGCAAAAATATCACAAAAAATTTTCCGCAAAGGTAGCGATCACAATTACATGGATGCAGTGCAACAAACTCTCTCATATGCGTGTCCCAGTTGTAACGAAGTTTGCCTGAGAAAACTTTGATTTAGAGGAGAGCGGGAATTCCCAGACAAACTTGTGCGCCGCCGAAGGCGACAGGCTATCGGTACTGTCCCGCGCCTGTATACAAGAAAGGGGTTTTAGTCCGTGTACGGATGAGGCCTTGAACGGTCCGCTTTGACCCTTGACGGGCAAGAGGGATTGGCGGCGAGATGACGTTGCGAGCGGGCTATCCAGAAGGAAAGCGTTCCGGGGAGTACGGGTTTAATCGGCCAACAACAACACAAGCCTTAGGGGGGCCTATGGAAAATCTTTGCAAAAAGCTCATGTTGGGGGGATCGATGGCTGCCATGGTGGCGGCGATTTCGACCACCGCGCAGGCGCAAGAGCCGCAGACCGAGAATGTCACGGTTTCGGCCTCCCGCATTCAGGTCCAAGGCTATGAGGCGCCCACGCCGGTCACCGTGATCGGCGTTGAAACCTTGCAACGCGACGCCAAGGTGGACATCGGCGACTCCATCCGCGAACTGCCTTCGGTCGGTATTTCCGACTCGCCCGGCAACGGCTCCCACTCCGGTAACGCGTCTCAAGGTGACGCCGGTATCGACACCGTCAACCTGCGCAACCTGGGCGTGGTGCGTACCCTGGTGCTGTTCGACCGCCAGCGCGTGGTCACGTCCAATCCCAATGCCGACAATGCGCCCGCCATCGGCGGCGTCGACCTTTCCACCCTGCCTTCCAACATCATCGAACGCGTCGACGTGGTGACCGGCGGCGCATCGGCCCAATGGGGCTCCGATGCCGTGGCTGGCGTGGTCAATCTGGTGATCAACAAGACCTTTACCGGTCTGAGGGGCAATATCAGCTACGGCAACAGCCAGCACCAGGACCGCGAGACCATCAAGGGCGAACTGTCGGCCGGTTTCGACCTCTTTGGCGGCCGCGGCCATACGGTCATGGCGGGCACCTATACCATGGCGCCGAGCGCCTTCTTCGGCTGGAATCGCGACTGGTTCCAGACCCAGCAAGCCCTCATTCCTTGCAGCCAGATCGGCCAGTCCGGCGGTACCTCTCTTTGCCACACGCCCTACGGCCTCGGCAGCGCCACCCAGACCAATGGCGGCCTGATCGGCTCCAGCCCTGCCGGCAGCGCGGCGAATGTCACCGCGATTGCGGCCAAGGGCGGGGTATTTGCCACCGCCGGCAGCGGCGGCTTGGCGGCGGCCAATGCGCTGCGCGGCATCCAGTTCGTCGGCACCGGCAACATTCAGACCGCGCCGTTCAACTACGGCACTCTGTTCAACAACAACAGCACCTGCTTCAACTGTTCGGGTTACAACACCTATGGCGGCAGCAGCAACATCGGCAATCCGCCGCTGAATGCGGTGCCGTTCCACAATCTGACCTTGTTCAACTATACGAGCTTCAAGCTCACCGACAATATCAGCATGTCGATCCAGTTGAACTACGGCAAGAACAACGAACAGAACACCTCCAACAACGGCCGCGCCGGCAACAACACCATCAACATCGACAATCCCTACCTGCCGGTCAGCATCCGGGATGTGATGATCGCCGGCGGTATTCCCAGCCTCACGGTGGGCGTCGCCAATGCGGGCAATATGGTGTCCGGCGATGTGACGATCAAAAATTTCGAGAAGGCCGTATCGATCAACGTCATCAAGAACAATCGCGAATTACGGCGCGGTGTCTTCACCCTGGACGGCGCCGTCAACTTCCTTGGCGAGGACTGGACTTGGGAGGCCTATATCCAGCACAGCTCGCTGCGGGAGACCCAGCAGGCCCCTTACAACACCTTCAACCAAAACTATTCCAATGCCATCGATCCGGTGCTGGTCACTGCAACCGGTCCGAACTCGCTGGGCGGCGGTGTTGCCGCAACCGCGACCGCGGTGCGCAATGCCCTCACCGCCGCAGGCGCGCATGTCCCGGCGGTCGGCGAAATCGCCTGCCGTTCGGCCCTGACCGCGACCGATTGGGGTGTCACCACCAATGCGTTCGGTTACTCCCAGATCAAGCCCGGCGGCTTGATGGCGGGTTGCGAGCCGTTGAACATTTTGGGCGTGGGCAATGCCAGCCAGGCTGCGCTGAACTATGTCTCACCGGGGCGTACCAATCGCGGTGTTATGGACCAGGTGCTCTACCGGCTGAACCAGACAGTGGCCTCCGCTACCGCCTCGGGCTTGCTGCCCTGGGGTTTGCCGGCCGGCAAGATCGCCGCGGCGACCGGCTTTGAATACCGGCATGAACAACAGCGCAACCGGCGCGACCCGCTGCAACTGGGCGCCACCGGCGTTTTCCAGTCCGGCAACTTCTCCGAATATTCCGGCCAGTACAATGTCGAGGAAGGCTTCCTGGAGGTCGACGTTCCGCTTCTCAAGAATCAGTTCGTCGACAGTTTGGACATCAGCGCCGCAGGCCGTATCACCAGCTATTCCACCAGCGGCATGGTGCAGACCTGGAAGCTGGGCGCCACCAGCCAGCTCAATGAGGACATCAAGCTCCGTGCGTCCTGGTCCAACGACATTCGCGCCCCAGGCGTCGGCGAACTTTTCTCCGTGGCCCTCATCAGCACCCAGACCAACGTGGTCTATCCGCCGCCGCCCGGCGTCGGGAAAAGCTCCAATCTGAGTTTCGGAGCGCCCGGCAATCCCAACCTGGTGCCCGAACAGTCCTATACGGTGTCGGGTGGTATCGTGCTGACCCCGCACTGGATCGAAGGTCTGACCTTGTCCTTCGACTGGTATTCGATCTCGATACACGGGGGCATCTTCGCCTTCTCGCGTGACCAGATCTTCGACCAGTGCGGCAACAAGGGTAATCCGTACTTCTGCAGCTTGGTGTTCTTCGCCAAGGGTTGGCCGGGCAACAACACCTCGCCGGTGGCTCAGGAAATCGACGGCAACGGCAATCCGGCCACGGGTCTTGCCGCGAGCCTAGGTACCTTCAAGGCCGACGCAGAAGGCGCCTTGAACTTCTATCTCCGGCAACCGCTCAACGCCAACAGTGAAAGCACATCGGGCGTGGACTTCCAGATCGACTATACCCATGACCTGCTGGCGGGCTCGCTGGATTGGCACTTTGTCGGCAACTATACCGACTCCAAGACCCGGACCTCGGCGGGCATCTTCGTGAACGGCGCGGGCTCGGTCAGCGGCGATGCCGCGGTCAACCCCTTGGCCGGTTTCACCATGCCCAAGTTCCGCGGCATCGTGTCCTCGACCTATACCGAAGATCCCTGGTCGTTCACCGCCCAGGCCCGACTGCTCGGTTCGGCACGGCTCAGCAATCAGTATATCGAGGGCGTCAGCACCTCGGCCGTTCCGGCGGGCTATACCAACTATGTCGACAACAACGGCATCCCGTGGATCATCTATACCGACCTGCGCGCATCCTGGCGCTGGAATGACCATATGCAGCTCTATGGCGCGATCGACAACGCGTTCAACACGCCTCCGCCAAATATTGCCACCACAGGCGGCGGCGGAACCGATTGCCGCATCTATGACTGTATTGGCCGCGGTTACCGAGTCGGCATTCGCTTCAACGATTGAGTTGAATCGGAAAGCGTAAGCGAAGGGCCGGGTAGCGCTGCTACCCGGCCTTTTCGCTTTCACCCGCGCCCATGACGCGCGGCTGCCAGGAAAGGCCTTGCGGCGTCGTCACGCTTTCCATCGCGATCCTTGTGTCGGGCGCGATCACGCCCAGATCCACCTCGCGATCCGGCAGAATGACGATGGAGCGGCGCCGCTCGATCACCATCACGATGGTGCCCTTGGTCGTGCCCTGGGCGGACAAGCGTTTAAGCACCGAAAAATAAGGCTCGGCGCGCCATGGCCGGCTGACGGCGGGATCGACATGGACGACAAACAGATTGGGCTTGGAATCGACCACCATCTTGCAGACGCTGGGCTTCCATTCCGGACCCATCATGGGATCGGTGAGCCAGCGGCAAACGAAGCTGCGGCAGGACGGCGGACGCTGTGCATAGATGCGGCAGCCAATACCGGCCTCGAAATTCGGGCACCAGCTGTCCTTGGGTTTTTCCAGCTCGGGAATGCCCAGCACTTTGCAACACAGCGAGCAATCGCCGCACTGTCTTACACTCTCCGTCATGCTTGCGCCTCAGTGCGGCGTCAGTTTCAGCAGCTTGGAGGTTTGTGGCGTATTGTTGGTGACCGAGCCGCCGCCGCTGTCGGTCAGCACATAGACCGCGCCTTCGGGACCGACACGCACATCGCGGATGCGCATCTTGACCTCCGTCAACAGCGGTTCCTCATTGACAACCTTGCCGCCCGACATGGTCAGCCTTTCGACCGAATTGCCGCGCAAGGTGGTGACAAAGACGCTGTTCTTCCATTCCGGGAACAGATCGCCTTTATAGAAAGCGAGTTGGCACACCCCCATCGACGGCGACCAGTAATAGACCGGCTGCTCGATCCCCGCCTTGGCGGTCTCGCCTTCCGCCATGGGCGGACCGGGATAGTCGATGCCATGGGTGACAAGGGGCCAGCCGTAATTGCCGCCCTTCTTGATCAGGTTCAATTCATCGCCGCCGCGCGGACCGTGCTCGGTCTCCCACAGCTGGCCATTATTGTCGAAGGCAAGGCCTTCCTGGCTGCGCTGGCCGATGGCCCAGATTTCCGGCAAGGCGTCACTGCGGCCGATGAAGGGATTGCCTGGCGCGGGTTTGCCGTCCTTGGTGATGCGCACAATCTTGCCCAGATGCGTATCCAGGGTTTGCGCCACCCGCCAAGGCGTGGAGGTGCCGGCGTCACGGTCGCCAAGGGTGATGTAGATATAACCGTCCGGTCCGATCGCCATCCGCCCGCCACTGCGCGAGCCGTAGCCCGTATGCGCGTCATTGGGCGTGGTGGGCAGGGCGCGGAAAATCACCTTCACATCGCGCAAGGCATTGGCGGCCTGATCGAAGGTGGCGCGCGCCACCTGGATGCCGCCCAGCATGCCGTTGTCGAATGGGAAAAAGGTGAAGAAGATGGTGTGGTTCCTGGCGTAGCCGGGATCCAGCGCCAGGTCGAACAGGCCGGTCTGGGGCCAGGTCACACCCAAAGCTTCCAGGCCTGAGACGGGGGGCGCGATCTTGCCATCCGGGCTTACCACCCGAAGCGCGCCAGGCAACTTCTCGGTGACCAGGAATTTTCCGTCCGGCAGGAAAGCCAGCGCCCAAGGCGCGTAAAGACTGCCGGTGATCTCGGTCAGCTTATAGCCGGCGGTCTTGTGATAGGGCGCGCGGGTCTGTTCCGGAAAGACCGGCTTATCGCGGATATTCTCATTGAGGCGGGTATCGACCGGCTTGCCTTCTTGCAGGGCCGCATAGTCGGGATTGTTGGGGACGGTGGGCGCCGTGGCGGCGGGAGCAGTTGTCGCCGGCGCGACAGTGGTGGCCGCAGCGGCGGGCCGCTCCTGCGCGAAAGCGGGCGCCAAGCCCGTGGCAAGGCAGGCTAACGCAACTGCAGCATATTTTTTCATGGCGATGCTCCCCTCTGACGGGGCACTTATGCCATATCCCCACGCGTCCGTCTCTGATGGCGCAACACGCCCAAAATCCCCGAAACGGGATTGTCGTCCTGGTCATGTTCATGAACGACCTGTCTCAGTTCCAGCACCGAAAATCCGTTTTCTTGAGCGAGGCGCTCGATATAGCCCGTGCTGTGGCGGAAGCAGCCGCTCTGGGCCAGCCGGTCGGTCGAAGCCACGGCGAAGTCCGCCCCTTCGCCAAACAGCAGCGTGAAGACGAACAGTCCGTCTTCACGCAGGCAGCCGGCGCAAGCTGCGAAGAGGGGCCGCAAGTCGCCGAAGTGTATCAGCGTCGCTGCGGCCAGGACGGCGTCATAGCTGTCGGCGCGTTCGGCCAGGACGCGGACCAGCTCTGCCTGGTCCAGCCTGTCATAGACGGCCTTGTCGCGCGCCTTTTCCAGCATGGCGGATGAGAGATCGACACCGTCCAGCCGGCGGGCCGTGGGACGCACCAGCGCGCCGACCAGTCCGGTGCCGCAGCCGATGTCCAGAATGTCCAACCCCTCGCGCGCAGCATGCTGTCGAAGACCGTCCGCCACCAGCCTGTGGCCGAAATACGTGCTCTCCCCATCCCAGAAGCGGGCGCGCACTTCATAGATCCTTTGCAGCTGCGCCGGCGAGGTCCGCTTCGGCACAGCGGCAAGGCCTATATGCGCCAAAAGAATCCCGATGCCGCGGGAATCGTCGGGATCGCAGTCCAGGCAACTGTGGAAATGACTCGCGGCTTTATCGCGCTCGCCCGTTTCGCTCAAAAGCAGTCCCAGGCTGTAATGGGTGTCGGCGTTGCCGGGCTTCAAGGCCAGCGCGCGCCGAAAGCTTGCCAGGGCTTCGGCGGGCTTGCCCAGCGCCTTCCAAACATTGCCGAGGTTGTTGTGCGCGTCGGCATAATCCGGCTTCAAGGCGATGGCGCGTTGATAGCTGGCCGCGGCTTCCGGCAACATGTTGCGGGCCTTGAGCACAATGCCAAGATTGTAGTGAAAGCTGGGGACCTCGCCTTCGGCGGCGATTGCCTGGCTGATAAGGGCGGCGGCTTTTTCGAACCGCCCGGCGCGAAACGCCTCGATGCCAAGAGCATGCAATGCGATCGGATCGGCCATGGCCTCCGGATCGGGCGGCTCCGACGAGGGCCCTTTGGCCTCGCCCATGGCACGGCGTTGTTTGCGGTTCATGGCCCATTCCTTTGCGCCGTTTATGGCACAGGCAGGCGCGGGGCGCACGGACCGGTTGGTTCGTCAGTTGCAGCTGAAATTCAGAGCCATCAGCGCAGTGCTGGTATTTGGTGCCGCGGGCCGGCAAGTGCGCGCTATCAGGCTGTGTTCTTTTTCATAGCCGGTCGCCAAGGTCCGGCCGTCAGGTAAGAGGACCAGGTTTTGCGCGGCAATCCGGTCCCATTCGCGCTTGGGCAGGCAGACGCGGGGTCCAAGGAGGCGGGACTCCTGCAGCCGTTGCGGCGCGCGGCAATAAATATCTTCGGTGCCGGCCGAGGGCGCCACGGGCGCTTGCTGCGCCTCGTCCGCAACCACTTGCGGCAGAGGAACGATGATGATGGGGATGTCGGCGTCTATGGCCGGTGCGGCCACAACTCTTTTTTGCACGGAGACAGGCCGGGCCTGCGATGTCTTTTTCTGGACTGGGTCTGGCGTAACCGAAGCGGGGGTCATGACGGACTGCGCCGGCGCGATCGCCTGCACCAGGCTTTGCACCAGCGGAGCGTTGGCGGCCGGTTTCAATCCGCCGATCACCAGCGGCATCATGACGGTGACGACGCCCAGCGCGCCCAACAGCAGAAGCTTGTGTGGATCGACCTCCCGCGTGTCGCGCCGCATCATGATGGCGGTGATGCGCCGCTCCAGGTCGGCGCCGGAAACGCCGGAGGCGCAGGGCAGGGGGGAGCGGAAATAAAGCCGGCAGACTTTGAGAATGGCTTCGGCATAGTCCAAAGGCTTTTTGCCGTCATCCAGAACGCCTTCGTCGCAGGCCTGCTCGCGTTCTTCGACCAGGCGCGCGCCGATAAACCACACCAGCGGATGAAACCAGAAGGCTGCTTCCACCAGCATATGGACCATGGCCGCCAGATTGTCCCGGCGGCGCAAGTGGCAAAGCTCATGCGCCAGGATGGTTTCGATCTCGGAGTTGGAAAGTTTTTGAGTCAGGCTTTCCGGCACCAGAATGACGGGGCGGAAGATGCCGGCCAGGCCCGGCTCCAACAGCTCGGAGGTGGCGCGCACCGGAATGGGAGCATCGAATGCGATCGGCGTCGCCGCGCGCACAATAGCCGACAGGCGTGCGGCGCGCGCCAGCCAGAAAATGACGATCGCCAGGGAGCCAAGAGCCCAGAGGGCGGCGAGGGCAAGCGCCCAGCTCAGCTGTCCGGATGCGGTGAATTGCGGCACGGCCGAGACGGCAAACGGCGCGGCGGCGGGCTCGATCTTGGCCAGGGCCTGCAGCGAACTGGCGGGGACGGGGTGGGTGAAGGCCGCGCCTCCGAGCGTGGCGAGCAGCGAGAAAGGCAGCAGAAACTTGACCGACGCCACCAGCCACAGGCCATGGCGGATGGACGCGCCATTGTTGCGGAAGAGCAGGGTGAGAGACCCGACGGCCAAGGCGAACAAGGAGGACTGCCAGAGATGGTTGAGGATTGCCGCGATCATGGCTTGCCGCTCCCCTTCTCGCGTTTGGCCGCCAATTCATGCAAATGCTGTTCGACCCGCCGCACGTCATCCAAGGTGAGTTTTCCGGCTTGGACGAAATGGGCCATGATGGGCTGGGCCCGGCCCCCGAACAGCATCAGGAAATCGTCGACCAGCCGGCGCTGGGCGCTGTCCTGGGAAATCAGTGCTTCATAAATATGGGCGCCGCCGATTTTTTTGACTCGCCCTACCGCCTTTTTGCTTTCCATCCGGCTGACCGTGGTCTGGACGGTGGTATAGGCCGGCCGGGTTTTCTGGGGAAACCGTTCCTGGATTTCACGGATCGAGCAGGATCCAAGCTCCCACAGGGCTTCCATAATTTTAAGTTCTAGCTTGCTCAGCCTCGGCGGCGGCATGCGCCAATCCCCAAATCGAGGCCGAAGCCTAGGCCTGGCGCTTGCAAGCGTCAAGCGGAGGTGGTAACTGTTACTACATGTGTGGTAACACTGACCTTGTCTCTTGATGGGGTGCACGCCATGGCCGGAAAATCTTCAAGCAAATTCGTGATTTTGGCGGTCTTTGCCAACCTGGCGCTTCCGGCTTTGGCCCAATCGCGCGCGGTTCAGGCCTATCCCGACGGCACGGGCGATCCCGACGCCATCACCTGCCGCCCGCCGCAGCGCATCCCCGGCCAGCGCCTGCCGGGACCGGAGGTTTGCAAACTCAATGCCCAATGGGCGCTGCTGCGCCGCAATGGCCAGGACATCAGCGCCGACGGCAGGGACATCGTCGCCGATCCCAAGGGCAGCAACATCAAGGCGATGGATTGCCACATGCAAGGCGGAAGCGCCACCAATGGCGGCGGCCAGATGGTATGCAACACCCAATGAAGCGCTCCTGTTGGATTCCTTTTGCCATGCTGGCGTTGACGTTTCCGGCGTCCGCGCAAGAAACGCGGCCCGCCGCGCCGACGGAGACTGTTGTCGTCACCGGCATCAAGGATGTGAAAAAGGCCGTCACCGATTTTGTCGGAACGCTGACTGTGCCCACCAAGATGACCGGCAAGCTGGCGCGCTGGAGGGCCAGGGTGTGTCCCATCGTGGCCGGCTTGCGGAAGGAAGCCGTCGTCTTTGTCACCAAGCGCGTGAAGGAAGTTGCCGCCCAGGTGGGCGCGCCGGTGGATGACAATGAGAAGTGCCGGCCCAATATCGAAATCGTCTTCACCACAACGCCCCAGGCGCTGCTGGACACGATCTTCATCAAATATCCCTATTTGTTGGGCGATCACGACAACAGCGCCCAGGCGTTGAAGCTCGCCGCTTTCACCCGCCCCATCCAGTCCTGGTACACCACCGCGACCGATGACTTGCGCGGCAATATTCAAGTCGACGGCGTCAAGACTGGCGGCGTCACCATGGACATGCCGTTTGTGCCGGGCGGCGGAGGCGGCGGCATCCAGACGAGCGCGACCGGCATGGTGTCGATGAACATGCCCGGTGCCAGCGTCACCAATGTCACCGGCGGAAGAATGAGCGACGGCGTGAGCAGCGACTTTCATCACATTGCCGTGGTGGCCGAGCCCGCCAAGCTGTTGGAGTTTGAGATCGGGACCTTGGCCGATTACATCGCGCTGCTGGCTTTGTCGCAGACGCCCTTGCCGGACCATTGCATGGAATTGCCTACCATTCTGAATTTGCTGGCGCAGGGCTGCACCGCCCCGCCACGGGCTTTGACCGGTGTCGACCTCGCCTATCTGCGCGCGCTGTACAAAATGACGCCCACCGCCAATATGCGCGGCCAGCGCGACGAAGTGATCTACCAGATGGACAAAAGCCTGGTCGCCGCCCAGTGATCACCTGGGCTTGTTGATGGTCGCCAGCAACGGCTCCGGATTTTCATTGGCGGCATTGGCGGCAAAGGCATCCTTGGCCGCCATGTCCTTGGCCACGCCGATGATCATCAATTCCAGCGGCTGGCTGCCGGCCTTGAAGCTTTTGCTTTGGCCCAGATCGACCGGGATGGCATCGCCCTTCTTGATGGCCGCCGTCTCGCCGTTCACCGTCACGCTGCCTTCGCCCGACATCACATAATAGGCCTCGCTCATGTTTGGGGTGGACGAGGTGCCGGTGTCGCCGCCGGGCTGGATCAGCTCATGATCGACATAGGACCAGGCGGTGTAGAACACGCTGGGGCTCAAGGCGCGGCGGCGCTGGACTTTTCCGCCATTGGGAGCCGGTTTCAACAAAGACCGGTCCAACCGCATGGTGACGAATTGCGGGATCTTGTCCTTTTCCGCGCCCACCCGGTCGTCCCCCATATTGAAGGCGTCATAGACCTTGGACGTCCCCACATTGATGTTCATCCATTCCACGTCGTGATCGGTGGGATTGTAGATGGCGTGGGACGAGCCCATGCGGTCCGGCGCGCCCACCGTGCCCTTCAGCAGCGAGGTGCGGCCATTGATGGTGAACTCGGCTTCGCCGTCGAAGATCACGAACATCTCTTCGCAGTGATTGTGGAAATGCTGGCCGATGCCGCCGCCCGGGTGCAGCACGCCGCGATGCAGGAAGATGAAATTGGTGGACAGCGTCTTGTCATTCATCAGGGCGCCGAAATTCATGCTGCCGGCGCCGTCATGCACCGCCTTGATGTTGCGCGTCTTGCTGAGGTCGTAATGGGTGATCTTGGAGGCGAGTTGGGCGTTCGCGGCGACGGTCGTCGCCAGCAAGGCGGCGGACAACAAAGCAAGATTCTTCACAAGGCTCTTCATGGCTTCCTCTCTTCTATTATGCCGCCGTGAGGCGTTTGCCCGATCCATAGCATGTCTCAACATTCCGCAAGTCGCGAGCGTGCGGGACGGGGCGGGCTGTTCCCAAAACGCCGAGGAAAAGTCCAGCTGTTTCAGCCGTTTACATGGGCCTTGGAACTTACTGACCAATGAGTTAGTTATTTACGCATGGCCAAACGCTGGCAGCGCCGCAAGGACGCCCGGCCTCCGGAAATTCTGGATGCCGCGCTGGCGGTGTTTGCGCAAAAAGGATTTGCCGCCACGCGCCTGGACGACATCGCCGCCAAGGCGGGCATCACCAAGGGCACCATCTATCTCTATTTCGACAGCAAGCAGGCGCTGTTCGAAGCCTTGGCGCGCCAGTCGATCGGTGCGCAGATCGACCAGATCAAAACCCAGCTGGGGCAATTTCCCGGCACCAGCGCGGAGCTGCTGCGCTTTGTGCTTTCCACCATGGGACGTTTTGCGATGACCAGCGACCGGGTGGTGCTGCCGCGGCTGGTGTTGGCGGAGGCGGCGAATTTTCCCAAGCTGGCGGAATTCTGGCGGCGCGAAGTCATTGAACACGGCATCGCGATGCTCAGCTACATCATCGAGCGGGGCATTGCGCGGGGTGAGTTCCGCACCATCGAGCCGCAACATGCGGCGCGGCTGTGCGTGGCACCCATCCTGATCATCGTTTTGTGGCGCACCACCTTCGCCCAATTCGATGCGGAGCCTTACGATTACCAGGGGCTGATCGACGCCCATCTCCAGACATTGCTGAAAGGGTTGGAGGCGACATGAGGAAATATGCCCTTTTGTGTCTCGTGCTTCTGGCCGGGTGCGAACCCGCGCCCCAGGACCAGCCCTGGCTGGGCTATGGCGAAGGCGATGTCGCCTATATCAGCGCGCCCCAGGCCGGCTGGGTGACCCAGATGAAGGTCGAGCGCGGCAGCGAAGTCCATCGCGGCGACCTGTTGTTCCTGCTGGATTCCACCCGCGAGAAATCCACCACCGACCAGGCCCAGGCGCAGCTGGCCCAGGCGCGCGCCAATCTCAGGCAGGAGAATGCCAGTCTCGCTTATGCCAAGGTTACGCTCGACCGCCAGAACCGGCTGGCGCGCGACAATGCCGGTACGCCCACCGAGCGCGACCAGGCACTGTCGAATTACCGCCAGTCGGAGGCGCGCATTCATGAATTGAATTCCCAGATTGCCCAGATGGAAGCCGCGCTCACCGGTG
>Ga0207689_10004191_pt1 | contig 13111 bp, 7 predicted proteins | sample KBSMisM52_FD_184312 | JGI IMG/M metagenome (GOLD analysis project Ga0207689, IMG submission 184312) | Miscanthus rhizosphere microbial communities from Kellogg Biological Station, Michigan, USA - KBS Miscanthus M5-2 (SPAdes) (version 2) | ecosystem: Host-associated > Plants > Roots > Rhizosphere... | reverse complement strand
GTCGACGCGCGTTCGCGTTGGCGTCGAGCTTGGCCGGATCGCTCGCGACTTCGATCGCAAAGCTCGCGTCGTGATCGCGACCGTCGCTCTGGTAGCCGGCGCGGCGATCGGCAGTGTTGTTCGTCGGCGTGCCCACGTGCATGAACTCGAGGCCATCGGTGTAGTGATGCGCGTCGAGCAAATCGGCGAATGCGTCCGCGGTTGCGGACGGCGATGCCGACGCCGACACGCCGAATACGAACAGGCTGTCGAGTCCCGCCGCCAGCGTCGCGGCCGGGATCGGAATGCGCAGCGCCATGCCCTTGGCCTCTGCGATGTCGAAGTCAACCATCCACAGCATCCCCGGATCGATGATCAGCGTCTCTTCGCCCGTACCGGTCGGCGTGGCTTGCGGATCGGGGCCGACAGCCACGGGTTGCACGACGTCGCGGCCGCGCGCGGCGAGCACCGGCCGGCCACCGGACTGGACGATCGCGATCCAGTGGTCGGGCATCAGTTGCGCGCAGGGTGCACGGCGCCATGAGGCCTGCTCTGCATCGTCGGCGACCGTCGCGCTGCGCAGCTTGGGCGCGACGGGCAACGGCTTGTCCGATGCGGTCGGCGCTCTCGGTCGCTGCGCATCGTTGGTGGGCTCGAGCGCGCGCAGGATCCACGCGGCACGCGCATCGCCGAAGCGATCCGCAAGCTGACGCCACGCCGACTTCTGCGCTTCGGCGTCGTTGCCAGCGCGCCACAGCATCTCCCAGCCATGCGTTCCCCATTCGAGCTCGGTGCGCGTCAGCTCGGGCTCGTGCGAATCGAGATGAATCTTGTCCGGATAGATGCGCACGCGCAGCTCGCTGCTGCCATCGGGTTGCGCGAAGAACCGCGTCTCCAGCCGCACCGGCAGCAGCACGAGCGGCTGGTCGCTCGCGCATAGCCGCTCCTGCATCAGCGGCGGCAGTTGCGGCGCGTCGGCGCGCGCCAGCGTGAAACTCGAACGGAACAATGTCGCGGCCGGCATGATCGCGTCAGGGTGCGTGGACGAGCTTCGACGTGTGGATCGCGACACGGAATGGCCGGCGGCGCAACATGCCGGCGACATGCGCGGCGTTGCGACCCCACGTGAGCGCACTCGCGGGCAGGCCGGCGGGCGCACCGTCCGCGACTCGTACGTGCGTGCCGCTTCCCGTCGGTGTGCCGACATCCACGCCGAAGCGCGGCTCCGTCGGATGCTCCTGGATCACGATGTAGTAACCCGCCGTCCCGTCGGTGCCCTGCGCTGCGGCCGGCGTGATGTCGAAGCCGAAGAACGACACGTCGGGCTTCATCTCGCCGCGAAACGACGGAAAGCGCTCGTGCGCCGGATCGAGATCGGGCGTTCGCGTGCCGGCGCCAGCGATAGCCGGTGCCGCGTAGATGATCGCGTTCGGGTAGCGGCGCAAGAGTGCGCTTCGCATCAACATCACGAACTGCTCGCGCACGGGCGCACCTGCGGCGTCACCCAGCTTGCGCACGCCCCAGTCGCGGATTGGACCGATGTCCTGACGCGGTTCCTTCGATGCGCCCACGTCCCAGAACTGGTCGAAGTACGTGCTGCGCTGGTCAGTGGGAAAGCCGCGCCACAACAGCTCGCCGCCCATTTCGACGTTGAGCCCGACCATGTACGCCTCGATGAATCGGCGGTTGGTCTTGAGCCCAAGCACGGTATCCGGATCAACGGTGTCGAGGCCCGGCAGCAGCAGGTCCTGCGAAAGATCGCGCAATGATTCGTACATCGGCTGCGGGAAGTGCGGCGCGAACGCGATCGCGTCGATGCCAACAGGCGCGCTCGCTGGCGTGTCGACGGGCGCTGCCGCCCCGCCGCCGACGGCGACGATCGCGCGCGTCAGGGCCGCGAACGCGATCCGCGGGTTGAACGATTGCACCATCGCCGCGCGCAGATCGTCCATATGGAGCGGCGCGGGGAATGGCGGGAGGATCATCGTGCGACCCGGATTCACGCGCGTCAGATGCTCGATCGCCGCGAGCCGGAAATCGTGCGCCGCGGCGCTGTCGGCGGACGGCGGCAGACCCTGCAGCGGCGCAACCGGCACGGCCTGCCCTTCGGCCATCACGCGGAACAGCGGTCGTCCACGCATGTTCGCCACGGTGTCGCTCGTCACCGCGCCGAAGCTCGCGATGTTCGCGTTCGCCGCCAGGCGCTGACGAATCGCGTTGATCGTCGCAAGTGTCGGCGTCGGCACCGTTGTGAAAATTGCGCCGGTACCGGTATTCAGCTTGCCGATCCACGTGCCGGTTACGGGGCGCTTGGTGCCCTGCGCGCTGAGCCGACGCGTCAGCGGCCCGCGGACGCGTCCGATCCGGCTCATCGCGCTGCTCGTCGCCTGCACTGGCAATGCCGAAGACACGATCCGCGCGACGACGGTCTTCGCGACGGGATCCGTGGGCATCGTCGTGCGCAGCCGTCCGAAGGCGGGTGCTGCGACGCGCAGCAGCGCCTCGGGCACGAGCGGCGCTATGTGCTTCGCGTGCAGCGCGTTGCCGACAACCAGGCTCAATTGCAACCGGCGCAAGCGCTGGTTTGCTTCGCGCAATTCGGCGGCCTGCTCCCACGCCGACGCCATCAGCGGTTCCTGCTGTTGCTGCACGACCTGTGTGCCGAACGCGGCGATCGCCCGGTAACGGGGCTCGACGTTCAGCGCATCGAGCCACGACGTTGCCGTCGGCGACACCGTCGGCTGCGCCGCATACCATTTGCCGTAGAGCGTGGGTGCGAGCAACGGATCGGCGTGCGGATCGGCGGTTGCCGCCAGGCCGGGCGCATTGACGATGGCGGCGATCGCCGTTTTGAATGCGCTCTCCGGACCTGCCGGCCATGCGGGCAGATCGCTCGGCGCGTCCATCGGCTTCAGCGCGCCTTCGAGATCGATTGTTGTCCCCTCGGCGAGCGGCGCTGCCATCGCAAAGCCGGGATGACTGACATCGATCTTACGCAGACCGAGACGTTCGGGTGCGGGCTGTGGATGCAATCGACGTGCGAGCGACTCGAAGTCGCCGATCGCGCCGGTCTTGAATCGCCATTGATGATAGACGGGCACCTTGACATCGACCGGCGGGGACGGCGGCGCCGGCGGAGGTGGTCCCATCGACCACGCGGCGGCGAGCGCATTCGCGGCGGTCACATCGCTCTCGGCCAGCGTGTCGCCGAGCCCGGCACGACGACCAAGCTCGAATGTCGGCACGACGCACGCGATGTACGACGTGTCGGGTTCCAGCCGTCGCGGGCACACGAGCCTCGACAGCGAAAGCTCGGTGGCGCCACGCAGCGCTGTGCGCACGGTGACCGCACTCGTATCTGCTGCGGCGACCTGGCCGTGCGCCCAAGCCCAGCAGTCGGTCAGGTCCGGAAGCTCGTCGACCGGATGTGCCGGCGAGGTGATGCGAAGTACGGGAAGCGAGCTCGCGCTGGCGGGCGTGATCGCGACGCCGTCCTGCTCGCGCACGACGACAAGACACAGCCATGGCCGAAGCTGGCCGCTCGCGTTCGCGCGCGCCGGCGTGAAGAGCCACGGGAAATCCGGTCGATCGAACTCGATGCACGCGAAATAGTTCGGCTCGAAGTCGGTGGTGTCGGGGTGCGGCTCCATCCGCACGACCTGCCGCGCATCGATGCCGGTGACATCGGCGGGCCCGCGCAGGCGCACGGACACCGCAGCGCCCGGGGCAGCGTTGATCGACAGCGCCACCGACAAATCTGCGACGCCACGCTGGGGCAGCAGCGTGTCGGCCACCGGGATCGCCGCCGCGACGCCCTCGCGCACCCACGGCAGGAAGCTCAGGTTGGCAACGGTATCGGCCATGATCGATGTGCGAAGGGTCAGCCGGCGAGCTCGTGTGCCGGCACCATCTGCCAGTTCGCAGCACCCCGGTTCAGCCTGCCGAGCGCGGCCCGATATTCGCTCCAGCTTTGCGTGCCCGCGTCGACGGGCGCGGCCATGCTGTCGTCGAACGACATGATCCGAAAACGCAGCGGTACGATACTCGCGGCCTGCGGTGCGTCGGCGACACGGAACCGCGCCGTTCCGGTGCGCCGGATCGGCGCGCGCGCAACCGCACCGCTTCGCGCATGCAGCATAAGCCGATCGGCCGGCAGCGAATAGCGCGGATCGCGGCTCGACGGCTGCGGCAGCGTGTCGAACACCAGCGAATCGTAGATCAGCGGCGCGGCGATCACTTCGTCGAAGCTCGCGCCGTCGCCGCCGAACGCGACGCCGGAATCCATCTCCTCGAACGACGGCGCCGCGAGCTTCTCGTCGTCGGAGAGCGAGAAATACTGCGCCGGTGCAAACTGGTTGCGCGTCGCTGCGACGTTCTGCGACTGCGCCTGCAATGTGGCCCCGATATGGAAGCGCCGCGCGCCCGACACCGGCGCGCCGCCGTACAGGTCGATGTCGCGCGTGGTGTTGAGCGGCACCGTTTGCTGACGCACCACGATCGTTCCCAGCGGATCGAGCACGAGCGTGTCGTTCGACGCGAGCTTGCGCAACGCCACGCCGTGCGCGCTGCGGGTCTGCACGCTCCAGCTCGCCGGGCTCGCCAGCGCCTGCTGCAATTCGGCGAGCAGATCGATCGCCGGGGGCGCCGGCGGCTTCTCGCCGTCCACCAGCGTCTTGTCGAAGCGCACTGAGAAATCGCACCAGAAGATCGAGAAGGACGCCTTGCCGCTGACGCGCAGCGGCCGGGGCCCTTCGAGCTCGCCCTGCACCGACACCGAGAACAGGTTGCTCGAGCCATGCTTGAGCTGCACCTTGGCATGGAATTCGGCGATGAAATGCAGCGGCGCGATCTCCAGCAGCACGTCGTAGCCGACGTCGCCTTCGACGCTGAAGCCGTACGCGGCCGCATAGAGCTGCGCGCGCGAGCCGAACTGCACGGTGTTCGCGGTGATCGCGAAATAGGCTTCGCAGGTGAGGCGCGGGTTGTTGCCCGACGAGAACGCGATCGCGATGCGCGCGAGCTTCGGCAGGTCGGCCGGTGGCGCGAAGCGCGGATGCAGACCGCCGACGGCCAGCACGAACGTCGACCCCGGACCCGCGCCCCAGCGCGCCCGCAGCGCCATGGCGCCAGTCAGCGGATACGCGTGCGCGAGCCGCGAATCCACCAGCATGCCGTCGATCGCCACCGTGCCCTGGTCGAAGTCGACCACACCGATCGTGTCGACGTTGATACGAACGATGTCGTTGTCGCGCGATGGCAGCAGTGCGCTCACCCGGCCGAGCACCAGCAAGCGCTTGCGCACGCCGAACTCGACGATGACCGCAAGCTGGAGCATGACGAGCGTGGGCGTGAACCATCCGATCTTCGCCAGGATGCCGACCAGATAGCTGCCGCTTCGCGCCGGGAACGCCGTCGCGAGCGCGCGGATGATCGCCGGCGCGTTCGCCACCGGATCGCGCGGAAACAGCAGCTTGCCCAGCGTGTCGTTCTTCAGCCCTTCGCGCAGCACGTCCTGGTCGAACGTGCGGTTGATCGCGACCATGCCGCCGATACCGAGCAGCGTGAAGCCCATGCCGAGCTGGATCGGCCGGAAATCCTCGGCGGTGATGAACACGATGATCGAGTAGCCGCGGCTGCCGTCGGGCATCCGCGTCGCGATCAGGCCGAAGGCCGTCACCGTGAGCTGATCGAAGATCGACACCTGCAGCACGCCCGCGTACGTCGCCGTCACCGGGTCGTGGAACAGGAAGCCGCCGCCGCTCGCGATGCCCGCCGCATCGACCGCGAGACCGATCCCCGACGGCGGCTTGAAGCCCAGCGATACATCGATCGGGCCAAGATTGCCGTCGTGAAACGCCAGCATCGCCTGCAGACCCATGCGGTCGACCGACGCGCTCACCGGACCGATGCTCGTGCCCGCGGCGAAGCTCGCTTCGACACCGACGCCCGACTCGGACGGCGTCAGGCCGATGTGCAGCGCATCGATGCGCAGCGGGCCGACCGACAGGTGCAGCGGGAAGTCGATGTCGGCCGATGCCGAGCCTTCGAAGCTCACGCCACCCGATGCCGACCAGCGCACGCCGAGATCGAACTTCAGCTCGACGCCGTTGGCCGGAAGGATCGACGACAGGAACGAATCCGAGTCGCTCGACTTGATCGCGGCGCGGCCGCCTTTGATTTTTGCACCGAAGCGCGGCGACAGCTTGCCGCTTGCCGCTTCGACGCCGCCCGCGAACGCGATCGAATCGGCATCGAGCACGCCGCCACCGGGGAACGACAGCAGCGTGACGCGCCCGTCCGTCGGTGCGGCTAGGACGACGCGCAGCAGCGCGCGGCCATCGATGCTGTCGACGACGCCGTCGTCACCGAGCAGTCCGCCTTTGAGTGCGGCAGGCTTGCCGGGCCTGAATGCAAGTGCGACGCCCGAATCCAGCGCGACCGTCGAATCGAACTCGAGCGCCACGCGGGGTGCGAGCGAAAAGCTCAGCTCCGCAGCACCGTGCACGAACGGTGCGATCGCAACGCCGGCATCCGTCGCACCCGCGGCACTCGCGCGCAACGGATAGAGCGAGAGGCCGATGTCGCGGCCGTTTTGCGCATCGCCGCTGCGATCGATGCTGACGATCAGTTGCGTTGCCGGAGACGCGTCCGCTTCCGGGACCGGCTTGCCGGCAAGCTGCTCCTCGACGCGCCGCGGCAGTTGCCGCAGCCGCACCGGCTCGCCGAACACTTCCAGCACGGCGCCGAGGTTCGTGACGAACTCCTGACCCGCGAAGTCGGCCGTGCCCCAGCCATAGCGCGCTTCCAGCAACCCCACCGGATCGGTGAACATCTTGCCGAGCGCGTTCCAGTCGAATTTCGCGCGCAGGTGATCCGCCTGGAAGATCGATGAGTCGGCGGCGAAGTGGCGCACGTCGATCACGCCGAAGAACTGCAGCACGAAGAAAGTTGCGGGCGACGTCGCCGAAAGTCGCGACGCAGTCATCAGGCCGTTCAGGCGCGGCAGGAACTCGCGCTTGATCTGCGTCTTGTCGAGGTAATCGCCGGTCGCCTGGAATCCCGCGACCGCCGACCGCACCGCCTGCACCGTTCGAATAACTTCATCGAGCAGGTCGGCGAACTTCGCGGCGACCGTCAGCTCATCGGCGTCGGTGCTGATTGCCTCGTCGAGCGCGTCGAATTTCGTGACGACCGCAGTGAGATCGAGCGCGGCGAGGCCGAGATCGTCAACGCCGGGCGGCAGCTCCCATCCCAGCGAATTGATAAACGCACGCGGACCGCCGTCCTGCGCGACCATCGCCGCGACGAACTTGAGTATCCGTCCGGCTTCATAGGCGACGCGGTCGAGGGTGCTCGCCATCGTGTCGACGAATTCGCGCGAGTTGTCCTACGGCTTGTACTTGAACTTGAAGTTCTGCGGCCCGTCGCCGAGCACGTCGAACTGCGACAACAGCACCGTGCTCGGCTGCTCGTCGGGACTGAAGAGGTGCGCGAGATGCGCGCGCGCCGACTGGTGCTCCGCGTAGCACTGCTTGAATTTCAGCTCATCGATGAACTTGGCGCTCGGCGGCCACGGCAGTACGTGGCTCTGGATGTCCGTGCTCGGCCCGTCGAAGCCGAGCACCTGGTCGAGATTGCTCTTGAGCCCGTCGAGCTTGCGCTGCGCAACGCCACGCCACACGTCCAGCCAGTTCTTGTCTGGCGCATCGTCGAGCAGACTGGATTTCGGATCGGCGATGCCGAGATGCTCCGACCACAGCCGGCGCCGCAATGCATCCACAGCCGACGGTTGCGCACCGGGCTCCTCAAATACGACAAGGTTTCCTTCCGTGTTGCGCACGTCGCCGCCGAACGTCGATCGCGCGTACTGGATCGAATCCAGCGACGCGCCGTCGAGATTCGCCGAGCCGACCGTCGCCCAGCGGTTGTCGATCAGCGCGGACTTCGTATGCAGGTAGTTGTCGACCAGACGCGGCTTCGAATGTGCGCTGTCGAATGGCGCGTGGGTCCACGCACTGAACACGCCGAAGCGCGCCTTTGCGGCGGCGTCCTTCAGCGAGCCCGCGATCTTGTCGATCGCCTTCTGCTGCCACACCAGATAGAGCGGCATGTCGGGCGCGGAATTGAGGAACAGGATAACGACGAGCTTCGGGTGCGCGGCGAGCGCGTCGATCAGCGCCTGCGTGATGATGTCGTTGTTGAAATACTGGTTCTCGATGTAGATGAATCGCTCGGCGAAATGGATGGCGCGCAGATACGCTTCCAGGACGCCCTGCTCGCCATTCGGATTCGCTGGAGTCTCGCCTTCGGTGAACATCGAATCGAGCGTGCGCACGACCTGCGCCGTGGTCAGGAACTCGTCGGCGTCAGCTTGATTGACAGCCGGGGGGAGCGCGGGCACGACGGGCAGCTTGTCGCCGGGTGCGGCGAGATTCCAGTGGTTGTTGAAGAGCTCCTGCAGGTGACCGACCGCCGGACCGCGCACACCTACGCTCACGTCGTGAATGGGACCTTTCTTCGCGTCCTTGCCGCGACGCGGATCGTAGATCGCATGCCGAAGCGAGTCGTAATAGTTCTGCTCCAGCGGCGAGCCGAGCAGCAGCGCCTCGCGATCGCGGTCGATGACGAGCTTCGCATGGGTGAACTGATTCGACCGCATGTGGAGCTGCTTGACCGATACCGCCGCGCGTCCAGGCTGTGCACCGGCGTCGGCGAACCATCTGACGACATTGGGCGCCGCCGCGAAATGCACTTTCAGAAATGCGGCGGTCAGAACCCCCGCGAGGATTGCGGCCAGCACACCCGCGACGTAAAAGATCCAGCCACCGAGGAACATCAGCGACGCGATCCCGAGCACCGCAGTGCCGGCTACGATCAGGCCATGAGGATCGAGCGTGGGCTTCGGCAACTGGATGCGCACGTCGGCACCCTGGCGATACGCATCGAGGATCGTGCGCTCGATGCGAAGATCGTTCACGTTGAGGTCGCGTTCGTTGGCCGCGGTCAAGGCGTTCGCCGGGTCGAAGCGCAGCACGACCAGCGGGTTCTCCAGCAGCAGGCCCTTCGTGCCGCCCTGATCGGCGTGGAACTTGTCGACGTCGATCGTCAATTGCATGATGTCGAGCGCCGGCTTGTGACTTGGATTGTTCGGATCCGGCTTCGACGCGTTCCCGATCACCGTCGCGACCCTGCTCCAGCCTTCCTCGTTGTCGGCGAGCCAGCGGATCGCATTGCCGGAAGTCTTCCGCGACGCCGTTCCCGTGCGAAGCGTCGCCCACCAGTTTTCGGCTTCCTCGCGCGTCAGCTTGATCTTCGGGAACGTGATGTGATCGTCCGTCGGCAGGTCGTCCTGGACGATTTCCTTGACAACGTGCTGACCGACTCGAATGCGCAGCCGCAACTTGCGAATCTGGCGGCCCGGCGTACTGGGCTCGAACTTGTAGCCGACGTAGCGAAGCCCGAACCCACCGTTGGTATCGGTCGTTTGCGAATCGAGCAGGACGTCGAACTGCTGCGAGACGTCCTCGATTACGACGTTCAGGCCGGCAATGCCTGCGTCGTGCTCGTCGACGACCAGTCCGACGGCGGAGGTGGTCATGGGGTTGCTTCGAATTCAGAACGAAACGCAGATCCTGAAACAAGGATACTGCGGATCGACGGGCAAATCGAGCCGCACCGACTTCTGCGCGAAGTCGACAGAGCAGAAGAACAGGCGTTATTGCAGACGCTTGCTGCCGTACGGGGACAACGCTCGACGTCGGCAAACCACGCGCCGGGTTGTTTGTACGGAGAGGAAACGTATCCGGCGGAACGAATGCTGTCGTCCGCCGGCACCAAGCCCCGTAAGGCTAGCCTATCTAATGAGCTGTTTGCGAATGTTTGCCGCCGTGCTCGGAGACCTGCGACACGGTTCTGCCGACCGCCTTGGCGTCCTCATTGGATGCCAAGTCGCCCAGCGCCAGGATGCCAACGAGCCGCTTGTCCTTGTTAATGACAGGCAGTCTTCGCACCTGGTTCTTGCCCATGTTCCGCGCCACCTCGTCGAGTTCCTGATCATCGAAGCAATACAGGATGCCGGTACTCATGACGTCCCGGATTCGTGTGTCTGGCGACTTTCCCTGCGCCACCGCGCGGACAGCGATGTCGCGGTCGGTGATCATTCCCACGAGACGATCATTCTCTGTGACCGGAATTGCGCCGGCGTCGATCTCGCCCATCAGCTGCGCTGCTTCACGGATCGTCTGATCGGGTTTCACCAGCCGCACTTCGCGCGTCATTGCTGCGTCTACTTTCATCGTCTTACCTCCATCTGTCTAAGACGTCCCGGTTGAAGCGGCCGAGCAAACACCGTTCGATCGTCGGTCGCTCCCAACAGGTCCGACATCCGGCGTCGCGAGGGGTTCAGAAACGGTGGCGGAGCCGTCAGTCTCTTGCCGTACGGGAAAGATCGCGACGCCAACCCGCACTACGGCAGCCTCGTCTTCGCTTTACAGTCGACGTCGTCGCCAACGCTTTGCGCCCGGCACACGAAAACCGTTCGATCCGCAGGGTCGAAGAACCATGCAAACGAGACCGTGTTCGACGACGATGTTCCCATCGACGTCACCGCTGTCCGAATATCCACTCTGGCCTGTGCAAAGGCGTGGAATGCATAGCCGGCCAGCGCCGCGAAGAAAATCAACACCGCAAGTTTCGTCATAACGCCTCCTCCGGTTCCTCAGTTAAGCCCAACCAGGCCGACAGAAGCAGCTCGGGCTTGGGCGACCCGGCGCATTGCCTTGACAAGACGATACCCGAGCGACTTGAACACGTTGCCGCAGGAGTGATGATCAAAGCCTGAACTCCGGCCCGCACGGAACTTGCGGTCGCGCGGTCCAGTCGACGCGACGGCCAACAGATGGCAGCGCTGGAAGAGCGGCGGGACGCGGGTCGTACGTGCGCGGACACCGGTTCTGAGCTACCACCGACGCGCGTCAACGAAGCGCCCCCCCGCCGGAAAATTGGAAGACGCCCTCCAGACCAGAGATCAGCTCCCCGCCACGCGTCCGAGACAGAATCGTCCCGAAGCCGCCCGGTGAGGCGCCGGCGATTTGACAGTCCACCGCGCCGGCGATATAAATCACGTTCAGTGACGATGTCCAGTACACGTTGTCCATGCGACCCGAGACGGGAAGCGCAACGATCTCCGGCTTACGGAGATCAGAAAGGGAAGGAAAACCATGAAGACAGGCTTTCTAAAGGCGAGCCTTGGCCTCGCGTCCGTCATCTTGTTGTTCGCCTTTGGCAGCGCCAGCGCTGCCGACAAGTGGAACTTGCTTGCCGAGAAGGTGATCAAGTCCACCGATCCAAGCGCAGAGATCCAGGGCCAAGAGGGGAAGACGTTTAAGGAGGACGTCAAGAGGACGAAGCTCTCGGTCGAGGGGGCTGACGTGGAGATCACGAACGTCGTCTTCCACTGGAGGGGTGGCAAGAACGAAACCGTCTCGAACGTCGGAGTCGTGAAGGCCGGAGGAGAAACGGCTGCGAAGGACGCTCCAGCACGCGAGGCGGTCCTGATGTCGGTCAGCATCCAGTACAAGATCCTCAACAATAAACCGACGGCCACCGTCAAAGTTTGGGGATACGACTAAGCGGGGTGTCAGCGCCGGCCAGCAGACACGTAGCCGCGATCAATGCGCAAAGGCGAGGCGATCGCGGTTCACTGTCTGCTGGAGTCGATCACGTATCTGGGCGTCCACTTCCCCAACACGACGAGGTCGGTAGTGCGAAGCCTCCCCACCACGTCATAACCGTTTTCGGTATCCGGCCGATCGTGGTTCGACAATACCAGCCGAGCGGACCGAAACGGAGCATCTGCCAGCCCCTCAATCGCAACCAGCGGTGACGGTTCGCCCGTGGGGTATTACGCCGTCGTCGTGATCGTCGCGACATTGGGCGAGCCAAGTCTCGAGGTATTCCTGACGCAGCGCTAGCGCATGGTCTGGCTTTGGCGGCTCGGGCGCTGCCGACCCAACGGCGTGACCACCGCGGCGCGACGTCCCCGCATCGCATCAACGTAAACTGCGGATTCCCCCTCCCTCGAACGCGTCGAACTAGATGGACAGCCGGAAACGTTCCCGCTCCGACGAGAATCAAGTGTTCGCGCCGCGGGCAGCGCCGATGCGATGCTCCGTGCGCCGCGGAGACCGCAAACCGGTATGGCGGCACGTTGTGCTCGCGCTCGTTCTCGCGGTGCTTGCAGGCTGCGCAAGTCTCCCGACTGACTATCCGCGCTCGTCGTCAACGGCGATGCAGGATCACGAGTCCACGCCGATCGGCCGACGGGTCGCCGAGATCGCCGCGCAGCATCCCGGCAATTCCGCATTCCAAATCATTCGCTACGGGCGTCCAGCCTTTACCGCCCGCGTCGCGCTCGCCGACCTCGCGCAAAGGACTCTCGACGTCCAGTACTTCCTCTGGGAAACCGACGCGACTGGGCGAAACCTCGTCGACCACCTCATCCGCGCAGCCGACCGCTCCGTGCGCGTGCGGATCCTGATCGACGACTTCAACCTGAAGGATCTCGACGCGACTATCGCGGCGCTCGACGCCCATCCGAACATCGAGGTCCGCCTGTTCAATCCCTTCGTGCTTCGCGGTTCGCATCTGATCGGCTTCCTGACCGACTTCGAGCGGGTTAACCATCGGATGCACAACAAGCTGATGGTGATGGACAACGCGATGGCGATCGTTGGCGGGCGCAACATGAGCGACCCGTATTTCGAGGTGCATCCCGAATTCAATTTCCGCGACCTGGACATCGCTGCGGCCGGCCCCGTGGTACGCGACCTCTCCTCGGTATTTGACCGCTTCTGGAACGGCCCATGGTCAGTTCCGATAGCCGCGCTGGTGGACCGCCCGTACACTGAGGCGGACCTGCAGGAGGCATTGAAACGGCTACGCGAGAACATCGCACGCGAGCCGTACCCGCATCCGCTCAGCGAGGACGTAGCCAAGCTCAGGGCGCAATTGAACGACATCGTCGTTGGCGGGATATGGGCGCGCGGCCAGGTGGTCTGGGACGATCCGGCCTCGTTCAACGATCCCTCGCTGCGCACGATGCGCCGGCTGCTGGTGAATCGCCTCGAGCGAC
>Ga0207689_10004189_pt1 | contig 13113 bp, 8 predicted proteins | sample KBSMisM52_FD_184312 | JGI IMG/M metagenome (GOLD analysis project Ga0207689, IMG submission 184312) | Miscanthus rhizosphere microbial communities from Kellogg Biological Station, Michigan, USA - KBS Miscanthus M5-2 (SPAdes) (version 2) | ecosystem: Host-associated > Plants > Roots > Rhizosphere... | reverse complement strand
TAAATCAATACGGTAGAATTACACATTCTATAGTGTCATTGCATCGATACAACTTAGTTCTGACATCTTGTTTCGACCAAAAAAACAAGTACTTAAAAACTCTTTCATTCCCCAATTATCAGTATTTTTCATTCTTAAAGTTTTATCACATGAGATACCGGCTTCTGCTTTCCATCCTAAGTTTTCTGCCATTTATCACCGTTAGTGCGCAAATCCAAAAAGCGCCGTTAGTTAAAGAAGGCGAAGGTCCTTACTCACAACTTATTTTACGCGGTGGCGTATTAATAAATGGAACTGGAACTCCTGCGTACGGGCCGGTTGATATTGTGATTGAAAACAACCGCATCGTTTCTATCTCCGTTGTTGGTTTTCCGGGATACAAGATTGACTCGCAGCGCCGGCCGAAATTAAAAGAAGGTGGCAAGGAACTGGATTGCGAAGGCAAGTATGTATTACCCGGGCTGATAGATATGCATGGCCATATCGGCGGCGAAGAACAAGGCACACCTGCGGAATATGTTTTTAAATTATGGATGGGAAATGGAATTACAACAATTCGTGACCCCTCCTGCGGCAACGGACTGGATTGGGTATTGGAAGAAAAAAAATTAAGCGCCGAAAATAAGATAACAGCCCCGAGAATATTTGCCTACACTGCTTTTGGCATGGGCGCAAAAAAACAAATCACCACAGCGCAGGAGGCCATTCAATGGGTGCAGGATAATGCAAAGAAAGGCGCTGACGGAATAAAATTTTTTGGTGCGCCACCCGTAGTTATGGATGCAGCATTGAGGGAAAACAAAAGACTGGGATTGCGCTCTGCCTGTCATCATGCGCAAATGGATGTGGCAAGATGGAATGTATTAAACTCTGCACGGGCAGGCCTTACTTCTATGGAACATTGGTATGGTTTACCAGAAGCATTATTTACAAACCAAACCATACAAAATTACCCGGCAACTTATAATTATACCAATGAGCAAAACCGTTTTGAAGAAGCCGGTAAATTATGGAAGCAGGCTGCTCCTCCCTATAGCGAACATTGGAACAAAGTAATGAATGAATTATTGAGCCTGGATTTTACACTCGACCCGACATTTAATATTTATGATGCGAATCGTGATTTACAAAGAGCAAGAAGAGCCGAGTGGCACGAACTTTATACACTGCCGTCGTTATGGAAATTTTACACACCCAGTCATGATTCGCATGGATCCTATTGGTTTAACTGGGGTACAGAGCAGGAAGTAGCCTGGAAAGAAAATTACAGGTTATGGATGACTTTTGTAAATGAATATAAAAATCGTGGTGGCCGGGTAACGGCAGGATCTGACAATGGTTTTATTTATCAACTATACGGCTTCGGTTATATACGGGAGTTAGAGTTATTAAGAGAAGCTGGTTTTCATCCATTGGAAGTAATACGCTCCGCAACACTCTACGGTGCCCAGGCACTTGGGGCCGATAAAGAAATAGGCAGTGTAGAGCCCGGAAAGCTGGCCGACTTAATTGTTATAGATGAAAACCCATTAGAAAATCTGCAGGTATTATATGGAACAGGCGCAATTCGTCTCATGCCCGATAACAAAGTAACCCGTGTGGGTGGCGTTCGTTACACAATCAAAGACGGCATTATTTATGATGCAAAAAAACTACTTGCCGATGTAAAAAAGATTGTGGATACCGAGAAACAAAAGACGGGCTGGCAACTGACCCAACCCGGCTTTTAATAGAATCCCATTCTTCAAATAATCTTTTCTTAACAAAAAAAATTTGGCGGGCAATTCCAAACGGCACTACCTTTGCTAACACCGTTAGGGAAAATAACATGGGAATAATAGAAAGACGCCTGCGCCAGAGGGATGAAGTAAAGTCTGGTATACTTAATACTGCGTGGCAAATTGTAAAAGACGAAGGATGGCAGTCTTTATCCATCCGGAAAATTGCAGATGCCATCGAGTACAGTGTACCGGTTGTATATGATCACTTTGAAAATAAAGAGGCGATCTTACAGGAGTTTGGCAAGCAGGGATTTGAGCTGCTGACAAAAAAACTGCAGCAGGCGAAATCAAAATCAGAAAGTCCGCGTGAACAATTAAAAGCTATCGCAGATGCTTATTGGAGCTTTGCTTTGAAAAACCAGGAGTACTACCAATTGATGTTTGGGCTTGGCATTGCTGGCTGCGAAGCTGAAAAATGTATACCGGAACGATCTGTTTTCAGAAAACTTGTTCAGGAACCTATTGAAAAAATTCTTGAACAAAATAAAATGAAGAACGTTAATTCATGTTTAAAGTATCATACATTCTGGTCCGTTATGCATGGATTGATCTCTATAAAAATGCTGAATGATTCTGAAATAGCTGATGAATTGAACAAATTGGTTCTTGATGATGCTATAGAAGGATTTATCAAAAACCTGGAACGATAAAATTTTTTTTCAAAAAAGCTAACACTGTTAGCCATTTTGATGTTATTATACTCAAATAACGCTTGCTTCCATCCGGAAAACATATCCTCCCTTTGAAGGATATTGGTTAACATCCGATTTAATTATTAACATTAACCCTGGCCGTAAAACCGACCGCTAAAGATTTTTTTATGAGAATCAGATTCAGAGAAAAAGAACAAACACAAGTTAGTCCCGCTGGCAACACTAATATTATATTATTGTTAACCGGCCTTATACTTTCTGTTGTATTCTACGCCTGCAATTCGTCATCAGGCACCAGCTTACCCGCACAGGCAATGCCGCAGGCATTACCGGTTATTACTTTATCCAATCAGTTGGCTACAACTTACCAGGAATTTTCCGCATCGCTGGAAGGAACTAAGGATATTGAAATACGCCCGCAGGTAGATGGATACATTGATAAAATTTTCGCAGACGAAGGCGCACAGGTAAAAAAAGGTCAAACTTTATTCCTGATAAACGATCGCCCTTATCGTGAACAGTTAAACAATGCGAATGCAAACCTTGCTGCTGCTAAAGCAAACCAGGCCAATGCTGAAATCAATGTGTCAAAATTGGCTCCGTTAGTACAGGCAAACGTAGTATCTGAAGTACAGTTGAAAACTGCTAAAGCATCTTATGATGCAGCGACAGCAGCAGTGGAACAGGCAAGAGCTATGGTGAGTAATGCACAAATCAATCTCGGGTATACATTGGTAAAGGCGCCGGCCGATGGTTATATCGGAAGGATTCCATTTAAAACAGGAAGCCTTGTTGGCCCATCTACTACAACGGCACTGACAGTATTGTCCGCTGTAAAAGAGATATACGCATATTTCTCTTTCAGTGAGAAAGATTTTCTCCGGTTTACTGCCCAGTTTAAAGGTAATACCATCGAAGAAAAAATAAAGCAACTGCCACCTGTGGAATTATTGCTGGCAGATAATACCGTTTATCCGCTGAAGGGAAAGGTTGAAACTGTATCGGGCCAGTTCAATAACAGCATTGGCGCCATCAGCTTCAGAGCAGCGTTTGCTAATACAGGCGGATTGCTTCGGTCTGGCAATACCGGTAGAATAAGAATACCTCATTCGGTGGATTCAGCTATCGTGATACCACAGGAAGCAACCTTTGATCTGCAGGATAAAGTATTTGTATTCATGGTAGCCGATAGCAACAAGGTGATCAGCACGCCGATAAATATTTCCGGTAAATCAGGAAATTATTATATCGTAGACAAAGGTATCAAGGCCGGTGAAAGAATAGTATATACCGGGCTGAACCGCCTGAGAGACGGTGTTGTTATAAAACCTGAGCCAATGTCGGTTGACAGCCTCTTAAAAATAAATCCACTCTGATTTTATTACCACCAGAGAAGAACTAGTATAACATAGGATTGACAAAATTAAATACCCTGTACCGATACAGTGCATAAGCGGTTTTGTCATTCCTTTTAGTAAAAATAAGTGAACGCTATTTGTTGATTTTATTTCCAAAAGACTGATACAAAATTATAAGCATGTTAAAAAGATTTATCGAACGGCCCGTTTTGTCCACAGTTGTATCCATCATACTTACTTTATTAGGATTATTATCGTTGTATTCTTTACCGATTACATTATTTCCTGATATTGCTCCACCCAGTGTGCAGGTTACAGCTCTTTATCCCGGCGCCAATGCAGAAGTGGTTGCCCGCTCCGTAGCAACTCCCCTGGAAGAAGCCATTAATGGTGTGGAAAACATGACGTATATGACGTCCAATTCCAGCAATGATGGAACGATGACCTTAACAGTATATTTCAAACAAGGAACGAATCCTGATATTGCGTCTGTAAATGTTCAAAATCGTGTGTCGAAGGCCGTTAGCCAGGTGCCGCAGGAAGTTGTACAGGCCGGTATTTCTACCCAGAAGCAACAGAACAGTATTATTATGTTCGTTGCCCTGTCAAGTAAGGATACCATGTACAATGAAACATTTTTACAGAACTATATCAAGATAAACCTGATCCCGCAAATACAGCGTATTCCGGGTGTGGGCCAGGCGCAAATATTCGGCGCTCATGATTACTCTATGCGGATCTGGCTGAAACCTGACCGCTTAACAGCCAATAAGCTTTCACCGCAGGATGTAACCAAAGCCATAAGGGAACAAAGCTTCGAAGCAGCCCCCGGGCGGTTTGGTGAAAGCAGTAAAGAAGTGTTTGAGTATGTGTTGAAGTATAAAGGCAAGCTGAATAAAAATGAAGACTATGAGAACATCATTGTTAAGGCTAATACCGACGGCTCTGTAATTCGACTGACAGATGTTGCCCGTGTAGAGTTTGGCTCTTATACATATTCATCAAACAGTAAATTGAATGGTGGATCCACTTCGGGTTTTGCAGTCTTTCAAACAGCGGGCTCCAATGCCAATGACATTCTTACCGAAGCAGAGCGCCAGATAAAAGCATTTTCTTCAGAGTTGCCAAGAGGTGTTGAAGCTACAATCATGTATAACTCGAAAGAATTCCTTGATGCATCCATCAGCCAGGTAAGAGAAACATTATTGATAGCTTTTGCATTGGTATTTATTGTGGTATTTATTTTCCTGCAGGATTTCCGTTCTACACTTATACCTGCTATCGCGGTGCCGGTTGCTATTATTGGTACCTTTTTCTTCATGCAATTGTTTGGTTTTACAGTAAATCTTCTAACCTTATTTGCATTGGTACTGGCAATAGGAATAGTGGTGGATGACGCGATTGTTGTGGTAGAAGCTGTACACACCAAACTGGAACGAACGCGGCTCAATGCAAGACAGGCTACTATTCAATCCATGAATGAAATATCCGGGGCGATCATTTCTATTACATTGGTAATGGCTGCGGTATTTATTCCTGTCGGCTTCATGCAGGGGCCCGCGGGTGTGTTTTACCGTCAGTTTGCATTTACGCTGGCTACCGCTATCCTGATATCTGCCGTAAATGCGTTAACACTCAGCCCCGCTTTATGTGCATTGCTTTTAAAAAGTCCGCATACCAATGAAACAGATGGTCACACAACAACAAGGAAAGGTTTTGCGGGTCGCTTCTTCGGCGCATTCAATGCCGGTTTTAAAGCTGTAACGGCGAAGTATGTTAACTCTATAAAATTTTTAACCCGTAGAAAGTGGGTTGCCATTTCAGCGCTGGTTATTTTAACCGGCGTCACATTCTGGATGGTAAAAAAGGCGCCGACCGGCTTTATCCCAACAGAGGACCAGGGATTTATTTTATACGCCGTGAATACGCCTCCCGGTAGTTCGCTTGATAGAACACAAAAAGCAATGACTGAAATTGACAATATTGTTAAGCAGGATCCGGCTGCGGATAAACGTTATACAATAGATGGGTTGAATTTTATTTCAAACGCTAATGCTTCTCCGTTTGGAGCGGGTTTTATCCGGGTGAAACCATATGGCGAAAGAGGTGGTGTGAACGACATCAATCAAATATCCAACGCACTGTCGCAGAAAGTAAGCCAGGTAAAAGATGCCAACACGTTTTTCTTCACTTTCCCTACTATCCAGGGGTTTGGTAACGTAAGTGGTTTCGAGTTTATGCTCCAGGACAGAGGCAACGGATCGCTGGACCAACTGGCTAATACAACCTATGCTTTTATCGGGGCTTTGATGCAGCGGAAAGAAATAGGTTATGCTTTTACGACATTCGCTACCGGCAATCCGCAATACATGCTTGAGATAGATAATGGTAAAGCAATGCAGTTAGGGGTATCCGTAAGTGAATTATTACAAACGTTACAAATTTATTATGGAAGCAGTTTCGTTTCGGATTTCAACCGCTTTGGAAAATATTACAGGGTGGTAGCGCAAGCGGATGCGCCGTATCGTAACGATCCTGCATCATTGAATACTATTTATTTTAAAAATGCACAGGGATCAATGGTACCTGCCAGCACGCTCGTAACACTTAAGCGGGTATATGGCCCTGAAACCGTAACACGCAATAACCTGTTTAACGCGGTTACAATCAATGGTACCCCAAAACCCGGTTACAGCACGGGAGATGCTATTAAAGCCATTGAAGAAACAGCAAAGCAGGTGTTGCCGAGAGGCTACCACTATGAATGGACAGGTATGACCAGGGAAGAGATCAGCACAGGCAATCAAACAGCCTTTATCTTTTTATTGAGTGTAATATTTGTGTATTTTCTCCTGGCTGCCCAGTATGAAAGTTATATTCTGCCTTTAGCAGTCATCTTATCAGTACCTACAGGAATTTTCGGTGTGTTTTTATTCACAAGCCTTACAGGTATTGAAGTTAATATTTATGTACAGGTAGGTTTGATCATGCTGGTAGGGTTGCTCGCAAAAAATGCGATACTGATAGTGGAATACGCTGTGCAGCGACGCAAAGCAGGCATGGGTTTAATTGCATCCGCGCTCGAAGCATCACAATTGAGGCTTCGCCCTATCCTGATGACATCCCTCGCTTTTATCGTAGGTATGTTGCCGTTAGTGTGGACGCATGGAGCCTCCGCTCTTGGAAACCATTCCATTGGCATAAGTGCAGTGGGTGGTATGCTTAGCGGCGTATTGCTGGGTATATTTTTTATTCCTGTACTCTTTGTTATTTTCCAATATCTCCAGGAGAAAGTTGGAAGAAAAAACATAGAAAAAAGTGTGTCACTGGCTGAGTAAGGAGACAAATGATTATGGAAGCTCATTCGCAAGCCGGATAGTTATTAAATTTTAAAACGATTAAAAAACCAACGATGAAGACGATAATAAGTTATACTGCGAAAATATGGAGAGCAATACTAAAATTGTTTGGTTCTTCAAAAGACAAAGAAACACAGCAAAAAGGAATTGCATTCGCAGATTGATAAAAGGAATGACTAAAGAATAAATCAACGACGATGAAAAAAGGAACATTTATTTTATACAGCATTTTAATTGCGACTTCTGTAGTATTGATCTCTTGCAGGGCAGGCAAAGAGTACAGTCGTCCGGAACTGGAACTGCCAAAACAATTTCAGCCAACAAGCTTCGCAGATACCAGCAGCGTTGCGGATATTGAATGGAAAAAGTTTTTTACGGATACATTGCTGCAGCGGCTCATACAGCAGGGACTCACATTTAACCATGATTTACTGATAGCAATAAAAAGAATAGATATTGCGAAGCAACAGGTAAAACAGGCAAAGCTTTTACAACTGCCTGAAGTGAATTTACAGGTAACCGGCCAGATCAGCAGACCCTCTGATAATAGTCTGAATGGGCTCAGCCTGAATAGCTTTGTTGGAAAAAGTTATGTAGAAAATTACCAGGCCGCGGTTAATCTGTCATGGGAAGCGGATATATGGGGAAAGATCCGTGCACAGAAAGAAGTAGTGCTGACACAATATCTTCAGACAACGGAAGCAGCAAAAGCAGTGCAAACTCAATTGGTATCTGATATTGCAGAAGGCTATTATAACCTGCTAACGCTGGATAAGCAATTGGAAATAAGCCGCAAAAACGTACTGTTAAACGATTCATTTTTAGTAGCTACCCGCCTATTGCGGGACGCAGGAAATGTAACCACTCTTGCCGTACAGCAGGCCGAATCACAAAAACAATCCACAGCCCTGTTAATACCCCAGTTAGAGCAGGATATCGCTTTGCAGGAAAACGCGATACAAATGCTAACCGGCCAACTACCAGGTAGCATCACACGCAATACATCGCTTATAGATATCCCTGTTGATGACGATCTTAAAACAGGTTTACCGGTTGCGATGGTGAGCCGTCGCCCGGATGTCCGTTCTGTAGAAATGGCTTTAATGATCGCTAATACCAAAGTTGGAATAGCACAGGTGAATATGTATCCGGCATTAAATATTACGGCCGGAGGTGGTCTGGAATCATTTAAAGCAAGCAACTGGTTTAACATTCCTGGTTCTCTGTTTGGTATTGCCGCTGGTACCATTGCCCAACCTATATTTCAACACAGATCACTAAAAACACAATTTGAAACGGCAAAATTGGAAAGAGAGCAGGCCGTGATTCAATTTCGTCAATCTGTGTTAAAAGCCACTACTGAAGTAGCCGATGCATTGGTTCAAACTGATAAATTGCATCAGCAACATGAGATCGCGGCTGCACAGGTTGATACGCTGAACCATGCAGTAAAGAATGCGCAATTATTGTTTAAAAGCGATCTCGCGAATTATCTTGAAGTAATAACTGCGCAAAGCAATGCATTGCAGGCAGAATTGAATCTTGCTTCCATTCAGCGAAACCGCTTGAATGCAATGGTTGTATTGTATAAAAGTTTGGGAGGTGGATGGAAATAGAATACTGATTTTGCCCGTTTGTTAACAATATTTCACTTCGGGTGCCATACCATTCCCTGGTATGGCACTTTTATTTGCATCCATTCAGGATTAGTGTATTTATCCCTTACTTTTGAAAGTAGTGGACTTTTCTGTCCTGGTGTTTCTTCCATTTAACCTTTTAACTTTACGACTTTGTGATTTATCACAGTTGATTTTTTTTGTGTTCAGCGATGAATGATTTTATCCACTTATACAATAAAACCAAAAGAGAAAATGAAACGTTTACAGCTCATTGCAATTTTTATTTGTACAGGCTGCATTATTTTACATGCACAACAAAAACAAGCTGCTACTCCTGCATCAAACGCGGCAAAAGAAGACAAAAAAGAAAATCCTAACCTTCCGAATCTTGAATTCAATCCCGACTGGAACACATCAACCGATCACGAAGCGATAATTAAAGGTCAGAAAGTCCCCTACAAAGCAACCCTGGGAAACATGCCTGTATGGGATGATGATGGTAAATGCATCGCCGGCCTGTTTTATACCTATTATGAAAGAACTGATGTTAAAGACAAAGCATTAAGACCATTAATTATTTCCTTTAACGGTGGGCCCGGTTCTGCATCTGTGTGGATGCATATTGCCTATACGGGCCCGCGTTTGCTGAATATTGATGATGAAGGATACCCGATACAGCCTTATGGGATAAAGGATAATCCAAGCTCAATATTGGATGTAGCAGATATCGTATTCGTGAATCCTGTTAATACCGGCTATTCAAGAGCAGTGAGTAAAGACATTCCGAAGGAAAAATTCTTTGGAGTAAATGCAGATATCAAATATCTCGCGGGATGGATCAATACATTTGTTACCCGGAATAACAGGTGGGCATCACCGAAATACCTGATTGGCGAAAGTTATGGTACTACACGTGTATCGGGACTTGCATTGGAATTACAGAATGCCCAATGGATGTACCTGAATGGTGTAATACTTGTTTCACCCACTGAATTGGGCATTGAACGAAATGGGCCGGTTGATGAAGCACTACGCCTTCCCTATTTTGCAGCCACCGCCTGGTATCATAAAGTATTAGCTGCTGACTTGTTGAAAAAAGATCTGACTGATATGCTGCCGGAAGTAGAAGAGTTTACCATAAATGAATTGATACCGGCTATCAGCCGTGGTGGTTTTTTACCGGAAGATAAAAAGAAAGAACTCGCTGATAAAATGTCGAGGTATTCAGGTATCTCATCAAAAATTATTTTGCAACACAATTTGGATATACCCACTGATTTTTTCTGGAAAGAACTATTGAGAGATAAAGGGTTTACTGTGGGCCGTCTCGATTCACGATACAGGGGCATTGACAGGCAGGACGCCGGCGATGGCCCGGACTTCAATGCAGAGCTTACCTCCTGGCTGCATTCATTTACGCCGGCAATCAATATCTACATACGAAATGAATTGAATTATAAAACTGATTTGAAATACAACATGTTTGGGCCGGTGCATCCATGGGACAGATCTAATGATAAAACCGGTGAAAACCTGCGCCAGGCCATGGCCGAAAATCCTTATCTGCATGTGATGATTCAATCTGGTTATTATGACGGGGCCTGCGATTATTTCAATGCCAAATACAGTATGTGGCAATTGGACCCGAGTGGTAAAATGAGGGACCGCCTGAGCTGGAAAGGATATCGAAGCGGGCATATGATGTACCTGCGTAAAGAAGACCTTGCAAAGGGCAATGATGATATCAGGCAGTTTATAAAAGAATCAACGCCAAAACCGGGAGAGCCGGCAAAATATTAGGTATCATTAAATCCTCAGGCGATTACAATACAAAAGCATTGCATAGATCATGCAATGCTTTTGTATTTATTTATACTTGCTATAAAATAATTTTCTTTCCTTCTTTCGCGGATTGCTTTGCCGCTTCCAGTATGCGTACAACAAGTACATTATTTTCTAAAGAAGAAAGATCATTCACCGGATTAATTTTCCCTCTCAATACATCGGCGAGATAAACAAGATTGCTTGTATAAGCGGCACTTTTAACAGGTACATTGTAGTAGGTAAGTGTATCTCTTTTTTGAAGCATCTTGCCATTCAACGCATGCAGGTAACTCTTTTCACCAAATATCTCCATGTCTTTAATTCCATAGGGCCAGTTCCATGATGCCTCTACGATACCTGTGGCGCCGGGATATTCCAATACAATAGTCGCATCATCATCTACCTTTGGATAAACAGACGGTTTTATCTGTTTCAACACTGCGGAAACAGATACCGGTGCTTTTCCATTCATCATCCATGTCATCAGGTTAGCACCGTAACAGCCAAAATCTATTACTGCCCCTCCTCCATTCTTTACCGGGTCGGTAAGCCATGCTAAAAAATCCTGGCTGCACCCGATTTCCTTTGGCCCCTGGTGTCCCATATGCACCACCATTTTACGAATAGCACCAACCGCGTTGTCAGTATGTACCATTTCATAGGCCTGCTGGTTACTATCATACCAGGTCGTTTCGTAATTAGTAAGCACTTTAATATGATATTGTTTGGCCAATGCTTCTATTCTTTCCGCCTGTTTTACGGTGGTTGCCAGCGGCTTTTCTACCATTACTGAAATCCCTTTTGGGGCGCATGCTTCTACTACCGAAAGATGATCTGCTATTGCGTTATATGCAAGCACCACATCTGGTTTAATATGTGCCAGCATTTCTTCCGTTGTTTTATAAAAAATAGAATCCGGTAATTTATATCGTTCTTTATACCGTTGTGCCAATTGTTTATCCGGTTCAGCGATACCTAAAATAATAACCTCACCTTTTTTGTACTGCTCCATCAAACCATATGCATGATCATGATTGAGGCCCACCACTCCCGCACGTAAAGGCTGGGCGTTTAATGTCGTAATAAAAAGTATTGCGAAAATCGTACAGGCAATCGCCGTTTTACAAAAAGCATTCATGAAATAATTGTTTTTGAAAAATGAATTTACATGATTTTTAGACACATGAACACTGTTTGAACCAATCCGGGATCGCAGGAGCGTAAACCCGCAGTAATTCTGTAAATAACCTGTTTTACGAAAATCTTCCTGTTAAAAAAATAATTGAGTGTTATTACTGTGCAGACAACCTTTTTTCAAATTCCTACGTATTGATTGAAACCCTTGCAACTCCCGGCAACGCCACAGGAGCTTTCACCCCTATTTATTCAAAACTAAATTTTGCTTTTATGAAAAAAATCATGAACCGGATACCCATTGGATTTGCAAGCCGGGTCTGTTTGCCATTGTTTGCTCTTCTTACATTGATTGTTGCCTGTCGCAAGAATGATGTGAAGAAACTAAAAAATTATGAGCAGGTAAATCTTGTAGATAACAATGGAGCATATGGCGCTCCTAATAAAGATGAAAAACAGATGAATGCATGGGGTCTTTCATGGAGCCCGACAGGAATTGCCTGGGTTAATTCACAATTGGGACATGTAAGCGCTTTATATAATTCAGAAGGCGTGGCTCCAAGGGCTGCTGTAGATATTCCTTCTCCTGCAGATACGATAGGTGGCAACCCTACCGGCACAGTATTTAATGGCTCAACCGATTTTTTATTGCCAAATGGAAACCCCGCCCGGTTTTTATTTGTAGGTCTTGATGGGATACTCTCAGGATGGAATGGAGGCAACCGGGCGTTGGCTTTGAAAGATAATTCCGCGACATCTGTTTATACAGGCATGGCCATTGGCGCAAGCGGTGGCGTTAATTATATCTATGCTGCTGATTTCAGGTCGGGAGAAATAAAAGTATGGGACGGTGCCTTTAATAATGTTGCAATGGATTTTAAAGATCCCTGGTTACCCTCCGGCTATTCACCATTTAATATACAAGCTGTCGGCGATTGGCTATACGTCATGTATGCAAAGGTTGGACCCGATGGCAGGGACGCAAAAGGTGTTGGTAATGGCGTGGTCAGTATTTTCAATATGGACGGTTCATTCGTCAAACGTTTTGCTACAAGGGATTTATTGAATTCTCCATGGGGAGTGGCAAAGGCGCCCGCAGGTTTTTTTGAAGACAATGACGACAATGATAAATCTATAAGCAGCAAATCCGAAAAACATTATAGCGATTCAACAATGATCCTTATCGGCAACTTTGGTGATGGTAAAATCAATGCGTACTCACCTCATGGTGATTTTATAGGACAGTTAAAATCTCATAGCCATACAATTGTTATCGATGGATTATGGGCATTGAGTTTCCCGCCTGCCACCGCAACTACAATTGACCCGAACCGTTTGTATTTCACTGCAGGTCCTAATCATGAACAGGATGGACTATTTGGTTA
>Ga0207689_10004188_pt1 | contig 13113 bp, 13 predicted proteins | sample KBSMisM52_FD_184312 | JGI IMG/M metagenome (GOLD analysis project Ga0207689, IMG submission 184312) | Miscanthus rhizosphere microbial communities from Kellogg Biological Station, Michigan, USA - KBS Miscanthus M5-2 (SPAdes) (version 2) | ecosystem: Host-associated > Plants > Roots >... | reverse complement strand
AGTAATTAAACCAATCAACCATTTATTATGTTCCGGGCGAAGAGATGCGACCTTATCAATCCATGATCTATGTTGTACGGGTTGTTTTTTTGACACAATAAAATGAGGCAGGAAAATCAATGAACAAAGCGACGCGCCGATCAAACTAAATCCTGCAAACAAACCCAGGTCACGCAGCATTTCTGATTTCACAAATTCAAGGCAGAAAAAACCACCGATGGTTGTAAAGCTGCCGATAGTTAAAGGAAAGGCAAGATCTTTTATCGCTTGTCTTATATCCGGCACATGCCGGTAATGATTGAACACATGCAATGAATAATTTACCGCTATACCGAGGATAACCGAACCTGTACCTAAAGCAATGACGGAGATTGAGCCTTTTATAAAATAAATTGCAGCTAATGAAAACAAAGCTCCATAAACAACAGGAATAAGTATAAACAGCGGCGCTCTTTTTTTTCGGAAATAAAACCCGATAAATAATATGAGAAAGGCGATTGTAATCCCCTGCGTGAATAATGTATCCTTTCGCAATTGCTGGGCATTACCCGCTGACACTGCGGATGCGCCGAAGTAAGAAATATCGGCGTTGCTGAAAGATGAACCCTGCAGCTTGCTGATTACACTATCAAGGCTATTGAACATTAAAATGTTCTTGCCCGTATTCCCGGCCGGATAAACAGGAGTAATAAACAGGAGTAAATGTTTGTTATCCTTCGTTACGATATAATTATCGTACAATTCAAAATTATCATCGTACTGTAACTGTTGCAGCTTCTTAAGGGCAATGAAAGAAATTCCTGTGGGGTCGTTGACAATTACATTCTTCAATGCGATTCCGGATGGTGAAGTCAATATCCGTATATCGTCTTCCAGCGTTGATTTCACTTTTTCCGGTGATATCAATGTATCAATTGCCTTGTAATCTTTCTCCGAAAGGAATACAGGCAGATGCTCCTGGATGGTTTGAAACAATTCTATTGTAACATCATTATCTACTTTGTAATGAATACTTTTTATGTACGCAGAACAATTTTTCCCGATCTGTGCAGCCAATGTGTCTGCAAGAGATACCAGGCTATCCGGTTCAGTCGCACTTGTATCTTTCAGGGAAACAGTGAGAACCAGTTTATCAGCGAATTTTGAATTCTGAAAAACCTGGTTAAGCTTCTCTGTTTTTTTATCTTTTGGAATAATTGCGGAAATATCCTCCTCAAATTTTACCCGCAATGCAAAAAAGGCAAACAACCCGAGGCTTATAAAAAACACGGCGTACAGAACCGATTTGTTCTTTGCAAAATAACTATATATGCCTGCAAAAATTGTTTCCATCGGTTGTAAAGCTCAGGCGGCGGGACTGGCTTTTCTTTTAAAAAATTTCAATAAAATAAAAGTAAGCAAACCAAATACAATGCCTGCTAAAATTGCCAGTGTAATACTGCCGTAAATGTATTGCACAAGGTTTATACGGATCATTTCAAGACTTATGCTTTTGCTGAAAGGGATACTGACAGCATTTCGTGTCACCCAAACCCCACCCATTTTATAACTTAGAAAAATAAGGAGGGGTATCATCGGCGGCACACTGATATTCGCAGCTATAATCACTAATGCCTTATTCAATCGCAGTACAATTGATAAAGCAATGGCGACCAGTAATTGAAACCCCCAGATGGGAATGATTCCCATAAAAATTCCAAACCCTACCGAGGAAGCTTTGATATAATCCGTTTCGGCAGGGCTCAGTAAATGTTCCTTCAATGTATCTTTTAAATTCCGCTGAAAGATGGCCCGGATGAAATCCCGTGGCTTTATATATATGAAAGCAATCAAAACGAGTATTGTATTTAAGATACTTATTCTGAAAAAATCTTTAAACGGTCTGAAATGAGTAATCCTGGTTTCTTTCGGGGCATAGTAAACAGAAATCGGTATCCATTCCAGTTTTATTCCATCCCAGACAGAGCGAACTACTGCTTCAATTTCAAACTCATATTTGCGGGTGAAAAAACGGATATCTTTCATGAGCCCGACAGGATACAAACGAAAACCGGTTTGTGTATCGGGGCATTTGATTCCTGTTTCTACCCAAAACCAGAAATTGGAAAATTTATTACCGAAACTATTTTTACCCGGCATGTTTTCCTCATTCAGGTTGCGGGCACCCATGATAATTGCCGGCCCGCCGGTTTCCAGTTTTTCAATAAATATGGGCAGGTCTTTGGCAAAATGCTGACCATCGGAATCAATTGTAATTGCATATTGGTAACCAAGTTCAAGAGCTGTTTTAAAACCTTGTCGCAGTGCCCAGCCTTTTCCTTTGTTTTTTGAATAGCTGACTTTCGTTAATCCGTGCAGAGAAGCCAATACCGACCCGGTATTATCCGTTGATCCGTCGTTTACTACAATGATATTATCAGTATATGCGGCTACATCGGCGACAACACCGGCGAGGGTGGATGCATTATTGTAAGTGGGTATAATAACGCATGCTTTTAGCGAATTGAATTTCTCCCGGAAAATTGCTGTATCAGCCATGCATGTAAGGCGCTATAAATTGCTGCAAATGTAAGAAATGCCCCCGGTAAGAACCGGGGGCATCAAGGCTATAAAAAATTGATAGCTATTAAATTATTTTTCGCCGATTGTATAACGGGCTGAAACACCAAAATTGGTTCCATAAAAACCATCGTAGTAATCAGGCTTTGCTACAAAAAAAGTCGGGCGGTAATCTGCCGAAACAGCTAAGGGTATTCTCGGAATTTTAAAATCTACTCCTCCCGTTGGAAAAAGGCCGAAACCGAATCCATCAAACTGGCCATCGCTTGAAAAACTCCTGTATCCAACCAATCCACCACCGATGAACCAATACAAACCACCACCTCTTACGGGGATTTCAAAATGGTGCTGATAAGAAGCTGATATTGAAAAATTAAAAGGTTTGCTGCTTCTGTAATAATTATTTCCGACATAATATCCTCCATAGCCTTTCAATCCAAATCCTGCATTTAACTCTATTGCTCCCGGATCAGTGATAAAAAATTTATACGACGCCGCGACAAGATCGTAATATGAATTGGATGGGGTAATGCGTAAACCGATTCCTTTGTGGTAAGGTTGTGCAAAAGCGCCAAAACTTACACCTATCGCAAGCAGTGCTGATAGAAAAAATTTATTCACTTTCATAAAGAGTTCAATTTGATTGTGCTGCGAAGATAAAACGAAAGTATACTTGCCGAACAGGACGCTGTTTCTTTCTGCGGCAAAAATATAAATACGTTAAATGCTATTAACATGAGTATCAAGGTTATCCGACCGGGTATGACTTGTCAAATAATTATTCTTACTATATTTGACGCCCAATGAAAATGTTACAGGGATTGTGGAAAGGCGCAGCCATATTATTTGCATTGACAGTTACCTGTTCGCATGGCTATGCGCAGTCGTTTGATCGTAAGGAATTTTACGCTGTAATGGCATCCGGCGATTCAAAAACCATCGATGGACAGATCAGCCTTCTGAAAGATTGGGATAGTGAAGAAAAGCCTGCCTTTGAAGGCGCATTGCTTATGAAAAAAGCAGGATTAAAAGCTGGTGCCGGAAAAAAACTAAACCTTTTCAAAGACGGGCATAGAAAACTCGAAGCTGCTATAAAAAAAGATGATGACAACGCGGAGTATAGATTTTTGCGGTTGATGGTTCAGGAACATGCCCCGGGCATTCTTGGGTACAAAGATGATTTGAAAAAAGACAGTGCGTATATTCGCCAATCGTATAAAAAACTGCCGGCCGAGGTACAGCGGGCTATAGCTGACTATAGCAAAACTTCGAAGGTCCTGAACCCCGGAGATTTTAATTAACAATAAGCATGAGTAAAAAAGTTTTAGCTGTTTATTTCACCCAATCAGGTCAGTTAGGCGAAATCATAGACAACTTTACCCGGCCTCTCATTAGTTCAGGTGCCAGTGTAGAAAAATTACAGATTCAGCCCGCAAAAAAATTCCCTTTCCCCTGGACTACTCCTGTTTTCTTCGAAGCAATGCCGGAAAGTGTAAAACTGATTCCGGCCGGACTTGAAACTTTCACTTTACAAGAAAACCGTTATGATCTGGTCATCGTTGGTTTTCAACCCTGGTTTTTATCGCCAAGTATACCTGTCAGTTCATTATTGCAGCACCCATCTTTCAAAGCTGTTTTAAAAGATACACCGGTGATAACAATCAGCGGATGCAGGAATATGTGGATTAATGCACAGGAAAAGAATAAACGATTATTAAAAGAAGCCGGTGCAAAGCTGGTGGGCAATATAGCATTGGTAGACAAGCATAACAACTATGCAAGCCTCGTCACTATTTTTTACTGGATGCTTACGGCAAAAAAAGACCGCAAATGGGGTATCTTTCCAAAGCCCGGTGTATCGGACGAAGACATCGCCGGTTCATCCGTATTTGGTGAAACCATAAAGGAAAATTTATCGTCTGGAAACTGGAATGATCTTCAGTCAAAGCTGGTAGCGCAGAAAGCAGTGGATGTGAAATATCATTTAATGTTCATTGAGCGTAAAGCAGGAAAAATATTCAATATTTGGGCAAACATTATTACGAAGAAAAAAAACAGGAGTGGCTGGCTTGTTGCATTCAAATATTATCTTTTAATTGCTCTTTGTATTGCAGCACCGCTTATCTTGCTGGTGGATGCGATATTTTTTAAACCTTTTTTAGCGAAGCGGATAAAGCGGCAAAAACAATATTATTCTGGAGTTGAACTAATTTAAAGAAATGTCACTGAAAGAAGTTTATATAACAAGAACATCAAGCTATTTTCCGAATAACCCGGTGTCGAATGATGAGATGGAGGAGTATCTTGGATTTATCAATGAAAAACCTTCCAAATCAAGACGCATTGTATTACGCAATAATGGAATCACGAATCGTTTTTATGCCCTGGATAAAAAGGGGAATATAACACACACCAACGCTGAAATGACGGCAGAGGCAGTGCGTAAGCTTTTCGATAATGATCCTAAAAAATTAAAAACACTTCAACTGCTTTCCTGCGGTACTTCCGCGGCGGACCAACTGATGCCTTCGCATGGCGTGATGGTGCATGGGTTACTTCCGGAAACCGGCGCTATTGAAGTTGTATCTCCTTCAGGTGTATGCTGTGCCGGCATGCATGCGTTGAAGTATGCGTATATGGCTGTGAAGACCGGTGAATTTCAAACTGCAGTTGCTACAGGTTCTGAGCGTTTTTCTCCAATGCTTCGCGCCGGTGTATTTGAAGATGAAATACATAAATTAATTGAGCTTGAGGCCAATCCTTATATCAGTTTTGAAAAAGAGTTCCTGAGATGGATGTTGTCAGATGGCGCCTCCGCATTTCTGTTAAGTGATAAAAAAAGTGATGATGATATCAGCCTTCGCATCGAATGGCTGGAAGGCGTGTCCTATGCGCAGGAAATGGAAACCTGTATGTATATGGGTTCCGAAAAATTGGAAGATGGCCGTTTGAAGAGCTATATGGAATATACTCAGCAGGAAATAGTAGATCAATCTATATTCAGTATTAAACAGGATGTAAAATTATTGAGCGAGAATATTGTGCCCTATGGTGGTAAAATGCTGAAACAATTGTTTGATACGAAGGGCATGACTACGGATGATATCACCTACTACATGCCGCATATGTCAAGTAGCTTCTTCAAGGATAAGATTTACCAGGAGCATGTAAAGAATGATATTGAAATACCTTACGAAAAATGGTTTGTAAACCTGACTACAAAAGGAAACGTAGGAGCAGCTTCGGTGTATATCATGGTTGATGAATTGTTCCAGAGTGGGAAAATCAAAAAAGGTGACAAGATATTATTGCTGGTTCCTGAAAGCTCAAGGTTTTCATATATGTATGGGTTACTGACAGCATGCTAAAAGAAAACAAGAGACCGGAAGTTCAAAAAACTTAAGGCTTTTTTATATAGTTAGCTTTTTTTCTGATCAAGGGTTCTTCGGACTTTCCGTCTTCCCGACTAAATACTATATAATGAAAAAAGAAGAAATTCCACAGGATCCCGGTGCACTTAACAGGTTGACAAAAGAATTATCATACGCCGTGGACGATAAAGGCAATTATACCACTGCACTTAGTGCCGGATGGGAAGTAAAGAATACCGCATTAGATGTAGCATGGACTGATGTTGAAAAAAGAATCAATGACGCGAAGCAAAAAGTATTGAATGGCGAAGCAAGTCCATTACTTTACTATATGGAATTAAAACTAATGGACCCTGCAATCGTAGCTTCTTATACCGGTTTTTGGAAATGGCAGATAAAAAAGCATATGAAACCCGGAGTTTTTAAAAAACTATCAGAAAATAAATTAAAGAAATACGCGGACGTGTTTGAAGTAACGGTAGATGAATTAAAAAATCTTAAATGACCCTTGAGTTTAATCACCTGCAGGCTGCGCATTGTGAAAATGGTGTAACGACCAGCCTGCTTCGACATAATGGTGTTGAAAAAATAACAGAACCGCTTGCATTTGGAATAGGGTCTGGTTTATTCTATATCTATATCCCTTTCATGAAAATTAATCACGGCCCCGCTATTTCTTTCCGCACACAACCGGGATTGATTTTCAAGAGAACCTGCAAAGCGCTGGAAATTCCTGTTTACCGGAAGAAATTCTCTTCACATGAAAAAGCGATGGAAGCGCTGGATGAATGTATAAAAAATGGAATTCCCGCGGCCTGCCAGGTCGGCGTCTACTATCTTACTTATTTTCCGAAAGAATATCGCTTCCATTTCAATGCGCATAATTTAATTGTATTCGGAAAAGAAAATGATAACTATCTCATCAGCGATCCAGTAATGGAAACTACAGCCTCCCTTACCAGTTATGAACTGGAGAGGGTGCGGTTTGCCAAAGGAGCATTTGCGCCAAAAGGACAATTGTATTATCCGAAGGAAAAAAGAATTGTAACTGACGACCAGATAAGACAGGGAATAAAAACCGGCATCAAAAGAAATGTACGGGATATGTTGCGCATTCCCGGAAATATCGCCGGTGTTAAAGGAATTGTATTTACTGCAAAAAGAATAAAAAAATGGCGGGATAAACTGGGCGTTGAAAAATCCAGAAGTTATCTCGCACAGTTGGTACGCATGCAGGAAGAAATCGGAACCGGTGGTGGTGGCTTTCGCTTTATCTATGGAGCATTTTTGCAACAAGCACATGCCTATTTTCCATCTAATGATGAACTGATGGAACTTTCAGCCCGTTTTACCAAGGCCGGCGATATGTGGCGCAATGCGGCGGTGCAGGCGTCGGGTATTTATAAAGGCCGTCTAGGCAAACAGGAAGACTATAATAAAATGGGTGACTACATGATCGAAATAGCGGAATTGGAAAAGAAAGCCTTCACCGATTTATCCAATATTAAATGGAGCCAATGAGCCTTGCCGTTAGTATAAGCGACCTTAGCTTCGGCTATAAGGGGCAGGCTAAAAAAAACTTTTCTCATCTCAACCTGCAAATCCCGAAACATGAACGGTTTGGTATTTTCGGTCCTAACGGAGCCGGGAAAACAACATTAATGAATATTATGACAGGGCTGCTGGACTATGAATCAGGCTCTGTAAAAATCCTTGATAAAGAAATCAGGAAACATAAAAAGGAAATCAACAAAATTTCCGGCTTCGTTCCGCAGGATTTTTCTTTTTATCATGAATTAAGCCCGGCTGAAAATCTTGAATTTTTTGGCGCCTGGTCGGGATTAAATAAACAACAAATACAAGCCAGAATAAAAGAATTGCTTGATATACTCGGGTTGTCCGACGTACGCGACAAACCTGTACAAAAATTTTCCGGCGGTATGAAGCGAAGGGTAAATCTTGCAATAGCCGTAATAAGTGAGCCTGAAATTTTATTTTTAGATGAACCGACCGTCGGTGTCGACGTACAAACAAGACACGCGATGATTAATTATCTGAAAGAATTAAATGCGAAAGGAACAACCCTGGTCTATACATCGCACCAGTTAAGCGAAGCGGAAGACCTATGCAATACAATTGCATTAATTGATGAAGGAAAGATTATTGCCAACAATTCATTGGATAAATTATTAAAAGAACATCAACAGGATGGATTGGAAGGATTGTTTTTAAACTTAACAGGAAAAGAATACAGGGATTAGACCGGAAGACGAGAAGTCCGCAAGACCGAAAGAAACTTCACAACTGCAGACAGTCTCATCCGGACTTTCCGGTCTTTCCAACTTTACCGACTTACTAAAAATTATGTTCAAACTCCGGGCGACCATACTTAAAGATATCCGCGTTTTATTGCGGGATAAAGTAGGCCTCACTTTAATGCTGCTGATGCCCGTATTACTGGCGATCGTTATCACCAGTGTACAAAACAGCACTTTCGAACTCGTGAACGATAATAAAGTGCCGCTGCTGGTTTATAATAAAGATAAAGGTGAAGTAAGCGCTGAACTGGTAAGAGCATTGGATAAGATTGGTATGTTTGATTTAAAAAAAGTTGACGAATCACAAAATGAAAAAGATGTGATTAACCGGATGCATGCAAAAGATGCGCTGGTTGCGATCATAATCCCGGATAACTATACAGAAGAAGTTTTATCCAAAGCAAAAAATATCACAAAAGAAGCGTTAAAGAATATAAACGTGGGTGATGATAGTTCTGCTGTTGACAAACTTCCAGGAACAATTCCTTTGATATTATACTATCATCCGGTATTGCAGCAATCATTCCGCAATTCAATTAACGGTGCTCTGCGAAGCGCTTTACTATTGGTACAAAGCAAGTACATCGTCAGAAAATTATACACAACGGTTAATGAACAGAATATTCCTGATTCACTGGAAAACCAGATCGCATCAAATCAGTTACCGGTAAACGAAATTCCTGTTTCAAGGGACGGGAGCCGGAATATTCCGAATGCTACACAGCATAACATTCCTTCGTGGACGATCTTCGCCATGTTTTTTATCGTTATTTCCCTTGGTAGCAGCGTAGTAAGAGAAAAACTCAGCGGGAGTTTTATACGATTAAGAACATTACCTACAAACTTTATAGTTGCATTGGCTTCCAAACAGATCACTTATTTAATCGTAACACTGATACAGGCGGCTATTATTTTCTCGATTGGCATCTGGCTCTTTCCAAAAATGCACCTGCCGGCATTAAACCTTCCTGAAGATAAGTTAGGCTTATTGTTAGTCACAATTGTTTGCGGCTGGTGTGCAACCAGTTTCGCTATTTGTGTCGGTGTATTTGCACAAACACAGGAACAGGCAAATGGCTTTGGTGCCGTATCAATCGTTATCTTAGCGGCAATTGGTGGCTTACTGGTACCATCATTTGCGATGCCTGCATCATTCCAGTTTATTATGCGGCTCTCGCCTTTGCACTGGTGCCTCGAAGCGTTTTATGGATTGTTTCTTGAAGGCGGAAAGCTAAAAGATATTTTGATGAATATTATACCTTTATTGGTTATTATAATAGTATTGCAGGCCCTGATCATATATGGGTTAAAACGAAAACATCTAATCTGAACTGATGGAAAAAGAACAACTGAAGCAACAATTGAAAAAGCAAATTGTAGAGTTTCTCAATCTTACAAATACAAAACCGGAAGATATCGCCGATGATCAACCGCTTTTCGGTGAAGGTTTAGGGTTAGATTCCATTGATTCCATTGAATTGATCGTATTGTTATCCAGGGAATATGGTATAACCATCCAGGACCCTAAAGAAGGCCGCAAAGTGCTGGTAGATATCAATACAATGGCAGACTATGTAGAACAGCACAGAACGAAATAGGAAAAAATTATTTACCCGGCTCGATTGCTGCTATGATGATTCTCTTGCGTCGCACTCTTGTACTTTGGGTAATTCTATTCAGCATATTCGAAGTCTTTGAATTATAAACAAAGCGGTCAGATAACTCAAACAATCTATTCGTGAGTCGTGTTTTTGTTACAGGTATGGGAATTATCAGCGCTATCGGCGATAGTGTTTCTGCCAACCGCGATGCATTAATAAAAGGCAGAACAGGCATTTCAGACCTTACTCTTTTTCCAACAAAATACGCAGGTGTTCTGCCCTGCGGTGAAATAAAGACTACTACAGATTCATTAAAGGAAAAATTAAACGCACACGAGCATGGCGTAACAAGAACAAACCTTCTTGCCCTGCATGCACTGCGCGAAGCCATCGAAGACGCAGGTTTATCACAACAAATTTTGACATCAGGTGATACGGCATTAACCGGCGCCAGTACGGTAGGAGGTATGTGCCTTACAGATGAGTTATATCATGATGCGAACAAATCAGATAACGGTTCAGAATATCTTGCTTCATATGATTGCGGGTCAGTGAATATTTATTTGCAATCAAGATATAAAATTGGCGGCATTATCAATACCATCAATACAGCTTGTTCATCGTCTGCCAACGCGGTAATGTATGGCGCAAGATTAATAAAGAATGGTTTAGCTAAAAGAGCGATTGTCGGGGGAGCCGATAGCCTGGCAAAATTTACAATCAATGGATTTAAAGCGCTGCATATTTTATCGGATGAAAAATGCAGGCCATTTGATAACGACCGGAAAGGATTAAACCTGGGGGAAGGCGCGGCATTTTTAGTGTTAGAAAAAGAAGAAGACGTTGCGGGCAAAAGAGTATATGCTGAAGTAACGGGATATGGTAATAGTAACGACGCATTCCATCCTTCGTCCATTTCAGATGATGGTGACGGGCCTTATTTGTCAATGAGGGAAGCATTGAATGTCGCAGGAATAAATGAGCATGAGATCAGTTTTATCAATGCACACGGCACAGCTACGGAGAATAATGATGAAACAGAAAGCCGTGCTATGATACGATTGTTCAATACTCCCCCACCCTTTGCATCAACAAAAGGCTATACTGGCCATACCTTAGGAGCGGCGGGCGCTGTAGAAGCTGTTTACAGTATTTTGAGTTTATATTACCAGGAATTATATCCTGCATTACAATTTACGCTGCCGATTGAGTCAACCGGGTTAATTCCACAATTATCTTATACATCTGCTTCGCTTAAACATATCATGTCAAACTCATTTGGTTTTGGAGGAAATTGTTCATCATTAATTTTCTCAAAATCATAAAGTATGCTTTATATTCATCAACATACCTGTATTTCACCGCAACAGACTTTTGCTGATGTAGATATTGAATCACTAAAAGAGTCCGTGGATAACAAGCTCAAAGCATTTGAACCGGCCTATGAAGGAATCCCTCATGGTATACTCAGGCGCATGGGCAAAGCCGTGAGAATGGGAGTAGGCGCTGCTATCCCGATTCTTAAAAACAACGCTGCAATTGATGGCATCATAATAGGAACCGCAAATGGCGGTATGGAAGACTGCATAAAATTCCTGAACCAGATCATAGATTATGAAGAGGGCCTGTTGGCACCGGGAAATTTTGTCCAAAGTACCCCCAATGCTATTGCGGCACAGGTTGGTTTAATGACAAAAAATAAATCCTACAATATCACGCATGTACACCGTGGGCTTGCTTTTGAAACCGCGTTGATTGACGCCGCAATGATGATTAAAGAAAGTCCAGGTAGTAGCTACTTATTAGGCGCTGTTGACGAAATCTCAACCTACAATTTCAATATAGATTATTTAGACGGATGGTACAAGAAAGAAACTGTTTCAAACAAGGACTTATATGGAAGTCAGACACCGGCAAGTATTGCTGGAGAAGGCGCCGCTATGTTTTTGGTAAATGATAAAAAGGAAGGAGCAAGTGCGGTTGTAAAAGCTATTAAGACCTTGCACACGCAGGACGAAGAAGCGCTAAAAAATGAGTTCAAAAAATTCATAGAAAAAACCTCTTTTACTAATAACGAGTCCGTAATTCTTTTGTCTGGTGAGAATGGAGATAATCGCTTATTAAAATATTATTCTGCCTGCGAGTCTGTGTTACCCGATATAAACACAATACGCTATAAACATATGAGCGGCGAATATCCGACCACCTCATCCTTTGCATTGTGGCTATGCTGCCATATTTTGGGGTGTCATCAAATTCCGGCTCACATGAATAAGAAAGCTAAAAAACCTGAGAAAATAAAGAATATTATTCTTTATAACAACTACAAAGGGATGCAACATGTATTTGCGATAGTTGGCAATTGCGAATAAATATTGAAACAATAAAAATATTTTTCCGCCGTTTACGGACTCCGGTGTAAAATCTATAAATTTTGTTCTCACGAAAATTCTTATAATTTTACACTTCTGAAGAACCAACCCATTCACAACCTTAAATTAAAATAAAATGAAAACCTTGAAGCTAAGCTCATTTTTTCTTGCAGCAGTTTTATTTTCTAACGTTTCTTTCAGCCAGAAAATCCGCGTGAAGGAAGGCGATAAAAATATACTGAAAAATGAAAGTACAATAAACATCGAATTTACTTTTAACGACCTAAGCGTAGGCAAGTACAAGAAAGAAGAAGATTATATCAACGCAAAAAAAGAAGAATACAACAAAAAGGAAGCCGGTCGAGGTGACAACTGGGCAAAAAAATGGAAAGAAGACCAGGAATACCGGTTCCCATCCGATTTTGTAAATCTTTTTACAAAAAGCGCAAAAATGACGACTGATAAAAGTGCGAAGTATACACTGATATTCCATACTATTTCTATTGAACCCGGTTTCAATATTGGCATTACCCGGAAAAACGCTTATATAGACGGAGAAGTATTAATTGTTGAAACGGCTAATAAGGACAAAGTAATAACAAAGCTGACGATAGACGATGCACGTGGCAAAGTGTTTATGGGAAATGACTACGACACCGGTGAAAGGATTTCGGAATCTTATGCAAAGGCAGGAAAAGAATTGGGACAGTATCTTAAGTAAGGAAATTTATACTACACATTTTAATAAAAAAGACTTGCATTTATAATTTGCAAGTCTTTTTTATTGACTGGAATCAGAATTAATGCGGCTGCTGAACGGAACCAATGAATTATTCTATACTTATTTAGTGTGAATGCTTCTCAATCTGCAAAATATTAATTTTCTTGTAGA
>Ga0207689_10004185_pt1 | contig 13119 bp, 10 predicted proteins | sample KBSMisM52_FD_184312 | JGI IMG/M metagenome (GOLD analysis project Ga0207689, IMG submission 184312) | Miscanthus rhizosphere microbial communities from Kellogg Biological Station, Michigan, USA - KBS Miscanthus M5-2 (SPAdes) (version 2) | ecosystem: Host-associated > Plants > Roots >... | reverse complement strand
TGTTGCCCCGCCTGCGGAGCGATGTCGTACACAATGTTGTCGGGTCGAGCTGGATCCCCGCTCACGCCCGCTGGCACGTAGTCGAGCAGCAGGAAATGCCGTGTCTTCCAACCGATGTTGTGATCGGCGCAAGAGGAGTCGCCGCTCACGCCCAAGCCCCCTACGAGCTGCCCTTGACTGTTGTAAAGAGCGAACCCGCCACCGAACACGTTGATCCCGCCAATCTTGCCACCCTCCATCGGATCATTAGCGGCACCATAGTTAGCAGCGTTCCCGCGATAGGCGACCTTCGTATCCACCGGGTTGCTGTGCTGTAGGCCATACAGGGATCCGCCCGGAGACACCGCCGAGAACAAGTTGGCCGTAGACAGAGCAAGACCGGGCAGACTGAAGGCATTGCCCGTGTTCGCCTTCTGCGCGGAGATCACGCGGCTACCGGGCCACTGATCCCCGCGAGCAGTGCCGGTGAATGCGACGGCGCAGACGATCCCGTCTCGATTTACGATCGTGCCCCACATATTTAGACCGAAACCTCCGTTCGCCTCGCTTTGCGCTTGCTTGAGCGCTGATTTGAGCACCGCTTGCTGCGGCAATCCACGGCAGTCCGAAGAGTTGTCATCGCCAGGGTCTGCTAGGGCGGTGATCGAGGTAATTGCGCTAAGTCCGACGGAGGCCACTAGTGCCAAGGATCGAATGTGCATCATTAACTCCTCCCGTTCAAACGCTCTGCGCCCCGCCACTTGCATAAATGCAGCCGCGATCGAGGGGACGCAGGGCGGAATTACGGCTGCCATTCGAGTATAGGTACAGATGGATTAGCGATGACATTCGCAATGCAACAGACGTCGTCGAGCGACGACCATAGATAGGGCAGGGCACGCGTAGCATAGATTCCGTACCGTGGTACAGAATCAAGGAGCAGATGGCTGTCGGAGAAGCAGCCGTCGAAGCGCGGTCAGAGTGACACGGCCCGCAACTCACGCACGCCGCGCCCGAGACGCCGCCTTAGCAGCGTGCGCAGTGTCACGCCGTCGGCATACCCGACCATCGAGGCGATCCGCTCGATATTGTGGTCGGTGGTCTTGAACAGATGCACCGCGCGTTCCACGCGCAAATCCTGAAAGTATGACAGCGGCGTCTTGCCTAGCGTGTCTTTCAGGCGCCGCGCCAGGGTGCGCTTGCTAGTGGCGAGCGTATCGGCCGCCTCCTCGAGAGAAAATCCGCGATCGAGGCATCCCCGCGCCCAGCGCTCGAAACGTTTGACGAGGGGATCGGCATGGATCAGATGGTCTGAGATAGCGTAAGCCGATTGCGACGGGCGCGCGTCGACCACCAGGTACTTCGCGACCAGCCCCGCCAGTTCCGGGCTGGCCTGCCGTATTAGCCACAGCGATAGGTCGATATGGCTGAGCGCGGCTCCGGCCGTTACGACTGTGCCGGAACGGACCACCATGCGCGATTCGTCGAGCTTCACGTCCGGATAGCGTTGGCGGAACATCGGCGCGAGCCACCAGGTCGTGGTCGCTTCCTCGCCGTCGAGCAAGCCTGCTTCGGCCAGCACGAAAGTGCCAACGCAGGCGGCTGCCATCGACGCGCCGCTGCCCGCCCAGGCGCGCAGCATCGCCAACGCATCGCGCACATCGGCGCGCGTCAGCGCCTGCTCCAGCGGCGCGGGCATCTTGCAGCCGATAGCCGGCACCACCACCCAATCCGGCCTCTTCTCGCGTTCCGCCGCCGCTGCCGGCACACCCAGGCCTTGGGCGGTGCGGATCCGGCGCCGCATGCCCGTTACCGTCACGTCGAAGCGCGGGGATTCCAACCCGCTCATCGCGGTCAACTCATTGGCAATGGCAAACGCATCGAGCACCACGGCCAGCCCGGTATCGAATACCCCGTCGAGGGTGAGTACAGTGATCTTTATGGCAATAATAATACCAAAGATGTCGCTTTTGCCAATAGCAGGGTGCCGCCGGAAGCCCTACAGTTCGTCTCCATCGCCTGTCGCGCAATTTCGCATCCGGGGCGAATTCAACTAGGAGAAACACGATGATCAAGCTCGCCCTGTTCGCCCGCCTCGAAGCCAAGCCCGGCAAGGAAGGCGCCGTCGCTGACTTACTCGCCACCGGCCTTGGTCTCGCGCGCCAGGAGGCCACCACGCCGATCTGGTTCGCGCTGCGCCTGGCGCCGAATACTTTCGGCGTGTTCGACGCCTTCGATGACGAAGCCGGCCGCCAGGCTCATCTCGCTGGCCCGATCGCGGAGGCGCTGGTGGCCCAGACGCCGGAATTGTTCGCCAGTCCGCCGTCGATCGAGCCGATCGAGGTGTTGGGATTGAAAAACACGGGCGCGGTGTAGGCGCCGTGATAGTCGTCGTAGCGCGCGGCGGGAGTTCGCGGAACTGCTTTTCTCCGGCCGCAATACGCAAGGCATCCCGCGGTCCCGACTGGAAATTCAGGTTGCGGTCGAGCCTACGCCAAGCCCCGCACGATTCTCAAACGACGCGGAGATCGGGCGTGCGCAAGCGCGGCGAGACGGACGCTAACAAGCCGATAGCTTCCAAACAATATGAAGTGACCGCTCTACCTTCAAGCAATGGCTCGACGAAATTTGAATATCTACGTGCTATCGATCCTGCGCCCAAGACCCGCGCAGAAGTCCTCGCCGACGGCATCTTCGCCGTGCCAATGACGATCCTGGTTCTCGACATCAGGGTGCCGCATCTCGGTGGTGACATTTCAGACGCGCAATACCTCCACTCCATAGTTGCACTCTGGCCGAAGTTTATCGTCTTCGTTGCCAGTTTCATTGCGCTCAGTCGGCTTTGGCAACTGCACCGCAATATTTTCCATTTTCTTGAGCGCTCCGACCAACAATTGCTGTTCTGGAATCTCCTCAGTCTGATGTTCTTATGCTTGTTGCCGTTTACGACGTCACTTGCCGGCGAGTATCCGCATTTTTCGCTCTCGGCTGCGATGTACGCCGGTAATGTGCTGGTGCTGAATCTGGTTTATCGCGGAATGTGGCATCACGCGTCCTATCAGGACAAGCTGCTGCAAAGTGACTTTGATCCCGCCATCGGCCACGTCATCACACGAACATTTAATGTCGACTTTGTGCTTATCTTGGTGGCATTGGGGCTCTCGTACCTCAATAGCCTGTGGGGTATCGGCCTGATCGTCGTGCATCAATTGGTGATGTTCTTGGGGCCACCAATGTTCAAAGGACGACAGGCCTGAAGGGAACAGGTATCCCTCGCCGTGGCTTAAGGACGTCGCGCCTATTCTTGGTAGCCCTGTATTGCAGGTATCAACCTGCCGCGCCGACTGACCCGGGGCGCGCCAGGTCGATGCGAAAAACGGGATAGTCGCCTGCGATCGCTTCGAGGGCAGAGACTGGTGCGTCGTGCGAGACCGGGAGGTGTTGGCGGCCACTGGTGGCGACTTGGCACCACGCCTTGAGGATCGGTGCTCGCTCCGCGGCCGGAATCTCGGTGAGCATGACCGGACGCGATCGGCCCCGTTTGATAAACGCCTCTCCGTGCGCCGCACGCACGTTCTGCACCCATTCCGAGCTGTTCCCGAGCATCGAGACAAGATAGCGCTGACCTTGGTGTGTCGCGACGACGAGAACGGTTGCGCGGAGGCCTCCGCTGCTCCGGTCTTTCACCTGCAAAGTGAGCAGGATGCCGGGCATCAGACCGAGTCCGGTTACCCAGGCCCACGCTCCGCTCCAAATTCTCCCGAAACGTGTTGGGCGCCACTCTCGGTAGAAGTAGCGCAGGTAACCGTTTCGCTCCGCTGGATCTCTCATCATCAGTCGATTACTCAAGGTCGCTCCATCCTGCAGGTGGCCGCTGTTTGAATTTGCTATGCGTGCACCCGGTCGCGTCGCGACGGGAGGTCGGGGAACAGGACGAGCTTGCCCTCGAGGCCGCCGGCCTCAAGACGGCGGTGTGCCTCGGCGACCTCATCGAAGGAGATCCGCTGGGCGACGCGCGGCCGGATGGCGCCAGACGCCAATAGGCCGAAGAGCCTCTCCAGATCCTCCTGGAACCAGGCGGGATGTCGCGCCCGCATCAGGTTGATCGAGTAGAAGCGGGCGTGCTTGCCGCCAGGCAGAAACCTCCATAGATACATGCGCGCGATCGACATCAAGATGGCGCGCATGGGTTGCTCCGCCTGCACGCTGGCCGAGAAGCCAATGGCGAGGAGCAGGCCGCCCGGCTTGAGTGCTGCGAACGAGCGGCGATAGCCGTCCTCGCCGATGCCGTCGAAGACGATGTCGAACCCGCCCGGCAGGACGCGCGTGAAGTCTTCGCGTTTGTAGTCGACCGGCGTGGCGCCGAGCTCGCGGATCAGCGCCGCATGCTCGCCGCGCGCGGCGCCCCACACGTCGACGCCGGCCAGCCTGCCGAGGACCAACAGGGCCTGACCGACGGCGCCGGCGGCTCCATGCACGAGCACGCGCTGGCCTCGCCGCACTCGGGCCGCGCGATGCAGGAGCTGGTATGCCGTCATCCAGCTCAAGATCAGCGTCGCCGCCTCCGCCACGTCGACGCCCGCCGGCACGCGGGTCAGGTGGTCCGCCCGGAGGGTCCGATACGTGGCGTTCGACCCGACCACCGTCATATCGGCCACGCGGTCGCCAAGGTGAAAGCCGCTCACGCCATCGCCGAGCTGGTCGATCTCCCCAACGACGTCGTAGCCCATCACGAACGGCGGCCGGCGGCGCGCGGTCTGCGGGTAGAGGTGGCGCCGGATCAACACGTCGGTGTACTCCATGCCCGAGGCGAGCACGCGGACGCGCACCTCGCCCCGGTGGGCTGTCGGCAGGGGAGCGTCCACCACCTCCAGGCCCTCGGGACCGCCGAAGCGCGTGACTTCAACAACCCGGTTGCGCGCCTCTGTCATGAACGGGTTCCTAACTGCCAGGCTTTGAACGGAAACGGCACTTCCTCCGTCCCAAAGCTGACAAAGTCCGCAATTTGGCTCAAGTACACCCCAAGGCTCTGGCCAAATGCGATTAGGCGCGCATTGGGCGTGTCACTCACCAGCGCAAGCATGAACTGGACAATGGCCTCCAGGGCCAGCAGCGTCGTAGAAATATGAAACGCGATGGCCATCAGAATCATCACGAAGCCGCGCAACCAGATGCTGCGCTTGCCGTTGATGGTGGCGGGAGTGTCGGTCACGGCTGTTTGGGTGGAATCCAACTCTGTCTGAACGCTATGTTGCGGGATTGGCAAGCAGCGTACTTGATGTAGGTCAAAGGTTATCGTCGAGCGTCGCATTAAACGACCGCTTCCCGGTCCGGTGTCCGATGGTTGACCTAAATCAACCACTCCGCTTTACTAGCCAGCAGTATCTTAAGCGGCTGCTCAAGCACAGAAATGACGCGGCGGGGCTTCTGACGAGCATCTTGCGATACGCGTGGATCATTGCCGGAGCTTTTCTAACGTGGCCGTTTGTTCCAGTGAGCAGCGGATACGATAAGGATCGCGTTCATTGATCCTCTGTCGGGCACGTTCGCGAATGTCGGTGAGATGGAAGTTAAGTCGTATCAATATGCGATCGATGTGGTCAATGCCAGAGGCGGCTTGTTGGGCAGTGGCATCAAGCTAGAGCTCGCTACCTTCGATAGCAAGGGTATCCGCAGGATGCGTTGCTCGCGCTGAAGTCGGCTGACAGTGAAGCACATCGGAGTTGAGCTGGCGTTTCCACTGGCGTCGCTACAAACCTAGCCTATATCCTTGGGTCCCCCACGAGGAGGTGACAATGAAACCCAAGACTCGTTTCGTACTGTGCACTACAGCGCTGGGGCTGCTGCTTGGCGGATACGGCGCGTTGTCGCCTTCACAGGCGGCAGGCGCCGCGCCATCGAAGGCGCAGATAACCATCCTGTATGACGCCTTCGGCAAGCCATCAGTGATGGACAAGGACTGGGGCTTCGCCGCGCTTATCGAGTACGGCGGCAAGCGCATTCTGTTTGACACCGGTGACAACCCCGAGATCCTGGCCCACAACGCCAAAGCCAAGGACGTAGATTTGTCGAAGCTCGACTTTGCCATTCTTTCTCATCGACACGGCGATCACATGGGTGGGATGGAGTACCTGCTGAGCGTCAACCCGAGGGTGAGGATCTACGCCCCCAAAGAGAATTTCGGCGTGTATGGTTTTTCACTGCCTGGCAGCTTCTATCGCCGGGACGAATCGCTCCCGATGGAGCAGCGCTACTACGACGGTGCGCCTCCCTCCGTCATGAAGTTTGGCAGCGCCTGGCCCCGAGCCAACTTTGAGCTGATCGAGAAGACGACCGAAATCGCCCCCGGTATCCATCTAATCGCACTGATATCCGACAAGCCAACGACGCTGGAACTGCGCGAGTTGTCGCTTGCCATCGATACCCCCGATGGCATCGTACTGGTGGTCGGTTGCTCGCATCCGGGTATCGATAAGATCGTGGAAGCTGCGGCCTCGATCGATCGGCGCATCCATCTAATCGTGGGTGGACTTCATCTAGTAGTGGCGAAAGACGAGGAGATCGACAAGATCGTTTCCATCCTCAACGACAAGTGGGGTGTGGAGTACATCGCACCTGGCCACTGTACGGGTGAGCCCGCGTTCGCGGCGCTCAAGCGAGCATTTGGCGAGCGCTATCTGTATGCTGGACTCGGCACTACGATCTCGTTAGGCGCCTCACCGCGCTCACTTGATCAAAGCGCGACGGCAACGCTGGTGGATGAGGGCGACCTGGTCTCTCGCCGCAAAGCGGCGGTCGGGATGATGAGTATTCTTGCGAGCCGTCCAGACTGATCGGGTGAAATTTCAGTGCTCGCAGGCCCAGACGAACTCGATAACATCACAGACGCTGAACCACCAATAGCGGACATTGCAGCTTTGAGGTCTCAGGCTGGAGAGAGCTCGCGCAGTTCCATTTTCTTGACGAACTCCTTGACTCGGGCGGTAGGCCACCATGTGGCGCGAGCAAATGCGCTTTCAGTGCCGCCCCGGTCTTCCTACTTCTCGATGATTGCGATCTGGTCCGGACCTATCTTAAGTTGGGTGCACGTATGGGGTTGGTTGCGAGTACCATCGCACAATGATCCACCCGTCGATCTTGCCCCAAGGGGACGAGGTAATCCGTTGAACCGACGCACTGTCTTGCGACTATGTGCGTGCGGAATAGCATTTGCGATCGCGCCTGTATGGGCAGAGCAAGCGGAAAAGGTCCCGGTGGTTGGGCTGCTCATGCTTACCGTCGGCCCGAACGATCCAGTCATCCAGACAATTCGTCGAGAACTGCGTAACCTAGGATACGTGGACGGCCAGACCATACGCATCGAGTATCGCGGAGCGCAGGGTCAGGCCGATCGGCTGCCAAAACTTGCGCAAGAGCTGGTCGATCTCAAGGCTGACGCAATTGTCGTAGGGGCGGTGTCGATCGCTCGTGCTGCGAAGCAAGCCACGACCACAATTCCGATCATCATTGTGGCGTTCGACTACGACCCGGTGGCAGCGGGGCTGGTGGACAGTCTGAGCCGACCCGGCGGCAACGTCACAGGTATCTTCCCGCGCACCTCCGATTTGGTTGGGAAGAATCTGGAGCTCCTTAAGGAGTTGCTGCCCCGCGCATCGCATGTGGCTGTCCTCTATGACGACTTGTCCATTCGGCAGCTCGAGGCACTCAAGGACGCCGCTCGCACGCTTGGCGTCCAACTCCATCTAATCGAAGTTCGCCCTCCGTTCGACTACAGCGCGGCATTCAAGGACGCAGCGAGGAAGAAGCCCGATGCGATGATGGTCTTGAATTCCGCACATTCTTATATAGCCAGGGATCAGATCGCGAATCTGGCTCTGCAGTACAAGCTACCGACGACAGGTAATGTCTTGGCCGGTGGCTTGATCTCCTACGGACCGGACCAGCTCGGAGCGTTTGGCCGCACGGCATACTTCGTGGACCGAGTATTGAAGGGTGCCAGTCCTGCCGGGCTTCCTATCGAGCAGCCGACTCAGTATCTGCTCCTGGTGAATCTCAAGACGGCCAAGGCTCTCGGTATCACTATCCCGGAGTCGATCTTGGTGCGTGCCGATGAGGTGATCCGCTGAAACAGGTGGTCGGGACCTCAACTCGCTACACTGGCCGGATTCATCCTGGCAGGCGTGCTCTAGTGAATGTACTGACCAGGTAGAAAGCGCTGTGCGAGAGAGTGGCCACCAATAACGTGACATCACGAACTTGATCGAAAACAGATCTCGATCTCGGATGCAAAAATCTGGCTACCGCGCCCCGGCCTTTTCTCTGGCGGGGGAGGCCAGTTCGCGCAAAATCCCTCGCACCCGCTGCACGCGCGGGTCGAGTTGCGCGTGCTTCTCTTCGATGCGCAACCGGTCCTGACCCGCCAGTTTGTAGTTCCTCTGCGTCTGGATGAGTTCGATGATACGGGCGGGATCCACCGGTGGATTCTTGAAAAACTGCAGCACGATGCTCTCCGGCCCTGCATCAACTTTGATGATGCCCAGTGGCGTGCACTCGATTCGCAGTCGATGGCTGTCGATGAGCGCCTTGGTTGCATCGGGCATCAGTCCAAAGCGGTCGATCAATTCTTCCTTCAGAGTTTCGAGTTCATCGAGCGACTCGCAGTTGGCCAGGCGTTTGTATAGCACCAGCCGTTCGTGAATGCTCGAGCAGTAGGTTTCCGGAAGCAGGGCCGGCGTGTGAAGATTTATCTCGGTGTTCACCGACAGTGGCTGTGATAGGTCGGGCTCCTTGCCGGCCTTGAGGGACTTCACAGCGGCATTGAGCATTTCGGAATATAGAGCGAAGCCCACCTCCTGCATCTCTCCGCTTTGCGATTCACCCAGTACCTCGCCGGCACCGCGGATCTCCAGATCGTGCATGGCGAGATAGAAACCGGCGCCGAGTTCCTCCATCATCTGAATGGCTTCCAGGCGCTTCTTGGCGCCCGCGGTGACATTGCCTTCGTCGGGTGTCAGCAGGTACGCGTAGGCCTGATGGTGCGAGCGGCCTACGCGCCCGCGCAATTGGTGAAGCTGCGCGAGTCCGAATTTGTCCGCCCGATTGATGATGATCGTGTTGGCGCTCGGGATGTCTATACCCGTTTCGATGATGGTCGTGCACAGCAGCAGGTTGAAACGCTGTTGATAGAAATCGCGCATGACCAGTTCCAGCTCGCGTTCCGGCATCTGCCCATGGGCTACCCGGATACGGGCTTCTGGCAGCAACTTGGCGACGCGCGCCTCGATGTTGTGGATGGTTTCGATTTCGTTGTGCACGAAATAGATCTGACCTCCGCGCTTGAGTTCGCGCAGGACCGCCTCGCGGATCATGCCGTCGCTGTAGCGTGAGACGAAAGTCTTTATCGCCAGGCGTTTCTGCGGGGCGGTGGCGATGACAGAGAAATCGCGCAGCCCTTCCAGCGACATCGCCAAGGTTCGCGGGATCGGTGTAGCGGTCAGCGTGAGTACGTCGACCTCGGCACGCAGGGCTTTGAGGCGCTCCTTGTCGCGCACGCCGAAGCGATGCTCTTCATCGATGATGACCAGCCCGAGATTCTTGAACTTGACGCGGTCCTGAATCAGTTTATGCGTACCGATGACGATGTCGACTTGGCCCTGGCCGAGTGCGGTCAGCGAAGCCTCCTGCTCCTTGCCAGAGCGGAACCGCGACAGTTCGGCAATCTTTACCGGCCAGTCGGCGAAACGGTCGCAAAACGTCTGGTAGTGCTGTTCTGCGAGCAGGGTGGTCGGGACCAGGACTGCCACTTGCTTGTCGTCCATCACGCCGATAAAAGCTGCCCGCAACGCCACTTCGGTTTTGCCGAAACCGACATCGCCGCACACCAGCCGGTCCATCGGCTTGCCGGCGGTGAGATCGCCCACTACCGCATCGATGGCGGATTGCTGGTCGCGCGTCTCTTCGAATGGAAAACCGTCGGCGAAGGCCTCGTAGTCCTGTTGCTTGAGTCGAAAGGCATAGCCCTTGCGCGCGGCGCGCTGCGCATAGATGTTGAGCAGCTCGGCGGCGGTATCGCGCACCTGCTCGGCCGCCTTGCGGCGAGCTTTTTCCCACTGACCACTCCCGAGCTTGTGCAGCGGTGCAGCGTCGGGCGATGCGCCGCTGTAGCGACCGATCGCCTGCAACTGCGATACCGGTACGTACAATTTGTCGCCGCCGTCGTATTCCAGCGCTAGGAATTCCGTTGCGCCTTCGCCCAGGTCCATGGTCGTCAGCCCAAGGTAGCGGCCGATGCCATGATGCGCATGCACCACGGGGTCGCCGACCTTGAGCTCCGAGAGGTCGCGCAGCATGTTCTCGGCGACTGCCTGGCTCACGGCGTCGCGGCGGTCCCGGGTGCGGGCCTGCGCTGCGTAGAGCTCGTTCTCGGTGATGAAGGCGAGTGGGCCTTCGGCGACGATGAAGCCGTTCGCCATGCGGGTGACGGTGAGCATCAACCGATCGGGTGCTGCCAGGAACGTGGCGAAACTATCGCAGGGTGCGAGCGCGACGCCGTGTTCGCCGAAGTATTGGGAAATCGTCTCGCGCCGTCCCAGAGTTTCCGCTATGACCAGCGTGCGGCCGGCGAATCCGTCCAGAAATTCGCGTAGCCGATGCAATGGATTGTCGGCGCGACGGTCAACTTGCAGGGGCGGCAACGCGCGAGTGGCGCTGCGGCTGGCGTCCTCGTTGTTGTCGGAGACGATCTCGATGCGAGAGAACGTTTTCACCGCGCCGAAGAACTGGTCCTGCGGCAGGAACAACTCGAGCGGTGCCAGCAATGGACGATCGCGATCCCCTTGCATCATCTGAAAGCGGGCGTGGCTGTCGCGCCAGAAATTCTCGATCGCTCCCTGTATGTCCCCATGCAGGCAGACCACCGTCGTCTCGGGCAAATAGTCGGTGACCACCGCGGTATGCTCGAAGAACAGCGGCAGGTAATACTCGATCCCTGCCGGAAACACGCCATTGCTGACATCCTTGTAGATCCGGCTCTTCGAAGGATCGCCTTCGAACTTCTCGCGGAAATTCTGGCGGAAGCGGGTACGAGCGTCCTCGTCGGTGGGGAATTCACGCGCCGGGAGGAGCCTTACGTCGCTTACCTTGTAGATGGAGCGCTGCGTGTCGACATCGAACGTACGCATGGTCTCGACTTCGTTGTCGAGCAGATCGATGCGGTAGGGCAGAGCGCTTCCCATCGGGAACAAGTCGATCAATCCGCCGCGGTAGCTGTATTCTCCGGGCGAGACGACCTGGGTGACGTGCTGGTAACCGGCCAGCGTTAGCTGCTTGCGCAGAGCATCGGGATCGATCGCCTCGCCTTGCTTCAGAAAAAAGCTGTAAGCGGCGAGATACTCGACCGGGGGGAGCCGATAGAGAGCCGTGGTAATGGGCACGAGCATGACGTCGCAAGTGCGGTGCGACATCTCATAGAGCGTGGCCAGCCGCTCCGAGACGAGGTCCTGGTGCGGCGAGAAGTTATCGTAAGGAAGCGTTTCCCAGTCCGGCAGTAGATGCACGCGAAGAGCGGGCGCAAAAAAACGGATCTCGTCGAACAGGCGCTGCCCGTCCGCGGCCGAGCTGGTGAACACCACTACCGGTTTGCGGGCCGATGCAAGCCCCGCCAGCGCGAGTGCATCGCTGGAGCCGTAGAAGCCGGCCACGCGAGCGCGTTGACCTGGCTGAGGGGTGGTAAGGGTGAGCATGCTGCGAAAACATGCAATTATAGACGACGTCGCAATCTACATTTGCCGTATGAGTGCCGGAACTTGCCGCCATGCGCGGCAGCCAAGGATAATAGCCGGCCTTTCATTGACGACCCGAGGAATATGGCCCGCTACTTTGCGCTGGTCCCGGCGGCCGGCGCGGGCGCCCGTTTCGGCGGCGCCACGCCCAAGCAGTACCTGCAGGCGAACGACCGGCCGCTGCTTTGGTACGCGCTTGCATGCCTTTCGGCTCATCCGTCCATCGAGCGGGTGTTCGTCATCCTGCGACCGGTAGACGTGTTCTACGAGCAGCATCCATGGCAGGAACTGGGCGAACGGATCGAACCATTGCGGGTTGGCGCAGACGCTCGTGCGCAGACCGTCCTCAACGGCTTGCAGGCAATTCGAAAGCATGTCGCCGACGAGGATTGGATCTTGGTTCACGATGCCGTTCGTCCCTGCCTTCAATCCGAGTGGATCGACCGGCTGATCACCGAAACCGGCAATGACGGCATTGGTGGCTTATTGGCTGTGCCGGTTTCCGATACGCTCAAGCAGGCGGACGCGTCGACGCGCGTTGCTTCGACGCGCCCCAGGACCGGACTGTGGCGGGCGCAAACACCTCAGATGTTTCGCTACGGTTTGCTCGTGCGCGCTTTGACGTTGGCCGACGCCGCCGACACGACCGACGAGGCCAGCGCGGTGGAACGACTGGGGCTGGCGCCTCGGCTGGTCATGGGGAGCGATCTGAACATCAAGGTGACGTATCCCGAAGACCTGCGGTTGGCACAACTTATCCTGACGAATATTCGCGCCCTCGGCGCATAGGTGGCTTCAGATGACGGTAAGAATCGGGCAAGGATTCGACACCCACGCGTTGGTGGCGGAGCGCAAGCTGATTCTCGGAGGGGTGCACATCCCCTACGACAAAGGGTTGCTCGGCCATTCCGATGGAGATGCTTTGCTGCACGCGATTTGCGATGCACTGATCGGTGCCGCAGGGTTGGGCGACATCGGCCGGCATTTCCCGGATACGGATCCCCGATACAAGGGCGCTGACAGCCGCGGTTTGCTGCGAAACGTGGCGACCATGCTGGCTGCTGCGGGATGGCAAGCGGTCAATGTCGACTCGACCATCATCGCCGAGGCGCCCAAGCTCGCGCCCCATATTCCAAGCATGGTGGCCAACATTGCTGCTGATTTGAAGATCGCGCCGGAGTGCGTCAACGTCAAGGCGAAGATCTATGACATGCGCTACGATCCGGCCGAGATCGCCAAGACCTGGCCCGCGATTTTGACATCGGATGCGCCGGTTATCCATCTCGGCTTCGGATCTCCCGATCTCACGACGTTGATGAAGCGGCTGCCGAACGACAAGGTACCGATGATTATCGGAACC
>Ga0207689_10004184_pt1 | contig 13119 bp, 10 predicted proteins | sample KBSMisM52_FD_184312 | JGI IMG/M metagenome (GOLD analysis project Ga0207689, IMG submission 184312) | Miscanthus rhizosphere microbial communities from Kellogg Biological Station, Michigan, USA - KBS Miscanthus M5-2 (SPAdes) (version 2) | ecosystem: Host-associated > Plants > Roots >... | reverse complement strand
CGAGGCCAGGATCGTACTCTACGTACGCCAGCTCCTCTCCGCCTTCGCCAAACATTGAGCCAATCAGCGCGAAGGGCGCGGTGACGGCTTTCTCGATCAGGTTGAAGAGCACCTGGATGATGATGCCGCCGACGCTGAACTTCGGATCGTCGAGCGAACCGCTGATGGGGAGGTTCAAGTTGATTACACCGTGGCGATCCTTGAGCAGCGCCACCGCCAACTGTACAGGCAGCTTCGTCGCTGTCGTGCTTTCGATTTTGTCCCCGAACGTGAGCTGATCGAGGATGAGCTGGTTCTTCGCGGCGAGTTTGCGATTTTCGACCTTGTATTCGACGTTGAAGGTCATCTTGCCCTTCTCGATCGCGTAGCCCACGTACTTGCCGGAGTAGGGCGTAAACGGCCCCAGTTCGATATCGCGCACGCCTGCTTTGATATCGAGAAAGAGGTCTTTCACCAGTGGATTGAGTTTGCCTTTGATCTCTACCGGCGCGGTCTTGGCAAAACGGCCTCGCAAGTCGACGTCTGCCGTGGTATCGAGTGCGGAAGACAAACCCGTCACCGACCCGCCGATTTCCGTCAAGTCCGCGGAGTAGTTTGGCTTGATGAACAGATCGGTGAAATTGACGTCTCCGCCCTGCAAGGTAATCTTGCCGATGGTAATGAGGGGAACTGGCGTTTGGTCCGCAGTTGATGACGGTTTTGGCGCCTCCGCGACCTTGTCGTCCTTTGCTTTGTTCTGTGTCGCGCTTTTTGCAGAATCCGCGGGCTTGCTCGCATCGCTGGACGCCTCTGCTTCTCCTTTCTCTGTCGATTCCGCTGCTGCCCGCTGCTCGGCACTGGCCATGATGTCCTGCACGTTCAGACGGCCTGTCGGATAGATGATCAGGCGCGAGTAGAAATCAGCGAGCGCTATCTCCCGTACTTCGAGAGCGAAGGGTTGTGTGGTGGTGTTGATACCGCCGATGAACAGTGACTTCCACTTCAGAAAGTCTTCCGATTGGGCCTTGTCTACCGATGCGAAGTCGGTCATGGTCACATCACCGCTGAAGCCAACAGCAGGCGAGGCGCCCTCTTGCGCGGTCAGCTTTACGTCCCCTTTGGTGGACACCACTCCGCTGCTGATCACGATGTTGACCTTGTCTTGGAAGTAGGGCTGTAGCGGGACGATGTCCAAGGTCTGCAGATCGACCGCGAGTTGCGCGCTGAGGGGATTGATCTGGATTGGCCCAGCGACCGAGAGCGAGCCGCTTTTGTTGATTTTGGCGGAAAGCGCTACTTTGCCGGTGCTGCCCTTGCGGTTGGACAGGTTCTCTGCCGTCAGCTTGATCGGCTCAACTACCTGCGTGACTGCTTCCGCCGGGACGTTGTCTCGGAACGTCACACCGTAGCGATCAATCGAGATTTTCTTGATCAGATAACGCCATTCCGGGGTAGTCGTCGACGGTGATTTCGCCGGCCCGCTAGTCTGCTTTGCGCCCGGCTGTGGCGACGGTGTCAGCTTAGCGAGGTCGATGCTGCCGTCTTTCTCGCGCCGAACCGTGAGCCGTGCGTCTTTGGTCTGGAACTCGGCGATCTGTACGGAGCGCTGTTTCAGATCGAAGTTCACGCCGCTGAGGGCGGTTGCCCCGATCTTCAGGAAGTCCTCTTTCTGACCGCGCTTGCGCAACCGCAGCGTGTTAAGCGTAGCGTTGAGGCCGGAGACGGTTGCATCGAGGTCCTTGCCCTCTTGTTTAAAGCGATAGCCCGTGACGGCGCCGACCACCGCATCCTCCACATCGAACAGGATAGACGGTGCATAGTAAGGCGCGTAATTCTTCGGTCGCACGCCGCTGATCTCCATGTGGCCTTCCGAGGTTAGGGGGGCGATCAGCAGTGTGCTGTTGTGCTTGAACGCCTCGTTGAACGCAGTCTTGAACTCCAGTTCCACGAGCGCCGGGGCAGTCTGCGGCAACGCGAAGTTTCGCAGAGCGAACTCGATGCCTTGCAAGTCGGTCCGAAAGCCTTTGTCGGGCACACGATCGATGAAGTGCACTTGGCCATCGCTTATTCTTACCTCTGAAACTGACACCTCGAGGGACGGACTTGGCGCTTCGGCCGGCGCTGTTTCCTTGCCCTGGGCTGCATCTGTTGGCTGTGCCGTATCTTTTGGTACAAGTGTCGTCCAGTTGATCACGCCGTCGCGAGACCGTCGCACGAATACCTCGGGCGAGGTCAACGCGATGCGGCCAAACGCGAGCTTGCGCATGAAGACCTGCACCGAATCCACCGGCACATCGAGAGCAGGAAGATTCAACAGGGTCTCGCCGTTCAGTTCGGCGAGAGAGAATTTCTCCAAACCGATTCTGCCCGCCACCAGCAGGACTGGGGCCTGGTCTTTTGCGCGGGTAAAGGTTGCCGTCAACTTTGTCGTGAGAAGCCCCGACGGCACCCGGAAATTGGGCTTCGTCGGGACGTATTCCATGTATCGAGCGATATCCAGGCGCGCGATGTCGATGTCGACAGCTGTTTCCAGGGATTCCTTGAACGGCTTGGTCCGCCCCTTCAACGCGAAGGGGGTCCCGTTGACCCGCGCCGAAAAGGCTGGCTGGACGTAGTCTTCCAGCAGATAGTCGAGGTTCGACAGGAATGGGACGGCGACATTGATTTCCGTCACGGTATGACGGGCATGCTTGGGGCGGTCGTCGAATTCCAGTCGGCCACTGATGAGCTGGATGTTGTTCAGAGAAAAGCGCGGCGCCGCCTTCGTTTCCTCTTTCTCTTTCTTGGCAGGCTCCGCGGGGGCCGAGAACTCCTGCAGCAGGTCCGAGAAGTTGTAGGTCGTGCCGTCGTCGTTGCGCACGATGCGAGCATAGGGATTAGCGAGTCGAATCTCTCGCAGGATGGGGGCACGTTGGTAGATGGACTCAGCCTGAAGGTCCAGGAATAGCTCGCTGAAAGAGACGAACACCTCCGAACTGCTGCGCTCCTTGATCGTGAAACCTTTGATCAGCACGGTCAGCGCGAAAGGATTGATTTTGATGTCGTCGATGGTGACTTGTCGATGCAGCTTCTCGCTGAGACCTTGCACCAGGTAGTGTTTGGCGACCGGCGGTACTACGAAAAATCCGACGATCGCGAACAGCACGATCAGGCCTGCGATCCATAGTCCAGCCTTGAGCAGGATCGAGCCGCGTCGGGTTCTGCTGAAACTGGACAGAGTTCGCCCGGCGCGTCTGGCCAAGGCGTTCCCGCGTGGAGGTTCGGTCCCCATATCTCCTCGGGTGTTTTTGCAACGAGCGCGATGCGCGCCCAGCCGCTGTATGAAATGGCGGGGCGGCCTCAGGTATTGTGCATGGGATTATGAGGAAAAACCCGAGGCGCGAACAGTCCGTGCCCTGGATCTGCCAGTGTGTGCTGATGATTACCCAGTACTCGGCAATGATTGCCCGATGCGGCGAGTACAATGCATCCCCACCTCTCACCCGATATCCTGTCATTTTGTCGAACGAACAGCCCTACGAGTCGGTCGATTCGGCGGCAGCACGCGCGGTGCTCGAGAAGCACTACGACGTTGGCGCCAATCTCTACAAATTCTGGGGCAGCCCCGTGAGCGTGCTGCGCGCGCTTCTTCTGGGTTGGCCTCGATCGAAGCATCCCGCGCATTTGCACTATGCGTGGGATCTGGAGAAGTCCTCCTCCTTGGACGCCGGAATTCTGGAGACGACACGGCGCGCCATTGCGCTGCTCGACCTCGACAGTGTCGAGCATCCCAGAGTGTTCGAGCCCGGCTGTGGCATCGGCGGAGGTGTGACGCAAGTCGCACAGATGCTTCCGCGCGCACACGTGACCGGTCTGAGCCTGGTATATCGTCAGCTTTCAATCGCTAACGCGCGTGCGCACGCGGCGGGGCTGGATAACACCAGCCTATGCTGCGGCAACTATCTGCATACGCCTTTCGCAAACTGCAGCTTTGACGGCATCTTCACCATCGAGACGTTGATCTACGTGCCGGCATCGGAGCAGGCGAAGCTGTTTCGCGAAATGTTTCGCATCCTCAAGCCCGGACGCACGTTCGTATCGTTCGACGGCTTTCGCGTGCGGGATCCGATCGACGACGCGGATCATGCCTGTATCCAGGATGTCATGGACGGGTGGACCATGCCGCTGCCACCGTTGCCAGCGGAGTTTCGCGCGCATGCCGAGTTGGCTGGCTTCGAAGTGCTCCGACAGGAGGAGGCCACGCAGCACATACATGCTTCCGCCAGACGCATCGCTTCGATTGCACGCGCTGTATTGCAGCCGCTCTCGGCCGTAGCGCGCATCCCGCTGCTTGGCGGCCTCATGGGTCCGCTCGGCTTTGCTTCTCCTCACCACGCACGTCGTTTCGTCGATGCCTGCCGCTCGCAGCTGACGGTGTTCGACCGCAGATTGGGTGCCTACTACGTGCATGTGTTTCGCCGTCCGCACTAGCCGCTCGCGCTTTTTATCGTCGGAGCGCCTGAATCGTCTAGAAGTCGAACCCTTCTTGCGTCGGCAGCTTGTCCGCGTAGGACACTTCCCGGTCCAGGATTCGAGCAGGCTTCGTGTAGGGGTGCAGTTCGATCCTGTCGGGGGACAGGATGTGTCGAACCTCGTGCCCCTGCACCTTGAAGTAATCCGCCAGCAGTCCACGATGGCATTGCTGCCAATCCTGCTCGGCGCACATGCATGCGGTGCGTTTGCTGCGAGCCAGTTCCAGCAGTCGAGCGACGGCGACCCGGAATGCTTGCGTTTCCATGTAGTCGGCGTAGCCACGGAAGCTGTCGTTACGCCATCCCGTATTGCGTGAACCCTCGCGTGGTTTGCGCATTCCACCCAGTTCAGGAAACCAGTGGTATTCGATGTCCTCGGCTTGCAGCGATCCAGCCAGAGCGTCTCGTGTGAACTGCGGATGGCGTCGCGACCAAGGATGGCGCCGCACGTCGGCAAGTAGCTCGATGCCTGCTTGTCGAAGCAGATCGATCAGCGTCCGGATTGACCGCGTCGAATGACCTATGGTCCAGAGCGCTGGCGCGGAGTCGGAGCCCGCTGTCGTCTCGCCGCTCACGCTGTTCCCGCCTCGCGCAGCCAGATCGTTACCGGCCCATCGTTGGTCAAGGATACCTGCATGTTGGCGCCAAATCGACCAGATGCAACCGGCGAGTGCGCTTTTCGCGCGCACTCCAGCATGTAGTCGAACAGGCGCCGGCCCTCGTTCGGCGCCGCCGCCGGGGTGAAGCTGGGACGGTTGCCTTTCCTCGTATCTGCGGCAAGAGTGAACTGCGGCACCAGCAGCAGACCGCCTCCTATAGTGCGCAGGCTTAGATTCATCTTCCCATCGGCGTCGGAGAAGACGCGATAGTTCAACAATCGCTCCAACAAGCGATCGGCATTGGCTTCGTGGTCGCCGCGTTCCGCGCACACCAGTACCATCAGGCCAGGGCCAATCGCTCCGACGGTCCGATCCTCGACGTCGACTTGTGCTCGCGTAACGCGCTGGAGGAGGCCGATCACGATAAATCTTCGAGCCGTTTGACGTCGCGGGTATCGGGCAGGATCATGTGAGGCGGCGTGGCCGACGGTGACGGAGAGCCAGCCCAGCGCGCTTTGCTACACTCGTGGTTTATCACTTCAACGAGGCCGAATTATGACCCAAGTCCTGCCCAATACCCCGCCTCCCGGTAAGGAACTCGCGACCTTGGCCGGTGGCTGCTTCTGGTGCCTGGAGGCTGTATTCGACCAGCTCAAGGGCGTGTCGGCCGTGGAATCGGGCTATATGGGCGGGCATGTGAACAATCCGACCTACAATCAAGTGTGCGGAGGCGACACCGGTCACGCCGAGGTCGTGCGCGTCACCTTCGATCCGAAGCTGTTGAACTACGCGGACCTGTTGGACGTTTTCTTCGTCATCCATGATCCCACACAGCTCAATCGACAAGGCAATGACGTCGGTACCCAGTATCGCTCGGCGATTTTCTATCACTCTGCGGAGCAGCAACGCATCGCGAAAGAAAAGATCCAAGCGCTCGCCACCCAAGGAGTGTACGACGATCGTATCGTCACGGAGGTCACGCCGGTGGAGGACTTTTACCTTGCCGAGGACTATCACCAGGAATATTTCGCCAACAACCCCAGGCAGCCTTACTGCATGGCGGTGGTCGCCCCGAAGGTCGCAAAGTTCCGCAAGTACTTCCTGGACCGTTTGAAGAAATAACGGCACTTCTGCAAGAGGTGAATCTGGGAAAAGCTCAGCGCCGAAGCAGTATGACGAGTGCCACCCCCAGCAGCGCCAACCCCGTCACCTCCCTGCGCGAAATCCTCTCTCGCAACAGTCGCCAGGATACCAACTGAGCGAACACGACCTCGACCAATCCAAGGGTGCGGACCGCAGCCGGCGTCTGCAGCGCAAGGGCGAGAAACCACAGTTCCGACGCGATCGCACCGGCGAGACCCGCCGACACCGACTCGTGCCAGGCCGCAAACAGCCCGCGTAGAGCGGCACGGTTCATCAGCACCAGCCAAACGACGGATAGCGCGGTCTGAATGCATAACGTCGCACCCAAGGTAAGGGTGGCGGCGCATACGAAGGAAACACCATCGAGGTGGGTGATCGCGCCACGATATCCGACCGCCGCCATTGCGAACCCCGCGCCGGCGGCAATACCCCAGGCGGCGCTGTGTGCATCACGAACGGCGCTGCCATCGCGCGGCCACGACATTGCCATGACGCCCGCAGTGCCCAGGAAAACAGCGACCAGGCCGAGGCCGCCGAGCGGGTCGGCCAGAAAAATCAGGGAGAATGCAGCGACCTGCAGGGGTTCGGTTTTGGTATAGGCGATGACAGTGACGAACGAGCGCTCGCGCATCGCCAGCAGCATCGTTGCTGTGGCTGCCATCTGTGATACCGAGCCGACTAGCAGCCAGGCTGTAAAACCGTCGCGCGTAACGGGATGGCCGCCATCCAATGCGAGCACGGCGCACAGAAATGCAAGCGCGAATGGCAGAGCAAAGATAAAGCGAGCCCAGCTTGCGGCCGCCACACCTACCTTCGACGTGAGGCCGCGCTGCATGGCGTTGCGGGCCGTTTGCGTCGCGGCGGCCGCGACTGTGAAGAGGACCCAGGTATAGGAGGGGAGGGTCACGCTATCGCCGTGTGCTGTTTGCGCTCATTCGCATCGTTCACTCAGATCATTCATATCACTCACGCATATCACTTATTCATATCCGGGCGGAGCGGCGAAAGCGTGGAATTCCTTCTCCAGGAGTTGGGCAAATGCAATGCAGGTGAGATCGCCATACTGTGGGCCGACGATCTGCACTCCCACGGGTAGTCCATCCGGCGTAACGCCCGCGGGCGCGACGGTCGAAGGCAAGTAAGCCATGCCCGAATAGCCAGCCCAGAACATTTGCGTCGTGGTGGGCTGCGGCTTGCCGTTGACCATGATCATGCGTTCCCAACGTTCGCCCGTCTGATTGTGCGGGAAGGCGGCCGTTGCACCTGCTGGACATAGCAGAAGATCGTAGTCCTCGAAGTACTCGGCCCACTTCAGTCGCATGCGGTGGCGCTCTTCGTTCCAGTACAGCCAGTCGCGGTGATACATGGTATTGCCCTGGAGCATCCAGGCCTGATAGCTGTCGTCGCCGGTGGCCACGCCCCGCGCCGCCAGCAGATTCTTCTGGAACATGTCGTCGTTCTGGCTTTTGGATGTGGCGGCACGCAACAGATGGATGAACACTCGATGCGCTTCATGCAGATCGATCTGCGGACGTGCGCGGTCGTCCACCTTCGCGCCTTTGCGCGCGAGAAACTCCGCCAGCGCCTGAATGCGGTCCTGGACTGTGCGGTCCACGTCGGCGGTCTCTGCGGTCAGCAGCACCCCGACCTTGTACTGCTGCAATGATTTCTTGGCCGCCTTCGCCAGATCGAGCTTCCAGCCGGCGCCGTCGATCTCGTCGGGACCCGCCATCGCCTTCAACGCAAGCTCGAGATCTTTCGCGCTTCGGGCCATTGGGCCCACTGCTGCGATGTCTTGGCTTGCGACGAATCCGGGCAGCGCCTGACCGCGTGCTGAGCAGATACCCCAACTCGGCTTGTGACCGTATACACCACAGTAGTGCGCCGGGTTGCGGATCGAAGCCCCGATATCGCTGCCGGCTTCGAGTCCGGTGAGTCCGCTTGCGAGTGCAGCGGCGGAACCGCCTGAGGAACCACCAGGCACGCGTGAAAGATCCCAAGGGTTATTCGTCGTCCCGTAGATGGGGTTGAAGGTCTGCCAGTCGGCGAGCAGCGTGGGCACGTTGGTCTTGCCGAACAACACCGCGCCGGCCTGCAGAAAGCGGTCCACTGCCAGCGCATTGCGCGGGGCGACGTTTTCTTTCAGATCGACTCTACCCCAGGTCGTCGCCAGACCCGCGACGTCGAAGGATTCCTTGATCGTCATCGGCACGCCGTGCAGAGGGCCCCAGCGTTCGCCCTTGGCTAGTGCGCGGTCAGCCGCGCGGGCGCGTTTGCGTGCTCGTTCGGCGTCCAGCACGACGACAGCGTTGAGCTTCGGGTTGTATTGCTCTACGCGCTTCAAGTACAGATTCAACAATTCGAGGCAGCCGAGTTTGCGGCTGCGGATCAAACTGGCGAGGCGGTGAGCGGGCAAAAATGGGACGTGCATTGAGGGCGTTCCGAATGGTGTGTATATGAGGGGCAACGGCTCGACCTGCTTCACCCCCGCTGGTATTCTTTCGCGAGGATTCATGCCTCGCTGCGCTCGCATCGTGCGAGCATATCGAAAAACACACCCAGGAACATGGAATCGATGCCCGCGGTTGGAGTGATTGGAGTCGGAGCGATGGGCACAGCCGTGGTTCAACGGCTCCTGACCACCGGATTCCAGGTGTGCGTGCGTGACATCCGCGCCGAGGCGGAGCAGCAGGCCAAAGCGGCCGGTGCGAGCGTTTGCGAGTCGCCCGCCGCGCTCGCACGTCAATGCGCCGTCGTTATCTCCCTCGTGGTCGACGCCGCACAGACTGAAGAGGTCGTGTTCGGACCGCGGGGTGCGGTGGAGACTTTGTCGAAGGATGCCGTGCTGATCATGAGCAGCACAGTGCAGCCCTCAGTAGCCGAGTCGCTCGGCGGAAGGCTTGCTGCCCGCGGCTTGTTTATGTTGGACGCACCCGTATCGGGCGGTCCCGCAAAAGCCCGTTCAGGGCAGATGAGCATGATGATCGGTGGTACCGATGCGAGCTACGATCGCGCGCGGCGGGTGGTGGAAGCGATCTCCGGCACGCGCGTGCGGATCGGCAATCGACCGGGCGATGGTTCCAAAGCGAAAATCGTCAACAACATGCTGGCTGGCGTGAACCTGGCGGCGGCCTGCGAAGCGATGGCACTCGGAATCAAGCTCGGTCTCGATCCGAGTGCTATCGTCGACGTTGTCAGCGCGAGTTCAGGTGGGAGCTGGATATTCGCCGATCGCATGCCGCGCGTGCTGAATAACGACTACGTACCGCGTGCGGCGCTCGATATCCTCAAGAAAGACCTCACGATCGTCAAGCAGGTCGCGCAGGAGCTGGGATTTCCGGCGCTGATGGCGTCGGCGGGTCAGCAGGTTTTCGTCGACGCGTCCGCGATCGGGCTGGGTAGCGAGGACGATGCAGCCGTGGTCAAGCTGTATCAGGCGTTGACTGGGATCGCACTGCCGACGGGTCGCTAAGCTTTGAGCTCGCTCAGCCCGCGCAAACGGTCCCGGAGGTTGTCGGGGATGTCGAGCTCGAAAGCGAGAACGCGCGCAGATAGCGACTTGCCATAGTTGTCCAGACACAGGCTGCGCGATACGCCGCCACCCAACGCACCCTGGGCAACGAAGTTCATCGCCCACAAGTGGTCGATGACATAGCGATTCACCGCTCCGGTCACCACGCCAGCGTAGAACGCCTTGAATCGTTCGGCGGTAAGCTGCTCCTTGAGATACGGATAGAGTTCCGGAGCATACGCGATCACCGAAATGTTCGAGGTATTGCCCTTGTCACCGGAGCGCGCATGGGCGACGTGCTGAAGAAGGACTTTCACGCTAGCTCTCGAAGAACTGAATTGTCGGTTTGATTTTTTCTCGCGGTACCAGCGCGGACCACACGCCAATGATCTCGCGGGTGCGATCCTGATGCGGCACGCGCTTGCCGGTCATGCCGATCCCGGACACCGCCATACCGTCGACTTCGCGTCCGACTTTCACTGCCTCTTCGCGTGTTTTACAGCGTGCGGCCACCCGCACGGCGATCTCATAGGGCTCGGGCTGGTTCTGCGGCGACATGGCGCCATGGATCGCGTTGAGTCCGAGGAAGTCGATGCGCACTTCCTCGGCTTGCAGCTTCACGATCTTGAAGCGCTCTTCCAGGATCTTTTTCGCAAGCTGTGCGCGGCGCAGCGCACCGGGGCCGGCGTAAAAAAACATGTCCTCGCCGATGAATCCCTCGGTGCAGCCGATGGAAACTTTCAGCGTCGGCGTGCGCGGTTTCCCCGAGAGATTGGTCACCCGAACCCGGTCCGGACCATCCTGTTCGAGCTGCGCGGTGGTGAAGTCCACCACGACATCGGGGGTGATGTAGTTCGCCGGGTCGTGCACCTCGTAGAGTAACTGTTCCTTGACGGTCATCAGGTTGATCGCCCCGCCGGTGCCTGCGACCTTGCTCAGCACTGCATTACCGTCCGGCTCCACTTCAGCGATGGGGAAGGCGAAGTTCCACGGATCGGGTACGTCCTTGAAGCCAGGGTCTGCAAAATAGCCGCCGGTGACCTGTGCGCCACATTCCATCAGGTGGCCGATGCCGTTGCCGCGCCCAAGTCGCGAGTGATCCAGCGCCTCCCAGCCGAACTCGAACATCATCGGCGCCATGAAAATGGACGGGTCCGCCACTCGGCCCGACACTACGATGCTTGCCCCTTGCTGGAGCGCTGCGACGATCGGCTCCGCGCCGAGGTAGACCTCAGCGGAGACCAGGTTCTCCCGCAAGCCGGAGGTTGGCTTGCCGTTCTCCAGGATCGTGTCGGTCAGCTCCAGCGCCCGCTCAGTGATCAAGCTGCCCGAGATCGCGGCCACTTTGACGCCGCGAGCCCCGAATTGGCGCAGCCAATGAACGATGCGCTGGGCGGCGCCCTCGGGATTGATCCAACCCTGGTTACTGATGATTTTGGTGCCACGCTTGAGGCAGGCGGGTAGCACAGCCTGCATGCGATCGTCCAGGTACGTGTCGTAGCCGGGAAAGGTCGGATCGCGGCGCGCGCGCACCTGGGCGGCGGAAATCGTCGCCTCGGCCATGGTCTCGAAGCACAGGTAGTCCAGATTGCCCTGCATCGCATTGAGCGCTGCGGGCTCGATCCGATCTCCCCACCAGGCCGAGCCGGCACCGACGCGGATGCGCGGCTTCATGCGAGATTGCGCCTGCTTCCGGATACCATGCGTCGCCTCGATAGAAAATCCTACCGCAGACATTACCACACCGTTCCTTGAGAGGGATCGGGTCCTTGACAAGGATCGGGCCCGTCTCGGAAGATGTGCGCCACCCGACCGCTGTCCTGTCTCGCGCGAAGCAAAGCGGGTTGCAGAGTTTCGACGCATCAGCCTTCGCGGGGAGACACGCGCCCGCGCAGATCGCCGCCTGGCGCTCGCGAGTTCGCGCTCGCTCTATTGCTCTTGGCCGCCAGCGCCTGGGCCTGGCAACGCATCGAGATCGGCTGGTTGTCGTGGTTGGCCGCGCGGCGGGTCGAAGAGATTCAACCCAGCGATGTGCCGCAGCGCGTGCATCTCGGTCATGCTCAGTGGCAGAACCCGAAGTGGCGCAGAATCGAACTTATCGAACGGAGGAAAGCATGAGCGTGTCGCCAAGATGGAAGCAGCGTCCCAAGGGTTCGACCTGGGGCGACTTCGGGTCCGACGATCAGCTCGGGCGAGTGAACCTGTTGACGCCGGAGCGCGTGAAGCGGGCGGTGGCGGAAGTACGTGAGGGATTGACCTTCTGCTTGAGTTTGCCGCTCGACTACCCCGGCAGCAATGTGCTGAACCCGCGCCGCTTTCCCCCCATCCTGCGCCCGACGCTGCGCAATGGCCGGCCCAACATGAACTACCAGCTGAGCCTGGACAATCCCAGTCTGACCGACGTCATCAACGACGACGCCGTGATCATGCATCTGCAGTACTCCACGCAATGGGACAGTTTGGCGCACGTGGGTCAGCTATTCGATGCGAACGGGGACGGTGTACCTGAGCCGGTCTACTACAACGGTTATCGCCCGGGCGATCACGTAAAGGGGCCTAGCGACCCGAAGGACGCCGGAGCGATCGAAAACGTTCCCGCGAAGTCCACGTCGTATGCGCACGCGCTGGGCGTGGAGAACATGGCAGTCAAGTGCATGCAGGGGCGCGGCGTCATGATCGATCTGCATGCCCATGTCGGGCGCGCGCACGCCATCATCGGCTACGATCAGCTCATGCGCATACTCGATACGGACAAAGTTGTGGTCGAGACGGGCGACATGGTATGTCTGCACACCGGATTCTCGGCGATGCTGTTGGAGATGAACAAGCAACCCGATGCGCATAAGTTGGAGAATTCCTGTGCGGTACTCGATGGACGCGACCCAAAACTGCTGCAATGGATCACCGACAGCGGACTGGTCTCGCTCATCGCCGATAACTATGCGGTGGAGGCCCATCCGCCGACCAGCCAATCCGATCGCTGTGCCTATCTGCCGCTGCATGAGCATTGCCTGTTCAAGCTCGGCGTGAATCTCGGTGAAATCTGGTATCTCACCGAGCTGGCCAACTGGTTGCGCACGAACAAGCGCAGTCGCTTTCTGCTGACCGCACCGCCGCTGCGGTTACCAGGCGCCGTCGGGTCTCCGTCGACGCCAGTGGCTACTGTGTGAGGAAAACCGTGACTCGTGGTTCGTGGCTCGGATTCGCAAAGCATCGATCGATGCCCTAAGAAAAATGATTCGTGATTGACTTGGCAATCGATCAGTCGACACCCTTAACGAAGCACGAAGCACGAAGCACGAAGCACGAAGCACGAAGCACGAAGCACGAAGCACGAAGCACGAAGCACGAAGCACGAAGCACGAAGCACGAAGCA
>Ga0207689_10004183_pt1 | contig 13122 bp, 10 predicted proteins | sample KBSMisM52_FD_184312 | JGI IMG/M metagenome (GOLD analysis project Ga0207689, IMG submission 184312) | Miscanthus rhizosphere microbial communities from Kellogg Biological Station, Michigan, USA - KBS Miscanthus M5-2 (SPAdes) (version 2) | ecosystem: Host-associated > Plants > Roots >... | reverse complement strand
CGTCCGCCTGACGCGCGGCGCCGTGCTCGGCGAGCTCGCCAAGGACTACGTGCAGGCGTCGCGCCTCGCCGGCGCCGGGACCGCGCGGCTGATGTTCGACACCGTGCTGCCGAACTGCGCCGCGCCGTTGATCGTCCAGGCGACGCTCGGCTTCTCGTCGGCCATCCTCGACGCCGCCGCGCTCGGCTTCTTGGGCCTCGGCGCGCAACCGCCGACGCCCGAGTGGGGCTCGATGCTGGCGAGCGCGCTCGAGTTCATCCAGAGCGCCTGGTGGGTCGTGACGCTGCCCGGCCTGGCGATCCTGATCACCGTGCTGGCGTTCAACCTGACCGGCGACGGCTTGCGCGACGCGCTCGATCCGAAGCTGAAGACGTGAGCAACGCGAGATCGCCGGCATTGCTCGAGGTCGAGCGTCTCACGGTCGAGTTCGGCGCGCCGGGATCGGCGCTGCAGGCGGCGAGCGACGTCAGCTTCTCGGTCGACGCCGGCGAGGTCGTCGGCATCGTCGGCGAGTCGGGGTCGGGCAAGAGCGTGACCGCGCTCGCCGTCCTCGGCCTCATCGATGCGCCCGGCCGCGTCCGCGCCGAGCGCCTCGCCTTCGCCGGCCGCGACCTGCAGGCGATGAGCGAGCGCGAACGGCGGGCGCTCCTCGGCGGCGAGATCGCGATGATCTTCCAGGACCCGATGACGAGCCTCAACCCGTCGTTCACGGTCGCGTTCCAGCTCATGGAGACGATCGCCCTGCACGAAGGCGGGTCGCGCAGAGCGCGACGGGCGCGCGCGCTGCAGCTGCTCAAGGACGTCGAGATCCCCGACCCTGAGCTTCGCCTCGACGCCTTCCCGCACCAGCTCTCGGGTGGCATGAGCCAGCGCGTCATGCTGGCGATGGCGATCGCCTGCAACCCGCGCCTGCTCATCGCCGACGAGCCGACGACCGCGCTCGACGTCACCGTGCAGGCGCAGATGCTCGCCCTGCTGCTGCGCCTGCAGCGCGAGCGCGGCATGGCGCTCGTCCTCATCACGCACGACCTCGGCGTCGTCGCCGAGGTCGCACAGCGCGTCGTCGTGATGTACGCCGGCCAGATCGTCGAGAGCGCCGCCGCCGCCGACCTGTTCGCGCAGCCGCGCCACCCGTACACAGAAGCACTGCTCGCCTCGCTGCCCGAGCGCAACGCCGGGCGCCGGCGGCTCGCCTCGCTCGCCGGCGTCGTTCCGGGCGCGTTCGATCGCCCGGCCGGCTGCCTGCTCTCGCCGCGCTGCCCGTACGTGCGCGAGCGCTGCCGCGAGACCCGGCCGCCACTGTTCGAGGTCGGCGCCAGCCTCGCGCGCTGCTATTTCCCGATCGCGGCGGAGCCGCGGCCATGAGCATCGCGCCGGTCCTCGAGACGCACGCGCTGACCAAGCACTATGCGGTGTCGGGCGGGATCTTCTCGGCCGCTGCCCGCGTGCGCGCGCTCGAGGACGTCTCGCTCTCGCTCGCGCCGGGGCGCACCCTGGCCATCGTCGGCGAGTCGGGATGCGGCAAGAGCACCCTGGCGCGCCAGATCGCGATGCTCGAGACGCCGACCTCGGGCACGGTCGTCGTCGGTGGCGTCGATGCGACCAGCGCCGATGCGGCGACGCGGCGAGCGCTGCGCAAGACCGTCCAGATGGTGTTCCAGAACCCGTTCGCGAGCCTCAACCCGAGGAAGAAGATCGGCCTCGCGCTCGAGGAGCCGCTCGCGATCAACACGACGCTCGGCCAGGCCGAGCGCGAAGCGCGCGGCCGGGCGATGCTGGCGCGCGTCGGCCTCTCGCCCGAGCACTACCGGCGCTACCCGCACATGTTCTCGGGCGGCCAGCGCCAGCGCGTCGCGATCGCGCGCGCGCTGATGCTCGAGCCGCGCCTGGTCATCGCCGACGAGCCGGTCTCGGCGCTCGACGTCTCGATCCAGGCGCAGGTGCTCAACCTGCTGATGGACCTGCAGGAATCGACCGGGGTCGCCTACGTCTTCATCTCGCACAATCTCGCCGTCGTCGAGCTGATCGCCGACGAGGTCGTCGTCATGTACCTCGGCCGCGTCATGGAGCGCGCGCCGAAGGCCGCGCTGTTCGCGGCGCCGCGCCACCCCTACACGCGCGCGCTCCTCGCCAGCACGCCGCGCGTCGACGCCGCGCGCGGCGAGGCGGCGCTCGCGCGCGCGGCGCGAAGCGCGCTCTCGGGCGAGCTGCCGTCGCCGCTGGCGCCGCCGTCGGGCTGCGTCTTTCGGACACGCTGTCCGTTTGCGATCGAGCGCTGCGCCGAGGTCGTGCCGCCGCTCGAGCCGGCCGGCGGCGCCCACGCAGCGGCCTGCATCCGCCAGGACGAGATCGCCTGACGGGAACACGGCTTGCCCGAGTCGGGGTGTCCTGGACGCGATCACGGACTGGCCATGTTCTCCACCCCGTTCCGCTCGTCCGCCGCGGCGCTCGACGCGGTCCAGCGCCATGCCGTGCCGCTGGCCCGCTCGGCGGACCACGACTCCGCCTTGGTCGATCTCCTCGCCGGCGCCCGCTTCGCCCTGCTCGGCGAGGCTTCGCACGGCAGCGACGACTTCTACCGTGAGCGCGCCGCGATCACGCGCCGGCTGATCGTCGAGCGCGGCCTCGACGCCGTCGCGGTCGAGGCCGACTGGCCCGACGCCTACCGCGTCGACCGCTACGTGCGCGGCCTGGGCGACGACGCGAGCGGCGCCGAGGCGCTGGCGGACTTCAAGCGCTTCCCGGCCTGGATGTGGCGCAACGACGTCGTCCTCGAATTCGTCGAATGGCTGCGCGAGCACAACGCCGAGCGCGCGCCCGAGGCGCGCGTCGGCTTCTACGGCCTCGACCTGTACAGCCTGTTCACGTCGATCGAAGCGGTCCTCGCCCACCTCGATCGCACCGACGCCGAGGCGGCGCGGCGCGCCCGCGACCGCTATGCCTGCTTCGAGCGTTTCTCCGGCGACAGCCAGGCCTACGGCTACGCGGCGCGCTTCGCGCTCGACGCCAGCTGCGAGGAAGCGGTCGTCGCGCAGCTGCGCGAGATGGTCGCGCGCGCCGGCGCGGTCTCGCGCGGCCTCGCCGACGGCGATGCCGATGCATCCTTCCACGCCGAGCAGAACGCGCGCCTCGTCAAGAATGCCGAGGAGTACTACCGCTCGATGTTCAGCTCGCGCGTGTCGTCGTGGAACCTGCGCGACCGCCACATGGCCGAGACGCTCGCCGAGCTCGACGGCCACCTCTCGCGCCGGCGCGCCCGGCCGGCGCGGATCGCCGTCTGGGCGCACAACTCGCACCTCGGCGACGCGCGCGCGACCGAGATGGGCGAGTCCGGCGAGCTGAATCTCGGCCAGCTGGTGCGCGAGCGGCACGGCGCGGCCGCGGCGCTGCTCGGCTTCAGCACCTACCAGGGCACCGTCACGGCAGCGAGCGACTGGGACCTGCCGGCCGAGACGAAGCAGGTCCGGCCCGGCCTCGAGGGCAGCTACGAGAAGCTCTTCCACGGCGTCGACAGCGCCCGCTTCCTCCTGATCCTGCGCGGCAATGCCGACCTCGCCGAGGTGCTCGCAGCGCCGCGCCTGCAGCGCGCGATCGGCGTCATCTACCGCCCGGAGACCGAACGGCAAAGCCACTACTTTCACGCTCGCCTGCCGCGCCAGTTCGACGCGCTGATCCACCTCGACGCGACGCGCGCGCTGGCGCCGCTCGACCGCCCGCGCGACGTCGCCGCCCCGGCGGTCGAGCCGCCCGAGACCTATCCCTCGGGCGTCTGAGGCGACCGATCGCCGTGCCGCTCGGCGCCGCACGCCCGGCGGGTGCCAAATCAGTCGCGACCCCCGGAAGGCGACTCTGAAACAATGCCGGCCATGACCTCGGCCGACCTGCAGGCGACCGTCGCGCACATGGGAATGCTGGCGCGCGCGGCGAGCCGTGTCCTCGCGGCGTCGCCGGTGGCGGCTCGCAACGCCGCGCTGCGCGCGCTGGCGCGGCGGCTGCGCGAGAACGAAGCGGCATTGCGCGAGGCCAATGCCGGCGACCTCGCCGCGGCGCGCGACGCCGGCCTCGCCGCGCCCCTCGTCGACCGCCTCAAGCTCGACGCCGCCGCACTCGAGACCGTCGCCGTCGGCTGCGAGCAGATCGCGGCGATGGCCGACCCGATCGGCGCGATCGTCGAGCTTCGCGAGCAGCCGAGCGGCATCCGCGTCGGCCGCATGCGCGTGCCGATCGGCGTCTTCGCGATGATCTACGAGAGCCGGCCGAACGTGACGATCGAGGCCGCGTCGCTGGCGATCAAGAGCGGCAACGCCTGCATCCTGCGCGGTGGATCGGAAGCGCTGGCGTCGAACCTCGCCCTCGGCCGCATCGTCCAGGCGGCGCTCGCCGAAGCCGGCCTGCCGCCCGATGCGGTGCAGCTGGTCGAAACGCGCGACCGCGCCGCCGTCGGCCACCTGATCGCCGCGCCGGAATCGATCGACCTCGTCATCCCCCGCGGCGGCAAAGGCCTGATCGAGCGGATCGCGCGCGAAGCGAAGGTGCCCGTGCTCAAGCATCTCGACGGCAACTGCCACGTCTACGTCGACGCCGACGCCGACCTGGCAATGGCCGAGCGGATCGTCGACAACGCCAAGACGCAGAAGGTGAGCCCGTGCAACGCCGCCGAGTCGCTCGTCGTCCACGCCGCGGTCGCGATGACGTTCCTGCCGATGATCGGTGCGGTATTCGCGCGGAAGGGCGTCGAGATGCGCGGCGACGCAGCGGCGCTCGCTGCCCTCGCCGGCGTCGCGGGCGCGAAGCTCGTCGCCGCCAGCGAGGCCGACTGGAGCGAGGAGTACCTGGCGCCGGTCATCAGCATCAAGGTCGTCGACAGCTTCGACGCCGCGCTCGCCCACATCGACCGCTACGGCTCGCACCACACCGACGCGATCGTCACCGACTCGCATGCGAACGCGATGCGCTTCCTGCGCGAGGTCGACTCGGCGAGCGTGATGGTCAACGCGTCGACCCGCTTCGCCGACGGCTTCGAGTACGGCCTCGGCGCCGAGATCGGCATCTCGACCGACAAGCTGCACGCGCGCGGCCCGGTCGGCCTCGAGGGCCTGACCTCGCTCAAGTGGATCGTCCTCGGCCAGGGGGAGCTGCGTGCCTAGCGACACGCGCCACGCCCTCGTCCTCTTCTCGGGCGGCCAGGATTCGACCGTCTGCCTCGCCTACGCGCTCGAGCGCTACGACCACGTCGAGACGATCGGCTTCATCCACGGCGAGCGCCGGCCGGCCGAGCGCGAAGGCCGGCTCGCCGTGCGCACTCGACTGCGCCAGCAGTTCCCGCGCTGGGCGCCGCGCCTCGGCGAGGACCACGTCCTCGACCTCACGCTCCTCGACCAGATCGGCGGCACGACCCCGACCGCAGCGCGCGAGAACGAGATGACCGCGGGCGGCCTCGCCAACAGCTTCGTTCCCGGCCGCAACCTGCTCTTTTTCACCTTCGCCGCGACCGTGGCCGACCGGCGCGGCCTGTCGGTGCTCGTCGGCGGCATGTGCGAGACCGACTTCTCGGCCTATCCCGACTGTCGCGACAACGCGCTCAAGTCGCTTCAGGTCGCGCTCAGCCTTGGCCTGGACACGTCCATGATGATCGACACGCCGCTGATGTGGCTCGACAAGGCCGAAACCTGGGCCCTGACCGAGAAGCTCGGCGGCGAGGCGCTGATCGATCTCGTCGTCGAGCACAGCCACTCGTGCTATCTCGGCGACCGCGAGCACCGCCACGAATGGGGCTACGGCTGCGGCATGTGCCCGTCGTGCGACCTGCGCGGCAAGGGCTACCAGAGCTGGCTCGCAAGCTAGGCCCAGCGCCGCCCCGCGACGCCGACCCGATGACGACGACCCAGGGCACCGTCACCGCGATCGCCGCCGTCGTCGTTTTCTGGATCGTCGGCGCGTACAACCGCCTGGTCAGGCTGAGGAGCGACCTGGTCGCGCGCTTCGGCGCCGTCGACGAGCGCTATCGGCAGCGCCATGCGCTGCTCGAAGGCCAGCTCGAGCTGCTGTCGACCGCGCTCGCGGCGGCCGCGCCTCGCCTCGACGCGCTGCGCGCGGCGTGCCGCCAGGCCGACACGGCGCGCGAGCACGCGCGCGCGCGGCCGGGGGCGGCCAGCGCCGTGACCAGCCTGCGTGTCGCCGAGGACATCCTCGCCGACGCGCGCTCGCGCCTGCCGGTGCAATCGGTCGTCGGCACCGACCTGCCCGAGCTCAACGCGCGGCTGGCGACGAGCGACACCGCGCTGTCTTTCGCGCGCGCCGAGTTCAACGCCGCGGTCACCGCCTACAACGAGGCGGTGCGCCAGTTCCCGACCGTTCTGGTCGCTCGCCTGTTCAACTTCCGCAGCGCGGCGGTGTTCTAGCGGCGCAGCGACGCAAGCCATGGACGAATCCGCTGCCCCAGCGCCCGCGCCTGTGCCGGCCCCCGCGCCGGCGCCCGCGTCCGAGCCATCGACGGCGACGGCGCCCGTTGCGGCGGCAGAGCCGTCGCCGGAGCGCGAGCGCGACGCCGCCGATCGCCTGTCGCGGATCCACGGCGCGGGCGAGCTTCATGCAGTGCTGCTGGCGCTGCTGACGGCACCGGGCAGCAAGCGCGCGCTGCGCGCCTGGCAGAACGAGACCGCGGCGACGCCGCGCGCCGAATCGCTGCGTCGCCACGCGACGAGCCTCTCCGGTGCGGCGCGCCTGCCCTGGTTCGAGCTGCTGCTCGCGCGCATGGCAGCGCAGCCGCTCGCCGCCCGCCAGGGGCTGCTGCTCGCGACCCGTCGCGTCATGGGCGCGCGCGGCGTCGCCCGCCCGATCGACCGTCTCCACTGGCTGACGATGCGGCGCGGCCTGCGCGAGGTCGGGCGGCTGGCGGCGCGCCCGGAATCGCACCCCGAGGCGCCCGAGTGGCTCGAGTCGGACGTGCTCTGCGTCGCGGCCTACACCGCGTTTCTCTCGCGCATGGTTCCGGGCCAGATGGTCGACAGTCCCGACGGCCGCGCCTGGTACGACATCGTCATGGCGACATGGCTGCCGTTCGCCGAGATTCCCGAGTGGCGGCCGCCGAAGGCCGAGGCGATGGTCGAGGCGCTCGCCAGGATGCAGACCTTGTCGTGGATGCAGCGGCCGGTGATCGTCCGCAACTGGGTGACGACCGCGATCAGCCGCAGCCGGGGCCAGCGCCTCGGCGACCTCTCGGCCGATGCGCTGCGGATGACCTGCGGGCTGCTCGATTCGCCGTCGCCGCCCGAACTCGCGCGGCACTACGTCACGTTGCCCGCCGACGCGGCGCGATGACGAAGACAGCCCGCTTACGATCGACGCTTCGCAGCGCGGCACCCACGAACGACATGACCGACGAGGCCTTGCCCGCACACGAAGAGGCGCACCGCCCGCTTCCCGATCCCGACGAGCCGCCGCGCGTCCTCCTCCACATGCCGGTCGACGTGCGCAGTCTGGCGTTGATCGTGCTCACCGTGCTGGCCTCGATCTACGCGCTCCACTGGGCCCAGGCGATCCTGGTTCCGATCCTGCTCGGCGTGATGTTCAGCTACGCACTGACGCCGGTCGTCGACACCCTGCAGCGCTGGCATGTGCCGCGCGCCGTCGGCGCGGGCGTCGTGCTCAGCACGATCGTCCTCGTCATCGGCTGGGGCGGATGGCGGCTGTCCGACGACGCGACCGCGCTCATCGAGAACCTGCCGCAGGTGGCGCAGAAGCTGCGCCATGCCGTGGAGACGCCGCCGGGCAAGCCGACACCGTCGCCGATCGAGCGAGTCCAGCAGGCGGCCAACGAGCTCGAGCAGGCGGCGCAGCAGGCCGCCTCCGAGGCGGCGGCGGCGTCCGCCGGCACGTCCACGCCCGGCCGCCGGCGCGCCGAAACGACGACGACCACCACGACGACCTCCCTGCCGACGGCACCGTCGACGCCGCCCGGCGTGACGCGCGTCGTCGTCGAGCGCGCCGCCTTCAACGTGCGCGACTATCTCTGGAGCGGCACGCTCGGCGTGTTCTCCTTCCTCGGCCAGACGCTCGTCGTCCTGTTCGTGACCCTGTTCCTGCTTGCCTCGGGAACGACCTTCCGACGCAAGATGGTCAAGCTCGCCGGGCCGCGCCTGAGCCAGAAGAAGATCACGGTGCAGGCGCTCGACGAGGTGAGCGTGCAGATCCAGCGCTACCTGCTGGTCCAGCTCGCGACCAGCGTCGTCGTCGGCGTCGCCACCGGTCTCGCGTTCTACGCGCTCGGACTCAACAACGCGGCGACCTGGGGCGTCGCGGCCGGCATCACCAACCTCGTTCCCTACGTCGGCGCGGTCATCGTCGGCTTCGGCTCGGCGGTCGTCGGCTTCATCCAGTTCGACAGCATCGACCGGGCGTTGCTCATCGGCGCCAGCTCGTTCGCGATCCACGCCATCGTCGGCAACCTGCTGACGCCGTGGTGGACCGGTCGCGCCAGCCGGATGAGCCCGTTCGCGGTGTTCGTCGGCGTGCTGGCGTTCGGCTGGCTGTGGGGCGCCGTCGGCCTGATCCTCGGCACGCCGATCCTGATGGTCGTGAAGGCAGTTTGCGACCGTGTCGACGAGCTGAAGCCGGTCGGCGAGTTCCTCGGCGCCTGAGCCGCGATAGCGCGCGCGGGCTGCCGGCGCGCCGGACCCCTAGGTCGGCGGGCTCTGCGCCGGTGCCGCTGCCGGGCCCGATCGGGCGAGGCGCCAGACGAGCGCGCCGAGCCCGGCGACGCCGACGAGCAGCACGCCCCAGAGCAGCCAGGGCCGCAGCCGAGCCTGCCGCGATGCCTGTTCGGCTGCGCGCGCTGCGGCTTCGTCGACCGCGAACGCGCCCAGCGTGGCGCGACCGAAGCGCGCGCGCTCGCTGTCGAGCTGCGGCACGACGGCGCTGACCGGCAGCGCGCCGGCCGGCGCATCGCGCGAGCCCGCGAGAAGGCGAAACGGCGGCTCGCCTTGGGCGGCGAAGACGAGCGAGGCGAGCGACGCGTGGACGACGAGCCGGGCGGCGACGCCGTCGAGCGACGCCGCGCGCTCGTCGGGAACCAGGCGCAGGTAGCGAACCACGGCCGGCACGGCGAGCGCCGGAGCGCTGCCGACCTCGCCGCCGCGTTCGAGTCGATAGAAGACGCCGCTGGCGACCTCGCGCCAAGGCTGATCGGCGCGCGCGCGCCCTTGCACGCGCACCGGCGCGACGTGCGTGCCGGCGTCGAAGCGCAGGTCGACGTCGACGAGCGGCACGACGCCGCCGAGATCGAAATGCAGCGCGCGCTTCGCCGCGGCGTCCGGCGGCGCGGCGCCTGCGGGTTCGGGACTCGGCGCGACGGTGAGCTCGCGCGTCGAGTCGACGGCGACCCGCTGGCGCTCGGCGACGAGCACGCTCGCACCGGTCAATGCCGGCGCCGCGCCCGGCTCGGCCCAAACCAGGCGAATGAAGCGGCCGGGCGACTCGGCCAGGCCGACGACGGGCTGCGTGAGCGCGCCGCTCGCCGATTGCAGCGCCATCACCTGGCCGCTGCCGGCAGGCCGCCATTGGCGCAGGTCGTCGCTGGTCTCGATCCGGTAGGCGACCGAGAACTCGGCCGGCCCCGACCAGCGCAAGGTCAGGCGCTTGGGCAGTGGATCGCCGCGGCGAATCTCGCCGCTGTCGATCAGCCATCCGCCCGATTCGCGCGGTGCGGCGGCGCCGCTGCTGGCCGGTCCGCCGCGGCGACGCACGCTGATGCGATCGCCTTCGACGACGACGTCGACCGGCGACGGCCAGATCCCGCCCGCGGCGGGACGCGCCGGCAGCGGATAGAGGCTCGCCTCGCGGACCTGCTCGCTCAGCTGCACCGTCGCCAACGACGGCAGGACGGCGAAGGGCACCCGCTCGCCCCTGGCGTCGACGATGCGCAGGTCGCGCAGGTCGTCCTGCTCGACGTGGCCGTAGGCGGCGATCGGCAGCGGCATCTGCACGAACGGTGCGGTCGCGTCGATCGCGATCGGCGCCTGGTAGCGGTACGGCGCCGGCTCGGCGCGCGCGCCGGTGGCGGCGACGATCGCGCCGGCGAGGAGCACCGCGCCGCGCACGAATGGCGGACGTTCAGGTCGCGACATGACGAGCCTCCTTCGTCGGCAACGGCGCGACGTATGCGATGACGAGCATGAGCACCCCGACGCCGATGAACGAGATGATTCGCGTCAGGCTGCCGGAGAGATCGACCAGGACGAGCTTGAGCACGACCGCCGCGAGCAGGGCAGCGCCGACGAACCAGGGCTCGCGTGCCGAGCGCGTCGATGCGACCCACATCGTCGCCAGCGCGATCGCCGTCCAGAGCAGCGTGATGCCGGTCTGCACCGCGAGCGAGTCGAGCCAGGCGTCGAAGTGATAGGGCACGCCGGCGTAGTGATGGAAGGTTCGCACGAGGATGGCGTTGAGCCAGACGAAGCCGGCGCCGGCCGCCATCGCCAGCGACCACGGCGCGACGCGGTCGACGTGCTTCAGCCAGAGCAGGGTCGCGGCGAGCGCGATGCCGATGCCGATGTCGAGCGGATTGAGGAACGGCAGGTACGGCAGCGGCGCCGCCGAACCGTCGGAGGCGACGTTGGCGACCAGGGTCCAGAGCCACAGGCCCGCAGCGAGGACGGCCGCAGCGCTGGTCTGGTACGCCTCGGGCAGCATCCGCACCGGCCAGACGCGCGCCGTCGCCGGCCGCGGCAGGACGAGCAGCATCGCCGCCGGCACGGCGAGCCAGCCGAGCCACGGCCACGCGCTCGCGAAATCGCCCCAATGCGCCGTCGCCGACCTGCCGAGCAAGGCGCCGACGAGAGCGAGCGTGATCGCGCCGAGCGCGTGGATCGCGTGCGCCGCCAGCTTCGGCCAGAACGGCGCCGCGAGTCGCAGCACGAGGGCGTGCGCGGCGAAGGCGATCGACCACGCCCACCAGCCGCCGCCCTCGAGCGGATTGGCGAGCAGGGCCGCGTCGATCGCCGCGGCGACGAGGACGATCGGCGCGTGCGCCAGCGCCGTCCAGGCGATCTCGGGCCAGTCGAAGCGGCGCCCGAGCGCCGCGTACAGCAGCGCGACCGCGCTCGCGCTGGCGAGCGCGACGGCGAGCGTCAGCCGCAGCGGCACGAACGCATCGATCTCGATCGTCGCGGTCACCACGAACCACACCGTCGCCGACGCGATCAGCAACGTCTCGCACGCCTCCTCGCCGGCCTTGAGCGCGCCGGCGCGGCCGGCGCGATGGACGAACAAGGCGCCGGCGAGCGATGCTGCCGCCGCCATCAGGCCGTTGAAGAGATAGGCGTTGAAGACCGTCGTCGGCACGCCGTGGCGCTGGTGGCCGAGCAGCATCGCCAGGCCCGCCAGGCCGAGCAGCACGTAGCCGAACAAGCGCGGCAGGCCGCGTTGCTGGCGAAAGCCGATCCAGATCAGGCCGGCGCCTTCCAGCGTCCAGGCGCCGGCGGTGCTGCGCGCGTCGAGCGCGAACGGGATCACGAGGGTGAGGAAGATCGTCGCGATCGCGAGCGTCGCATCGAAGGTGATGCCGAGCTCGGGGCGCCGCTTCATCCAGGTCGCGAGCATCACGTAGAAGCCGGCGAGGGCGAGCGCCGCGAGCGCGGCGCCGTACGGCATCTGGCGAACGAGCCCGTACTCGAGCGCGAAGGTCACCGTCGGCAGGCCGAACAGGAGGCTGCTGTTGACCCACGCATCGCGCTTCGACGCGGCGACCCCGGCGGCCGGCGCGGCGCTGCGGAGCCGGCGCGCGGGCAGGACGAGGATGACGACGAAGAGAAGGAAGAAGGCGATCAGGAACGCCTGGCTGGTGGCGAAGTCCTCGGGCCGGTACTTGAGCACGCCCCAGGCCGTCGCGACGATGAAGGTCGCGGCGAAGCCGATCAGGTTGAGCGGCCGCCAGGTCTTCGACCACGCGACCGCGACGATGCCGAGGTCGAGCACGAAGTAGTAGGCGAAAAGCGCGACGTAGTTGTCCGAGCCGGTCGAGACGATGAGCGGCGTCGCGAAGCCGCCGAGTGCGCCGATCACGGCGAGCGCGCGCGCATCCTGGAGCACCGCGAGCGCCGCCGCGAGCGCGGCGACGGCGACCATCAGCACGAACGCCGGCATCGCGCCGATCACGTTGTAGAAGCGGAAGGCGGCGAACAGCGTCAGATAAAGAAAGGCGACCGCGCCGCCCTGCAGCACCTGCGCGTAGTCGGGCCGCGACGCGCGCAAGCGCCAGCCGAAGCCGAGCAGGACGACGGCGGCGGCGCCGATCGCGGCGAGTCGATACTCGATCGGCAGGTGGGCGTGCTCGCTCGCGTACTTGGCGAGAAAGGCGAGGCCGACGAAGAGGATGCCGACGCCGGCCTTGACGATCGTGTTGCCGCCGAAGAGCCACTGCCGGATCGGCGCGAGGAAGTCGCGCCGCGGCGCGGCGCGGACACCATCGCCAGCGACCTTCGCCGCGATCGCGATGGCGGGCGCGGCGCCGACCGGCGCCTCGGGGGCAACCGGCATCGGCGCGATCGCGGGTGGCGTCGGCGTTGCGGCGCTCGGCGGACTCGATATCGCCGGGGCGGCTGCCGTCGTCTCCGGCGGCAGCGTCTTGGCGTCGACGCCCTCTTCGCCGGGCGCGCGCTCGACTCGCGCATCGCCTCGCGGGGCTGCCAGCACGGGCGCTTCGACGCGCTTGCGCAGCGCCTCGATCTCGCGCTGCTGGCGCAGCGAGCGAACGATCAGCCAGCCGAACAGTGCGCCGGCGAGGGCGCCGCCCTCGCCGCTGGCGCCGGCCCCGACCAGCGCTCCCAAGACGATCGCGATCAGCAGGATCATGTCGCCTTCTCCCTTGTCATGAGTGCGGCGCACTCTAGCAGCGGGTGTCGGTGAAGCAGGCCCGCCAACGGGGGAGACGAACGATTCGCGTGGCAAGTTGCCGCCGGCGCACCGCGCGGTAGCGTCTGGCGAGCCGAGCGCGCCGTCAGCCGCAGTCGACGCGGACGATCTTGCCGACGAGGCCGAGCGACTGCGTCATTACGTCGCCGAGAAAAGCCGTGTCGCTGATGAACGAGAGCGAGCCGGCGAGCCGGAACCGGTTCACCGACTGCG
>Ga0207689_10004182_pt1 | contig 13122 bp, 14 predicted proteins | sample KBSMisM52_FD_184312 | JGI IMG/M metagenome (GOLD analysis project Ga0207689, IMG submission 184312) | Miscanthus rhizosphere microbial communities from Kellogg Biological Station, Michigan, USA - KBS Miscanthus M5-2 (SPAdes) (version 2) | ecosystem: Host-associated > Plants > Roots >... | reverse complement strand
CGCCATGATTCCGCGTCCTTTGGAAATATCCGGGTTAGTGTCTCAACCGACTAATTCGCGGCTGAAAACCCGGACGAGAATCGGCGCCATGCTGTGTTGCGAATCCTCGCCAGGTGTTCAACCTGGCTGCGGTTCGTGTGCCTTGCCTGACGCCGATTTCGCGAGTTTTCCAACCATCCTTGGTTTGCTTGTCGATGGTGTTCCAGTATGCGTGCTCGATGGCAAGATCTTGCCCGCAAATTAGTGGGTCGAGACACTAGGGATGGTCGTGCCCGATACTACCCGCGGCATCGCGGTCGCGGACCAGGACTTCGACAGGCACACGATGCCTGCGTCCGCGGATATCCTCTAGACTCAGTTCGAGTTTGAGTTTTTGCCCCGACACCAACGATCGCTTCAGGTCGAACAGCATGATGTGATAACCGCCGGGCTCCAGCCTTATCGACTTACCAGCAGGCAGTTCCAGGGACGGCACGGCGCGCATTCTCATCAGGCCGTTTTCCATTTTCATCTGGTGTACCTCGGCCGTTTCCGCGGCCGCCGTCCTGACGCCCGTCAGGCGCAGGTCTTCGCGCGCGACGAATTCCATGTAGACGCCGCCGACTTTCTGCCCCGGCACGGTGGCCTTTGCCCACGGCTCGCGCACCTTGACCAACTCGGCGGCCTGCGCCTGCACCACTCCACTCAGCAGAATGAGCAACAGCGCCGCCCCGCAGCATAGGAAAGAACGTCTCATCGTCAGGAATTGAGAGTGTCGGCTGCGCGCATTGTTCCAGACGCGGCACATGGCAGCAACCTGGAATGAGGCGGGCGTCCTGTATAATTCGCCCGCCTCGCAATGATGAAATTCCTCGTCTTTCTCGCGCTTTTCGCCAGTCCGCTGGCCCTCGCCCAGGTTCCGATTCCGTCGCTATCCTCGAAATCCTACCTTCTGGTGGATTTCCTGAGCCGCCAGACGCTGGCCTCCCGCAACGCTGACGAACGGGTCGGACCGGCATCATTGACCAAGCTGATGACGGCATACGTCGTATTCGATGCCTTGCGCCAGAAACGCATCACGTTTGCGCAGCCATTCAGCGTTTCGCAGAAGGCCTGGCATGCGCCCGGTTCGCGCATGTTCCTCACGGTCGACGAGAAGGTACCGGTGGAAGTGCTATTGAACGGCTTGATCGTCCAGTCGGGCAACGACGCCGCAATTGCTCTGGCAGAAGGCGTGGCAGGCAGCGAGGAAGCCTTCGTGGAAACGATGAATCGGGAAGCGGATCGGCTTGGCCTGAAGAACTCCCATTTCGTCAACGCGACCGGCCTGCCCAATGCGAAGCACTATTCCACCGCGTCCGATCTGGCGCTGCTCTCGCGCGCGATCGTCGCAGAATTTCCCGAATACTTTCCGATGTACAAGGTGCGCGAGTACCGCCATAACAATATCACCCAATACAACCGCAACCGGTTGCTCGGACGCGATCCCTATGTCGATGGGATGAAAACGGGTTATACCGAGAGCGCCGGTTACTGCATGGTTGCCACGGCATTGCGCAGGGACCGGCGCCTGATCGCAGTAGTCATCAACGCCGGCTCGGAGAACGCGCGTGCCGTCGATGCGCAGAAGCTGTTGAACTATGGATTCGAAGCCTACGATACCGTCAAGCTCTATGCCGCCGGTCAGCCGATTCACGTTCTGCCAGTCTGGAAGGGCAGCAGCAACGAGCTGCACGCGGGATTGCCCGGCGATTACTTCATAACGTTACCGAAAGGTTTTTTCGAGCGGCTAAAAGCGACGATGGAAAGCATGCAGCCGCTGATGGCCCCTATTCGGGTGGGGGACCGCGTCGGCACGCTGCGGCTCACCTTCGACGGCAAGCCATTCTCCGAGCAGAATGTCGTTGCACTCGAAACCGTGGGCATTGCCAATCCATTCATCCGCAGCTGGCATAGCCTGCGCCTGCTTTACCGCGAACTGGCCGGAGGAAGCTCGTGATTTACCTGAACGGCGAATTCATGCCGATAGAGCAGGCCCGCATTCCGGTGCTGGATCGCGGCTTCATTTTTGGCGACGGCGTCTACGAGGTGATTCCGGTCTACTCGCGTCATCCGTTCCGGCTCCACGAGCATTTGAGGCGCCTGCGGGAAAGCCTCAAAAGCATCAAGCTCGCCAATCCCCACGACGACCCAACCTGGGTGCATTTGATCGGACGGCTAATTGCACTGAATGAACCGGAGGACCAGTCTCTCTATATGCATGTCACCCGCGGACCGGCGAAGCGCGATCATGCCTTTCCCAAAGGCGTTGCGCCGACGGTATTCCTGATGAGCAACCCGCTGACGACTCCACCCCGGCAACAAGTCAGCGAAGGGGTATGCGCGATCACCGCACTTGACAATCGCTGGCTGCGCTGCGATATCAAGGCCATCGCGCTGCTGCCGAACGTGCTGCTGCGCCAGGAAGCAGTTGAAGCCGGCTGTGTCGAGGCCGTACTGCTGCGCGAAGGATTCATGACCGAAGGGGCGGCCAGCAATATCTTCGTGGTCAGCAAAGGCGTGATGCTGGCACCGCCCAAGAACCATCTGATGTTGCCGGGCATCACATACGATGTAGTGCTGGAGTTGGCGCAGGCGAACGGCATCCGGCATGAAGTGCGCGAGATTGCGGAAGCCGAACTGCGGGGCGCCGACGAGATCTGGTTGACCTCATCCACCAAGGAAGTCCTGGCGATCACTCGCCTTGACGATGCGCCGGTTGGCAATGGCAAACCGGGACCACTGTTCGAGCGCATGTACAAGCTTTATCAGGACTACAAAAATCAGGTCATGCGTTCGGGTTGAGCATGGAACCGGAATCCCTTATCGAGTATCCCACCGACTTCCCCATCAAGATCATGGGACGTCGCGAACCGCGCCTGGTGCAGAGTATCGTGGAAATCGTTCAGCGGCATGCGCCCGAGTTCGACGAGACGACGGTGGAATTGCGCACGAGCAAGAAAAACAACTATCTGAGCGTGACCTGTACGGTGCGCGCGACCTCCCGCGAGCAACTCGATTCGCTTTATCGCGACCTTTGCGATCATCCGGCCGTGGTGATGGTGCTATGAGGGACGAGGGATGAGGGGCGAGGGGCGAGGGACGAGGGAGAAGAGCAAGAAGGACCTGCAAGATGTAGATCCCTCGTCCCTCACTCCTTATGGGCGAAGCCCGGTATCCAGCGAAGTCGGGCGTCCCTCGCCCCTTATTCGCCGACTCGGACTGGCACCCTACGAAACAGTGTGGCGCAATATGCAATCCTTCACGACCGCTCGCACCGCCTCGACACCTGACGAACTCTGGCAAGTGGAGCATCCGCCGATCTACACGCTTGGTGTCGCAGCGAAGCCCGAGCATTTCCCGCGAGTGGAAAACGGCATCCCGCTCCTCAAGACCGACCGCGGCGGACAGATCACGTATCACGGCCCTGGGCAGATCGTGGTCTATACCTTGCTGGATCTGCGCCGTCGCAATCTCGGCGTGCGTGCCCTGGTGCGGCGCCTGGAGCAGGCGGTGATAGAATTGCTGAAAGGTTATGGCATCGGAGCGAATGCGCGCCAGGATGCGCCCGGCGTCTACGTTGCACAGGCCAAGGTCGCGGCGCTCGGGTTGCGCGTGCGCAACGGCTGCTGCTACCACGGCTTGAGCCTTAATGTGGACATGGACCTGAGTCCATTCCGCAACATCAATCCGTGCGGTTACCCCAACCTTGAAGTCACGCAACTGCGCGACCTCGGCATTTCCGACCCCGTCGCTTCGGTCGCAGACGAATTGCTCGGCAAACTTGCATCTGGAATCTGATCACGCCCCATGACTACGGTGGAACGCCAGACCGGCCAGCAGAAGACCGCGCGCAATCCGGTCAAGATCATACCGATCGTCCCGCTAAAGAAGCCGGACTGGATTCGCGTAAAGGCACCAGCCAGCCAGCGGTTCCATGAAATCAAGCAGGTTCTGCGCGAGCACAAGCTGCATACGGTGTGCGAAGAAGCCTCCTGCCCGAATATCGGTGAGTGCTTCGGGAAAGGCACTGCGACGTTCATGATTCTCGGCGACTTGTGCACGCGCCGCTGCCCGTTCTGCGACGTGGCTCACGGCCGCCCTCTCGCACCCGACGCTGAGGAGCCGGTTCATCTTGCGCAGACGATTGCTGCGATGAGACTCAAGTATGTCGTCATCACCAGCGTGGATCGGGATGATCTGCGCGATGGCGGCGCTCAACATTTCGCCGATTGCATTCGGGCAGTGCGCGAGCTATCGCCGCAAACCCGCCTCGAAGTGCTGGTGCCCGATTTTCGCGGCCGGCTGGAGATTGCGCTGGAGAAATTGGCGACAAGTCCGCCGGACGTGATGAACCACAATCTGGAAACGGTGCCCCGCCTGTATAAACAGGCGCGCCCCGGTGCCGACTACCTGAATTCGCTGAAACTGCTGAAAGACTTCAAGCAAATGTTTCCGGACATCCCGACCAAATCAGGCCTGATGCTGGGTTTGGGCGAAACCGACGAAGAAATCCTGCAGGTGATGCGCGACCTGCGCGACCACGAGGTTGAAATGCTGACCCTCGGTCAGTACCTGCAGCCGACGCGCGGCCACTTGCCGGTGTTGCGCTATGTCGAGCCGGCGCGCTTCAGCCAGTTCGAGCAGGAGGCATTGGCAATGGGCTTCCGCCATGCCGCCTGCGGCCCGTTGGTTCGCTCCAGTTATCACGCGGACCAGCAGGCGCATGAGGCTGGAGTGATGGACCGACGTAAATCGGAAATGGTGAATGGGGAATAGGAAGGTCTTCCCATTCATCGCAGCCGAGCGCCGCATTGACCATCGAGCGCTCACTGGGTGCTCGCGTTCTCCACTGGCAATATCCCGCACGCGACACCTCGAGCTGGCGGCACATCCGCGTCACGCTGAACAAGTCGCGCTGCTCTTCGATCCAGGCGTACTTCACCGCGACTCCTTCGCGAAATAAGCCGCCGCTTTTTTTACGCTTTCAAGATCCAGCTTGGTGCTCGCCCGCTCCCGGCGCAATCGAGCGTTCTCCGCCTCGACTTCCTGGAGCGATCGCTACACCCTTACTGCGCCCCCATCGGCCACCTTGCCCGCCTCGCTGCGCTTCATCCAATTCCACAGGCTCGACTCCGGAATGCCCAATCGCTTGCCCGCCTTGTTGCCTCCTATCGATTCGCCCAGCCTCGCAGCCTCGCCCTTGAACTCATCAGTGTACTGCCGATCTCCAACCAACTCTTTCTTGTTCATTTCGCCTCCGTTCATCAGAAATTTACCAACAATCTGATGTACGTGAAACCCGGGTAAGATCACAATTGGTCTTTGCGGCGACGGCGTTGATTATTTGCCGACTATGCGGCGTGCGGAACGTAGTCGTCGCTCGGGGCCGGTCGCTACGAGTTACCTTTGATCATTCCGACAAGATGCTGGACAAAAGTTACGCCGTGTTCACCCTGCCGTTGCAGCCCTGGTTACTTGGCATTTTCGCGGTCGGCTTATTGCTTCTTATTGTTGTGTCATCTCGGCTATGAAGCTACGCACGCGCGACCCGGCATTCGAGCGGACGCGCCAAGTGTGGCGCGCGGTTCAATTCTAGCGTTCGGCGTCACGGGATGGCGTCAACGGCGGAGTATCCCGCAGCGTGCGGCTGGGACCCAATACCGTCCAACAAGCGGGCGCGTTCTGAACCATAGTAGCAAAGGAACTAATCTCAGGCCGTCACCGACATGAACTACGCCACGCCCCAAATCCCGGAAAGTCAACTCAAGGAAAACAACTTAGTTTGGGAGTTCTTCGGCCGCAAGACCAGCGGGTTCTTCGTGGAAGTAGGAGCCAATGATCCGTTTCTGCTCTCACAAACCTGGATGCTGGAACAAAAAGGCTGGACCGGCGTCCTAGTGGAACCCTTGGCTGCCTGCTGCGCCGACCTCCGCCGGTACCGAAACGCGAGGGTCGTTCAGGTTGCCTGCGTCGCTCCACACCAGATCGGAACGGCGACCCTTCACATCGCCGGGGCCGTCTCCAGTCTTGTACCCAATGCATTCGATCCCAAAGTTCGCTACGAGACTACCGAAACGGTCCAAGTCGTCACCCTGACCGATGTCCTGCAACAAGTCGCGGCCCCCAGAGTCATCGACTTCCTCTCCATCGACACCGAGGGAACCGAGGGCGATATCTTAGCGGGCATGGATCTGACCCGGTTCCAGCCGACCCTTATCCTCGTGGAGTATCACGTCTACTCCCTGGCCCTTCACAGGCAACTCAATAACATGGGCTATAAGCTGATTCGCCGCACCGTAGACAACAATTGGTACATCCCAAAGATGCTGCCGTTTGCGCTGAAGGCGACTGAAAGATGGGAGCTGTTCCGAAAAATGTACCTGGGCACTCCACCGCGGGCCTTTAAGCTGTGGCTCAGGCGTCGCCAAGACTCGGCATGACGCCTCACACTCAAGCACCCCGAAGCGCAGTTCGAGATCCCGCGCGCACCGCAGACTCTCGCCCGCGAGGAGATCGCGCCCTTGATCGAGGTGGCGAGCCACCCAAAGCATCGCGCCTTAATGATGACCACCTATGGGACCGGACTGCGTGTGTCGGCGGAGCTGTGCGCCTTTAAAGTCGGAGACATCGACGCGGCGCGCATGAGCATTCGCGCGGCAAAGACGCCAAGGACCCGCTATACGCTGCTCAGTGCCCGACTGCTCATTGCGCCGCCGGTGGGTAGCTTAGCGGCCAAGACTGTGGTTGTTTCCCGCCACGTACCTGCCTGATCAGCCGATTTGCAGATCTTCTACGCCGCCAAGGCGTGCGCCGGCATCACCAAGGATTTTGGCATCCACGGGTTGCGTCATGCTGTGCCACGCATCTGCTGGAAGCCGGAGTCATATACACACCATCCAGCGGCTCATGGGCCACGGCACACGGTCCGACACCGCGCTACTTTCATAAGCCAGACCCGCTTGACCAGGCAATGGAGCAGACCGATCAACAGTTCATTTGCTCCCTGTTGACCGGCCGTCGTTTGAACGTCTCAATCTCGGCTGAGGAAATGGACCTACCAGGCCTTCATCTGACGAACTGAAGCGAGATCGAAAGGTTACTTGGCCAGTGAGCGTCAGTGGCAACTGGCGGGTTACCTTCCGGTTCAAGGCGCTGTCGAACCGGCGCGCTTCCGCCAGTCGAGCAGGAGGCATTGGCAATGGGCTTCCGCCATGCCGCCTGCGGCCCGTTGGTTCGCTCCAGTTATCACGCGGACCAGCAAGCGCATGAGGCTGGTATCCGGTGAATGGTGAATGGTAAATAGTGAATGGATGAAGGGAAGGGCTAAGGGCGGACTATAGAAATCGGACACCGAGGGTTCACCGACTACCGTTCACCGTTTCCTGTTCCTCGTTCCCTTTTCACCGTTCACCCCTTGTCACCCCTTGGCGAGCTCGCGCTCTATCAGCGAGCCAAGTTTGTCGAAATCGGGCTCGCCCTCCAGCCGCTGCACGATCTTGCCGCCTTTATCGACCAGGAAGGTCGTCGGAGTACCGCGAATGCCACCGAAGGCCTGCATCGCTTTGCCGAATATATCCAGTGTCACGCGGAACGGCAGTTTGTTCTGCTGCGCATAGGCGAATACCCTGTCCGGCGGATCGTAAGACATGGCTACGGCTACGGTTTCCAGGCCTTGCGCGCGATATTTCTCATAGGTCTGCACCATCTTCGGCATTTCGCCTACGCAAACCGCGCACGAAGTCGCCCAGAAGTTGACGAGAACGACCTTGCCTTTCAGCGACGACATCGTGAATCGATCGCCTTGCACGCCGATAAAATTCACGTCCGGCGTGGCTACTGGACGGGTCCAGCCCAGGTAAATCCCCGCTGCGAGAGCGCACAGCGCCAGGACAATCGCAAACACAGTGAATTTCTTGCCCGCTTCCATGGATCAAAGCCTGTTAATCGTGCGTTGAATAAATTCGCGCCTCCCCCCACAGTTAAAAGCGACGACGCCCGTTCCCGCGAAGGAACCTGATTGTGAAGCGAAACCGGGAGACGCAGGGGAGTAAAATACATTTTGACTTTGATTTGGCAATCTGGAAAGGAAAACATGTTGGTCACGTCCGACTCCTGGAAAGTTATCGATGCCGGCGCGCTCCGGGCGGCGGCTGTCGTCGACGAACCCTATCCGTATCTCATCATCGACAACTTCATTCGCCAGGACGCGCTCGCCGGGGTGGTGAAGAGCTTTCCCGTGGTTCCCAAGCGGGGAAGCGTCCCACTCGATTCCGTGCCGTCCTCGGGTGCCTTTGCGGCGCTGATGGAGGAGATGCATAGCGTCGCATTGAGAGACCTGATCGGCGAGCGCCTGGGCATGGACCTCAGCGACAAGCCGCCGATGATCACGCTTCGCGGCCACACCGACACCAAGGACGGAGAGATTCACACCGACTCAAAATCGAAGCTCGTCACCCTTCTTCTCTATCTGAACCCCGGTTGGCAGGCCGCCGGCGGCAGGCTGCGTCTGTTGTACAACAACAAGGATCTCAACCGCTATGCCGCGGAGATCTCGCCGGAGGCGGGTCACTGCGTGATTTTCAAAGTCACGCCAGATTGCTGGCACGGCCACGAGATTTTCATCGGCGAGCGGCGCTCGGTGCAGCTCAACTACGTCACGTCCGATGAGGCTCGCCAGAGCCATCTCAAACGCCACCGTTTCAGCGTTTTCTTGAAAAAACTCTTTTCGAGCAAGAATGAAAAGAGTCCTGTTAATTAAGCTCACGTCCATGGGCGACCTGATCCATGCGCTCCCCGCCTTGAGTGATGCGGTGCGCGCCCACCCGCAGCTCGAATTCGACTGGGCAATCGACGAAAACTTCCAGGAAATCGCGACGTGGCACTCCGCGGTAAAGGGTGTGGTCGCGACCAACCATCGCGAGTGGCGCGAAGCCCTGGTGCACCCGTCGACGCTGGGGTCTGTCTTGAGTGTCATCTCCCGCCTAAAAGCAACCCGATACGATTTGGTGATAGACGGACAGGGCAATTTCAAGACGGCGCTGCTTTCGCTGTTTGCCAACGGACCTCGGGCTGGCTTCGACCGCCATTCAGTGCGGGAATGGGTCGCCCACCTCGCCTATCAGAGACGATACGCGGTGACGAAGAGTGCGCACGCGATTGAGCGCTTGAGACGCCTGTTCGCTGGCGCGCTCGGTTACCCGGTCCCCGAATCACCTCCCGATTTCGGGATCCGGACGAACAGGTTGATTCGGCCGCAAATTGATCTTCCGCGCGAGTATCTTGTGTTTGTTCATAACGCTAGCTGGAAGACGAAGCTTTGGCCCGAAGCCCACTGGGCGGATCTGATCGCAAAGTCGGTCCAGGCGGGATTCAGCGTGCTGCTGCCTTGGGGAAACGAGCAGGAGGAGGCAAGAGCGAAACGGCTCGCTATCCACTCCAGCGTACACGTCCTGCCAAGACTCTCGCTTTCCGAGATGGGGTACGTACTCGCTCAGGCCCAGGCCTGTGTCTGCATGGATACCGGATTGAGCCACCTGGCCGCGGCGCTGAACACGCCCTCGATCACACTGTACGGGTCGACAGATTCCGGTCTTATTGGCGCCTCCGGCGCTTCACAGGTGCATCTTCGGTCCGATCTCGAATGCTCCCCGTGCCAGAGCAAGTCTTGCCGTTTCACTTCCGGGGACAACCCCTGCCTCATGCAAATCGCGCCCGACAAGGTCTTCACAGACTTGCTCCACCTGCTCGGCAAGGAAGGGAAGTTCAATCCGGCTGCGCCAGCGATTCGCCGGGCGGGAGTGATTGGGTGAGGGGTGAGTGGTTAGTGGCGATTCGGTGATTGAGTGACTGATTTTCGCCTAATCACATAATCACTTAATCACTAATCACTCACCACTAGTCACTCACCACTGATCACTACTCCTCACTTAATCCCAGATTCCGCCAGCACCGAATCCAGCGCGTGAATCACCATTTCCTCCGTGAGTGCATGCATGCATTTTGGCGACGCGCATTGGGCAGTGCTGCGCGCACAGTGCTCAGCCCAGGGCAAGGGGCGCCGGAACAACACGTTTTCGTCGCGACAGGGAAATCTGGGGATCGTGACTTTTCGGCCGGGAATATTGCGCCAGAACTCGCCACCGCCGAACAAGGTGGCTGAACCGGGCCCGAACAGTACGACGGTAGGTGTGGCGGCGAGCCGGGCCAGGTGGGCGACCCCGGTATCGGGACAGACGACAGCCAGAGCACCCGCGAGCAGGCGCCACATCTGCGGCAGCGATAGATTGCCGGGAAAAGAAAGGTAGCGTCGATCCGGGTCGATCTGCGTCACCAGCATTTCTTCTCCCGGACCAGCGCTGATGACGGGTTTGATTCCGGAAATCTCGAGATGGGTAATCACGGCGCGCCATTTCTCCGGCTCCCAGTAACGCAGTCGTGTCCCTGCTCCGACGTGCAGCACGCAATAGGGGGCAGACGGAAGCGAAGTTGTCAGTGCGGGCGGTGCAGGCCAATCGGACGGTGCATAAACCAAAGGCGCCGGCCCATCGACTAGGCGTTCCGCGAAAAGATCGCCCAACGCCATCGTGTGATCCGGAAAACTGCGAATTTCATCTGCCAGCCAGTTCTTGTACGCTGGCCGATCGCCTTCGAAGGCCACGACCCAGTGCGAGTTCAGCGCGCGAGCCAGCCAGCCGAAACGATTGTCCGCAGGCAGGTAAGCGAGATCGAAGCCACGTTCGCGAAACAGCGCCCAAAAAGTCGAGACGTCGCGGGGATCGAACGGCATTGCCCGTACGCCGTAGGGACGATTGGCGAACAACGGCACAAGCGTCGGCTTGCAGGTCATCACGATCTGCGCTTCCGGGAAGCGTGTCCGCAGCTTCTTCAGCAACGGGGCGAGCATGATGGTGTCGCCGAGAAGAAGGTTGTGCGCAACCAGAATGCGCCGCGGCACGCCAGACGGCGTACGCCGCGCAAATCCGAAGCGGGCGTTCCACAGCGCCAGTCCAACGCACAGAAGCCTGATTGGCCAGCGACTCTTCATCTATCCGTGAATGTAATTTTGAACGCACACAACGCACTCATCGCAGACCACCTCACTTCTGCTACCGATAGATGGGTCTGTGGGACCAACGATTCAATGGTTGACATCGTTTCGCAGCCCGTCGAGCTGCATCAGCGACTCGTCCAGAATGAGAAGCTGCAAGACTCCTTCGGCGAGCGGCTCCTCGCCTGCTTTGTAGGCGTCGATCATTTTCGTTACTGCTGCTGAAGACAGCAGGCCGTTTGTCACCGAGTCCAGCCGCCTTCCCAGGCCCTCGAAACGGGCAGACAACGCACCACGCAACCAGGGCTTCAGTGGCGGATTGAAGCCCCGCTTCTTCCTGGTAAACAATTCCAGATCGGACACGGGTTCAAGCGCGGCCGTCAACATGAGTTTTTGCGGTTTGGTGAAGCGTGTGTTTTCGGGCAGGCCCAGCAATGTCTGGACAAATATGTGGTCGAGCAAAGGTGCGCGCAGTTCCAGCCCGTGCGCCATCGTGCAAAGATCGCCCTTGCGCAGAATGTACTCGGGAAGATAGTTGGCCCAGTCGATCTGCAACATTTCAGTGAGGGCGCTCTGCCCTCTCTCATCTTCGGGGCGCCAGTAAGTCAGCCGCCGCAGTGGTTTCCCGCCCAGCAGGAACAGGCGTTGCTGGGGACGGAAGCCGGAAAAGCGCAGGCTGTATGCATCCTTCCAGGGCATCTGCATTTCCGCGGCCCACTTTGCGACGCCCCCACGGGCCATGGAGGAAGGGATGTGCAGCCCACTTATACGCATCTCGCGACGCCAACGGCTTCGCAAATGCTGCCCTATCCGCTTGTATCCGGCCAAAAGCTCGTCGCCGCCATCTCCGCCCAGCACAACTTTTACGTGCTTGGTCGTTTCCTGGGCGAGATACCAGGACGGAACGCTGCTTGGGTCGGCGAAAGGTTCATCCAGGTCAGCGACGATGTGTCCGAAATCGCGGGCGATATTCTCGCTGATCGGAATGGCAAGGTTGTGCAGGTGCAATCTGTCGGAGATTTCCCGGGCTTGGGCGCTTTCATCCATTTGCGAGCCGGGAAAGGCCGCAGTGAACGAATACAGATCGCTGTGGCCGAGCCTCGCGAGCCGACTGGCGATCACCGTCGAATCGATGCCGCCGCTCAGGAACAGACCGAGGGGCCGATCGGCCACCGTGCGCATTTCCACTGCGTGATCGAGTGTTTCCAGCCAGTCGCCCGCGAGCGGTCGGGGATGCCAGTAACGCACTTTCTCCAGACGGCGGGAATCCAGATCGAAGCGCAGATAATGACCGTTCTCGAGCCGGTTGATCGACGAGAACACCGTTCGCGGCGCGGGGATATAGCGATGGGCGAGATAGGCGTCGATGCCTTCAGCGGAGAATTCCTGTTTCGACTCCGGGAGAAATGGCAGCACCGAACGCACGGTCGAGCCGAAAGCAAGATTGCCGTCGAAGGCGGCGTAGACCAACGGCTTCAACCCCATGCGATCGCGCACCAGCCATGCGGTTCGTCGTCGCAGATCGAGAATGGTAAATGCAAACATGCCGCGAAGCCGCGCCAGGCAGCCGATGCCCCACGCCTCGTAAGCATGCAGTATGAATTCCGTGTCCGACCGGTTACGAAAGCGATATCCCAGCGCCTTGAGTTCGGCCGCGGCAGCAGCCCAGTCATAGACTTCGCCGTTGTAGCTAATCCAGATGTCCCGCGCCTCGTTCGCCATCGGCTGGTCGGCTTCCGGCCGGGGATCGATAATTGAAAGCCGCGCATGCAAGAGGGCATTGCACGCGGCACCGTCCGTGCGTTCGAAGCGCTTGTCCCACAAGACGCTGTGCTGGGAATCGGGGCCCCGCCGGCGCAACACGTCGAGCATGCGCTCCGGCGTGTGCGGTGCGACGGGATCCTGCGAGAAGTATCCTGCTATGCCGCACATGAATTCAGGAAGGCGGGCGGGACATCGAACCCAGGGTCGGCGACTTCAACAGCCGTTGATAGAGCTCGAGCAACTGCCGAGTCATGGCGGCAAGCGAGAAGCGCTCAGCGAGTTGGCGCGCA
>Ga0207689_10004181_pt1 | contig 13123 bp, 11 predicted proteins | sample KBSMisM52_FD_184312 | JGI IMG/M metagenome (GOLD analysis project Ga0207689, IMG submission 184312) | Miscanthus rhizosphere microbial communities from Kellogg Biological Station, Michigan, USA - KBS Miscanthus M5-2 (SPAdes) (version 2) | ecosystem: Host-associated > Plants > Roots >... | reverse complement strand
CCCTCGGCCCTCGGCCCTCGGCCCTCGGCACTCGCCTCTCGGCACTCGCCTCTCGGCACGCACGTTTGGTCTATCATCGAACTATGCTCGACATCTCCTCCGTCGCTTCCCTTCTCGGCGAGCCGTCGCGCGGCGCGATGCTCACTGCCCTCATGGACGGCCGCGCGCTGACGGCCACCGAGCTCGCCCTCGAAGCGGGCGTGACGCCGTCGACGGCCAGCAGCCACCTGGCCCGGCTCACGAAGGCGCACATTCTGGCGATCGAGAAACAGGGACGGCATCGCTACTTCCGCATCGCCACGCCCGAAGTGGCGCGGGTGATGGAATCGCTCATGACGTTCGCACCGCCGCGCGTGCGCGTCGGGCCGCGCGATGAAACATTGCGCCGGGCCCGCGTCTGCTACGACCATCTCGCCGGCGAGCGAGGGGTCTGGCTGCTGGACCAGTTGCGCGATCGAAACCTGATCGACGATCTTGCGCTCGCTCCGAGCGCCGCGCCTTTCTTCGCCCGCCTCGGCATCGACGTCGCGTCGCTCTCGAAATCGCGCCGCCCCCTCTGCCGCCCCTGCCTCGACTGGAGCGAGCGCCGCCACCACCTCGGCGGCGCCCTCGGCGCCGCGATCCTCGACCGCATCTTCACCCTGCGCTGGGCCCGGCGTGATCTGGCCAGCCGTGTGGTGGTGTTTTCGCCGAGTGGGGAGAGGTCGATGCGGCGGTGGTTGGGCCAGTCCTGATCGAAACCCCGATGGCGATCGAACAGAGTCGTGTAAACTGACTCTGAAAAGTGTCTATTCTTGTCAATTTGCATTCCGAGCGTTACTTCCGCTGCCTTCTGGCAAGACGCTGGCGGTTTTACGCTCTGAGGCGCGGGTAATTTCGGGGCGATGGCAAAACGCCGCGACCGTAGCACGGAGATCATCGAGCTGGCGCGGGCGATTTTTCGCCTCATGCGGGAGTACGAGATCGCCACGACGAGCCGCCTCAAAGTAAGTGGACCGCTCTCGCACATACTGAATGTCCTTCCGGAATGGCGCTCCTTCCGGTCGGGCAACAAACCAGAGGGACGCGTTTCGAAAGAGCCGTCGTTTTTCACGATCGTCGATGCGGCCAGGGATATGAACGTTCCGATTTGTGCGTTCGTGCCGACAATTGAGCATCAACCCCTGACCAATCCCCAGCGCGAAATGCTCACGCTCTTTTCGCGGTGGTCGCTCGCGAATTTTGCGCGGCGTACCGATGAGCGCGTTGCGTATATCAGCGACTTTGAAGATTTCGAGCCATACGTAACGGTCCGTAAGCAGGCGCATACGCTCGCAGCGAGCCCGGTCGGTACTGACGCGCAGTTCGAGCCAGAGGATTTCGAGGTCCTTGCTTCAATTCAGGGCATCAGCAGCGAGAGACGGCAGGTTGTCCGCGTCCGAGGGAACTCTATGGCCGACCGGCTGCATGACGGTGATCGCGTCCTTGTTGATATGCATCTTCGTACGCCTCACAACGGAGAGATGGTTGCGGTCGACCGCGGCCACCTTGGCCGGATCATCGGCTACTGGCGGCGCGAAGGAAAGCGCTGTTACCTCGACAAACACAACGACGTAACGATCGACCTCGGTGCGCCTGATGACTTCAGCATCTACGGCACGATTACGAGGATCGTCGACGCGCCAATCCGTCCGCGTCGGCGTTCGGCTGATTAACCATCGTCTCCTCCACATTTCGTAGAGGCATTGGCGGGACCCCGCAAGCCTCTCCGAGGCCAGCCCTCGGCGGAACGCGGTGCAAGGCCTTAAGAGCTGAGCCGAGATCCCTTGCGGTGCGAATCTGATGACGGAGGCCACCAACATGAACGAATACAGATTCACCGCCGAGGTTGCGCGCCACGCGCGGAACGCCGCCGAGGAGCTCTGGCGCAGTGCGATGACCTCGCTGCGGGAGCGGGTTTATGGAGACGTGCGGGTGAAGGCTGACTGGGAACCGCTTCTCTCCGAGGACGATGTGGTGCGCATCGATGTATCGGTGATCGACGATGCCGGACAACTCGCATCGCGCGATGTTGCGTCATTCGTCGAGCTGTTCTTTCACGACGCCTTTCTGCTGTGCAACATCGCCAGGCCGGCGTCGTTCAGCGCCGCGATCACGGTCAGTGGCGGCGAGTATCGCGTGAACGAGATGTCGTTCGACGCCTCGCCCTTCGCCGCGGGATCGACGACGACCGTGCCGCTCGGCGAAGTAGTGGCCTGGTATCGCGGCGGAACAGAGCAGATTGCGACGACGCCGATGCAGAAGGTGCTCTTCCACCTGCTCCACGTCGGATGCAGCACGCCGGACGAGTGGACGCTGCGGGCGCGTCTCGATGCCTGTCTGAAGGCGCTCGGAATCGGTGAGCTGGATGTGGCTGGTGCCGCGGTCATCCATCCAATGCATGACGAGGCGCTCGACGAACGGCTTGACGACGGGATGGAGTTGATCGATCAGGCGATGGTCCGCGTGCTGACCGCGATTCAAGAGGCGGTCAACGTAGGTCGGACTCTTAGTCCGACCGGCTAAGCAGCGTCTGAAACTACGGTGACGAGGGGTATTCACAAGAGGTCGGACTAGAGAGTCCGACCTACGTGTCCTTCGCCGCCATCTCCGCGCGGAGGCGTTCCTCCTGCTGGCGCAGCTCCGGCGTGAGCTCGTCGCCGAAGTCCTCGGCTTCGAAGATGGGGCGGATCTCGAGCTCGCCGCTCTCGCCTGACGGGTTCGGGCAGCGTTTCGCCCATTCGATGGCCTCATCCATCGACTTCACCTTCCAGAGCCAGAAGCCGGCGATCAATTCGGAGGTCGCCGAAAACGGGCCGTTGACGACGGAGCGCGACTTGCCGGAGAAGCTGACGCGAACTCCCTTCGAGCTGGGGTGCAGCCCTTCGCCGGCCTGCATGATTCCGGCCTTGACCAGCTCCTCGTTGAACTGACCCATCTCGGTCAGCAGCAGCTCGCTCGGCATGACGCCGGCTTCCGATTCTTTCGACGCTTTGACGATGACCATCACTCGCATGTCGTTCTCCCTTCCTTACATCGGCTTCATGCCGCCGTTGACGATCCAGTGCGTGCCGAAGCGGTCATCCACCATGCCGAAGCCGTCCGCCCAGAACGACGGGTTGAACGGCATGGTGATCTTGCCGCCGTCCGAGAGCGCGTCGAAGATTTTCCTGGCCTCGTCGGCCGTCTTGTAGGAAAGCGCCAGCGCGCATCCCTTCATCGGCTCGTACTTCATGCCGCTCGGCGCGTCGGCCGCCATCAGAACCTGGCCGTCGAAGCCGAGATAGGCATGCATGACCTTGTTGGCGTCCTCCGCCGGCGTCTGGTCCGCGACGGGTGTCTGTGCGAACGTGAGCAATTCCAGTTTGCCGTTCAGCGTGCGCTCGTAGAAGCGCATGGCCTCGGCGCAGTTGCCGTTGAAAGAGAGATAGGCGTTCAGTTGAGGCATGTTCGATCCATCCTTTCGCTTCGATGGCGGTTGCAAGAAAGCACCCCATTTTGCCGGGTCGAAGCGCTACGTTTCGACGAAGCGGTAGCTGGCGTGACTGTCGTAGTCGATGCCGTGCTTCTTCTTCAGCGCTTCGATGTGCTTGAGCTGGCTCTTCGTATGCGGTCCCACGCCTTCGAGCGTGTGCAGCAGGGTCTCCTCGAGGCAGCTGTTCACGCTCATGCGCTTGTGCTCGGCCAGATCGTGGAGCAGCGCGGCGAGGCGCTTCTCGAGACGCACGGGCACATCGACCCGCTCGATCTCGATCGGCTCCCCGGCGTTGAACAGATGATGTCCGAATGCGAGCTCGTAGCCGTCCAGGTCGCGAACGCGATAGTCGCGAATCCCGTATTCACGGTCTCCCGGCTCCTGCACGATCTCGACGCCGTTGGCACGCTGAAACTCGTAAAGCTCGTCCGCGTTGCCTACGACGAAGTACACCGCGTAGCCATTGGGATTGGGCGTGCCCCGCTCCAGGAACATCTGCACGTTGCCGAGGTTCAGGCCGGCCATCGACGGAGGATCGCCCCAGGTGAAGGCGAGCCAGAAACCGAGCTTCGTCGTATAGAAGTCGGCCGCGGCACGAACGTCGCTGACCACCAACGCGGGATGGATTTGCTCGCACTCGATGTCCGGGACCGCTGGTGTAGGCATGAGGCGCTCCTTGCCGGATTAGTGTACGCGCCGCCGGCCGGTCCACTCCATTGTGCAATCCAGGATAGAAACTACGCCGCCATGCGCGCGTAATCTCTCGCGAAATGCGATCGATTCTCCTCATTCTGTCTCTGGCCGTAGCCGCGCACGCGGCGCCGCCGGCGAAAACGCTGGCAATCACGCATGTGACGGTGATCGATACGACGGGCGGGGCTTCGCAACGCGATGTGACGGTGGCCATTCGCGATGGACGGATCATCAGCATCGGTCACGACGCGGCGCCGAAAGGGGCGACGATCGTCGACGGACGGGGCAAGTTCCTCATCCCGGGACTGTGGGACATGCACGTACACCTCAGCTGGACGACGTCGAGCGCGCTGCCGGTTCTCATCGCCAACGGCGTGACCAGCGTCCGAGACCTGGGCAGCCGTTTCACGGAGATCGAGGATTGGCGCAGCCGGATTGCCGCCGGTGTCATCACCGGGCCGCGCATCCTGCGCGTCGGGCCGATCCTCAACGGCAAGAGTTTCAATCAATACCAGATGGTTCCCGGCAATCCCGATCAGACGCGCGGCGTGGCCCGTGCGCTGAAGGAGATCGGCGTCGATGCGTTCAAAGTACACCGGCGGATGGAGCGCGACTCGTACCTGGCGCTGATCGACGAGGCGCAGAAGCTCGGCGTTCCGGTCGTCGGCCACATCCCCATGACGCTCACGCCGGAGGAAGCGTCGAACGCGGGGCAGCGGACGATCGAACATGTGGCGACGTTGTTCGAGGGTACGTTTTCCCAGGCCCATCCCGATCACCTTGCTGACTCGATGCACGCGTGGCGCGAGCACGGCGCGGAAGAGCTGTTCGCGCTTTTCGTGAAGAATAAGACCGTGTTCGATCCGACGCTGGTGGCTTACTGGGGCATCGTGCAGTTCTACGATCCGGCCACGCCGCCCGACCCAAATATGCGCTACGTGGCCAAGTCGATGAAGAAGGCGGCAGCCGCGCGGGAGAAAGTCGTGGCCACGCCGGCGGAGCTGGCCGATCAGAAGGCAGTATTCGCCGAGTATCGCGAGGTGGTGCGGATGGCCAACCGCGCCGGTGTCGTGATCGTCGCCGGCAGCGACATCGCCGCCGAGCGCATCCCCGGTTTCACGCTTCACGAAGAACTGGCCCTACTGGTCGACGCCGGTCTGACCCCGATGCAGGCGCTTCAGGCGGCGACGCTGAACGCGGCCACGGTCACGACGCGCGCGAAGGACCTCGGCTCGATTGAAGTCGGCAAGCTCGCCGATCTCGTGCTGCTGACCGCCGATCCGCTTGCCGACATCCACAACACGGCGAAGATCGACGCCGTGATTGTCGACGGCAAACTGCATCGCCGTTCCGACCTTGACGCGCTGCTGCATCAGGCCGAAGCGACGGCCTCTCACAACTGACCGGCGAGTATCCTGCGAGGGTGAAGGATCGCGACGCCGAGGACTGGGAAGAGCTCGCGCAACGCGAGCCGTACTTCCCCGTTCTCACCGATGAAGGGATTCGCGATGTCGCATTTCTGAAGAGTGGTGAAGAAGACATCGCCCTATTGCTTGCCGCAATCGCCTCAACCCTTGGCCATGACGTTCCCTTGACCGCCGCACTCGACTTCGGATGCGGCGCCGGGCGTCTTACCATCCCGCTGGCGCGCCGCGCTACGCGCGTTGTTGGGTGCGATATCGCGCCGACGATTCTCGAGCATGCGCGGCGGAATGTGCAGGAAGCCGGATTGGGTAACGTGACGTTCATCGAGCCCGCGGAACTCGGTGAACGTCAGTTCGACTTCGTCTGTTCGCTTCTTACGTTCCAGCACATCCCTCCCGAGGAAGGATATGAATTCATTCGCTCTCTTCTGCGCCTGCTCGCTCCAGGAGGCGTTTTCGCGCTTCAGCTCACCTTGGAGCCGATAGGCGGAGGTCTTCAACGTCTCGCACGAATGCATCACCGGTCGCGATCTGAACATCGCACCATGCGGCAGGACATTCGACGTCCGTCATGGATGCGGGTGAATGCGTATGACGAGCGCGTAGTGAATCGGGATATCGCATCGGTCGGTGCGTCGGTAATTGGCCGGTTTGCCACGCAACGCGGGGACGGGGCGGGGACAGTTCTCATTATCAGGAAAGAGCACTGAATTTTTTTCGCACCGACAAGAGAGTCTGCGCGACGTCAGCCGCGGAGCGGCATCATCTATGTAGCCCACGGCGTGAGCCGTGGGAAAGTGATCAGCCTATGTTGAGCCGCAGAGCGGCGGTATCTCGAACGCTGGCATAGACCGCAATTTGAAATGTCGCCGCTCCGCGGCTGGAGATTGGCGCGACGGTTTCCCACAGCTCACGCTGTGGGCTACGTAAATAACGCCGCTCCGCGGCTAGTTGCGACCGGGCTTCTACGGCGCGAAGTACCCTCTGATCGTCCTAGCCGTCAGCTGCGGGCTCTTCAGCATCACGTGCACCTTCCGCCATTGGTTGTGGCGGGTCAGGTCGGTGATCTGGTAGGTGATGGCGTATTGGGCGCGGAGGTCCTTCTCGATTTCGGTGTAGCGGGCCTGGAGATTTTGTGCCGAGGCGGTGACCAGGAACCCGCCGGTCTCGCCGGCCAGATATTGGAGGCGGTTCATGTCCTGCGTCACGTCTTCATTGACGCCGCTGTCGTAGGTGATCACATAAATCGGGACGCCGGCTTCCTTCGTCAGGCGATCGATTTCATCGAACGACGCGATCGACGACGTGTCGCCGCCGTCGGTGAGGATGACGATGGCGCGGCGGTTTTTCTCATCGCGCAGTTCCCGTTCGGCGCTGGCGACGGCGTCGTAGAGTGCGGTGCGTCCGCCGGGTTTGATCCCCTTGATGACCTTCTCGACGGAAGCGCGATCGGCGGTCAGCTCCACTTCGCGGCGCGGTGAGGAGCGGACGGAGAAGACGGCGCAGCGGTCACCGGGCTTGAGAGTCCGTTCGACGAAGTTGACGGCCGCGCGGGTTGCCTGCGGCATCTCGGCGGTCATGCTGTTTGACGCGTCGAGCAGCAGGGCGATGGAGATGGGCTGATCGAACGCTTTGCCCATCTGCAGAATCCTTCCCTCGGTGCCGTTGTCGATCACCTTGAACAGCGCCTGATCGACGTCGTCGCGCGCGGTGCCTTTGTTGTCGACCACGGAAACGAACAGCGGAACGGTGCGGACTTCGAGTGACTCGCTCTTGCCGCCGGCGGCGGACCAGAAATCGGCGGCCTCGTCGCCCGACTTCGTGTGCGCGGTTACCTGAACGGTCTGTTGAAGGTAGTGCTCGGCAGGAACGGTGAAGCGATACGGCGGCGCGTCCGCGGAGGCGACGGCCTTTCCGTCGTCCCAGACCGAAACGCTCGTGACCGGGTCTTCGTCAGGCGCCGTCACGTGTGCTTCGAAGATGCGGTTCGCGGCATCGACCGGCTCGATCTTCACGCCGAGGGTCTGCCGCCCTTTGTTGATGGTGGTCTGCCACTGCACGCGCTTGCGATCGGTGCCGAGGGCGGTGACGACGATCCTGTGCTCGACCGGGAGAAGACCGAAATCGACCGGAACGTGCCAGGGGGAGCGCAGGCCTTCCACGATCTTCTGTCCATCGACGGTCACAGTGACCCGCGCATCGTCGAAGTCGGGAACGATGGTCAGATCGATGATGCCTTTGACGTTGCTGGCCGGCGCGCTGTCGCGTCCTACGATCAGTTGTATCGGAGCGGCGTTTGCCGAGGCGGCAAAGAGGAGGGCGAAGGTCAGAGTCTCCAGAAGGAGGAGCGTGCTACGGCTTGGTTGATGCCTCATAAATCCGCCGATACTCGAACCGATTGCGGCTGACGGTTTTCACATAGAGCCGGGTTTCCGCGAATGGAATCGATTCGACAAATAGGTCCTCATCGTCGACCGGCTGTTGAGCAATCCATCTGCCAACGGGCTCTTCCCCGGCATTGTAGGCCGCAATGGCCAGCATCGTATTGCCGTGTTCGGCGGCCAGCTTCTGCGAATACTCGGCGACGCCGATGGCGATGTTCAGTTTCGGATCGAAGAGCTGCTCGCGCGTGGGCGCCGGCAAGCCTGCGCGCGTGGCGATGCTCGCGGCCTCGGCGGGCATGATCTGCATGATGCCGATAGCGTCGGCGTTCGAAACCGTCGTCGGTTCAAAGCCCGTTTCCTGACGGATGATCGAAGCGATGAGATAAGGATCGATCTGCCGCTGCTCCGCTTCCGTTTTGATTGTTTCCCAGTAATTGAGCGGGAAGAGAATCTCCCAGAAACGATGCGGCACGCCGGTTCCGCCGTGGCGGACGAACTGCCGGAACTTGCGCTGCAGCACGTTGTTCGCCGAGAAGGGCTCGCCGCCCTGCACATAGAGATCGGCGAGCATGAACTGCATGCCCAGGTTCGTGGGGTAGGCCGCGGCGATCGACTTCATCTCGCGCCTTGCCTCGCGATAGAGACCGAGCCAGGCCAGCTCGCGGACCGATCCGAGACGCGGCTCGTTCGCGGCGGCGAGCTGGGCGTCGACGTCGGGGAAGACGTTGCCGTTGGCGATCTCGTTCGGCGCCAGCATCGGCTCGCCGATGATCGCCCGCGCCCGATAGCTGAAGTAACTGTACGGATAGGCGGCTTCGAGCTCGTGCAGCGCGGCGTCGCGCGCCGCAACATTGCCGCGGCGTTCGTGAATCTTCGCCGACCAGAAGAGCGAGTTCGAAAGATAGTCGCCGTCCGGGTATTGCTTTGCGTAGCGGGCGAAGATGTTGAGGGCGTCGTCGTACCGGCCGGCGCGGAAATAGGTCCAGCCGAGGGTCCAGATGTTCTCGCCCTCGTTGCCGGCGGCACCCGCGGCGATCGCTTTTTCGAGATCGGCGATGGCCAGGTCGTACTTCACTTCATCGGTGACGTAGTACTTCGCCCGCAGGATCCTGACTTCAATCGCTTCGCTGCTCGACGGGAACTTCTTCTCGATCTCACTGAGCCCGGCCAGGAAAACCTTCGGCTGATTCGCGCGCCAGGCGGCGCGGGCGCGGGTGAGGATGAGCGACGGCTCGGCGAGCTTGACGCGATCGGTCTCGGCGAGGAGATCGTTGTAGCGGCGCGAGTTGAACAGCGCGCGAAGCCGCACCGCGCGATACTCGCTCGACTTCGCCGACTCTTTCGGGAAACGCGTGGCGATCCGTTCGAGCAGATCGAAAGCGCGCCCGTAGCGATCGTTGCGTCCGAGCTGCTGGGCGATGCGCAACTCGTCGTCGAACGAGAGGGCGTTCAGCGGCGAGGGCGTCCCTTCCGCGACGTGATCGTACGTGTCCTCGGTGAAGCGCCCCTGCGTGAACTCGGTGAGCAGCCGCATCCGCAACGGCGTGGCCAGATCCATCCGCCCCGCCTTCGCCAGCGATTTCGCAAGCCAGACGAAATCCTCCTCGGTCAGCGCATCGATGGAGATTCCGTTCGCCGCCTGAAACGCGGTGTCGGTGTTCGCGCGATCGCCCGCGGCCGCGTAAAGCGCGGGAAGGCGAAGCCGGGCGATGGTGGCCGCGGAATTGGCGGGCGTGTCCTGAATGATGCGAACGGCAGTGGTGATGGCATCTGCCCACTTGCCCGCGGCGATATCGATGTCGAGCACGCGAAGACGGAGCCACGGCGCCGCGAGCGGATCGGCATCCGCGGCCTGGCCGAGAATCGGAAGCGCCTCATCGGTCCGTTTTTGATCGACATAGAAAAGCGCAAGGAGCGCCAGCGCGCGGCCCCTGGTCTGCGCGTCCGGCGATTGCGCCAGCGTCTTCAAACCGCTCTCGTAAAGATCGAGCTGATTGTTCGTCCGCAGCAGACGAACGTCATCGAGCGTCGGTTGCTTCACCAGTGGCTCGAGTGCTTCGACCGGCGCAGGTGCGGGGGCCGGCGCGGGCGGAAGGGGGGCGGGAACGGGGGCAGGGCGGGAGCAGGCGGAAAGCAAAAGGCAGAAAGCAGAAGGCAGAAGTGGCCAACCGCGAACAATCCCACTTCTGCCTTCTGCCTTCTGCTCTCTGCTCTTCATCCCACCCTCCGCTTCATCACGCCGCCATCTTCGATGAACCCGACGCGCCGCAGGAACTCCGCGTGCGCGATGCCTGCAACGAGCCATTCGCGTTCCAGCTTTGCCGCAAGGGCCGCGAGCTCGTTCAGCATGACGCGTCCGACGCGTTTGCGGCGCAACTCTTCGGCAACGACGAGATCGCGCAGGCGAATCGCACCGTCTTCGAGCTCCATGGAGAGGACCGCGGCCAGATCGCCGACCAGCTTTCCGACCAGACCGGAATGGACGTCGGGCGAACCGCCGTGGCGCGCCGCGAAGGCGCGGATGGCCTCAGCATCCGAGGCCTCGATCGGGCGAACGAAGAGCTTCTGGCCTTTCACGCTGGTGTCAACGCGGTGTTTATTTTGCCGCGTCTGCAGTCCCTCAAACCCGCTGCCTTCATGCGTTTACAGCATATCGCGATCGGACAAATAATTCTTGACAATCCATCTTGCCTAACTACACTGCCCGCAGTCCCCCCAACCAGCAATAAAACTATTTCCGACGCGAGTGTAATGATGAACGTGCAAGAGGCGATCGCCGATTTTCTGCAGCATGGACAAGCCGTCCGCAATCTGTCCGACCGCACGATTCGCGCGTATCAGTCGGATCTGAGCCAGTTCCACGTGCATGTCGACGGCGCGCAGATGCTCGACATCACCGCCGACCATCTCGAGCAGTATCTCGACAAGCTCGGCACCGGGCCGTATCGCGACACCTCCATCCGCCGCAAAGTGGCCGCGCTCAAAGTCTTCTTCCGCTACCTCGAAGAGAAGGGCATCTTCAGCGAATCGCCCGCGCGCCGGCTGAAGATCCGCAAGCCGGTCGAGAACCGCGTGCCCACCGTTCTCTCATCGCGCGAAGTGCGCGCTCTGCTGGCCGCGCCGAAAGACCAGATCGGCGCGCTCTCCGGATTGCGCGATCACTCAGCCGGCGGACGCAATCGTTATTTCTGCGCCGTTCGGGACAACGTCATCCTCGAGCTGCTCTTCTCCACCGGCATCCGCATCGGCGAGCTGGTGGCGCTGAATGTCTCCGACGTCGGGGTTGAGAACAGCCAGATCCACATCATCGGACGGGCCACCCGCGGCCGGACGGTGACCATCACCTCGCACGTGGTCACCGATTCGCTGATGAACTACCTGGAGATGCGCTCCGAGCGCAGTCTGAACACCGACGCGCTTTTCGTCGGCCGCTCGGGAACGCGCCTGACCATCTACTCGATCGAGAACATCTTCAAGAAGCACGTGCGCCTGGCGGAGATCAAGCGCCACATCACCCCGCATTCGCTCCGCCACACCATGGCGGCGATGCTGGTTTCCTCCGGCGCTGACATTCGCGACGTCCAGGAGATCCTCGGCCACGCCTCGATCCTCTCCACGCAGGTCTACACGCGTCTGCCGATCCAGAAACGCCGCGGCCACACGCCAACGGATTCGACGCGCGTCCTGGTGGAGCCGCAGTCGGCGAGGCTGTCGATCAAGAAGGAGTAGTTACTCCTTCGCCGCAGCGGGCGCCGGCGCAACCGCGGGCTTCGCAATCTCCGGCAATCTTTCCTCCGGCGTCCTGACCGGCGAACGGTTGCCGTCTTTGTCGACCGCGCGCACGCCCATGAAGACGTTGTCGATGGTGAAGTCCTTGAACGTGTATTTCGCCACTTTGCCGACCGGGATCACCTTCTCCCAATCGTCGACGGTCGTTTCGCGTACGACGATCTCGTAGCCGGCGAGGTCCGCGTCTGTTCCCATGTCCCAGCTCAGCGTGGTGTCATTCGTGACGGCGCCGCCGGCTTTCACGTTCTTCGGCGCAGCGGGAGCGCAGGCGCCGGTAACGAGAGCAACGGTGTTGACCGAGGCCACCAGGCGCATGTAGTCGCCGGAGACGAACTGTGGCAGGTCGCCGTACTGGATGCCGTTCTCGACGCGCACGGTCTGGTGTTCGTGTTTGTAGTCTTCATTCGGTTCGGTAAAACGGATGGCCGGGAAGCCTCGCTCGTAAAACGGCGAATGATCGCCGCCGCGCCCGAAGCGATCGAGACGATAGATCAGCCGCGGTTTGACGTTGGCCAGATAAAGCCGCACGCCATCGCGGACGAAGCGCGCCCAATGCCGCGACGATCCTTCGCCCGCGCCTTTGTTGTTCGCCGAATAGATGCGGATGGTGCGATTGTCGATATCGCCTTCGCCACCGACGGTGCCGCCGACGATGTCATTCGTCATCATCCCCTCGACGTTCCACTTCTTCGCCACGGCCTCCTCGGCAAGACCGCGCGAGCCGAGCAGCCCCTGCTCCTCGCCCTGAACGGCCACGAGCATCACCGTGGCCTCGAGCGGATGCTGGGAGAGCACGCGCGCGACGTCCATGATCACGGCCACGCCCGATGCATCGTCGTCCGCGCCCGGAGCATCGAGCGTCGAGTTCATGACGTCGGAGTTCATCGAGTCGTAGTGTCCGGAGGCGATGTAGATGCGGTCAGGATCAGTCGTGCCAGACCGTTGTCCCGCCCGGTGACGCACTGCAGCACTGCGCTGTGCTCCGAGTCGATCGGGACGACCTCGCCGCCGCCGGCGCACGCGGCCTGCGCCACCAGATCTCCGGCCATTACCAGGGTTTCTTTGTTGGCCAGCGCCACTCGTTTACCGGCCTGAAGCGCGGCAAGGGTGGCCTCGAGACCGGCAGCCCCAACGACCGCGTTCACCACGATGTCAGCATCGGGATGGGTGGCGGCCTCGATGAGGACCTCGGGCCCGGTGGGCCAGCGCGAGTCGCTACTCACTCCGGCAAGAGCGGCGTAGGAGGGCCGCCACTCCGAGACCTGCGCCTCCAGCTTCTCCCGCCGCGATCGCCGGGAGTGCGACACTGCCCCCGCAATGAAAACGCCAAGCCCCAGCAC
>Ga0207689_10004179_pt1 | contig 13124 bp, 11 predicted proteins | sample KBSMisM52_FD_184312 | JGI IMG/M metagenome (GOLD analysis project Ga0207689, IMG submission 184312) | Miscanthus rhizosphere microbial communities from Kellogg Biological Station, Michigan, USA - KBS Miscanthus M5-2 (SPAdes) (version 2) | ecosystem: Host-associated > Plants > Roots >... | reverse complement strand
ACCAGAGTGGCGCTGCTCGCGTCACGGGCAGTGACGGCGGTCCCGCTCCGGCATGTGGAGGCACTCTATGAGCGAAGGCTGCGTGTTCTGTGATCAAAGCTGGATGAGGGCAGCGGAGATCTTTATCGAGACCCCCCACTGCATATTCGCCTCCACCCGGGACCCGGATATCCGGGCCCAGGCCGGACTGCCGGAGGGCGTCCTGCCCGGCTCCGGGGCAATCGTGCCCATCGCCCACCGGACTTCGGTCTTCGAGCTGACCCCTGCGGAGTGGGCCGACACCCGGGATCTATTGCTCCAGGCCAGGATGGCGCTGGACGATTTGCTAGCCCCAGACGGCTATTTGCTGGGCTGGAACCAGGGCGGTGTCCTGCATCCCCATATGCACGTCATTCCACGATTCGACGACGAGCCGCTGTCTGACCGCTGGCTGCGCTCGGCGATCAACGTCCCGGAAAACAGACGGCCCGATCCATGGGCGCCCGGGAGCGGACGGGAACTTCGGGGTGCCAGGTGAGCGGGGCGCCCGGGACCTGTCGGTGGGCAGGCTGATGCTGCTCGTTCCGTGGGCGGCTCAGGCCGTTCCTCGGCACCGTGACCAGCCTTCAGGTGGCCGGCCTGGGTCACCCGATGTCGCGCGACGCGCTGGTCAGGAGCCGCCACACGCCGGTGTCGCCGAGGAACTTGAAGCGCCGCCGCATGTCCGCGGCCGCCGCGCCCGCGTCCAGGAAGGACGCGAGATAACCCCGGATACTGCCGTACTCGCCGAGGATAGCCAGGACTTCCCGCGCGTTGGCCACCGTCGCCCGGATCTTCGCCTTGTTGCGGATCACGCGGCTGTCGTCTTCTATTGCCGCGATCTCGGCGGGCGGCATCGCGGCGACCTGCGCCGGGTCGAAGCCGTGGAACGCCTCCCGGATGCCGTCCCACTTGGCCTCGACGACGCGCCAGCTGATCCCGGCCTCGAAAACCGAACGCGACAGGTGCTCCAGGAAGAACGCGGGATCATCTGGTGCGTGGTCGCGGAGCTTCTCGAACGGCACGGTCAGCTCGCGCACCCGCGTCCGCTGCGCCGCCTGATCGGCCGCGGCCGTGTCCCCGGACTTGACCCGCGCGACGAGCGCGGTCGCCTCGTCGTGAGTGAGGATGGTGAACCCCAGTGCGCCGCCGGGGTCCTGCAGCGGGCTGTCGTCGATGCCGCCCAGGTCGACCGGGTCGAATCCGGCGTCCCGGATCAGCTGGACGACCACCGGCTTGGCTTCCTCATCGCCGGACAGGAACATGACCCAGGGCGGCTTGCGGTGGTTGTCGTCCGCCATGATGCTCGCCGAGAGCGAGTTGAAGGCGCGCACCCAGCGCGCCCGCGGGAACGCGCCGGCCAGCGACCGCAGTGTCACCTGTCGCGGCCCGAAGGAGTTGGCCGCGTCGATCATGACGCGGCCGTCGAGCGGGCCGACCGCCTGCAGCACGTCGGTCACGGCGGGGCTCGGGACGGCCACCAGCACCACCTCTGCGCCCGCCACGGCGTCGGCCGCCGAGGCCGCATCGGCGCGCTCCCCGAGTTCGGCCGCCAGTGCCCGCGGCCGGGCAGCGTCCCGTGCCGCGAAGGTGACGTCGTGGCCGGCGGCGTGCCAGAGCCGGCCTAGCGTCGAACCGACACGGCCGGCTCCCAGAATCGCGATCTGCACTGCTCCTCCCGTCATAACCGGGTCAGCGAGTTGTTCCAGTAAAGCGTCGCAGCGGCCTAGGTAGCTAGCTCCGGGTCGGAGATGTCCGCCACTGACGCGTTAAGGGCCTGAAGGATCTCGTCGGCGTCAACCGCAAGGGCGAGACCGTGCTCGCCTGCCCCGAGGGTAATCTCGCGTCCTCGCATGCGTTCATCCGCTATCAGCGGCCAGCGCCTGACCGATCCGAGTGGCGTGATCGTGCCGCGTTCGTATCCGGTTACCTGCCTGGCCACCTCGGCATCGGGCATGGACAGGCGGCTGGCGCCCACCAGGGCCCGTAGCTTCGGCCAGGAGATAACGCGGTCGCCGGGCACGAGCACGAACAGGAAATCATCCTCTCCGCGGCGCACCACTAGCGTCTTGACCACATCGGCGGGCGCCACGCCACGTGCCCGTGCCGCCTCGGCCAGGTTACGTACCGGGCCGTGCCGGATCACGCGGTGGGCAAGGCCGACGGCCTCCGCGGCGGCCAGCGCGGGAGTGGACACAGTTCAGTATCGCGTGCTGGCCCCGCAGTCAACGGAGGATGAGTACCGGCAAGGCGTTGCATCAAATGCAACATAAGCTGGCGATGATGGGCATCAGGTGGGTGCAAGACTTCGTCTGCACTCCACCTGACCAGGCAAGTTCTTCTCGCGGCCGGTACGGTTTACTGGGGCAGTGCACTTATTCGAAGGTGCAGTATTCCTAGCCGCCGGTGCGGCAGCATTGCGTCCTGTCACGCACAGTGACGGGCGGCCGGTACGTCAGCCTGGCAAAGAGGGCGCCGTCGTGCACCCCGACCGGGGTGTGACCGCCGAGCCGCCAGCTCATCGTGCGGTGACGCGGTACCGGATTTCGAGCATGGTGCAGCCGGCAGGCGTGCGGTAGGGGCCGTGGGGCATGCCGGGCCTACGGCTCGCGTAGTGCCCGGCCCGGAACGTCCGCCCGAGCGTAAGGTCGGTGAGCTCGCCTTCCAGCAGGTACACCTCCTCGACGTAGTCGTGGGTGATCACGCCGACACCACTGGTGTCCAGACCTGGCACCCACCGTACGAGCCGCGTAAGTACAGCCGGGTCATCGGCATCCCGGGACAGCACCTTCTCCTTCGTGCCCGGCTGCTGGGCCTCCCGCCACGCCATGGCGTCCGCGGCGAAGAACTCAAGTTGCCGTTTCATCCCACCGACTCCTGATCTCCGGCCACCCAGCGTCGAGCCTAGCGCCCCAAATCTGACCTAGGGTCAGGCAAGCGCAAGCCTGTTGCGACAGACGCAACGAGCGGCTGCCACTACGACGACGACGGTTTTCGCAGTCAGGTCTGTTGCGTCAGATGCAACGAACTGCGCCCAGACAGCACTCAGGAGGGGCGCACGGCCTAGCGGACGCCCCTCCTGAGCTGGCAGAACTTCTCCTATCGCGGCCCGGATACTGGGACAGTGCACTTATTCGAGGGTGCGGTATTCTCCGCCCGATCCCGCGGCAGGCGCCACTGTCCATCGCTCACAGGCACCCTCCGCACGCGCCGGACCGGTGCACCACAGGCCCGCTCACCGGGCGTCGGCCCACGACGTGAGTTGCCCGGCCAGCGTACGCACCCGATCACGCAGCTCGTCCGGCTCCTCGATGACGAACGGAAGGCCGAGGCCGACAAGGACCGACGGGACCCAGTCGAGACGCTCGGCGCGCCACCGTACCCGTACCCACCCGGGCTCCCCGTCTGCTGGTTCGATGACGGCGATGGGTACCGGCATCCGCATCCGGACCGCCTGCTCGCCACCATGGACCCGCACCGAGATCGCGTGCGGGTACGACGCTCCCGCGACCGCCTCCGTTATCACCGCCGCCGGGTCGAACCCGGCTGGCACCTGGAACTGCCCGTCCTGGACGGCCACACGGGTGACCCGGTCCAGCCGGAAGGAGCGCACCTCGCTGCTGCGCGAGTCCAGTCCGGTGGCGTACCACCGGCCTTGGTGGGCGACAACGCCGTATGGCTGTAGCACCCGCTCGGTGACCCTGCCGTTCCTGTCGCTGTACGTGATGGCGAGCGGACGGCGCTCGACAGCGGCCCCGGCGACTGCCAGCAGGATGCCCGTTTCGGGGGTCACCGGGCCGCGGCCGTCGGTGTAGGAAGTCGCCGCAACGAGCGTGCCGAGCCGGGCGGCGATCGCCTGGGGCAGCACTCGCCGGACCTTGGCCGCGGCGCTCTCGACGGCGGCCGCCGCGTCCGGATCCAGGGCCGCGCGCCGCGCGCCGTTCAGGCCGAGGATCACGGCCAGCGCCTCGTCGTCGGTCAGCATGAGCGGCGGCATCCGGTAGCCCGGTGCCAGCCGGTACCCGCCGTACCGTCCCCGTACGGACTCGACCGGCACGCCAAGGTCGAGCAGATGGTCAACGTAACGCCTGACGGTCCGCTCGTCGACTCCGAGCCGCTCAGCGAGCTCGCGCAAGGTCCGGGTGCCGCCCGCCTGGAGGATGTCCAGCAACATCAGGACACGGGCGAGGGGCTTGGCCATGCGAAATTTCTTCCAGAGAAAGCGGACGGATTATGTCCAGTATTCACTCTAGCGTGGGGCGCGTCGACCGAAAGGAACTGTCATGGAATTCGTCTCTGTCCGCGTGATCACCGACGACGTCGAGCGCCTCGCGGCTTTCTGGGAGCAGGTAACCGGCCTGCCCGCCACCCGGCCCGCACCGGTCTTCGCTGAGCTCCGGACGCCCGCCGGAACCATCGCCATCGGCGCCCCGGCGACCGTCGGGATGCTCGGGAACGCCGCCCCGGACCCCGGCCGCAACCACTCCGTCATCGTCGAGCTGCGCGTCGACGACGTTGACGCGGTCCGCGAGCGCCTCGCGTCTCTCGCCCCCGAGTCGATGCCGGAAATCGTGCTGGAGCCGACCGACATGCCATGGGGCAACCGCTCGATGATCCTGCGCGACCCCGACGGTGGCCTCGTGAATATCTTCGCCCCTGTCACCCCAGACGCGAGGGCGCGATACGACCGCTGACCTCGCCTGTCGCAGGCCGTCAGTGGTCACCCTCCCCCGGACGGCAGGCCATGCCATCAAGTTCGGCGTCGTTGCTTCAGATGCAACGAGCGGTAGACCAGATAGCGCTCAGGAGGGGCACGGCCGCCTGACCTTACCCCTCCTGAGCTGGGAATTCTTGCGTTGAAGCTACCTAGAATCAGCTGCAGCCGCTGGTGGAGCCGCAGCCTTCGCAGACGTAACAGCTGCCGGCCGGACGCATCTTGGTGCCGCAGGTGAGGCAGAGCGGAGCGTCCGCGGTGCGGCCCTGCTGGGACTCGATCAGTTCGGCCGTGCTGTGCGGCCCGGCCGGAAAGGGAGCGGCCGCAGGCTGGGCTTGAGGCTGAGCCGGGGCGGGAACCGCGGACCGTTCGGTATGAGGTTGTTCAACGGCGGCCGACTGGGCCAGGACCTCCGGGTCTACCTCCTCGGCCAGCCCGGCCGGGCTGTAGGGATCGTGGCCGGCCACCTCGGCCGCCCGTTCGGCGGCGGACAGGATGCCGAGCTCGGCGCGGTCCTCGTAGGGCAGGTGGTCCAGCGCCAGGCGGCGGAAGATGTAGTCCATCACCGAGCTGGCGAGCCTGATGTCCGGGTCGTCGGTCAGGCCGGCCGGCTCGAACCGCATGTTGGTGAACTTGGCCACGTAGGAATCGAGCGGGATGCCGTACTGCAGGCCGACCGAGATGGCCATGGAGAAGGCGTCCATCACGCCGGCCAGCGTCGAGCCCTGCTTGCCGAGCTTGAGGAACACCTCGCCCACGCCGTCGTCGGGGTAGTTGGAGGCGGTCATGTACCCTTCGGCCCCGGCCACGGAGAACCTGGTCACGGTGGCGGGCCGCTGCCGGGGCAGCCGCCGGCGGACCGGCCGGTACTCGTGCGGCGCGGGCGCCGGGGCAGGCTGGGCGGTGGCGGTAGCCGCGGCCTCGGCGGGCTTCTTCCTGGCGTCCGACAGGGGCTGGCCGACCTTGCAGTTGTCGCGGTAGATGGCCAGCGCCTTCAGGCCGAGCTTCCAGCCCTCGACGTAGGTCTTCTCGATGTCCTCGACGGTGGCGTTCTCCGGCATGTTGACCGTCTTGCTGATCGCGCCGGACAGGTGCGGCTGGACCGCCGCCATCATCCGGACGTGGCCCATCGGGCTGATCGCGCGCTCGCCCATGGCGCAGTCGAAGACCTCGTAGTGTTCGGTTCGCAGGCCGGGGGCGTTGACCACGTGGCCGTGCTCGGCGATGTACTCGGTGATCGCCTCGACCTGCTCGTGCGGGTAGCCGAGGTTCTTCAGCGCCCGCGGCACGGTCTGGTTGACGATCTGCATGGAGCCGCCGCCGACCAGCTTCTTGAACTTGACCAGGGCCAGGTCGGGCTCGATGCCGGTGGTGTCGCAGTCCATCATCAGCCCGATGGTCCCGGTCGGCGCGAGCAGGCTGGCCTGCGCGTTCCGGTAGCCGTTCGCCTCGCCCGCCTCGATGCACTCCTGCCAGGTCGCGCTGGCCAGGTCGAGGATCTCGCGCTCGATCGTGCCGGCCGGGCGGATCTGCTCACTGGCGTCGGCGTGCTTGCGGATGACCCGCTTGTGCGGCTTGGCGTTGCGCGCGTAGCCGTCGTAGGGGCCGACGGCCGCGGCCAGCTCGGCCGAGGTCCTATAGGCGGCCCCGGTCATCAGCGAGGTGATCGCGGCGGCGATGGCCCGGCCGCCGTCGGAATCGTAGGCGTGCCCGGTGGCCATCAGCAGCGCGCCCAGGTTGGCGTAGCCGATGCCCAGCTGGCGGTAGGCGCGGGTGGTCTCGGCGATCTTCTCGGTCGGGAAGTCGGCGAAGCAGATCGAGATGTCCATCGCGGTGATGATCAGCTGCGTGATTTTCGCGAACCGCGCGGCGTCGAAGGTGTCGTCGTCGCGCAGGAACTTGAGCAGGTTGATGCTGGCCAGGTTGCAACTGGAGTTGTCCAGGTGGACGTACTCGCTGCACGGGTTGCTGGCGCTGATCCGGCCCGACTCGGGACAGGTGTGCCAGTCGTTGATGGTGCCGTCGTACTGGATGCCGGGGTCGGCGCAGTCCCAGGCGGCCTGGGCCATGCTGCGCATCAGCTGGCGCGCGTCGACCCGCTCGACCACCTCGCCGGTGCGCCGGGCCAGCAGGTCGAACTCCTTGCCTTCCTCGACCGCGCGCATGAACTCGTCGGAGACCCGGACCGAGTTGTTGGCGTTCTGGTACTGGACGCTGACAATGTCCTTGCCGCCCAGGTCCATATCGAACCCGGCGTCGCGGAGCACCCGCACCTTCTCTTCCTCGCGCGCCTTGGTCGTGATGAAGTCGGCCACGTCCGGGTGGTCCACGTCGAGCACGACCATTTTGGCCGCGCGGCGGGTGGCGCCGCCGGACTTGATCGTGCCGGCCGAGGCGTCGGCGCCGCGCATGAAGGAGACCGGGCCGCTGGCAGTACCGCCGGAGGACAGGAGCTCCTTGCTCGACCTGATCTTGGACAGGTTGACGCCGGCACCGGAGCCGCCCTTGAAGATCAGGCCCTCTTCCCGGTACCACTCCAGGATGGCGTCCATGGTGTCATCCACGGCGAGGATGAAGCACGCGCTGACCTGCTGCGGGGACTGGGTCCCCACGTTGAACCAGACCGGGGAGTTGAAGCTGAAGATCTGGTGGACCAGGGCGTAGCGGAGCTCGTGGCCGAAGATTTCGGCGTCTTCGGCGGTGGCGAAGTAGCCGTGCTCCTGGCCCGCCTTCTCGTAGGTGCCCACCACACGGTCGATGAGCTGCTTGAGGCTCCACTCGCGCTGCGGCGTGCCGACCGCGCCGCGGAAGTACTTGGTGGTCACGATGTTGGCCGCGTTCACCGACCAGAAGTCGGGGAACTCCACGCCGTGCTGCTCGAAGTTGATCGAGCCGTCGCGCCAGTTCGTCATGACGACGTCGCGGCGCTCCCAGGTGACCTGGTCGTAGGGGTGCACGCCGGGGGTGGTGTGGATGCGCTGCATCCTCAGCCGGGCGCGTCCCGCCTGGGTCGTCTGGCTCGCCTGGGTGGCCTGGGTGGCCTTCCCCTTGCGGGTCGTCGCGCCGCTCACCGTCTCCGTCATTGCGTGTCCCCCTTCCGGGATCTGTTCGGATCCCTGCCAGGCCCTGCATGGCCGCTGACTACTTCTGCTACCTCTGGTGATGCTGGTTCCGCTGCTTCCGCTGGTTCCGTCCTTAGGACGCCGGTTCCGCGGCCGTGGTACCGGCCTCGCGGTGGCCCTGGCGCAGGGCGGAGATCTCATCCTCGAAGTCGGCGAGCGACTCGAACCCTCGGTAGACCGAGGCGAACCTGAGGTAGGCCACCTCGTCCAGATCCCTGAGCGGGCCCAGGATGGCCAGGCCCACCTCGTGCGAGGGGACCTCGCCCAGCCCCCGCGCCCTGATCGTCTCCTCCACCTGCTGGGCCAGGATCGCCAGCTTGTCCTCGCTGACAGGCCGTCCCTGGCATGCGCGCTGCACGCCGCGGATGATCTTGTCCCGGGTGAACGGCTCGGTGACACCGCTGCGCTTGGCGACCATCAGGATGACCGTCTCCTGGGTGGTGAACCGCCGCCCGCACTCCGGGCACGCCCGGCGGCGGCGGATCGCGGTGCCATCGTCGGCCGTACGGCTGTCGATGACCCTGCTGTCGGGGTTCCGGCAGAACGGGCAGTGCACGCGATCACCTCCCTGGCCGCTGTTCGTGTCCCCCGGCCGTTCGTTCGTGCTCACCAATTAGTTTACCAGCGAACACAACTTGTGGAAAAAACACATCGGTGTAAGTACTAGATGTTGTGGTTACCGTAAACCACCTGGCGTCAGGAGGCAAGCGGGCGCGAGGGGCGGGCGCGGAAATCCCGGCCCCCGTTGGGCTGCGGGCGGCGCGCCGGCGTGTCGCGTCCTGACGTCGTGACGAGAGCCGCCTCGGGCGCGGCTCAGCCGCGCGTTCGGGCTCAGCCGGGTGTCGGAGCTCAGCCGCGTCTTGGAGCTCAGGCGCGCGGGACCCAGAGCTGCTGGCCGGCGAACACGGTGTCGCCGTTCAGCGAATTGAGGTCGATGATCTGCTGGATGACGGCGCGGGTGTCCTGGTCGGGATCCGCGCTCTCGGCCACCGACCACAGGCTCTGGCCCGGGCGGACGATCACCTGGACGAGGTTCTCCCGCGCCGCGCGCGGGGACGGACCGTCGTTCGTCGCCTGCGCCACGCCGGCCAGGAGCAGCGAGACCATCGTCACCAGCAGCGCGGCCGCCAGCGCGACCACCACCCGCCCGCGCCTGGTCAGCCGCAGCGGCGCGACGGGCGTGTCGCGCGGCCGGCCGGATCGCGCGGCCGGCGCGTCGCGCCGGGGCGTCAGCGCGGCGTGTCGAACGTCCGGCGTGTCGCGCCGGGACGCCGGCGTGTCGCGCCGGGACGCCGGCGCGGTCTGCTGACGGCCCGGCGTGTCGCCTGGATCGTCTTCCCGAAGGCCGGACAGCACGCCAACCGAGCGGAGGGCGCGTACCAGCTCGATATCGGAATCGCAGGTCAGCTCGGTCGCTGGCATCGCACTCACGGCGCCTCCTGATCAAACCTTCATTCGATTCGCACTGCGTTCGATCGTACACCCATTCGATCGCAATACTGTTCGATCGAACTGGGTATGTAGCCGTTGTACGCCGCGGGTCTGACAATTTGGCGACACGTCGAACAGATGTTTGGGATCTCGAATAAGAACCGTTACTCTCTACTCAGCACGCAAGAACTCGGACACGGAAGGTCATCAGATGGAGGAAACTGTCATGGGAGGCGCCGTAGTCGGCGTGTCCGGCACTGATCCAGCGGGGGCACCCAGACCTAAAGGGCGGCCCGGGCGCAAGCCGAAGGGCAGCGTCCCGGTCGTCGTCCCTGAAACCCCGGACAAGCCCGATCCGAATCACGTCCTGACCTGGCGGCAGCGCAAGGTCCTTCAGGTCATCCGGGAGTCGGTGCAGCAGCGCGGCTACCCGCCGTCGATGCGGGAAATCGGTGAGGCTGTCGGGCTGACCAGCACCTCCAGCGTCTCGTACCAGCTCAGCACGCTGCAGAAGAAGGGCTACCTGCACCGGGACGTGGGCCGACCCCGGACGGTCGAGGTGCGGCTGCCCGGGCACCCGGCGGTGCGGCCGGAGCCGAGCCGGGAGCCTGCCCGGGACGAGGACGAAGCCGGCGACATCCCGGGCTTCGACATCCCCTCGCAGGAGGCTGCCTACGTGCCGCTGGTCGGCCGGATCGCCGCAGGCGGGCCGATCCTGGCCGAGCAGGCCATCGAAGACGTGTTCCCGTTGCCCAGGCAACTGGTCGGCGAGGGCACGCTGTTCCTGCTCAAGGTGGCCGGTGACTCGATGATGAACGCCGCCATCACCGACGGGGACTGGGTCGTGGTCCGGCAGCAGGAAGACGCGGAGAACGGCGAGATCGTGGCCGCGATGCTGGACGGCGAGGCCACGGTGAAGACGTTCAAGCGGAGCGACGGGCACGTCTGGCTGATTCCGCATAACCCGGCCTACACGCCGATTCTCGGCGACGAGGCCACCATCCTCGGCCGCGTCGTGGCCGTGCTGCGCCGCGTCTGAGCGGCTTCCCCAGATTGGAGCGACGGGACTGTCCGAGCGGGTGCCTGAGCCGGGGCCGCGTCCTAGGACGCGGCTCCCGGCAGATTACCGGCGTCGCTGCTCGGCCCTGCCGGAGGGAGCGTTACGCCGCGACGACGCTGACCAGCTTCGGCGCCCGCACGATGACCCGGCTCACCTGCTGGTCACCCAGCGCCCGGACGACACCGGGCGCGACCAGCGCGAGTTCACGCAGCTCGTCCTCCCCGATCTGCGGCGAGACTTCGAGCTTGTCGCGGACCTTGCCGTTGACCTGCACCACACAGGTCACCTTCTCCTGGGTCAGCAGCGCCTGATCGATCACCGGCCAGGTGGCGCGCGCCACCGACGGCTTGTGCCCGAGCAGTTGCCAGGTCTCCTCGGCGGTGTACGGCGCGAACAGCGATACCAGCACGGTCAGCACCTCCGCCGCCTCGCGGACGGCCGGGTCGGCCGCCCCGGGCCCGGAGTCGATTGCCTTCCGGGTCGCGCTGACCAGCTCCATCAGCCGGGCCACGGCCACGTTCAGGTGGTACGCCTCCACCTGGCGGGTGACCTCGTCGATGGTCCGGTGGGTGACCCTGCGCAGTTCGGTGTCGCCGGTAGCAGCCGCCTGTTCGGCCGTGCCCTGGTCCGCTTCGGCTACGTCGGCGGCGATCCGCCAGACCCGGCCGAGGAACTTGACCATGGCTTCCGGGTGCATGTCCGCCCAGTCGATATCGTCCTCGGGCGGGCTGGCGAAGATCATGGTCAGCCTGATCGCGTCCACCCCGAACCGCTCGATCTGCTCGCCCAGGTCGACGCCGTTGCCGAGCGACTTGGACATCGCCTTGCCCTGGTTGATCACCTGGCCCTGGTTGATCAGCCGGGTGAATGGCTCGGTGAAGTCGACCAGGCCCATGTCGTACAGGATCTTGGTGAAGAACCTGCTGTACAGCAGGTGCAGGATGGCGTGCTCGACGCCGCCCACGTACATGTCCACCGGCGCCCAGCGGCGCACCTCGGCTGGGTCGAACGCGCCTTCTGTGTAGCTGGGCGAGCAATACCGGAACATGTACCAGGAGGAGTCCACGAAGGTGTCCATGGTGTCCGTGTCCCGCTTGGCCGGCCCGCCGCAGGCCGGGCAGGCCACGTTCACCCAGTCTTCGGCCGCGGCCAGCGGGGACACGCCCCGCGGCACCAGGTCCTGGCCGCGCAGGTCGGGCAGGACGACCGGAAGCTGGTCGTCCGGCACCGGCACCTCACCGCAGGACGGGCAGTGGATGATCGGAATCGGGGTGCCCCAGAAGCGCTGCCTGGATACCAGCCAGTCCCGCAGCCGGTAATTGACCGCCCCGCTCCCCTGGTCTTTCTCCTCCAGGATCGCGATGATCGCGGCGATCGCCTCGGCCTTGGCCAGGCCGTTGATCGGACCGGAGTTCACCAGGGTGCCGTCGCCCGGGGTGGCGATCCAGGTCTCGGCCGGATCCGGCAGCCCGGTGTCCACCACCACCCGGACGTTGAGTCCGTAGGCGCGGGCGAAGTCGAGGTCGCGCTGGTCGTGCGCTGGCACCGCCATGATCGCCCCGGTGCCGTAGTCGGGCAGCACGTAGTCGGCGGCCCACACCGGGATCCGCTCGCCATTCACCGGGTTGATCGCGTGCCGGCCCAGGAAGACTCCGGTCTTCTCGCGTTCGGTGGACTGCCGCTCGATGTCGGTCAGCTTCCTGACCTGTTCCACGTAGGCACGCAGCTCAGGCAGGCGATCGGGGGCGCATATCTGCTCGGCCAGCGGCGAGTCGGCGGCCACCACGAAGAACGTGGCGCCGTACAGCGTGTCGGGCCTGGTGGTGAATACCGTGACCGGCTCGTCGCGGCCTTCCACGGTGAAGCGGACCTCGGCGCCCTCGGACCGGCCGATCCAGTTGCGCTGCATCAGCAGGACACGGTCCGGCCAGCAGCCCTCGAGTTGCTCGGCGTCCGCCAGTAGCCGGTCGGCGTACTCCGTGATCTTGAAATACCACTGGTTCAGCATGCGCCGCACCACGTCGGCGCCGCAGCGCTCGCACTTTCCCGCGATGACCTGTTCGTTGGCCAGGACGGTCTGGTCGACCGGGCACCAGTTCACGTAGCCGTCACGCCGGTAGGCCAGGCCACGCTCGTAGAACCGCAGGAACAGCCACTGGTTCCAGTGGTAATAGGCGGGGTCGCAGGTCTGCAGCCGCCGGCTCCAGTCGAACGAGGTCGCGTACCGCCGGAAGGAAGCGGCCTGGGTCGCGATGTTGGCGTAGGTCCAGTCGGCTGGGTGCGAGTTGTTCCTGATGGCAGCGTTCTCGGCGGGCAGGCCGAAGGCATCCCAGCCGATCGGGTGCAGCACGTTCTCGCCGCGCAGGAAGTGGTAGCGGGCGAGAGCGTCGCCGATGGCGTACGCCTCGGCGTGGCCCATGTGCAGATCACCCGATGGGTACGGGAACATGTCCACCAGGTAGAAGCGCTCCCGCGGATCGGAGGGATCTTCGCTGGCGCGGAATGGTTCTAGCTCCGCCCAGCGCGCCTGCCACTTTTCCTGCACGTCACGGGGGTCATAGCGCTGCGCCAGGTCGGCGCTCTCGGCCGCTGTCATCGTTTCCTCACCATTGATTCGGTCCGGCCCCTGCGAGTGATAGTCACCTGCAATGAAAACGCCCCTCGAGACGAGGGGCAGCCGCGCCAACGACGGTAGGTCAGCGCGGCTAGGTAAGAAGCAGCCGGACGGCACGCATGCGCACAGGATAGCGCACGTGCCGCGCATCCGCCCGTTACCCTC
>Ga0207689_10004177_pt1 | contig 13127 bp, 7 predicted proteins | sample KBSMisM52_FD_184312 | JGI IMG/M metagenome (GOLD analysis project Ga0207689, IMG submission 184312) | Miscanthus rhizosphere microbial communities from Kellogg Biological Station, Michigan, USA - KBS Miscanthus M5-2 (SPAdes) (version 2) | ecosystem: Host-associated > Plants > Roots > Rhizosphere... | reverse complement strand
CCCAGGGAGACGTCGTCGGCGCGTATAGAATGGCCGGTGAACCAGCAGTCAACTTCCATGGCTACCTGCGCAATCGTCACGGAGAGTTCAGTCCGGTCGATTTTCCAGGGCACACCAACACGATTCCTCAGCGCATCACGTCAACGGGTTTGATCCTCGGTTGCCGGCACGACAATGACTTGATGACCACCATGCGCGGAATCGCCATGAACGGCCAGGATCTCACCGAGTTCGCGGAGATCGGCGCGTTTGCGTCGATGAACAACGGCGCCACACCGGACGGGGAGTTGGTGGTGGGGCTCTATACCGATATGGACACGATGACAGGCCGAGCCTATCTCCTGTCTGGCGGCACCTTCATTCCGTTCGACGTGCCAGGAAGCACCTTTACAGCTGCTTGGGATGTGAATCCGAGCGGCGATGTCGTGGGTGTGTACCGTGATGCAGCTGGCTTTCATGGATTTCTGTGGGCGAAGCTCAGATTCCGAGCCGTGGACTACCCGGGGGCGACTACAACGCGGGCGTTTGGTATCAACTCGCGCGGTCACATCGTGGGGGCCTACATAGACGGCAATGGTCGAACCCACGGATTCGTCGCTAGTCGAACAGAACACGACTGATCGTGATCTGGGCGTGACGCGCACATGTTCGATCACGGCTGCGGGCTGATTTTCACTCTTCTTAGAGTGACGGTCGCGACAAATTGGCACGCAGCCACGCTTTGGCGATCGTCCACTCGCGCACGACTGTCGCGGGTGACACTCCGACAACTTCCGCAGTCTCCTCAATCGTTAGTCCCCCGAAGTACCTGAGCTCGACGATCCGCTCTTGTTGCGGGTCGAACGTTGCGAGCTGTTCGAGCGACTCGTGCAAAGCGAGGACATCGATCTCACGCGGGCCTTCTGCGGCGACCTCGTTGTCGGTCAACGTCACGCGCTCCCGGTTGCCGTCGCGTTTCTCGGCGCGCCGTCGTCTGGCGTGATCGACCAGAATCCTGCGCATCATGCTGGCCGCCACACCGAAGAAGTGAGCTCGATTGCGCCACTTGACCTGTTTCTGATCGATGAGCCGCACATAGGCTTCGTGGACCAGTGCCGTCGGCTGAAGCGCATGACCGGCCGCCTCCTGCCGCATGTACCCCGCGGCTAATCGCCGGAGGTCCTCATAGACGAGCGGTATGAGGTTCTCGAGCGCGTCACGGCGGCCGTCGCTCCACGCGATGAGGAGCTCAGTGACGCCTGATCGCAGCGGAAGGTTGTCGGTCATGTGAGATGGGTGAGCATAGGCCAGTCCTCCCGGCGTAACAAGGCTTCGCCGCCACCATGTGAGGTAGATCTCCGCTCTTCTGCGCGTTAGCCGCCGCGGCGCGCCCCGCCCGGCATTACAGGTTTTTGGCGCTGATTACGTGAACTCAATCAGAGAACAACCTGGCATAGCCCTGACCCGTTACTAAAGACCTCATCTTACGAGCGGAGCGCCAATGTCCCCCCTTGTTACCGTCAGCTTTGCTTTGGAGTAGTCAACCGCGGCTAAGAGGAGCAGAGCATGGGTGCGATGACGCCTGAGCGCTGGGATCGAGTCAAAACACTGTACGAAGCCGCGCGCAGGCGGGTCCCCGTGGATCGGCCGGCGTTTTTGGCCCGCGAATGCAACGGTGATACCGACCTGCAACTCGAGGTCGAATCGCTGCTCGACCAACCAGTCGGGACGAACGAGTTCCTCAAGTTTGTCGGCGGTCCAATGGCGGCCGTGAGTGTTCCTGTCAGCGATGTCAGTGCCCTGCTCGTCGGGCGGCGGCTCGGGAGCTTCGAAGTGCGGTCACTTCTCGGCCGGGGCGGTATGGGCGAAGTATACCAGGCGCACGACACAAAACTGGGACGCGATGTGGCCATCAAGGTGCTGCCGCAGGCCCTCACCGCGGACGCCGGCCGCGTTGCAAGTCTCGAACGCGAAGCGCGAGTAGTCGCCGCTCTCAACCATCCGAACATCGCCGCCATTCACGGCTTGGAAGAAAGCGACGGCGTGCGCGGCCTGGTGCTCGAACTGGTCGAAGGAGAAACGCTCGCACAGAAACTGGTGGACGTGGCCGGATCATCGCCGCCTGGCCTTCGACTGAAGGAAGCGCTTACGCTCGCCGGACAGATTGCCAATGCGCTCGAGGCGGCACACGAGAAGGGCATCACCCACCGCGACCTCAAGCCGGGCAACGTCAAGATCACGCGCAACGGCGTCGTAAAGCTGCTCGACTTCGGCATCGCGAAGGTCGTGACGGGCGAGGGTCCGGGGCTGGACTTCACGCAGGCGCCGACGGTCATCGACGCCACGCGCGGCGGCTTGATTGCCGGCACCGCCGCGTATATGAGCCCTGAACAGGCGCGGGGGACGTCGGTCGATAAACGCACGGACATCTGGGCGTTCGGATGCGTGCTGTACGAAATGCTGTCGGGAAAGACGGCGTTCCAGGGAGACACCGTCACCGATACCCTCGCCGCCGTTCTGGAGCGGGATCCTGACTGGAAAGCGCTGCCCGGCTCGACACCGGCCGGCGTTCGCGATCTGCTTCGCCGCTGCCTCGAGAAGGATGCCTCACGTCGTCTGCAGGACATCGCCGAGGCGCGCGACACTATCGAACGATGTCAGCGCGGATGGAATCGATGGCGCATCGTGGCAATCGCGGCGGCCGTCATCGCGGTTGTCGCCATCGGCGTCGGAGTGTGGCTCAGGACGCCTGCGCGCTTGGCGGACCGCTCGGAGTGGGTCCAGTTGACGAACCTGCCTGACTCCGTCATCCATCCGGCCCTCTCACCGGACGGCCGGATAGTCGCGTTCGTTCGCGGTCAATCGAATTCGATCGTTCCTTTTGCGCTCGGTCAGGTGTACGTGAAGCTGCTTCCAGATGGGGAGCCAGTTCAATTGACGAACGACAAGCTTCCAAAGATGAGCCCGACGTTTTCGCCCGACGGTAAGCGGATCGCGTACACCACCGTCGATCCCCAATTTGGCTGGAGCACATGGACGGTTCCCGTGCTCGGAGGAACGCCGCAACTGACGTGGAAGAACGCCTCCGGGTTGATCTGGACGGGTCCCGGACAGCTCCTGTTCTCCGAGATGAAGGAGAACCCTCACATGGGAATCGTGTCGGCCGCAGAGGACAACGCGGGCCGGCGAAATATCTACTTGCCCGAACACACACAGGGCATGGCGCACTTGTCTTACGTCTCACCTGATCGACAGTCGGTCCTGCTGGTCGAAATGGACCAGAACCACGTGTGGACTCCGTGCCGCGTTGTGCCCATGGATGGATCGTCCTCCGGTCGGCTGGTGGGACCCCCAGATGCCGGTTGCACGTTTGGCGCATGGTCTCCAGACGGGAGATGGATCTATGTCACCTCCAACGCGGGGGGTACGAATCATGTCTGGCGGCAGCGGTTTCCCGATGGCGAACCGGAGCAGGTGACCTCGGGCCCGACCGAAGAGGAAGGCATCGCCGTGTCTCCCGATGGCCGTTCTCTGGTCACAGCCGTAGCGCTGCGCAGCATGTCGCTCTGGCTTCACGATAACGGCGAAGAGCGGCAGGTTTCACTCGAGGGTAGCGCCGTCGACGCTCGATTCACACGCGATGGACAGACGCTTCTCTACAGAGTCGTGAACACACTTGGCAGCTACCCACAGCCGGGTGACTTGCGAATTGCCAACTTGACGACGACGCGCTCCGAGAGTCTGAGCCCAGGGTTGCAGACCATTGCCTACGACATCTCAAATGATGGCCAGCAACTGGTGATGGAAGCCAGTGATCAGGATGGCAGATCCCGGTTGTGGCTCGCGAGAGTGGATCGAAGACTGCCGCCGCAACAGGTTCCAAATATCGAGGCACGCCAACCGAGGTTCGGACCTGACGGAACGATCTACTTCCGACGTCCCGAAGGAGCGGCGACTTTTATCTATCGAGTTCGCGCCGATGGCAGTGGCCTGCAGAGAGTGAGCGATCAACCCATCGCCCTGCTCGGCGAGGTATCGCCTGATGGCCGATGGATTCTCGGATGGAATTCACGGTGGTTTGCGTTCTCGCTGGATGGCGCGTCGCCGATCGTGATCGGAAGTTCCGTCGGGCTAAATTGGTCATCCGATGGCACCCGGCTGTCTATAGTGGGGGGCCCCGTCCCTGAGGACCGCAGCTATCTCGTACCGCTGCGCTCAGGAGAGGCACTTCCAGCAGTGCCCGCGGAAGGATTCGTTACCGAGGAGCAGATCGCCAAACTCCCGGGCGCGCGGAGAGTGAACGCCTGGATGGTGCCCGGTCGGTCACCGGATGTCTATGCGTTCTACCGCACGACGACGCAACGGAACCTGTACCGCGTACCGTTGCCGTGAGGCTCGGCGCGGCCACGCGCCCCACGATTCCATGATCTCCGCACCAGGAGCCACGGGCCAGAACTCTCCCTCTGAGGGAATTTGCGCGGCCACTGCGCGTTATAGGACGAGGGGATTCGGTATGAACCTAAGGCGGTATTCGCTCTTTGTTCTTCTCTTCTGCCTGCTGCCACGAACCGGCTTGCCGCAAGGACTCACCGGAACGCTGATCGGCACAGTTCGCGACGTGCAAGGTGGTGTCCTTCCGGGCGCTCTCGTAACCGTGAGCTCGCCGGCTCTCATTGGGGGGCCCGTGACATCCCCGACCAACGAAAAGGGCCAAATGCGATTCCAGGCGCTGCCTCCGGGCCTATATGGTCTCGAAATCGAGATGCCGGGGTTCGTCGCGCACCATGACAAGGACGTTGTCGTGGGAGCCGGAGCGACGATTGAACGCTCCGTCGTGCTGACGGTGGCGGCTGTCACCGAGGCCATCGAGGTCGCGGGGGGTTCGCGCATCGAGGCGCGAGGCAGCGGATTCGAGACGCGATTTGCCGCCGACTACATCAAAGCGATTCCCGGAAGGCGCTACAGCCTGTTCGACTTGATCAAAGTCGCGCCCGGTGTCTCACCCACCTCGCCGACGAGCGGCACCAGCAACAGCGTCTCGACGCTCGGATCGGGCGTCAACGAGAACGCCTTCCTGCTTGACGGCACCAATTTCACCTGTCCGTGCAGCGGCGGGGCCGTAGCCGAACCCGGTATCGACGTCATTCAGGAAGTGCAGGTGCAGACGGTTGGTGCCTCCGCCGAGTTCGGCAACATCCAAGGCGCGGTGTTCAACGTCGTCACCAGGCAGGGTGGCAACGCTCTTCAATACGACGCGTCGTACTACTGGCAGAGCGCCGGCCTGACCTCGCAGCCGGTCGTCCTTCCAGTCCAAAACGGAACGCAGCCGCAGAGCGGCTACGAGCGCGAACGATACAGTGACTTCACCACCAACCTCGGTGGGCCGATCGTGCGCGATCGAGTATGGTTCTTCGCGGGATATCAGTTCCTTCGCGACTACGACAGTCAGCCGGGCACGGACCCTGCGTTCCCGAGACAATATGAACAGGACAAGCTGTTCGCCAAGCTGACGTGGCAGATCGCGCCGAGTCTGCGCTTGCTCTCGAGCTTTCATAACGAGTTCTGGGTCAATCCCGAGCGGCCGACGCTGGTCACGCCGTTTGAAACGACGTTGCGACTCAACGGAAGAGTGCCGACGACGACCTTTGCGCATATAACGCACACGCCTTCCAGCAACACTCTGTGGGACGCCCGTGTGGGCCAGTTCGTGCTCTCGCAGCACAATGACCCGGCCAGCGGCAGCATCACGACGCCAAATCGGTTCGATCGCATTACTGGTGTGTCGAGCGGGGGCCCACAAAGCTTCGGCGACCTCAACCTCCGCCGGACGACTGCGAAAGTGACGCTGACGCACTACCGTCCCGGGCTATTCGGTGCCGACCATGAGTGGAAAGTGGGCGGTCAAGCGGAGAAGGGCCATCACGATGCGTTGGGAATCATCCCCACTGGCGTGAGATACATCGACAGCAGCGGCCAGCCATTCCAGTCGGTCTCGCGAGATCCAGCCACTCCAGGTGGCGAGTTCATCACGACTGGCGCATTCGCCAGCGAGGCGATGACCATCGGAGATCGCCTGACCATTAACGCCGGCATCAGATTCGACCACAGCCGCGCGATCAGCCCCGACCTGCCCGCCCGCGATTTCACAGGAGGTGAAACGGACGCAACCGTCATGGGTCTTGGCACACTGTATACCTGGAACGTCTGGTCACCACGCCTCGGCGTGACAGCGAAGCTCACCGCCGACGGACGCACGATGCTGCGAGCGAGCTACGGGCGGTTCCATCAGGGTGTGCTGACCGGCGAGCTTGCACCGATTCACCCAGGCCAAACTCCAATTACGACCATGGCCTTCGACCTGGCCACTGGCGGGTATACCCGCCTCGTGTCAGTGGTCGATCCCAAAACCAATCTGAGCCTGGACCCCGAGACCGGGGCACCGCAGACGGACGAGTACTCAGTAGGTGTGGATCGCGAGCTCGGTCGCGGACTCTCGGTAGCGATCGCCTACGTCAGAAAGAACGGCAGCGACTTCATCGGCTGGACGGATACCGGCGGGATCTACCGGGAGGAGACACGCACGATGGTGGACGGCAAGGTGGTGCCGGTCCTCGTGCTGACGAACGGCACCGCGAGCCGGCGATTCCTTTTGACCAACCAGCACGACTACTCACTGACGTATAGCGGCCTCGTCACAGCTTTTGAAAAGCGCCAATCCAACGGGTGGCACGCGTTTGCCTCCTACACGTGGTCGAGAACCCACGGTCTGCAGCCCTCGAGCGGCGGTGCTGCCGCCGATCCGCAATTCAGTAGCACTCTCGGTGGGGGGACCTTCGGCCGCGATCCAAACAGCCTGACCAACGCCACCGGTCGGCTGCCAAACGATCGGCCCCACATGTTCCGCGCTGCCTCATTCTGGCAAGTGCCGCGCATCGGGCTCCACGTCGCTGGCAACCTGCAGTACTACTCCGGTAAACCATGGGCGGCCAGCGCCCAGATTTTGTTGCCGCAAGGCGACCAGCGCATTCTGCTCGAGCCGCGCGGAACGCGACGCCTGCGGTCGCAGACGTTGGTGGATGTGCGGGTGTCGAAGTCAATGGCCGTCGGTGGCCTCGGACGAGTCGAACTACTCCTGGACGTGCTGAACGCGTTCAACCAAGCCACTGAAGAGGGGCTCGCTACGGACAACCTCTATAGCCCGAATTTCGGCTTGGCAACTGTATTCATCGATCCACGACGCGTGATGCTGGGTGCTCGACTGAACCTGGGGCGATAGGTTAAGGCGGCTCCCTAGCTGTCCAATGAACTGCGCAAGGTAATTCCTCTGCCCCCTTACGCCATCTATAGCGAGCGATTTTTCCAGCGCGTGGCGGCCAACCCGCAGGGCGATTTCCACTTCGAGATGGGATCGCGATGCCGGAGCGGCTCGGATATTCCCTGATGGGTCGATCGCATCACGCCGGCGGCGATCGACTCGTTTGCGGAAAACCTGTAATGCCGGGCGTGGCGTATACTCTGCGGTCATCCAGCCGAACGCATGCAGCCAAACGTCACGGAACTACTCAACGAATGGAGCCGTGGCAACCAGGCGGCGTTAGAGCAGCTGATGCCTCTTGTGTACGCGCAGTTGCACAAGATGGCCCGCCATCAGATGCGCGGCCAGAATCCAGGTCACACGCTGCAGACCACGGCGCTGATCCACGAAGCCTGGCTGCGGATGGCGGGTGATTCCGAAAAACATTGGAACAGCCGCGTGCACTTTTACGGTGTCGCCGCGAAAGCCATGCGACACGTGCTGGTGGATTACGCGCGCGCGAGGCACGCGGCCAAGCGTGGGGGCGCTGTGCCGAGCGTATCCCTTGAGGAGGGAATCATCGTCTCCGATGAACGGTTGACAGGCCTCATCATGTTGGATGAAGCGCTGACTCGGCTAGGACAACTTCACGCGCGGCAAGCGCGCGTTGTCGAGCTGCGCTTCTTTGCAGGATTCACGATAGAAGAGACAGCGAATCTACTCAACGTATCTGCTGAGACCGTCATGCTGGATTGGCGCGCCGCCAAGGCTTGGCTTCACAAGGAACTCGGTCGTCGTGACGCCTGAGGAGCGATATGGGTTGATGACGCAGCTTTTCGAGGTGGCTTCGCGCCTCGATCTTCAAGCACGCCAAGCCTTCCTCTCCGACGCGTGTGGCGGAGACGACGAACTTCGCCGCGAGCTGGAGCAGATGTTGGTAGCAGACGCAGCGGGGAGCGGCTTCTTGGAGAAGACGCCTGGCGATGTCGCCGCGGGCTTGCTGGAAGATCGAAACGCGGCGCGAATACAGGCCGTCCCTGGCGACCTCCTTGGGCCTTATCGACTCGAAAAGTTGATTGGGGCGGGAGGCATGGCGCAGGTGTTCCAGGCCGTCGACACACGTCTTGGCCGAAAAGTGGCGATCAAGATCTCCGCGAACAAGCGTTTCAAGCGCGAAACTCGTGCGATCTCGGTTGTGAATCATCCGCACGTTTGTACCTTGTACGACGTCGGGTCGAATTACCTGGTCATGGAACTGGTGGAGGGCGAGACGCTGCGAGACTGGTTTCAGCGCGCGCTTCCTCTCGAGCAGGGTCTCAGGATCGCAACACAGGTGCTGGAAGCGTTGGACGCTGCACACAGCGTCGGTCTGGTGCACCGTGACCTGAAGCCCGAAAACGTGATGATTCGTGCGGACGGCCAAGTAAAAGTTCTGGATTTCGGCCTCGCCAAATGGATTGCTTCGACGGATCTCCTGCGCACGGACAGCATGGAGTCGTCCGACAACAGTCTCACTGGTGAAATCGTGGGGACTGTGGCTTATATGTCTCCAGAGCAGATTCGGGGAGCGACGCTGGATCCGCGGAGCGACCTGTTCGCATTCGGGATCATTCTCTTTGAAATGCTCACGGGAAGGCATCCCTGGCGTCGCACCACAAATGTGGACACGCTACATGCGATTCTGCACGATGAGTCGCCGGAAATAGTTTCCACCTCCACAGCAAGCCAAGAAGTCGCAGCTATTGCGCTGAAGTTGCTACGAAAGGCTCCGTCAGAACGGTACCCAACCGCGTTGGCCGTCCTCGATGCGCTGTCAGGCCGATCCACGGCGCCGCCTTTACCAGCAGCGCAAGCCGCGGCCGGAAACGCGCTTACGTCGATTGCCGTACTCCCGTTCCTGTTTCTGAGCGAAGTCGAAGGAGGCAAGTCGCTGTCGCTCGGATTCGCAGACGCACTGATCACGATGCTGGCAAACCTGGACGATGTGGCAGTCGCGCCGACATCGAAAATTCTGAACTACGCCGCTGGCGGCGACCCGGCGGGCGTGTGCCGCGACCTGGGAGTTCGTCATGCTCTGGTGGGGACCGTACAAAAGTTGGGCGGCTGCTGGCGGGTGTCGTTGCAGCTTTTCGACGCGGCGATCCAGAAGGTGACCTTCTCGGAAAGGTACGATTTCAATCTCGAAAATATGTTCGACGTGCAAGACGAGGTAGGACGGCACGTCATCAAAGCCCTGCATAGCCGCTTCGTTCCCGTGGCGCGGAAATCACGCGATCGCTACAGCAGCAATCCTCGTGCGTATGAGGCATTTATCGTCGGCCTGCAAGAGAGCTTTTCCAAGAGCGCGGAAAGACTCCGGACCGTCGTGCGGCGCCTCTCGGAAGCCGTCGAGCGCGATTCGGAGTTCGCCCTCGCGCACGCAACGCTTGCCCATGTGGCGATGATTCTTGACTTCGAATTCGAGCCCGGGCAGGGCTGGGTGGACCGGGCCGAAGTCCATTGCGAACGCGCATTGGCGTTGGACCCCGATCTGCCAGAGGGGCACCTGGCCAAGGCCTGGATTCTCTGGAGCCCGGCGAGGAATTTCCAGCATGCCGTGGCCATCGCTGAACTAGAGCACGTGCTGGCGTCGCAGCCGAATCTGGAACGGGCCCATAACCGGATGGCGACGATCTGCTGGCACATCGGTCGCCTGCAGGAGTGCCGCATTGCGCACGAACGGGCGCAACGGTCGAATCCGAAGGCAGAGACTGGAAATCTGTGGTGGTTCTACTTGACGAGCGGAGACTTCGCGCGTCTGGAAGTCGAGGCCAGCAAGCTCCCCCAAAGGCAAATGAGCATGTACGATGCTCACGGCTACGCGACCGCTGCGCTCTACACGGGAGATTTGGCTGCTGCCGAACAGCGAGTGGCGGCGTGTTTGAAACAGTGGCCCGACGAGCCGCTCAACATCGGCGCGCAGGGCATGTTACACGCACGCCGCGGCCAGAGGGAGATGGCGCTTCAATGCATCCGCAAAGCTTTGGATTCGCCGCGTTCGTTCGGCCATACCCATCACACGTATCATGAGATCGCCTGTATCTATGGAGCACTGGGAGAGACAGACAAGGCCATGGCCTGGCTCGAGCGCACGGTAGAAGCTGGGTTTCCCTGCTGGCCATTTTTTCGGATCGATCCGTATCTGGAATGCTTGCGGGATCTCCATGAATTCAAGCGGCTCACCGCGAATCTCGAGCGTACCTACGCTGCGCTGACGATCGAGAGACTCTAGAGAGCGCAGGATTCAGGACCGCTTCACAAAAACATCAGTTGACCACGCTGGCGTACGTCGTCGACTCGCGAGCTCGAACCCCGCCCTTTCCACGATCCGCGTCATTTCCGAAGGCGGATGGACAAATGCGCGAAACGAGTTGCCGCGACGACGGCGCATCGCATTCTCGAACCAAATACCGGCTCTCACGAACCAACGGTTCCTCGGATACGACATCGCGAAGCCGGTTTTTGCGAGCTGCAGCGCGTGTTCGATGAGCGGTCGTTGGTCTCGGGCCCTTTCGACGGTACAGCGCCAGTTCTTTGGCAACCTTGTCTGCATTGAAGTGCTGGTCGGCGCTATCGCCGAACGCGCAGCACGACCACGCGATCACAACCGGGTTGCCGTCAGATTCACTCCGACGACACCGTATCGCTTGGCCGTACGTTCTTTTGTTCTTCCGGCGAAGCAATCGAATTGCCCGAGGATGCGTACGCCCGTGAAACCGGCAGTCGCGAAGACGCCGACGAGCTCTGCTTCCAGCAGAGCACCGGCAATTCAAACCGTCCACAGGTCGATGTCTCGAAGCGCGCTGTCGGGCAGTACTTCGCCGATCACGATGTCCGCCAGCTGTACGCGCCCGCCACTTTTCAGCACCCGTGCGATCTCGCGGACAGCCCTCGTTTTGTCTGGTACGAGATTGAGTACGCCATTCGAGATCACGACATCGACCGTTGCGTCCTCGACTGGCAGATTCATCGCATCGCCGTCCCGGACATCGACGTTCGTGAGGGCGCACGACTGAGCGCCTGACATCGCCCGCTCGCGCATGGCGACCGTCATATCTATACCGATCGCGCGGCCGTTGGGGCCGATACGTCGAGCCGCGAGGAGCAAATCTATCCCTGCACCACATCCGATGTCGAGGACGACGGCGTCCGGCTCGATCTGACCGATTGCGTGTGGATTTCCGACGCCGGCAAAAGCCGCCGTGACGCTTGTGGGGAGTTGTGCACGCTCGTGTTGGTCGTATCCGAGCCTGGCAGCTGCGTACTCGGGTCCGCGGTGGAAATGAAAGTCGCCGGCAGGCGCCATGGCCACGCGCGCATACATCGTTCGAATCTCGTCCCGGAGAGTCGCCACGTCGAGGTCAACAGGGCACGTCAACGCCATAGGTTGCCTTCAGCCACCATCACCCTGTCAGGACCGCGAAAACATCGAATTTATTCCCGACCTCTCGTCTTTAAAATTCTTTTCCTGCGGTGGATACTCGCTTAGGTCGCTAGTCCCCTGGATCCGTGATTTCTAGGATAAGTCAGTGGCCGTGCACCTGTTCAACGCGCAGCCCGAAGCGCTTCATGTTGTCGAGGATCTCGTCGGCCGTCTTGACCCATGTAAACGATGTGCGGCGGTCATTGTGCGCCTCGACGTACGCGAGGATAGCGGCACGCAATTGAGCGATGCTGGTGTGCGATCCGCGTTTGAGCGCTTTGTCGGTGAGCAAACCAAAGAAGCGTTCCACGAGGTTGAGCCACGAGGCGTAGGTTGGCGTGAAATGAAACTGGACGCGCGGATGACGCAGCAGCCAGCGCTGCACCGGTGGCGCGCGATGCGCCGAGAGATTGTCGAGGACGACGTGGATGTCGAGACCGCGCTCGACACTCGATTCGATCTCGCGCAGAAACGCCACGAAATCCTGCGCCCGATGTTGGGGTGTGCACCGGGCGAGCACTTCGCCGGTCGCCACATTGAGTGCGGCGAACAGATCCAGGGTGCCATGACGCACGTAGTTGTGGGTGCGACGCTCGGGTTGGCCGAAGTCCATCGGCAGGATGGGCTGCGCGCGTTGGAGCGCCTGAATCTGTGCCTTCTCGTCCACCGAGAAGACCACGGCATTCGCGGGCGGCGCCACGTACAAGCCCACCACGTCCCGAATCTTCTCCACCAGTTGCGGATCCGGCGAGATCTTGAAACTCTCCGTGCGATGCGGTTGCAGCCGGAACGTCCGCCAGATCCGCCCGACCATGGTGTGACTCACGCCCGCCGCTTTCGCCATCGACCGGGTGCTCCAATGCGTCTCGCCGGCCGGCGTCGTCTCAAGTGTCTGCACGATGATGGCCTCGACCTGCTCATCGGAGATCGTGCGGGGCGCGCCAACCCGCGGTTCGTCGTACAACCCCTCGAGCCGGCGCTCGACAAATTGGCCACGCCACTTTGCGACGGTGGTCTTCGTCGTCCGCAGACGGCGGGCCACAGCCGTGTCCGAGCGATCGATACACGCCAACACGATCCGCGCGCGAAAGGCCACGGCGCGATTCACACGCGCGCGCTTCGTCAATCGTACGAGCGCGGCGCGCTCGTCGTCGGTGACCACGACTTCGGCTCTGGGGCGACCAATCTTTGCCATGCCCCTTTTAGATCACAGTTTGACGATTTGTCCTAGTGATTTCGTTTCCAGGGGACTAGCGCAGGACTTCGCATTCCCCGTAGTACTGCTCGGGGCTTGACGTCGCTTCAGGCAGCGGCACCGTAAAATATTCGTGCCGCGAGTGAACAGCCTTGAACTTGCCGCCGGTCGCGCCCGCCTCGAACACAGTCGTCGTA
>Ga0207689_10004172_pt1 | contig 13133 bp, 10 predicted proteins | sample KBSMisM52_FD_184312 | JGI IMG/M metagenome (GOLD analysis project Ga0207689, IMG submission 184312) | Miscanthus rhizosphere microbial communities from Kellogg Biological Station, Michigan, USA - KBS Miscanthus M5-2 (SPAdes) (version 2) | ecosystem: Host-associated > Plants > Roots >... | reverse complement strand
TTCGCCTGCGCGGTGTAGTCGGTGATGGCGAGCAGCTCGAAGGCGGCCAGGGGCCCGAAGATCATGTCGACGTTCTCGCGCTCGACCAGCTCCTGGGTCTTGGTCTTGGTGCCCGCCGGGTTGCCGCCGGTGTCGGCCACCACGAGCTCAACCTTGCGACCGGCCAGCGTGTAGTTGCGGTCCTTGAAGAAGCGCACCGTGCCCTGCTCCATCTGGATGCCGCCCGCGGCGAGCGGTCCGGTCTTCACGGTGAGGAGGCCGATGCGGACGGGCTTGCTCTGCGCGCGGGCCCGGGTGGGAAGCGCGGCGGCCCCGGCGATGAGACCGGTGCTACCGGCCAGGAAGGAACGGCGGCTGAGTGTCAGCGACATTGCTGCCTCCTGTGGAGGGACGGGCTAGGGCTCGCGGGTCACCTCGACGGTTGCGCTCTCCTCGGTCATCCGCCCGCCCACCGGGACGTGGCGGAGCTGGTTCCAGACCTGATCGACCGCGGCGAGGACGGTCTCGTCCGGCTGGTCGATGTCGATGGGGCTGGCGGTCGGCACCCAGCACGGCCGGCCCGTCACCCAGAACACCTCGGTGCGATTGCCCTCGGGATCGAAGAAGTAGCAGCCGATCGCGCTGGCGTGGTTGACGACGCCCTCGATGCGGTACCCCTCCGCGACCAGGCGCTTCCGCATCACGCGCAGATCGTCGAGGCTCCCGACCCGCATCGAGATCTGGTTGATCAGGTGGGGATCGGCGGGATCGGGCCGCCCGCCCATGAGCGCGATCTCGTGATCCACCGAGTCGGGATCCGCGCTCAGGAAGACCACACCCGCGCGCCGGTTCTGCTTGGTCACGCGCATGCCCATGACGTCGCGGTAGAACGCGACCATCCGGTCGAGGTCGCGCACGTAGATACCGACGTGGCCCAGCCCCAGCACTCTCGCCATCGGTCCCTCCCCCGCTTTCCCCTGGACCGCAGCTCGGACGCCCGGAGAATACTCCTAACGGCGGCCGCGCGCCCGCCCGGCTTTCGGGGGCGTGGGGACCTTGATCTTGAGCAGCCGGGCCGCGTTCCCGCCCAGGATCTTCGCCTTGTCCGCCGCGGTGAACCCCGCGCCGCCCACGAAGCCCCGCGGGTCGTACATCCCCATGTCGTAGGGATAGTCGGTGCCGGCGAGCACGTGGTCGGCGCCCCACAGCTTGACCAGATGCTCGAGCTGGATCCGGTCGAACACGATCGTGTCGAAGTAGACCCGGGCCAGGGACCGGCGGGGGGCGTTCTTCAGCACGGTCCGCGCGTCGGCCCGCGCGCCCCACACGTGATCCATCCGCGCCGGGTAGTGAGCAACATAGCCGCCCCCATGGGCGGCGACCAGCTTCAGCTTCGGGAACCGCTCGAGCACCCCGTCGAAGACGAGATGGCCGAGCGCCACCGTGGTGTCGAGCGGGTTGCCGATGACATTGGTGAAGTAGTGATCCGCGAGCCGGTCGCCCTGGGTGAAGCCGTTCGGATGCATGAAGAGGACGACGTCGAGCTCCTGGGCCTTCCCCCAGAACTGGTCCCGGCCCCGCGAGACCTCGGCTCCGACCACGTTGGTGCCGATCTCGGCGCCCCGGAATCCGAGCTGGGTGACGCAGTACGCGAGCTCCTCGGCCGCGAGGTCCGGCGCCTGCAGCGGCACGTGCCCGAGCGCGACGAAGCGGTCGGGATGCGCCTTGACGATCCCGGCGAGGTGCTCGTTCACCGACCGGCTCACCTTCCGGGCCAGCTCGGGCTCGAGCCAGTACAGGAAGTGGAAGGGCGACGGCGAGATGGCCTGCACGTCGACGCCCATCTTGTCCATGTCGCGCAGCCGCTGCTCGACGGACGTGAGGCAGGACCAGACGTTCTCCATCTGCTTGCGGTTGGTGGCCCGCGAGAGCTCGTTCGAGAACCGGGCCGACGGCTCCCGGTCGGGCGAGGCCAGGTGCTTGACCATCTCGTCCGCGACGGGATGGTGCACGTGGCAATGGATGTCGACGCAGAAGGGGCGGCGGCCGGCGGCGCGGGATCGCGGCCCGCCGCCCCGGGCCGCGTTGGCCGGGCACGTGAAGAGCATGGGCTGTCTTCTGCCACACGTCCGCCGCCTTGTCGAGCCCTTCCTTCCGGGAGAACATGGGCGGGCATGCAGCACCGCGACGGCCGGCTGCTCTTCTCCCCTTCCGACCTCGGCAACTTCCTGGCCTGCGAGCACCTCACGCAGCTCGACCTGGCCACCGCCCTGCGGGCCGGGCGGCGCCCGAGCTACGAGAACGCCTACGCCGAGCTCCTCAGGACCAAGGGCCAGGAGCACGAGCAGGCCTTCCTCGAGGCGCTTCGCGCCACCGGCCGGGGCGTGGTCGAAGTGCGCCTGAACGCGGCGCGCGACTTCGAGGACGGGACCCGCCGCACCGTGGAGGCGATGCGGGCGGGCGCCGACTACGTCTACCAGGCCGTCTTCCTCTCGGAGGGCTGGCGCGGCATCGCGGATTTTCTGGAGCGCGTGGAGCGGCCGTCCGCCCTGGGGCCGTGGAGCTACCAGGTGCTGGATACCAAGCTGGCGCGACATCCGCGGCCGGAGCACGCCCTGCAGCTCTCCTTCTACAGCCAGGCCCTGGCCGAGACGCAGGAGCTGGCCCCCGACCTGGCCTACGTCGTCCTCGGCACCCGCGAGCGCGTCGCGATCCGGCTGGCCGACGTGACCGCCTACTTCCGGCGCGTGCGCGAGCGCTTCGGGGCGGCGGTGGGCATGCGGCCCGCGACCGGCCCCTATCCGTGCCACCACTGCTCCTTCTGCGACTACCGGAAGCCCTGCGACGACCAGCTCGAGCGCGAGGACCATGTCGTGCGGGTGGCGGGCATCCAGCGAATCCAGGTGAAACGGCTCTTCGCCTCCGGCATCGAGACCCTGGCCGCGCTCGCCCAGACGCCGGCCGACTTCACGGTGGCCCGGATCGCGACGTCCACGCTCCAGGGACTGCGCGAGCAGGCGGACCTGCAGCTCATCCGCCAGCGCACGAGCTCACTCGAGTGGCGGCCGCTCGACGCCGAGGACGGCCGCGGCTTCGCGGCCCTTCCGCCGCGATCACCCGGCGACGTGATCTTCGATCTCGAGGGCCACCCCTTCTTCGAGCCCGCGCGCGGCCTCGAGTATCTCTTCGGCGTGCTCCTGCTCGACGGGCCCGAGCCGCGCTACCAGGCGTTCTGGGCGCACGATCGAGACGGCGAGCGACGGGCGTTCGAGGGCCTGGTCGATCTCGTCCACGCGCGCCTCGCCGCGCATCCCGACCTGCACGTCTACCACTTCAGCGGCTCGGAGCCGAGCACGCTCAAGCGGCTGATGGCCGAGTACGTCTCGCGTGAGGCCCAGGTGGACGACCTGCTCCGCCGGAAGGTCTTCGTGGACCTGCACCCGATCCTGCGCCAGGCGCTGCGCGCCGGGGTGCCGAGCTATTCCCTCAAGGACGTCGAGGCCCTCTTTGACTTCGTCCGGAGCGGGCCGGTGCAGTCGGGCACGCAGGCCATCCTCCACTACGAGCGCTGGCTGCACCAGCGCGACGAGCCGTTGCTCGACGAGATCGCGGCCTACAACCGCGAGGACTGTCTCGCCACGCTCGGCCTGCTCGAGTGGCTGCACCGGATCCGCCCGTCGCACCTGCCCTGGCCGGATCCGCCGGAAGCGCAGCCGCTGTCCGCCGAGGCCACCGAGGCCCTCGACGCGCGCGGGCGATTGCGCCAGGTGCTGGTCGAGGGAGCCGAGCCCGGCTCAGCCCGCTGGCTCGCGGGCGAGCTGCTCGAGTACCACCGGCGCGAGGCGCGTCCCGCCTGGTGGGCCTACTTCGACCGGCTCCGCAAATCGCCGGACGAGCTGCTGGAGGACACCGAAGCGATCGCGTATCTCGCCACGGATCGCGGCACGCCCCCCAGACCGGTGAAGCGGTCGCTCGTCCATACCCTCACCTTCCCGCTCCAGGATCACAAGCTGCGTCCCGGACTCGCGGTGCACGACCCGGCGACTGGCCGGCCCGCCGGCGAGATCGTGGAGATCGACGATGGCGGCACCGTCGGCACGCTCCGTCTCCTGCGGGGTCCGAAAGCCGGCGGGAGTTCCCTGCCCGAGGCGATCATCGCGGGTGGCCCCATCGAGACTCCGACTCAACGCGCGGCCCTCCTGCGCGTCGGCGAATCGATCCGCGCCGGCGCTGACCGCTACCGGGCGCTCCAGGCGATTCTCGCGCGCGAGCACCCTCGCATCCACGGCCGCGCCCCCGGCGCCACGATCCAGACCACGGATCTCGCGGAGATGAAGGCGCTCGCCCTCGGGCTAGACGGGAGCTACCTCTTCCTGCAGGGGCCGCCCGGCACCGGCAAGACGTGGACGGGCGCCCGGATCGTCGTCCACCTGCTCGCCAATGGGCGGCGCGTCGGCATCGCGGCCCAGAGCCACAAGGCCATCCACAACCTGCTGGCCGAGATCGAGAAGGTCGCGCGCGAGACGGGCGTGCGCTTCAAGGGGCTGAAGAAATCCACCGGCAACCCCGAGTCCGAGTACGACGGCGAGCTCATCAAGTCCGACGAGGACAACGCGACCTTCGAGGGGGCCGGCCCCGACGTCCAGCTCCTGGCCGGCACCGCCTGGCTCTTCTCTCGCGAGAAGCTCGACGGCGCGCTGGACTATCTCGTCCTGGACGAGGCCGGCCAGATCTCGCTGGCGGACGGGCTCGCGATGGGCACGTCGGCCCGCAACCTGATCCTCCTCGGCGACCCCCTCCAGCTCGCCCAGGTTTCCCAGGCCGTGCACCCCGCGGGCTCGGGCGCCTCCGTCCTCGAGCACCTGCTCGGCGACGCCCCGACCATTCCCGAGGACCGCGGCGTGTTCCTCGAGCGCAGCTTCCGCATGCACCCGGGAGTGTCCGACTTCATCTCGGAGATCGTGTACGCGGGCCGGCTGCACTCCGACCCATCGGCGGCCCGCCGTACCACGTCGTCCGGGACGGGCATCCGGTTCGCCCCGGTCGACCACGACGGCAACCGGTCCTCCTCCGACGAGGAGGTGGCCGAGATCGCGAAGCGGATCGCCGCCATGCGCGGAGGCACCTTCACCGACGGCACGACCCGCCCGCTCCGCGAGGGCGACTTCATGGTGGTGGCGCCCTACAACGCCCAGGTGCTACGCCTGCGCGCGGGCCTCCCTGGAGGCGTGCGGGTCGGCACCGTCGACAAGTTCCAGGGGCAGGAGGCGCCGATCGTCTTCTTCTCGATGGCCACGTCCAGCGGCGAGGACGTGCCCCGCAGCCTCACGTTCCTCTTCTCCCGCAATCGCCTGAACGTGGCCATCTCGCGCGCGCAGTGCCTCGCGATCCTGGTCTGCTCGCCCCGTTTGCTGGAAGCGCGCTGCCAATCCATCGAGGAGATGCAGCTGGTCAACGCGCTCTGCCGGCTGGTCGAGTTTGCGGGGACTTGAAGGGGGGCGCGTCGGGCGGAGGGAACGGTGAGTGACCGGCGGCCGGTCGCGCTACTCAGTCCTCACCAACCGTGAAGGCGGCCGCACAGACGAACCCGAAGCCGAAGACGATCGCCAGCAGCAAGTACGTCAGCAGGAATGTCATGTGCGATTGCCCTCCGTCGCGGATATTTTCAGGTCATGACCGCGAAGAAGCGGCAGAAAAAACGACTCCCGGTCGACCACCATCCCTGGTGGTCCCCGGGCCCCCGCATCCCTACTTAGCGCCGATGATCGAGGTCATCAATCGAGTCCCCCGCCAGCCGTGTTCGCCGTACCGCGTGAGCTGGAGATCGTAGCTTTGGGGCTCACGCTCTCAGGCTAGCGGACCGGCCTGCGCGTCAAGGAGTCGCCGGGGGTGTGCAAACGGGAATCAGCCGAGCGTCACTTGGTTGCCGACGGCGATCTCACCGGGCTCGATCACGTCGGCGTAGACGCCGAGACAGGGGTATGGCACGCCGGTTCCGAGCGTGTCGACGGCGTTCAGGCGAGTGATCGTGCGCAGTACGTCGTCGTCCGCGGGCAGATGACCTTGTTCGAGCGTCGTCATGACACACCGCGGCACGGTCATCAAGACCTGCAGTCGAACGCGGCCAATCGTCAATGTGTGACCGGGCCAATCGACGTCCGCGAATCCCGGTTCGCCGCCGTCGATGACGGTGTTGGGGCGGAAGCGGTGCGGATCGAACCGGCTGCCCGGCGCGGCGGCCGTGAGCGCGTCGGTCGCACTCGTGGTGACGATGTGCAGAGGTCGCAAATTGAAGAACGACTGTTGCTTGCTCATCAGCATTCCGGCGTTCACGAGCTCGTCGCCGTCTTCGATGCGAGTCGGCCGGTTGAAGTACGTGCCGGCGCCATCCTTGAGGTTGCGCACCCACGCTTCGTCGAAGGTGGCATCAGGCGGCGGAGCTGTCGCGATCGAAACGGCTCGGTTGAAGTACGACGACAGCCGAGCCGCGAGTTCGGGATCCGTGATCAGGAATTCCTCACCGTTGGGGAAACGAACCCGAACGGCGTCGTCGTCGGTGCGCAAACCCTACTTGTTTGCCCGGAAAGTCACCACCACCGAGCGCGCCAGCGCCTTCCCCTCCGGACCCCGCCGTTCCACGACCACGTAGTCGCCGCGCCTGACATCGGAGAGGTCGATGGTGGTGTCCTTGAACGGGCGGCTCGGATCCGCGGGCTGATCCTCCCGCTCGGACAGCAGCACGCGGGCGTCGGGGGCCAGCTCGATACGCAGACGGGCCGCCTCGCCGGCCGCGCCCCGGTCCTCGAGAACGAGCTGTCTGGCTCTTGGGTCGACGGACAGCACGACGCCGGAGGACCGCGTGCTGATGATCGGGGCCGGCACCCGCTTCGCTGGCGGGGGCGCGGCCACGCTGGGGACGATCGTCTCCGCTCTCGACACCGTCGGGGGAGGGGAAGCCTTCTCGATCTCCGGAGCGACCGGCGGAGCGGATGCCCGCGGAACCGGCATCCAATCCGTGGACCGGGTCACGACGAACGCCACCCCGGCCGCGACGAGCAGAAGAGCAATCACTCCCCACCACACGCGGTTTCGACCCGCGCGGACCGCACGCTGCCCCAGGCTCGACCGGCGCCGCCAAGCCATGCGGCGCGCCGGCGGGCCGTCGACGGTCGGGGCGGCGCCGGCGGCGGACTGGGCCACCATCGCGTAGCCGCGGGAGCGGAGATCTTGGTCCAGGCTCGGTCGCCGTCGCCGCTCCCCCCCTCGACGTCGCTCGGGGTCGCGCGCCTCCGCCGATAGCCGGCGCTCGATCTGTCGCTCGTCCAGCTTGATCTCCACGAGGTGCCCGCCGGCAGACTGGGCGCCCGCGGTGGTCATCAGATACCCGCACAGCAGGGGCTGCTCACGCGACACGACGTAAAGAACTCGCTTCATCGACTGAACCGCCGGCCTAGCGCTTCGCCGAGCTCAGCGCCACCGGATCCTCCAGTCCCAGGCGGCGGACCGAGATCTCCGCGCGGTGCTGCATGCGGGCGTCGTCCGCGTTCAGGTTGCGTGTGTAGCAGCAGAACTCGAGCTGGATGCCGTTCGGATCCTTGAAGTAGATCGATTTGGCCCAGTCGTGATCCACCACGTCGGTCACCTCGACCCCCTTCCCGCGCAGCTCGGCGCGCTTCTCGATCAGGGCCGCCTCGGTGCCCGCCTCGAACGCGAAGTGATAGAACACGCCCGGCACCCCGAGCCCGCGGTTGATGCCCGCGTCGTACTCCGCGGGGACCCCCGGCACCCCGCTGGCCTCCATGAAGGCGAGGAGCTGGTCGCGGCCGGTGTCGAAGAAGATGTGGCGGATCTGGCCCCCCTCCTTGACCTTGAGAATGTCGCAGCGGACCGGCTTGAACCCGAGGACGCGCTCGTAGAAGTCGCGCGTCCGGTCCAGGTCGAGCGTCGAGAGGCCGATGTGGGAGAAGCCTCTGGGGGCCATGGCGTGTCCTCCTTGGCGCAGTATACCGCGCGGGGGAAGCGAGGTCTGCCCGGGCCTCTTGCGGGACACGGCCCGCTTCGCCTATGCTGCACGCGCCCACGTCGCTCGGAAGTGAACCTCCTGCTCGGGAGGAAGCCATGGCCAGACCACCGTTCTCGCTCGCCCCCCTCGATCGCCGCCAGTTCCTCCGGGCGTCCGCCGCGGCGGCGGGGTGGTCGATGATGCCGGGCACCCTCGGCGCGCAGCCGGCCGGGCCCTGGGCCGCGCGGCCCGCGGGCAGCCCGGCGAGCGTCACCTTCGTGGTGTGGCAGTACGGCAAGATCTACGAGCAGATCGCCCAGCAGTTCGAGCAGGACTGGTCGGTCAAGGTCAACCAGATCATCGAGCCCAACGTCGAGCCCCAGGTGGCGAAGCTCACCGCCATGTACGCGGCCGGCGATACGGTCGACGTCTCGCAGTCGCCCATGCAGTACCTCGCGAGCTACATCGACCAGGGCATCGCCACCCCGATCGACGGGCTGCCCGGCGTGGACCAGTACGTCAAGGACTTCACGCCGTTCACCCGGGCGATCGCCCAGCGCGACGGCAAGACGTGGGGCCTCCCCTACTTCTCCACGGTGTGGGTCTTCATCTACAACGACGAGCTGCTCGCCAAGGCCGGGTTCAAGGGCAAGCCGTTCAAGAGCTATCCCGAGCTGCTCGAGCAGTGCCGCAAGGCCAAGAAGGACGGGGTCAGCAAGTATCCGATCCTGTGGGTGGCCGGCGCGGGCTTCGAGCAGCTCCCCGCGACCTGGTTCAGCATGACCCACAACCGTGGCGGCGTGATCTTCGACAAGCAGCTCGCCCCCCAGCTCGGGGCCGGCTCCATCGCGCGCGAGACGCTCAAGTGGTGGCAGAACACGTTCAAGGAGGAGCTGGCGGATCCCAACTCGCTGAACCTTCGCTTCATCCCGGCGGTGAAGGCGTTCAACGCGGGCCAACACGTCTACCTCGGGACGCTCCACCACTACTACGTGAGCCTCGTGAACGACGCGGCCAACTCGCCGATCGCGGGCAAGGGCCGCGTGGTCGGGCACCCGGGCGACGGCAAGACCATCGGCTACACGATGCTCTACATCCTGCCGAGCGCGACCAAGAACAAGGAGTGGGCCTGGAAGCTGCTCCAGTACCTGGGCGGCCGCACCAAGGACGGGCAGTACACCCAGGCCAATCGCCTCGCCACCGACGCCATGCTCGGCAGCGGCTACCAGTCGGTGATGGAGAGCGATCTGCTCAAGCAGGGCTGGGCCAAGTGGGGCGACGTGCCGACGATCCTCGACGTCTGGAAGCGCGCGTCCAACTTCTCCGACGTGGTGCCCGCGGTCTCCCAGAAGTGGTATCCGCGCTGGAGCGACGCCATGAACGTGGAGCTGACCGCGTGCCTCCAGGGCAAGATCACCCCGGATCAGGCGTGCGACAACATGGTCGCGGCCGTGGCGAAGGCCAAGAGCGCCTGACCTCCACGCCGACCCGGGACAGATCGTGAGCCCGGCGACCGCGCTCCCGCGCGGGGAGCTGTCGGCGGGACGGCTCGCCGCGCTGATGAACGCGCCGTCGATCGTCTGCCTGGCCCTGGTGCTGGCCTACCCGATCGTCTACGCGGGCTATCTCTCGCTACACGAGGTGAGCCTGCGCCAGCTCCGCACCGGCGAGTTCCCGTTCGCGGGCCTCGCCAACTTCGCCCGTCTTGTCCGCGACGACCTCTTCTGGCTCTCGCTCCGGCACACGCTGGTCTTCGTCCTCGTCTCGGTCGCCCTCGAGGTGGTGATCGCGCTCGCCGTTGCGCTGATCGTGAACGAGGAGCGGGTGTGGCTCTCGCGCGTGACCCGCGTCCTGATCCTGGTCCCGTGGGCGGTGCCGCCGATCGTCAACGGGCTGCTCTGGTCGTTCATCCTCAACGCCCAGTACGGCTACCTCAACCGCGTGCTGGCGGCGCTCGGCCTCATCGACGGCTACGTGAACTGGCTGGGCCACCCCACCCTCGCGATGACGGCGGTGATCATCGCCTATGTCTGGCGGACCACTCCGTTCAACATTCTGCTGTACCACGCGGCGCTGCAGGGCATCCCCCGCGAGCTGTACGAGGCGGCGGAGGTCGACGGCGCCTCGGGCCGGGCCGCGTTCTGGAGCCTCACCCTGCCCCTGCTCCGGCCGATCATCGCGGTGACCCTGATCCTCCGCACCACGTTCGCCTTCATGGTCTTCGACGAGATCCTCGCCATCACCCAGGGCGGGCCCGGCAACGACACCTGGGTGGCGGCCTGGTACACCTACCGGATGTCCTTCCAGCCGCCGTTCAATATCGGCCTCGGCGCGGCGTCCGCGTGGGGGCTCACCCTGATCATCGGCGCCTTCGCGCTGCTCTACGTGCGCTTCGTCTACCGGCGGGTGGAGTGGTGAGCCGGCATCTGTCGTGGCCGCGGCGGGTGGCGCTCTGGACCGCGAATCTCGTGGCGATCGCGTTCCTGATCGCGCCGCTCCTGCCCCTCGTCCTGTCGAGCGTCCAGTCGGAGAAGACGCTCCAGGGCGACACCCGGGCGCTCCTGCCGCGCGAGTACACCACGGCCAACTTTCGGCTCATCCTCTCCGCGGGCGCCCAGCGCGGACCGATCTTCGAGCAGGTGTCCTACCTGCCCAAATCGGTCGAGCGCTTCCCGGCCGCGTTCCTCAACAGCCTGGTGGTCGGCGTCGCGGTCACCTTGATCGCGCTCGCGCTGGCCAGCCTGTCGGCCTACACCATCGCCCGCCTCAAGGTGCGCTGGACCCAGACCCTGCTCCAGATGAGCGCGATGAGCCGCATGGTGCCGCTGATCGTCCTCATGGTTCCGCTCTACGTCCTCTTCCGGACCTACGGGCTGCTCAACACGCTCACCGGCGTGATCCTCGCCGAGGTCGGCTTCCTGATCCCGTACGCCATCATGATCCTGGTACCCTACTTCGCGTCCTTCCCCGGGGAGCTGGAGGACGCGGCCCGGATCGACGGCTGCACGCGCTTCACCGCGTTCGTGCGGATGATCCTGCCGCTCTCGACCCCGGGCCTCGCCGCCTGCGCGGTCATCCTGTTCATCATCTCGTGGCACGAGCTGTTGATCCCGCTCATCGTGATCAGCCGGCCCGAGGCCATGACGGTGCCGGTGATCCTGGCCGGCCTCGTCTCGGACTACTTCGTCTTCTTCACCCTCATGATGGCGATCTGCCTGCTCGGCCTGCTGCCCACGCTCGCCCTGGTACTGCTCCTCCAGAAATACGTGGTGCGCGGGCTGGTCGCGGGCGCGGTGAAAGGATAGGCATGCGCTTCGGTCTGATCGGCTACGGGCTCTGGGGCCGCCACCACGCGACCGCCATCCGCAAGGCGCCCGGCGCGGTGCTGGCGGCCATCGCCTGCCGCAGCGAGGCGACCGCAGACCTCGCGCGGCGCGACTTCCCCGACGTGCCGGTGCACCTCGATTACCAGGCGCTGCTGGCCCGCCCCGACGTGGACGTGGCCGACATCGTGGTGCCCAACCACCTCCACGCGGAGATCGGCGTCGCCGCGCTCGAGCGAGGCAAGGACGTCCTGCTCGAGAAGCCGATGGCCGCCACCGCGGCCGAGTGCGATCGGCTCCTCGCGGCGGCCCGCCGGAGCGGGCGGGTCCTCAGCATCGGCCACGAGCTCCGGCTCTCGACCCAGTGGGGCACCGTGAAGGCGATCATCGACGCGGGCGATATCGGCGACCCGATGTACGCGGTCCACACCCTCTTCCGCTTCCCCTACCGGCCCGGCGCCGACGGCTGGCGGCACGACCGGGCGCGGGTGGGCTCCTGGATCCTCGAGGAGCCGGTTCACGCCTTCGATTCCCTGATGTGGTACCTCGAGCGCCACGGCGACCCGGTGTCGGTTCTGGCCCTCGGCAACGGCCGCCGCCGCCAGGAAGGCATGCCCGACGAAGGCATGGAAGACAACTTCACCGCGCTTCTGCGGTTCCCCGGCGGCGCTTACGCCGTGGTCACCGAGACGCTCGCCGCCTTCGAGTACCACCACGTGACCGAGGTGGTCGGGCGCCAGGGCTCCATCCGGGCCTGGTGGTCGGGCACGCTGGACCGCACGCGCCAGCCCGCGTTCGAGCTGAAGGTCAAGCGGCGCGGCGGGAACGTCGAGACCGTCGCGCTGGCCGCCTCCGGCGAGCTCTTCGAGCTGGAGATGCAGCTCGTGCAGGCCGTCGTGGCGTTTCGGGAGCGGCGGCCGCTGGTGTCGGGCGAGGAGGCGCGGAAGCGGGTGATCGTGTGCGTCGAGGCCGAGCGCTCGCTGCGCGAGGGGCGCGAGGTCCCCCTCGGCTTCTGACCGTCCTTCGGGCATTCTTCCGAAGCGTCAAGGCAAGATGCCGCTCGAACACCCGCGACCCGGCGGGTGCCGTCTCAGAAGTTCCGCATAGTTGCAATGTGGCATTCCTGATGCTGGGCCCCTCGCGGGATTCACGATCACTCACCCAGTTTTCAGAACAGGAGGCCCCACATGGCGATCGATCAAGCGAAGCTCGACGCGCTCCTCGGCCGCGCCGTCGTGGACATCGGTGCAAACTTCCATGCCGCCCTCGTGGTCACCGGTGACAAGCTCGGGCTCTTCCGCGCGCTGCGCGACCTCGGGCCGACCACCGCCGCGGACCTCGCGAAGCGCACCGGCACTCACGAGCGATACGTGCGCGAGTGGCTCTCCGCGATGGCCGCGGGAGGCTACGTCACCTACGAGGGCCCCACCGAGCGGTTCTCCCTATCGGAAGAGCAGGCCCTCGCCTTCCTCGACGCCGACCTGCCGGGCGCGTTCATGCTCGCGCAGGCCACCGTGAAGTCGGAGCCGCGAATCACCGAGGCCTTCCGGTCCGGCAAGGGCATGGGCTGGCACGAGCACGATCCGGCGCTCTTCGAGGGCACCGAGCGATTCTTCCGGCCCGGGTACGCGATGAATCTCGTGTCGACCTGGATCCCGGCCCTCGAGGGCGTGCAGGCCCGGCTGGAGAAGGGCGCGCGCGTGGCCGACGTCGGCTGCGGGCACGGGGCGTCGGCGATCCTGCTGGCCCGGGCCTTTCCCAAGTCCCGCTTCTGGGGCTTCGACTCGCACCCCGCCTCCATCGAGATCGCGCGCCGGCGCGCCGAGGCC
>Ga0207689_10004170_pt1 | contig 13137 bp, 5 predicted proteins | sample KBSMisM52_FD_184312 | JGI IMG/M metagenome (GOLD analysis project Ga0207689, IMG submission 184312) | Miscanthus rhizosphere microbial communities from Kellogg Biological Station, Michigan, USA - KBS Miscanthus M5-2 (SPAdes) (version 2) | ecosystem: Host-associated > Plants > Roots > Rhizosphere... | reverse complement strand
GCTAATATAGTTACTGCAGATGCAATAACGTCTTATTTATGGGATTTCGGAGATGGAACAACTTCGTCTTCACAAACTCCATCGCATACTTATCCAACACAAGGAACTTATACTGTGAAGTTGTATATCACTACAAGCGGAGGCTGTACAGATAGCTTAATTATTGCCAATGCGATACGGGTAGGAAGTCAGCCCACTGCAATCGCAGTCTCTCCCCAGCGCATATGCGCATCTGATCCTGCATTGTTTTCGGATCTGTCCACCACGGCAGATGAATGGCTTTGGGATTTTGGCGATGGCACAACATCTACAGCCCAAAATCCTTCGCACGTCTATCTTGACACAGGCACATTCTTTATAACACTAACGGTAACGAATAATGGATGTCCCGATGCCATCACCAACCCTGCACCTGTAACCGTAAGGCCACCAATTACAAAGTTTGACATTGTTCCCCATTGCGATCAACGGCTTGAATTTACATTCAGTGATCAATCCACAGGGCCGGTAACAACGTGGCAATGGGATTTTGGCGACGGAACAACATCAGGAGCGCAAAGCTCTGTTCATGATTTTCCGTCCCTGGGCACATATAATGTATCATTAACAACGACAACTGTATTTGGCCCGGGCGACCAATGCAGCTATACCCTTACAAAAACTGTACACGCCGTAGATGAAAATCCTGATTTTACTGTAAACCCGAATCCGGGTTGCAAAGGATCCGCTATACTATTCACAGCCACAACAGGCACTCCTGCTAACATTACATCATACCGATGGGATTTTGGAGACGGTTTGACCAGCACCTCTCCGGGCTCGTCTATCAATCATACATATACAAATTCCGGTACTTATTCTGTGCAGCTCATCACAACAGATGTTAATGGGTGTGCAGATACAGTGATAAAAAATAATTTTATCCGTATTAACGGACCCACGGCTAATTTTTCGGCTGCAAATGCCACAGGTTGCAAAGGAATCAATGTTATATTCAATGATCTTTCCACAACAGATGGAATAAATGCAATTACAAACTGGCAATGGGATTTTGGCGATGGCACTATTCAAAACTATAGTTCAGGACCGTTTCAGCATATTTATCCAAATGAAGGAACTTACTCCGTTAAATTGAAAGTAACAGATGCCTCCGGTTGTTCGGATAGTCTGTCTGTATCAAACTTAATAATTGCTACCGATCCTGTTCCTGATTTTACATCGCTTGATACATTAACCTGTCCGGGTGCCGCAGTCAATTTCACCAACTCTTCAATTGGCGTTAACTATTCGAGCGTTTGGGATTTTGGGGATGGAACCACCTCACTGGCCGGGTCACCTGCACATAATTACACTGTAACCGGGGTTTATACAGTTAAACTGGTCATTACAGATCAGTATGGTTGCCCGGATTCAATCACTAAAACTTCATTTATAAAAGTAGATCAGCCTGTTGCCGCATTTACAGTAAGTGATTCGATCAGTTCATGCACTCCTTTTTACGTGAAATTTAAAACTGCATCCACTTATTTTAATTCCGCACTATGGAATTTCGGTGATGGAGGAATATCATTTAACCCGGATTCCGCGGAACATTACTATGGTGCCCCGGGTTTACTTCAAGCTTCTCTGATTATAACAAGCCCGGGCGGCTGTCGTGATACCGCTTATCATTCGATTGCAGTGTATGATACGGCGGGGGCATATATCCGTTATACGCCGTTAACCGGGTGCAGCCCTGAGAGCGTCGCTTTTACTGCATTTACACCCGGGCCTGTTACCTATTTATGGGACTATGGCGATGGCACTATAGATACAACAGCAATACCCGGTGTTAATCATCTTTATAATTCATTTGGCGACTATGTGCCTACTGTTATTTTTCAAGATCCCAGTGGATGCTTAATACCCGTTTCAGGTATTGATACCGTTCATATAACCGGCAGCGTTGCAAAATTCGGTGTGAGCAAAAATCTGTTGTGTGATAGCGGATCTGTAAACTTTATTGATTCCACTACATTTAATGACCCAGTAACGAACTGGAACTGGACCTTTGGAGATGGCACTGGTTCTACGTTACAAAATCCATCTCATTCATATGTTACACCCGGCATATACACGGTTACATTGAATACCATTACACAGTCTGGTTGCAGCGACACGGCAACGTTGACCAATATTGTGAAAGTAGTACTAAGCCCGTTTATTGCAATTACAGGTGATTCTGTTGCCTGTTTAAATAATTCTATGACACAGCAGGGAGTTTTCCGGAGAACCGATACATCCGCCGTTACATGGTCCTGGAGTTTCCCGAATGGAAATAACTCTACCCAGCAGAACCCGCCAGCACAGATGTATACTACAGCGGGAAATTTTTCAATCACAGCTATCGCAACTAATAGTGATGGTTGCAAAGGCACTGCAACAAAAAACATTGTCGTAAATCCCTTGCCTGTTATAGATATGCCGGGAGCCATTACATTAATGGCAGGTACTACTATACCTATTCCCGCAACTTACTCGCCGAATGTTGCAACATGGGAATGGTTGCCACAAGCCGGTTTAAGTTGTACCAATTGCCCGCAACCTGTTGCCGGCCCGAGATTGAACACCACTTATCATGTGCTGGTTGTTGATAGTAATGGCTGCAGGAACACAGGTAGCATCGACATAATAGTAGTGTGTAAAGACGGAAATATTTTTATCCCGAATACCTTTTCACCGAATAGAGATGGAAGCAATGATAAATTCTATCCAAGAGGAAAAGGTATTGACAGAGTACAGGTACTGAGGATCTTTAATCGCTGGGGTGAAGTTGTATTTGAGAAAGCGAATTTCCCGGTTAATGATGCCGGTTTTGGATGGGACGGTACTTATAAAGGCAAGGACCCACAACCGGGCGTATATGTATACCAGGTAGAAGTTTATTGCACGAATGGTGACCTGATAAAATTTGCCGGCAATGTTGCTTTGATTTTATAAAACGTTGTTATGAAACTGCTTTGTGTAACTGAAAAAAAATTAAAAGCACAAGTAATTACTACTCTTGGAATTGCTTGTTTCTTTCAGCTTAGCTGCTTTGCGCAAGACATTCATTTTTCCCAATTCTTTAATGCGCCATTATTGCGTAACCCTTCGTTGGCCGGAATATTTACCGGTGATACAAGAATACAGGGTGTATATCGCGGACAGTGGAATGGAGTAACGAATGCATATAAAACAGGATCGCTTGATGCAGAGTTTAAAAAACCTATTGGCAAAGCAGATGATTTTGTAACCATGGGCATGCAGGTGATGTACGACCGTGCGGGTACCGTTGGCTGGACAACAATTTATGCAATGCCTGCCTTAAACTATCATAAATCACTGAGTAATCAAAGAAACAGCTATTTATCATTAGGCTTTATGGGCGGTGTGGTACAAAGTCGTATTGACCGTTCTAAAATGACGACAAACAGTCAATACGATGGCCAGGGTGATGGTGAGCCCAATTTACAACCGCAATACACATATCTTGATGGAAGTGTTGGTATGAGTTATAATGCGGCATTGAATGATAACCCGGAGAACAATTTTTTTATTGGCGCAGCTTACCATCATTTCAACAGGCCAAAGAATTCTTTTTACAGAAATCCTGACGTTGAAGTACACCCTAAATGGGTTTACTCCGGTGGTATACGATTCGCAGTCGCAGAAACTGCTTACATGACTGTTATGGCAGATTATACAACACAGGGATCATATACGGAGGCAATTGGCGGACTTATGTATGGTTTAAAACTTGGAGAAGACTATGATAATCCCGACTATGTTGTTCATATCGGTTCCTTCTTCCGCTGGAATGATGCTATAATTCCAACATTGAAACTTGATTATAGTCCGTTTTCTCTCACTTTCAGCTATGATGTAAATGTATCGCCTTTAAAACTTTCGAGTTATGGAAGGGGTGGCTTTGAAGTTTCGGTTAGCTATATTGGATTTTCTAAACGAAGTTCCAGTGTGGATGCCATGTTCTGTCCCAGGTTCTGACCTGCAAAATATTTTGTTCAACTAAACCAGGCAACCGTCGTGATAGATGAAAACTATGATTAAATCGGATTGTAAATTAAAGCAACGGCAGACTATCGGGTTACGATTAGATGGATATATAATTATTTATTTAAATACTTTTTATCGGTAAAAGATTATGATTCTCATAACATTTGATTGATTTTTAACAGGGCAGGAAGATGAGGTTTTGATGTAAATAAATGTTAAAAGAACGAGACTGTTTTTTTACAAATCATTGATTTTTAATTGGTTTTTACCTATAGTGTTTTTACGTTGCACAATTAAAAAAAAGGAACTATCATTGATATAATAAAATGTAAATTTGTTACGTTGAAACGAATTTTACTTATACTGTCCGTTATTCTATTAGCCTCAGGAGTTTTGTTGGCACAACAAACAGGTACACCTATTGGTGGTACACCGGAGAGGATAATAAAGTTCTACCCGAACCCCGCAGCTTCATCAATCAATTTCGATTTTCAAAAAAGCTACGATAAAGGTTATTCCATACAGGTATATAACTTTTTAGGTAAGCAGGTTTCCGAAATAAAGAACGTTTCTCCAAAAACCACATTGAACGTATCTGAGTACAATCGTGGTATTTATATTTACCAGTTAAAAGATAACGGCGGTAAAATAATTGAATCTGGCAAATTCCAGGTTGCCAGGTAATACTTTTTCTCCCCTTATTTTTATTGTATTTCCATTATCAGAAACTTTAAGTAATGCGTAGTTTCTATTCCCGGGATAATCGGATGATCCGGGGACTGGCTTTGAAAAACCACCTGCCTGATTCTTCTCCTGGCATCTTTTGCCGCCATATCTATTATTTGTAAAAACATTTCTGGTGAAACCAGGTTGGTACAGGAAGAAGTAACCAGGAAACCTCCGGGCTTTACCAGTTTCATACCCCGGAGATTTATCTCCTTATATCCTGTAATTGCCTTCTGAATCGTTTCCCTGCTTTTAGTGAAGGCTGGGGGATCCAGCATTACAACATCATACTTTCTTCCCTCCTTTGACCATTGCTTCAAAACATCGAACGCGTTTGCAGTTTTAAACTGAACAATATCCTGCAGGTTATTTAGCTCCGCATTTTGTGTTGCCTGCTTCACTGCATTTTCTGAAATGTCAAGCCCTAACACAGATTTAGCTCCATAATGTGCAGCATGAATTTCAAAAGTACCTGTATAGGTAAACGCTCCCAACACTTCGGCGCCCTTTACAATATTGCAGATTGCTCTTCTGTTATCCTGCTGATCGAGAAAATAACCTGTCTTCTGGCCATTCTCAATATCTACATAAAATTTTAACCCATTTTCACTAATGATAATTTTTGTATCAAATGGATCCGATAAAAAACCTTTTTGCTGCTGCATGCCTTCCAGTTCTCTTACAGGCACATCATTCCTTTCATAAATACCTTTAGGTTTAAATACCTGGTTGATCGCATTTACAATAGCCGGCTTCCATACATCAATGCCTAATGCTACCGTCTGAATAACAAAATAATCATTGAACTTATCAATGATAAGCTGTGGCAATGAATCGGCCTCTCCGAAAACGAGACGGCAATTTTCTGTATACCCTATCTTTTTTCTGTATTCCCAGCATTGCCTGATACGATTAATAAAAAATTGTTCACTTACTTCATCTTTCCTTTCTCTCGTCAGCAAGCGGACAAGTATCTGCGATTTCGGGTTGATATATCCTTTACCAACAAATTTTCTATCGTGCGTAAATAATTCGGCAATCTCTCCACCTTCCGGAGATCCTCCTATTTTTTCTACTTCATTTGCGAAAACCCAGGGATGTCCATTAACTACCCGCGGGGATATTTTTCTTTTCAGCAATACTTCAATCATGGCGGCAAATGTAGCAAGTATGTGGCTATTGAAAGCAGGCTATAATTTTAGCTTCTGTATAATCAGTTCACCAACTTTACGACCACAATTCGCTCCCTCGTTTACACTATTCATATAGTGTATGCCACCGTATACCCGGCTGATGGATGCTTCGTCTGCTGCCCGTACAAAAGAATTAAAGTGTCGTTGAAGGCCGATATATCTTAAATCACTCGTATCCTGGAAGGCGTAGTTATCTCCGAAAACTTTTGTAAGAACTGTAGCTGCGGAACGTGTAATGGTACTATGGCCACTCGTATACTCAGGAAATGGTGGTGTTTGAAGATAAGTCGTCCACGACTGATCAATCGATTCATTAATTACGGTTATCGGCCTTATATAATTACTGCGATACTTTTCATCCCAACAAGATATAAATGCGTCATACAAGGCTATGGCTGTGACAGCATAAGCGCGGGCAGCTTCAACGGCGTCAACCTTTGATTGCCTGCAGGCAATGGCGGCAATGCCCATCCAATGCCCGCCAGGAGTAATTTTCTTATTTGCAAACATCAGGTGGCCTGAATGTTCCATCACAAAAGGATTATCATCCCAATACCGGGCAATTATTTTCTGCTCCTCTGTAAGATTTTTACTAATCGTGTATACTTCTCTGACTTGTTTAAAGAAAACACTGTTCGTATCTGTACTGAAAACCGGCGGCCTGGGTGGCATGAATTGAGAAGCAGAATCTAATACCATTGGCTTCATCGTATTCCAGCACCATTCTACTCCATCCATATAATCAGGAGGAGTTGGTCTCCACTTGCCCGGATCATTACTTCCTATATATTTTGATTTGCCCCTTGATGTTAAATAACCGTCGTTTTTTGCCCGTTTAAGAATTGCCTTTCCAACTGTATCTCCAAATGCAATGGATCGTTCATAGGTGGAATCATCCAGGTTATCTTTAAAATCTCCATACACCCGATCTTCATATTTCTTTAGTGAGTCAACAGAAAACACTTTTACATTACGAACTACTGTAAAAAAGGCCTTTGTAGAAGCAAGCAGGTAATTATAGCTTTTCCCGTTTTCTGGCTGTGGCATTTTACCAAACCCATTTAACTGCTCAGCAATAGATACAGCATTTTTTTTGCTAAACCGTATAGCTTCATAGGAAGCTAATGATGAGTAAACATAAATGCGGCTTGCAACAGGTGGCGTAAAAACATCATAAATAATTACTTCAGTTAACTTGTCCTGGTTATTATGCAGGATATTCACATCATTTATATCAGTTACCCTTTTCTCTTGTTTGCAGGAAATATTAAAAATTGAAAGCAACACTACCACTGTGAAAGAATAAAAAATAGCAGAACGCTTCACTGGCAAATAATGAGTTTTAAATTTCATCCGGTAAACTATTTAATTTTTCTCCTTACCCTTATTCTTTAATAAAAGAAACGGTGGTGAATCCCTCCAATCGATCTTTGATTTTATAAATGATGGCGCTTTTGAAAAATTACCAAGCAGCAAATCAATTTTACCATCATTATCAAAATCACCTGCATCCATAGTAAGCCATCGTCCCATTTCAGTTATGGAAATACTGGAAGGTACAAAATCAAAATTCCCTTTGTTTTCAAGATACACAAATCCTTCTTCAGGTTGCCTTTCGTAATCCGGAAAATAAGCTATCGCGGCTATATCCAGGTCGCCGTCATTATCATAATCGCGGGCAATTGCCTTATAGCATCCGTTAATCGGGAAAAAATATTGCTGACGGAAATTATTCTTGCCATCGTTCAGAAATATATACACGCCGTGATATGGTTTTAAAATCGCAGAATAATCGGCATTATCACCACAGGTATATAAAATATCCTCGTATCCGTCGTTATTGAAATCATCCATTTCAAAATAAGATGAACCATATACGGACGGAAAACGGATTACTTCTTTCTCCGAAAATTTTCCATTTCCTTCATTCGTAAATAGAAAAATCCCTTCTTCTCCCTGAGCAAATAAAACCCATAGATCCGGAAGGCCGTCGTGGTTTTCATCTCTTACATAAACCCGGATAGCGCCGGGAAGCGGCCGCAGCACATGGCGCAGAAATTCCCCCTTTCCTTTATTTTCCATCCAGGATAAGGCACCTGTTAAAAAACCAAATTCACATACAACATAATCTTTCTTTCCATCCATATTGAGATCTGCATCTGTAACATCAACAGGTCTTTGTAAGCGGCTGAACAGTTTTGCAGTATCTTCTTTTAATTTTCCGTTTTTATCAAATTTTATCGTTGTCACACTTCCATAGGTGCCATTGTTGGGATTTAATATTCCAATGTTACAAGCGATCCATTCCGGAGAGTTAAACCGGATATCGACCAAAGGACTCTTTGTTCTGACTGAATCAAAAATGTTCAGGTCTTTATCAAACCTGTATAGTAAATTTTTGGTTGCATCCGCAATTATCACCGGTTGGCCTTTTCTTACTGTGTCAATTTTTACAAATGAGACGGAAGGGCTATAATATTTAAATGAAGGGATAAGAGGCGAAAACAATGTAGTATCGTTCTTTATTTCGTACTTACGCGATTGTTTTAATGGCAACGAATCAGGAGCTGAAGATGTGTAGTAATCGATAATATGCTGCCATTGTTCATCGGTCAGAACAGGTTTTGCAGGATAAAAATCTTTTCCCAATTCAAGATCAAACCTGCTATATGGATACCTTCTTTTATTGTGTTCAAAGATACCCAGCCGGGGACCCATTATGGGCAGCACACCATTCGCCCATGTTTTTCCATCCAGGTAAGAAGGGTCCGGCAATAAATGACAGGATTGACAATATACAGAAGCTAGTTCTTTTCCTTTTGCGATATCAGATGCAGAAGCACGTCTTTGAACACCAGCCTCGTTATCATCAAGGCATGAAAATATAAATGTCGAAAGAAAAAAAATAGAAACAATTATGACACTCTTCCTGATCCCCATATTTCAAATTAAAAAGTACAAAACAGAGATACCACTGAATTAATAATTAACCTGACGCTCTTTACCTTTTGAATCTTTTATTGTCAATAAGGATATTGTACTATCCACGTTAATAAGCCGTGCGGATTGAGATAAAAAAGAAGACCCATAGTTAATCTCTCTCTTTTGAGTTCTTCCATTTTTATACGTTACAATAGCGCTTATATCCAACGGTTGCAGTGGTATCATCCTTAAGTTTCTCTTTGTTTCAAATATTTTCATTTTATCCTTATTCTGGCTGATAGCAATCCGGCATTTACCGTTGCCACTATTTAATTTCACTACAGCTTTCGCATTACCGGGAATAAACCATCCGCTTTGTAAGATTGAAAGAACATTAAAACTCCCTTTCCCATCTCCTTTAAGAAAAATGCCATTACATGCATCATACCTGCCTATCGAGACATCAGTACCATAATCATTTCCGGCAGCTAATATATCCAGGTTGCCATCTCCATCGAAGTCTTCTGCAAGCATTCCATTCAAACAGGAAAATTGTGTATTTACAGGTAACGGGGTCAATTCAAATTTTCCATCCCCGTTATTACGGAGATAGCTGTTTGAAAAATAGTTTGCCTGAAGGCTCAGCGCCCCTTCCATTTCTTTCGCGGTAAACATCTTATCAAATGTGGAGCTTGCATACGACTTATAATTCTGGAATTTTGACCGGAATGAAATTATCTGTTTGACTATATCATCCCGTGAGTGCACAGGGTACTCCCTTTTTACAGAATCCTCCTGTGAAGTTGGAAAAAATAATACCGGGATAGCATCAAAGCTGCCGTTATTATCAAAATCTTTTGCATAAATACCTGCCGGGTATTTATCACTTGCTTTTACAAGAGAGTTTAGTCCAAGGTTGCCAACCACATAATCGATATCGCCATCATTATCAAAGTCTCCTGGCAAAATGCTTGTCCACCAACCTTTCTTACTTTCAACCCCGGATGAAGCCGTATTGTTTACAAATTTGCCTTTGTCATTTTTTAAAAAGGTAAGCGGCATCCATTCTCCCGCTAATAGTAAGTCCTGCCATCCATCATTGTCAAAATCTGTCCATACAGCATCACAAACTAATCCAATGTTATTTAATACCGGAGCTACAGAATTCGTAACATCAGAGAACTTTATCACGCCATCTTTGGAATCGTTCCGGTAAATAAAACACGAAACCGGTTTTGGATAAGCTGCAGGTTCCACCCGTCCCGCAATGAATAAATCAAGATCGCCATCCTGGTCATAGTCAGCCACCCGCACACAGGATTTGCTGCTAAGGTTCCGGGGAAGTACTGTGATATTAACTATAAAATTGCCTTTGCCATCATTTGTATAAAAGCAATCTTCATATGCTTTCGTATTCGGCTGGCCGTCATATCCGCCACTGGCTATATAAAGATCAAGATCCCCATCACCGTCTGCATCAAACAGGGTTATCCCCTCGTCATGTGATATTTTATTTGAAATAAAGACTGAATCTGCCAGTAAATTTTTTTGCAGAAAAGACCCATCTTTTTTCTGAAGAAGAATTGCAGCACTTCGGCCAATCGATCCTCCCACAATTATATCATCAAGGCCGTCGCCGTCAATATCACCAGATGCCAGCGCCGGTCCGTATTCCGTAAACTTATGAGGCAATAATTTTTGAATATTAAAGTCAACAAAGTCTCTTGACTTATCGGTATACTGAAGTTTTAATGAATCAGTAATATCCGTAAATAAATTATCTGTTGTCTTCGCTGGTACTTTCCAATCATAGGTTTTATCAGCATTTTTTATGCTTACCGGTAGTATCTGGTCGGCGTGTACTTTATTTAATACTTGTTTCTTTCCATCCGGCCATTTAACGACTATTGAATCCAATTCTGTTACCGGCCCCAAACCAAAATGCGGCCGCATGTCAATGGTAGACAAATACCCCCTGTATGGTGTTTGTTCATACGCCTGCATTTTGTTTTGATAATATATTTCTATCCATGTGCCGAAACCATCAATGTTTGTTGCAGGGCCATTCAGTTTTATAATAAGGTAGTGTACCGGTTTTTCTTTCTCATCCATCAGCGTATTCCTGTAAACAAAAGCGGAGTCATTAATATTATTTACAATCACGTCCATATCACCATCGTTGTCCAGGTCCGCATAGGCGGCTCCGTTAGAAAACGATGGAGTTGTCAAGCCCCATTCATTCGTTGCATTACTGAACGTAAGATTGCCATTGTTGCGAAATGCATAATTGTGCAATTTAACCTCCGGTATCTGCGACAAAACCATTTCCCTGGTAGCTATCGCTGAAGCCTCCCTCCGGAATGTAATAAAATCATGATCAGTAATATCCTTGGGGTATCCGTTTGTAATAATCATGTCCCTGAACCCGTCATTGTCAAAATCTGACACCAAGGGGCACCAGCTCCAGTCTGTTTCCGAAATACCGGAGAAGAAACCAATTTCACTGAATACAGGGTCTCCTATTGAATCACTTCCATTTACCCGCGGGCCCTGGTTTAACTGCAATGTATTCCTGACATATTGATATTGATACCCGAAATAATCACTATTCTGATAAGTCTGGTAGCTATTCGCATTCAGCATCATTTTCTTGCGGTAGTTATCTTCCGGATTCATATCCAGTTCAATCACATCGGAGAGGCCGTCGTTGTTGATATCAATTACATCCTGCCCCATTCCATTGGCAGAAGTATGTTTGAAATAGGAAGAGGCTTTATCTGTAAAAGTTCCGTCGTGATTATTTATATACAGAAGATCATTTGAGTTAAAATCATTTGTAACGAAGATATCTTTCCACCCATCCTTGTTGAAGTCTGCTATATTGACTCCATGGCCCAACCCTTCGATAGTAATACCCGCCTCTTTACTTACATTCGTATACACAGGGTGCTTTAATGCGCTGTCCCAGTCATTCCTGTACAATCTTCCCGTACTTGGATAACTTCCGTCTTTAATTTTCGGCCGGAACACAGATGGGTTATTTGTATTTATGATCTCGTTGACCGTAAGATAAACATCCAGGTCGCCGTCATTATCATAATCAAAAAAAGCAGCCATCGTAGTATGTGTAGTATCATTTAAACCATACTCAGCTGCCATCTCATTAAAATGAGGTATACCTTCTTTGTCTGTACCCTGGTTGATATACAGCAGGTTTTTTCGCTGGTTTGGATCAGCAAGAATAGAAGCACTTACATATAAATCCTCCAGGCCATCGTTATTGATATCTGCAACAGATGCCCCACGGCACCATCTTCCGTTTCCGTTAGCAGCTGCTTTATCCGTAACATCTTCAAACGTAAAGTCTCCCCTATTGATATAGAGCTTATTCGCTACCTGGTTACCTGTAAAATAAATATCCTGTAATCCATCATTATTAAAATCGCCGATTCCTACGCCGCCGCCATTGTAGATATTGGTAAGATCTATAGGGTTGACAGAATCTTTTTCGGTGATCCGGTTTGAAAAATGAATCCCTGATTTCTGCGGCGTTACCTGCTGAAACAAGCTGGATTTTTGTTTGCAGGAAAAACAAAAGATAGAAATGAAACAAAAGAAACAACTGATTCGCATAGAATTTACAATCGCATTTTCATTGAATTTACCGATTGGCAAAAATCACAAAAAAAGAGATAGGTATAAACCTATCTCTTTTTTTAATTTAATGATCTGGTATTATTAATAGCCGGGGTTTTGTTTTACTCTTTCAGTACCGTCGGCGTTCAGGTTGTCAATTTCATCTTGTGGTATTGGCATAATTTCATGAGTACCTGCTTTGAAAACAGCGCCAATTTTCAAAGGTCTCCATACCTGTTCTCTTGCAATGTAAGCATTGATAACTGTTGCGGCTATACCCCAACGTACAAGATCGAAGAACCTGTGTCCTTCCATTGCCAACTCTAGTCTCCTTTCAAAACGAATAGCTTTTACAGCGTAATCTTTATCGGGAAATGAAGTGTACAGGCCTATTTTATAATTGTCTGCCGGAGTTGTTGGCGTTTTATAGGTTGCAGTCGGTGCGTCATAGTCGCTATTTTTATAAACCCATCCTGCAGGATCCACAGCCCTCTGGCGTACTGTATTGACATAAGCCATAGCACCTGCTAAATCGTTGGCGTCGGCTGCACATTCAGCGGCCCATAATATTACGTCTGCAAAACGAATGATGTTTACGTTATTAGCTACAAGTTCCGTAGGACCC
>Ga0207689_10004168_pt1 | contig 13139 bp, 8 predicted proteins | sample KBSMisM52_FD_184312 | JGI IMG/M metagenome (GOLD analysis project Ga0207689, IMG submission 184312) | Miscanthus rhizosphere microbial communities from Kellogg Biological Station, Michigan, USA - KBS Miscanthus M5-2 (SPAdes) (version 2) | ecosystem: Host-associated > Plants > Roots > Rhizosphere... | reverse complement strand
AAGTTCGTCCGCATGGCGCTCGGCGGCGTTCGCGACGAGGCCGAGATCCGCGGCCACCGCCGCACCTACATCGGCTCGATGCCGGGCAAGGTGCTGCAGTCGCTGACCAAGGTCGGGACGCGCAATCCCTTGTTCCTGCTCGACGAGATCGACAAGCTCGGCATGGACTTTCGCGGCGACCCGTCGTCGGCGCTGCTCGAGGTGCTCGACCCGGAGCAGAACCACACCTTCAGCGACCACTACGTCGAGGTCGACTTCGATCTCTCGGACACGATGTTCATCGCGACGTCGAACTCGATGAACATCCCGCCGGCGCTGCTCGACCGGATGGAGGTGATCCGTCTCGCTGGCTACACCGAGGACGAGAAGGTCCACATCGCGTTGCGCTACCTGGTGCCCAAGCAGCAGAAGAACAACGGCGTCAAGGCCGACGAGATGGAGGTCACCGAGTCGGCGGTGCGCGGGATCGTCCGCTACTACACGCGCGAGGCCGGAGTGCGCTCGCTCGAGCGCGAGATCGCCAAGATCTGTCGCAAGATCGTCAAGGGCATCCAGCTCAAGCAGATCAGTGAGAAGGTCGTCATCACCGAGGACAACCTCAACGAGTACCTCGGCGTTCGCAAGTTCGACTACGGCCAGGCAGAGAAGGAGAACCAGGTCGGCCAGGTCGTCGGCCTGGCGTGGACCGAGGTCGGCGGCGACCTGCTGACGATCGAGGCGGCGGTGATGCCGGGCAAGGGCAACATCATCCGCACCGGCCAGCTCGGCGACGTCATGAAGGAGTCGGTCGAAGCCGCTCGCTCGGTCGTGCGCAGCCGTGCCCGCCGGCTCGGCATCAAGGACGAGATGTTCGAGAAGCGCGACGTCCACATCCACGTTCCCGACGGCGCGACGCCCAAGGACGGGCCGAGCGCGGGCGTGGCGATGACGACGGCGTTCGTTTCGGCGCTGACCGGGGTTCCGGTGCGCGCGCACGTCGCGATGACCGGCGAGATCACGCTGCGCGGCGAGATCACGGCCATCGGCGGCCTGAAGGAAAAGCTGCTCGCGGCACGCCGTGGCGGCATCAAGACGGTCCTCATCCCGGAGGAGAACGTCAAGGATCTGCAGGAGATCCCCGAGGACGTCAAGAACCAGCTCGAGATCGTGCCGGTGAAGTGGATCGATCGCGTGCTCGAGATCGCGCTCGAGACCGCACCGCAGCCGCTCGCCGAAGAGGAAGCCGTCAAGCCCGCGGAGCCGGCCGCGTCGACGGCGTCGTCGCCCGCGGTGCCGCCTCCAGGCGACATCCTCACGCATTGACGAAGGCCCTTGCGCGAAGGCCTCGCGCAAGGGCTCGTTCGCGTCGATGCCGCTATACTTGCGCCCGCGTCGTCGAGCCTCGAGCCGACGACGTGACGCGGGAGTAGCTCAGTTGGTAGAGCGCAACCTTGCCAAGGTTGAGGTCGCGAGTTCGAGACTCGTCTCCCGCTCCAGGTCAGACTAGAAGGGAAGCCCAGGCTTCCCTTTTTCATCGTCGGTCTCGCGTGATACCGTTGCGCGAGATGCTGAATGTGGCGCGGTAGCAAAGCGGTTATGCACCGGATTGCAAATCCGAGTAGGTCGGTTCGACTCCGGCCCGCGCCTCCATCCTCCCTCGCCTCCCCGCAGCATCGTTCGCCGGCCCGGCCGGTGCCCGTGCGCTGCGGCGAATTGCACAGGCCGGCCAGCGCGGCCACATCCTGCTTCGCTTTGATACCAGTCGCATCGAACCTTGCCGCTACAGTGCCGGCGACGAGGGCCCGGGTGGCGAAATTGGTAGACGCAGCGGGCTTAAAACCCGTGGCTGGACAGCTTGCGGGTTCGAATCCCGCCCCGGGTACCACTGCGCAGCGTGCGCGGCGACGGACCCCCCGAACGCGACGAGGACAGTACCCTTCATGAGAGCTTCGATCGCGCTGATCGTCCTCGCCCTGGCTGCCTGCTCGACGAAGTCCGACATCGTCAAGACCGGTCCGACGACCTACCGTGTCAAGGCCGACGCCGGCGGCGGCTCGCCGTCCGATGCCGACATCAAGTCGCGCGGCATCGCGCGCGCGAACGAGTTCTGCGATGCGCAGGGCAAGCGCGCCGTGATCGACGTCGGCCAGACGCAGGGCTGGCACCTCTGGAGCGTGCAGACTGCAGAAGTGCGGTTCGCTTGCGACGATCGCTTGACGCCGCGCCCGGCGTCGGCCGCCTCGTCGCCCTGATCGCGCGCCTCATCGCTGCCCACCCGTCGAGAGGGGGGCGTGGGCCCGGCTAAAATAGCACGATCGTTCGAATCGATCGTCAGGCTGGAGCCCCGATGAAAATCCTCGTCCCCGTCAAGCGCGTCGTCGACTACAACGTCAAGGTGCGCGTCAAGAGCGACGGCAGCGGTGTCGACATCGCCAACGTCAAGATGAGCATGAACCCTTTCGACGAGATCGCCGTCGAAGAGGCGGTTCGGCTCAAGGAAAAGGGCGCCGCGACCGAGGTCATCGCGGTGTCGTGCGGCGTGCAGCAATGCCAGGAGACGCTGAGGACCGCGATGGCGATCGGCGCCGACCGCGCGATCCTCGTGCAGAGCGAGGACGACTTGCAGCCGCTCGCGGTCGCCAAGCTGCTGAAGGCGCTCGTCGACAAGGAGCAACCGGGCCTCGTCATCCTCGGCAAGCAGGCGATCGACGACGACTGCAACCAGACCGGACAGATGCTCGCGGCGCTGTGCGATCTGCCGCAGGCGACATTCGCCTCGAAGATCGAGATCCAGGGCGACTCGGCGAACGTCACCCGCGAGGTCGACGGCGGCCTCGAGACGCTCAAGGTCAAGCTACCCGCGGTCGTCACGACCGACCTGCGCCTCAACGAGCCGCGCTACGTGACCTTGCCCAACATCATGAAGGCGAAGAAGAAGCAGCTCGACATCGTCAAGCCCGCCGACCTCGGCGTCGACGCCAAGGCGCACCTGAAGATCCTCAAGGTCAGCGAGCCGCCCAAGCGCGGCGCAGGCGTCAAGGTGCCCGACGTCGCGACGCTCGTCGCCAAGCTCAAGACCGAAGCGAAGGTGATCTGACATGGCCGAGATCAACGTTCTCGTCGTTGCCGAACACGACAACGCAACCGTTCGCCCGGCGACGCTCAACACCGTCACCGCGGCTGCACAGCTCGGCGGCGCCGTCCACGTCCTCGTCGCCGGCAGCGGCGCCCAGACCGCGGCCAGCGCCGCAGCGGCAATCGCCGGCGTCGCCAAGGTGCTGCACGCCGACGGCGATGTCTTCGCGCACGCGCTCGCCGAGAACGTCGCCGCGCAGGTGCTCGCGCTCGCCGGCGGCTACAGTCACATCCTGTTCGCAGCGACGGCGTCGGGCAAGAACATCGCGCCGCGCGTCGCTGCCAAGCTCGACGTCGGCCAGATCTCCGACATCACGAAGATCCACTCGGGCGACACTTTCGAGCGGCCGATCTACGCCGGCAACGCGATCGCCACGGTGCAAAGCCTCGATCCAGTCAAGGTGATCACGGTGCGCACGACCGCGTTCGACCCCGCCGCCGCGAGCGGCGGCGCGGCCGCGATCGAGACCGTGCAGCCGATCGGCGACTCCGGCAAGACCAGCTTCGTCGGTGCCGAGATCGCGAAGCTCGACCGGCCCGAGCTGACGTCCGCGAAGATCATCGTCTCGGGCGGCCGCGCGCTCGGCTCGAGCGACAAGTTCAACGAGTTGCTGACGCCGCTCGCCGACAAGCTCGGCGCTGCGCTCGGCGCGAGCCGCGCCGCGGTCGATGCCGGCTATGCGCCGAACGACTGGCAGGTTGGCCAGACCGGCAAGATCGTCGCGCCGCAGCTCTACGTCGCGATCGGCATCAGCGGCGCGATCCAGCACCTGGCCGGGATGAAGGACTCGAAGGTCATCGTCGCGATCAACAAGGATGCCGAAGCACCGATCTTCAGCGTCGCCGACTACGGTCTCGAGCAGGATCTCTTCACCGCCGTTCCCGAGCTCGTCAAGGCGCTCTGACGCCACAGTCCGCACGCGACAGCCTGTCTTCCGCCCGTCCGGTCGACGGGCTTTTTCTCGCCGCCGGCGCGCGTCCAGCGCGCGGCCATCGGAGCAAACGCCATGAGCTACGTCGCCCCCGTCAAGGACATGCTGTTCTCCATGAAGGAGCTCGCCGACCTCGAGGCGGTCGCGCGCCTGCCTGGCTTCGAGGAGGCCGGGCTCGACACCGCTCAGGCGGTGCTCGAGGAATGCGCACGCTTCTCGCAGGAGGTGCTGGCGCCGCTCAACCGCGAGGGCGACGTCCGACCCTCGTCGTGGCAGGGCGGCGTCGTGACGACGACCGCCGGTTTCAAGGAAGCGTTCCGCCAGTTCGGCGAGGCCGGCTGGCAGGGCCTGCAGCATCCGCCCGAGTTCGGCGGCCAGGGGTTGCCGAAGACGATCGGCGCGGCGGCGATCGAGATGATCAACAGCGCCAACCTGAGCTTCGCGCTCTGTCCGCTGCTCACCGACGGCGCGATCGAAGCGCTGCTCACGGCCGGATCGCGCGAGCAGCAGCAGCGATTCATCCCGAAGATGCTCGCCGGCGAGTGGACCGGAACGATGAACCTCACCGAGCCGCAGGCGGGCTCGGACCTCGCCCTCGTGCGCACGCGCGCCGAGCCGATCGGCGACGGCCGCTACAAGATCTTCGGCACCAAGATCTTCATCACCTACGGCGAGCACGACATGGCCGAGAACATCGTCCACCTCGTGCTGGCGCGGATCGCGGGCGCGCCCGAGGGCGTCAAGGGGATCAGCCTGTTCCTCGTCCCGAAGTTCCTCGTCAACCGCGACGGCTCGCTCGGCGCGCGCAACGACGTCTGGTGCGTCTCGATCGAGCACAAGCTCGGCATCAAGGCGAGCCCGACCGCGGTGCTGCAGTTCGGCGACCAGGGCGGTGCCGGGCTCGACGGCCCGGGTGCGATCGGCACGCTGGTCGGCGAAGAGAATCGCGGCCTCGAGGCGATGTTCATCATGATGAACGCGGCGCGCTACGCGGTCGGCATGCAAGGCATCGCGATCGCCGAACGTGCCTACCAGCAGGCGGCGGCCTACGCGAAGGAGCGCGTCCAGTCGCGGCCGGTCGACGGCTCGGTCGCCGGCAGCGCGACGATCATCCACCACCCCGACGTGCGACGCATGCTGATGACGATGCGTGCGTACACCGAAGGCTGCCGCGCGCTCGCGATCGTCGCCGCCGCCGCGTCCGACGCCGCGCACCACGAGGAGGATGCCGACGCGCGCCGCGAGAACCAGGCGTTCTACGAGTTCATGGTGCCCCTCGTGAAGGGCTACAGCACCGAGATGAGCATCGAGGTCGCGAGCCTCGGCGTCCAGGTCCACGGCGGCATGGGCTTCATCGAGGAGACCGGGGCGGCGCAATACCTGCGCGACGCCCGCATCCTGACGATCTACGAGGGCACGACGGCGATCCAGGCCAACGACCTCGTCGGCCGCAAGACGGCACGCGACGGCGGCCGTGTCGCGCGTGAGATCGCCGAGCGCGTCGCGGCGACCGAGGTGGACCTGGCGCAGAGCCAGAGCGACGCCGCGCGCTCGATGAAGAAGCGGCTCGCGGCGGGACGGCAGGCGTTCGAGCAGGTCGTCGACTTCATCGTCGCCGAGAGCAAGCGCGATCCGAACGCTGCGTTTGCCGGATCGGTGCCGTACCTGCTGCTCGCGGGCAACGTCATGGCAGGCTGGCAGATGGCGCGCGCGCTGCTCGCTGCCGAGCGGCTGCTCGCGGCGCACGAGGGCGACGCGGCGTTCCTGACGGCGAAGGTGCAGACCGCCCGCTTCTACGCCGAGCATCTGCTCAGCAAGGCGCCGGCGCAGCGCGATGCGATCGTCGAAGGCGCCGCGAGCGTCACGGCGATGGCGATCGACGCTTTCTGAGGCGGACCCGACCGTGCCGTTGCCTGCCGTCCTTCGTCGCGTGCCGCTGCCGGTCATCGGCGCACCGCTCTTCATCGTCAGCAACCCGAAGCTCGTCATCGCGCAGTGCACCGCCGGCATCGTCGGCTCGATGCCGGCGCTCAACGCCCGGCCCGCCGAGCAGCTCGACGAATGGCTCGCCGAGATCACCGGGGCGCTCGCGGCGTGGGACCGCGCCCATCCCGAGCGACCGGCGGCGCCGTTCGCGATCAACCAGATCGTCCACAAGAGCAACGACCGGCTCGAGCACGACCTCGGGGTGTGCGCGAAGTACAAGGTTCCGATCGTCATCACCTCGCTCGGCGCGCGCACCGACGTCAACGACGCGGTCCATGGCTGGGGCGGGATCGTGCTGCACGACATCATCAACAACACCTTCGCGAAGAAGGCGATCGACAAGGGCGCCGACGGATTGATCGCGGTCGCCGCCGGCGCCGGCGGCCACGCCGGCGTCAAGAGCCCGTTCGCGCTCGTCGCCGAGATCCGGCGCTGGTTCGACGGCCCGCTGGCGCTCTCGGGCGCGATCGCGAGCGGCGGTGCGATCCTCGCGGCGCAGGCGATGGGCGCCGACTTCGCCTACATCGGTTCGGCGTTCATCGCCACCGAGGAGGCGCGCGCGGTCGATGCCTACAAGCGGATGATCGTCGACAGCACGAGCGACGACATCGTCTACACGAGTCTGTTCACCGGCGTCCACGGCAACTACCTGAAGGGCTCGATCAAGAACGCCGGCCTCGACCCCGACGCACTGCCTGACAGCGACCCGAGCAAGATGAATTTCGGCGCCGACTCGGCGGCGCGCAAGGCCTGGAAGGACATCTGGGGCTGCGGCCAGGGGATCGGTGCGATCGGCGCCGTCGTCCCCGCGGCGGAGCTCGTCGCGCGTCTCGCGCGCGAGTACGCGGCCGTGCGTGCGAAGCTCGCCGAACCGTCGACCCTTGCCGCATGAGAAACGCGAGCCGGTGTTACAGTTCTCTCTGACTTGAAGGTCCTGCCCGGCATCGCGCCGGGCCGCTAGTCCGTGAATCGGTGAAGCCGAGGACCGGAAGGTTTGTCCCAAACCCACTGCAGCACCCGAAACGGGTCGCGAAAGGTGAGCGAGATGATGCAGGAAAGCAGGGCGAATTCGTACCTGTTCGGCGGCAACGCGCCGTACGTCGAGGAACTCTACGAGGCCTACCTCGACAACCCGGGATCGGTTCCCGACAAGTGGCGCGCGTACTTCGACGCGCTGCAGCACGTTCCCGCAGTCGACGGCTCGACGTCGCGCGACATCGCGCACGCTCCGGTCGTCGAGTCGTTCGCGCAGCGCGCCAAGGCGAACGCGTTCGGTAACCGCGCCTCAAGCGAGGACCTCGCGGTCGCGAGAAAGCAGGTCTACGTTCAGTCGCTGATCGCGGCCTACCGCTCGCTCGGCGCGCGCTGGGCCGACCTCGATCCGCTGAAGCGCCAGGAGCGGCCGAGGATCCCCGAGCTCGAGCCGGCGTTCTACGACCTCACCGAGTCCGACATGGACATGGTGTTCAGCGCGACGAACACCTACTTCACGACCGACGAGCAGATGACGCTGCGCGAGATCGTGCAGGCGCTGCGCGAGACGTACTGCGGAACGATCGGCGCCGAGTACATGCACTGCACCGAGCCGACCGAGAAGCGCTGGTGGCAGCAGCGGCTCGAATCGATCCGCGCCAAGCCGTCGCTCTCGAAGGAAGAGAAGATCCACGTCCTCGAGCGGCTGACCTCCGCCGAGGGTCTCGAGCGCTATCTGCACACCAAGTACGTCGGCCAGAAGCGCTTCTCGCTCGAGGGCGGCGAGAGCTTCATCGCGTCGATGGACGAATTCATCCAGCGCGCCGGCAGCAAGGGAGTGCAGGAGATCGTGATCGGCATGGCGCACCGCGGCCGCCTGAACGTGCTCGTCAACACGCTCGGCAAGACGCCGAAGAACCTGTTCGCCGAGTTCGACCACACCGCGCCCGAGAACCTGCCCGCCGGCGACGTCAAGTACCACCAGGGCTTCTCGAGCGACATCACCACGCCGGGCGGCCCGGTCCACCTGAGCCTGTCGTTCAACCCGTCGCACCTCGAGATCGTCAATCCGGTCGTCGAAGGCTCGGTGAAGGCGCGCCTCGACCGCCGCGGCGACACCGAAGGAGACACGGTGCTGCCGGTGATCGTCCACGGCGACGCCGCGTTCGCCGGCCAGGGCGTCGTCATGGAGACGCTCGCGCTCGCGCAGACGCGCGGCTACTACACCGGCGGCACGGTCCACATCGTCATCAACAACCAGATCGGCTTCACGACCTCCGACCCGCGCGACTCGCGCTCGACGCTCTACTGCACCGACGTCGTCAAGATGATCGAAGCGCCCGTCCTGCACGTGAACGGCGACGATCCCGAGGCGGTGATCCTGTGCAGCCAGCTGGCGCTCGACTACCGCCAGGAGTTCAACAAGGACGTCGTCCTCGACATCGTGTGCTTCCGCAAGCTCGGCCACAACGAGCAGGACACGCCGGCGATGACGCAGCCGCTGATGTACAAGAAGATCGCGGCGCACCCGGGCACGCGCAAGCTCTACGGCGACAAGCTGGTCGCGCAGGCGGTCCTGCCTGCCGACGGGCCCGATGCGCTCGTCAAGTCGACGCGCGCTGCGCTCGAAGCCGGCAAGAGCAGCTACGACCCGGTCCTCACCAACTACAAGAGCAAGTACGCAGTCGACTGGGCGCCGTTCCTCGGCAGGAAGTGGACCGATTCCGCGGACACCGCGTTGCCGGTCAGCGAGCTGAAGCGTCTCGCCGAGCGGATCACGACCGTGCCGGCGAACTTCAAGGTCCATCCGCTGGTCGAGAAGGTGCTTGCCGACCGCGCGGCGATGGGCCGCGGCGAAATCAGCGTCGACTGGGGAATGGGCGAGCACCTCGCGTTCGCGTCGCTCGTCGCGAGCGGCTACGCGGTGCGGCTGTCGGGCGAGGACTCGGCGCGCGGCACGTTCACGCACCGCCACGCCGTGCTGCACGACCAGAACCGCGAGAAGTGGGACGAGGGCACGTACACGCCGCTGCAGCACGTCGCCGACGGCCAAGCGCCGTTCATCGTCATCGATTCGCTGCTCTCCGAGGAGGCGGTGCTCGGCTTCGAATACGGCTACGCGAGCGCCGAGCCGAACACGCTCGTGATCTGGGAGGCGCAGTTCGGCGACTTCGCGAACGGCGCCCAGGTCGTCATCGACCAGTTCATCGCCTCGGGCGAGGTCAAGTGGGGCCGCGCCAACGGGCTGACGCTGATGCTGCCGCACGGCTACGAAGGGCAGGGGCCCGAGCATTCGTCGGCTCGCCTCGAGCGCTTCATGCAGCTCTCGGCCGACAACAACATGCAGGTCGTGCAGCCGACGACGGCGAGCCAAATCTTCCACGTCCTGCGCCGGCAGATGGTGCGGATGTTTCGCAAGCCCCTGATCATCATGACGCCGAAGTCGCTGCTGCGCGCGAAGGACGCCGCGTCGCCGCTCACCGAGTTCACCAAGGGCGAGTTCAGGACGGTGATCGGAGAGCACAGCGCCGACGTCAACCCCGAGCGCGTCAAGCGGCTGATCGCGTGTTCGGGAAAGGTCTACTACGACCTCGTCCGCTCCCGCGCCGAGCGCAAGAACGGCGACGTCGCGGTGGTCCGCGTCGAGCAGCTCTATCCGTTTCCGCACAAGGCGTTCGCGACCGAGCTGAAGAAGTATCCGAACCTTGCCGAGGTCGTGTGGTGCCAGGACGAGCCGCAGAACCAGGGCGCGTGGTTCTTCGTCCAGCACTACATCCACGAGAACATGGGCGAAGGGCAGCGGCTCGGCTACGCCGGACGGGCGCCGTCGTCGTCGCCGGCGGTCGGCTACGCGCACCTGCACCAGGAGCAGCTGAAGGCGCTGCTCGATCAGGCGTTCGCCAAGCTGAAGGGCTTCGTCTTGACGAAGTGACGCGCTGACCCCGAGAACAACAGGCGAACGACATGTCATTGATCGAAGTGAAAGTTCCGCAGCTGTCCGAGTCGGTCAGCGAAGCGACGCTCCTGCAGTGGAAGAAGAAGCCCGGTCAGGCGGTCGAGGCCGACGAGATCCTGGTCGAAATCGAGACCGACAAGGTCGTGCTCGAGGTGCCGGCGCCGACTTCGGGCGTGCTGGCGCAGATCATCAAGAACGACGGTGACAGCTGCATCAGCGAAGAGGTCATCGCCAAGGTCGACACCGAAGGCAGGGAGACCGACTTCGGCGAGATGCAGGTCATGAGCGTCCCCGACGCCGAGCCGGCGCCGGGCGCGAAGCCCGGCGTCCCGGCCGACGTCGCAGCGATGGCGGCGACGAAGAGCGAGGTCGCGATGCCTGCCGCGGCCAAGCTGATGGCCGAGCACGATCTCGCGGTCGGCTCGGTGCCGGGCACCGGCAAGGGCGGCCGCGTCACCAAGGGCGACGTTCTCGGCGTTCTCGGCGGCGGCGCTGCGGCGACCGCTGTCCCGACTGCTGCACCGCCCGCGGCGCGCGCTCCTGCGCCGGCGCCGACCGCGGCGCGTGCGCCGGCGCCGACCGCGGCGAAGCCGCTGCCTGCGGTCGCGGCGCCGGTCGCGGCCAACCTCGGCGACCGCCCCGAGCAGCGTGTGCCGATGAGCCGGCTGCGTGCGCGCATCGCCGAGCGGTTGCTGCAATCGCAGGCGAGCAACGCGATCCTGACGACGTTCAACGAGGTGAACATGTCGCCGGTGATCGAGATGCGCAAGCGCTTCCAGGAGAAGTTCGAGAAGGAGCACGGCGTCAAGATCGGCTTCATGAGCTTCTTCGTGAAGGCCGCGGTCGCCGCGCTGAAGCGCTATCCGGTCATCAACGCCTCGGTCGACGGCAACGACATCGTCTACCACGGCTACTTCGACATCGGCATCGCGGTCGGCTCGCCGCGCGGCCTCGTCGTCCCGATCCTGCGCAACGCCGACCAGATGAGCTTCGCCGACATCGAGAAGAAGATCGCCGAGTTCGGCCAGAAGGCCAAGGACGGCAAGCTCGCTCTCGAGGAGCTCACCGGCGGCACGTTCTCGATCTCCAACGGCGGCGTCTTCGGCTCGATGCTGTCGACGCCGATCATCAACCCGCCGCAGTCCGCGATCCTCGGCGTCCACGCGACGAAGGACCGTGCCGTCGTCGAGAACGGTCAGATCGTCGTCCGGCCGATGAACTACCTGGCGCTCTCGTACGACCACCGCATCATCGACGGCCGCGAGGCGGTGCTCGGCCTGGTCGCGATGAAGGAAGCGCTCGAGGATCCCGCGCGGCTCCTGTTCGACATCTGATGGCCGCATTCGACGTCGTCGTCATCGGCGCCGGCCCGGCCGGCTACATCGCCGCGATCCGCGCCGCGCAGCTCGGCTTCGCCACCGCGTGCGTCGACGCGTGGAAGAACGAGAAGGGCGGCCCGGCGCCGGGCGGCACGTGCACCAACATTGGCTGCATCCCGTCGAAGGCGCTGCTGCAGTCGTCGGAGAACTTCGACCATGCCGGCCACGCCTTCGCCGACCACGGCATCGGCGTCGGCAACCTGACGATCGACGTCGCGAAGATGATGGCGAGAAAGCTCGCTGTCGTGAAGCAGAACAACGACGGCATCCTCTATCTCTTCAAGAAGAACAAGGTGACGTTCTTCCACGGCCGCGGCTCCTTCGCCGGCCGCGACCAAGGCGGTGCGTGGCAGATCGCGGTCGCCGGCGCAAAGGCGGAGACGATCGTGGCCAAGCACGTGATCGTCGCGACCGGATCGAACGCACGTCCGCTGCCCGGCGCGCCGTTCGACGAGCGGGCGATCCTCTCGAACGACGGCGCGCTCGCGATCGGCGCGGTGCCGAAGACGCTGGGCATCGTCGGCGCCGGCGTCATCGGACTCGAGATGGGCTCGGTGTGGCGCCGCCTCGGCGCCGACGTCACGGTCCTCGAGGCGCTGCCCGACTTCCTCGGCGCCGCCGACGCCCAAGTCGCTGCCGAAGCGAAGAAGGCGTTCACGAAGCAGGGGCTGAAGATCGTCCTCGGCGTCAGGATCGAGAAGGTCGAACAGGGCGCCGGCGGAGTCCGCGTCGGGTATGCCGACTCGGCCGGCAAGGCGCAGACGCTCGCCTGCGAGAAGCTCATCGTCTCGATCGGCCGCGTCCCGAACACCGATGGACTGAACGCGCAGGCGGTCGGTCTCGCGCTCGACGAGCGCGGATTCGTCCGCGTCGACGACGACTGCCGGACCAACCTCGAGAACGTCTGGGCGGTCGGCGACGTCGTCCGCGGTCCGATGCTCGCGCACAAGGGCGAGGAGGAGGGCGTCGCGGTCGCGGAGCGCATCGCCGGCCAGAAGCCGCACGTCGACTTCAACACCGTCCCGTGGGTCATCTACACGAGCCCCGAGATCGCGTGGGTCGGCCAGACCGAGCAGCAGCTGAAGGCGGCCGGCCGCGACGTGCGCACCGGATCGTTCCCGTTCATGGCCAACGGCCGCGCGCGCGCGCTCGGCGACACCACCGGCTTCGTCAAGGTGATCGCCGACGCGAAGACCGACGAGATCCTCGGCGTCCACGCGATCGGCCCGATGGTCTCCGAGCTGATCGCCGAAGCGGTCGTCGCGATGGAATTCAAGGCCTCGGCCGAGGACATCGGGCGGATCTGCCACGCGCACCCGAGCCTCTCGGAGGCGACCAAGGAAGCGGCGCTCGCGGTCGACAAGCGAGCGCTGAACTTCTAGCGCAGGCCCGCCGCGCCAAGTCCACGGTGGGGGTCCGCCAGCTCTACGAGCAGACGCTCGCCGAACGCGGCTACCGCAGCGACCCGGCGCAACTGCGCGCGCTCGATTCGCTCGAGCGTTGCGAGCGCGAGTGGGAGGACTACAAGGCGCGTCGTTCGAACGCGCTCGCCAAGCTGATCGCGCGGCCGCCGATCCCGCGCGGCGTCTACCTCTGGGGCGGCGTCGGTCGCGGCAAGAGCTTCCTGATGGACTGCTTCTTCACCGCGCTGCCGCTGCAGAGAAAGACCCGGCTGCACTTCCACGAGTTCATGCGCGAAGTCCACCGCGAGCTCGCCGAGATGCAGGGGACGAGCGACCCGCTGCTGCATCTCGGCGCGACCATCGCGCGGCGCTTTCGTCTGATCTGCCTCGACGAGTT
>Ga0207689_10004166_pt1 | contig 13144 bp, 6 predicted proteins | sample KBSMisM52_FD_184312 | JGI IMG/M metagenome (GOLD analysis project Ga0207689, IMG submission 184312) | Miscanthus rhizosphere microbial communities from Kellogg Biological Station, Michigan, USA - KBS Miscanthus M5-2 (SPAdes) (version 2) | ecosystem: Host-associated > Plants > Roots > Rhizosphere... | reverse complement strand
TTGTCGCCGCAGATGGTGAAGGTGGCCGCTCGTTTGAATCCTGACATTTCGTTCTCGCAGGGTGACATGTTAGCCCTTCATTTTCCTGACGAATCCCTGGCTGCGATAGTCTTGTTCTATTCAATAATTCATATTCAAAGAGAAGACGTAACGCGAGCACTAAAGGAGATGTATCGCGTGCTCACCCAGAACGGAAAAGTGTTCCTGGCGTTTCACGGCGGGGCAGGAGAAATCCATCGCGACGAATGGTACGGAGAGGAAGTCTCGATTGATTTCCGTTTGTTTGAGGGAGCGGAGATGGCTGGGTACCTTGAAGCGGCGGGTTTCAAGGACGTAAAGATTATCGAGCGCGAGCCGTACGAGTTTGAACATCCAACGAGACGAGTTTATGTTTTTGCAGAGAAGGAGTGATGAGTAATGAGTGATGAGTTTAGACGAACTCATCTCTTCCCACAGAGGTAAAGCTAAAGGCGGCGAGACCTTAATCCCGGCACCTTTATCATCACTCATCACTCATCACTGGCTCGCTACGCTGCCGATATTGTCACTTCCCAAACGCATCCGCGCCCAGAAAATTCTCACGCAGGTAGGAAACCGTATCATGCAAAGTCTCGCCCGGATCGCGCGGGCGGAAGCCGAGTTCACGCGAAGCCTTCGTGCAGTTGAGGTACCAGAAGTATTGCGCCATCTCGATCGCACCCGGCTCGACCGGAGACGCGAAGTTCCATTGCCGAAACAGTGAGTCAACAATCTGCGAGCCCGCCACCATGAATTTTGAGGGCAAGGCAAACCTCGGCGCCGAGACTTTGGTGAGCCGCGCCAATCTGCCAAAGAACCTTTCGAAGGTCCAGTTAGCAACGCCCAGAAGGTAACGTTCTCCGTGCCGGCCTTTCTTCATCGCCGCCCGGAAAGTCTCCGCCACATCGCGCGCATCCACAAAACTCAAACCGCCGCTGGGAACGGCGCTGATCTTTCGTGCCATAAAATCGAGTACTACTTTGGTTGAACTCAAACGCTCGTCGCCGGGCCCGAGCAAGAGACTGGGATTCATAATCACCAAACGACGGCCTTTACCGTGGAAGCGTTCCAGCCCCGCCATTTCCTGGTAGGCTTTGCTGGCGTAGTAAGGCCAGCGTGCCACAATGTCGAGCGGCGGCGGATAGGATTCGTCGGGCACTAATTCTCCGTCTTCCGTAACCGCAATTGTTCCGCTGGTCGATGCGAGGACAATAGTCTTCACGTCGGCTCCATTAGCCGCGTCACACAACAGACGCGTGCCTTCGACGTGTACCTTGTACATTTCCGGCGCGTCCTCGCGTTCGCGCGAAACTTTTCCCGCCAGATGATAGATCTCGCTGATCCCCTCAACTGCGCGCTTTACATCGCTCTCTTTGGTGATTGAGCCTTCTAAAGTTTCCACTCCCAGAGCGACCAGCCAGTCAGGAATGGAAGTCGCCATCACGCGAATGTCCTTCGCACCCTCGGCGACCAGCTGCCGCACGAGATGCGAACCCAAAAAACCTGTGCCGCCGGTAACGAGTGTAGCTGCACGCGGCCGCTTTTCGATTGCGGCGCGGCGCCTCGTCTCAGCCTTAACCGGTGTCATCCGGGCAATGCGCTTTTGTGGTTTCTTGGTTGGCATAAAATCCAGTGAAAAGTGAAAGGTGAAAAGTGAAGAGCCAGAATTAAAAGCCAGACAACCCGTCGGATTTCAGTTCAATTCTTCGGCCTGAACTTTTCACTTTTCACTCTTCACCTTTCACTGCCTTTCTCCGCTCCGCCTTCCAAAGTTTTCGCAGTTCTTTTGCGTCAAATGGACGGCGAGCTCGGTCGCGTAGATTTTCGACTTCATGCTTAACGCGCGCCGCAATCAGGCGGTAGGCTTCTGTGCGTGGCAGGCCTTTCGTCATTGCCTCGAGGTCGGCTGCCTCGAGATAGTGGCCGATGCGCGCTCCCACTTTTCGATTCTTAATTATGTTTGAGCCTTTGGGCATCGCATCGTGAGTGCCCTCCAGGTAAACGGGAAGAATGCCGACACCCGTGTGCAATGCCAGATAGCCGATGACCGGTTTGAAGTCAGCAATCTCGCCGGTCAGCGAACGGGTGCCTTCCGGAAAGATGAGCGCGTTGTAGCCGCGGTTGAGGAAGGAACTCGCGTGGCGCAAAGACTGCCGGAGCGAGCCGGTCCGTTCCATCGGCACGAGGTTAGTAAAGTTTTCCATTACCGCGCGCTTGTATTTCGTATCGAAGAAATAGTCAGCAGCGGCAAGCACAACCATGTCTTTGCCGGATTCTGCGAGCGCCATCTTGGTCAGGCCCATATCGAGGTGAGAGGAGTGATTGGCGGCAACAATAAAATTCGTGTGTACCGGAATGTTTGAGCGCCCTTCATAATGAGTTTCGAGAAACCGGTCGTAGAAAAGCCGCTGCAGAACGTCTCCTGCCCTGGTGCCCGCGCGACTGACAAGTGACGGTACATGGATCTCCTCGTCTGCACTGCGACGATTCTCGGACCGCGTGGCGGATCCCTCACGGCCTGATGATGCACCCGGACGCCGACTCACAACGCTGGCGAGCTCTCTCAGATCCTGGGCTTCGTTCAAACGTTCCGGCGCAGTGATTGAGCCCCCGGCATTTTCGATGGCTGCGGCCAGCTCTACGAACATCAGACTGTCAAACCCAAGTTCAGCCAATCGAGAATTCAGAGATATCTCGCTCTGCGGACGATTAGTGACGTTGGCCACAATGCCGACCAGCCAGCGCGTCTCAGCGCCGGCTGCAGTCTCGGTTTGGGCTGCTGCGTTTCCTTTCTCATTCGATCCCAGCGCCTCGAGGATCGTAATTACTTCCGCACGCTTCACTTTTCTCGTTGCTGTTCGCGGCAGTTCGTCCTCGGTGAAGTGCAGCACCTTCACGCGTTTGTAGTATGGGAGTGAAGCGGAAACCTCACGGAAGTGCTCCTCCACTTTTCGTCGTAACTCCGCGCGCGACAGCGTGATGTCATATTCGTCGTCTGCCACCACGAGACATGCGACCTTCTCACCTATACCATCCGGCAGCCCGACAATGCTGAGTTCCTTAATGTGTGGTGAATTCGCATAGATCTCTTCCAATTCGTCCGGGTAGACGTTCTTGCCGTTGGTGTCGACAATAATCTCTTTGGAGCGCCCGACCAGAAACAGGTTCCCATCATCATCCAGTTTTCCCAGATCGCCCGTATATAGCCAGCGTTCAACCAGCGCTTCACGCGTGGCGTTTTCATCGGCAAAGTAGCCGAGCATTACATTCGGACCACGCGCGATTACTTCGCCAACGCCGTTTGCATCAGGCTCCGAAATCTTTACTTCCACACCGGGTAAGGAGCGCCCCACGCTTCCGGTAAGCATGCGATTCTCCGGGCGGGTCACGGTCAACACCGGCGAGGCCTCGGTTAATCCATAACCTTCAAGAATCGTGAAACCGAGTCCTTGAAAGTCTTTCTGAATAGTTTCACTCAAAGCCGACCCGCCACTGATGAAATAGCGAATACGGCCTCCCAGCCCTTCGTGAATTGGATAGAAGAGCACCGGGCCGAAATTGAGAGGCGTGTTGTCTCTAACCCAGGCGTTTGCCTTGATCATTGCTTCGGCGGTCTTACCGATCCAATCGCTACGCTCGTAAAGTTTGTTCTTGATGCGACGATGAAGCAGCTCCCACAACGCCGGCACCCCGACCATGCCGGTCACGTGGCCGTTCTTGATGGCCCGCGCCAGGGCATCGCCGGTAAGCTCCGGTAAATAGGTTATCTGGGCGCCACGGCTGAGCGGCGTTAGAAACCCAGTGGAGAACTCAAAGGTGTGATGAAGCGGCAACACTGAGAGCACGCCGTCCTTCGTGGTCATGTCGAACACGGAGGAGAGCATCGAGACCATGCTGGTAAGATTGCGATGAGACAGCATTACGCCCTTGGGTCGACCGGTAGTGCCGGAGGTGAAAATCAGAGAAGCGAGAGACTGTGCGGTGACGCGCGTCGGTAACAAAGCAAGCCGCTCATCCTCGGTCTCTTGGTCCGGAATCGCAAACACTTCATCAAAGATCCAAATCTTCGGGCAAACACCTGCCGCGCATAGTTTGCCTCGGAGTTCGGGGTGCTCATCGCGGAGCTTCGTGCTGATGACGATGCCCGCTGCTTCGCCCGCCCGCGCGAAGTTTACGATTTCATCGACCGAACTTTCCGGATCGACCGGGATGCAACTGGCGCCAGTCTTTAGTACGCCGAAATATGTCATGCCCCACTCAGGCGCATTATGACTGACGAGCATTACACGGTCGCCGGGCTTGATGCCCTGGCCGGCCAGAAACCCGGCGGCGCGCGTAGCCAGCTCACGCATGTCGGCATAGGTGTATTGCTCGTTTCGGCCGTCGCGCTCGACGCGCATGGCAACACGCGTGGCGTGACGCTTGGTGGATGTCTCAAATAGTTCAAGCAGGTCTCGATAGGTGTAGATTCGTTTCGGCTGCGCGCGCATATCTTCTTCGAGCGTTGGAAACACCCACTTCTTCAGCCCGGGTAAATGCACGTTCATCCAGTAGTCGTACCAGTCAAACTTCTCAGGGTGCCAACGCAGTAAGTCCTGCTCATCGCCACTAATGCGATCGAACAGAGCCCGGACGTTGTCGGCCCGAAACATATAAGCGTTCTCGATTGTGAACGGCCGGAATATCTCAAATGCCTCCGTCGTTTCGTGGGTGATTTCCTCAACTCGATCGACCGTGGTCTTCATCCGGTCGATTACTTCGACGACGCGTCCCCCACCCCAGCGTGGCCGCGCTCGATCGAGCAGAGACGACGCCCGCTTCGCAGCGGAGTTGAACATCGGTACGGAAAATTTTTCAAAGGTCGAAGTAGAAACTGGGCGCGGCTCCATGCGCGCCACAATCTCGTTGACCAGTTTGAATCCGGATTCTTTCTCTTTGAAATGCCGGCGTTTGTAGAGACCGACGAGGCCGATAATCCGGTCCATGTTATTTGGATTGGAATCCCCCGTGGCGGCTTGATGAACCAGCTTTGGTTCCTCAACACAAGCCTGCGCCGCGACCGCCAGCATCACCGACGCAACCTGATCGACGGGCGTGATGTCGAGAATCAATTTCTCGTTGGCGGGAATTTGCGTTTGACCTTTCAAGACCAGGAAGATTATCGGCGCCGTGGTGGTGAAGCCTTCGTTCCAGCCGGGAAAGGGATAAGCCAAGGCCGATTCGACGATGCTGGGACGGACAATGCTGCGAACTATTCCCGTTTCCGCAGCGACGAGTTGTTCGCCGAGCGACTTCGTATAGGTGTAAATATTCGGCCAACCCCACCAGGCTGCGCGCTCTACACCCAGGTCTGTGAGGCGCGTGCGGGTCCAAACCTTTCGCTCGCGCGCGACAGCCAGGCCCAGAGCGTCCGGGTCGGCAGCGTCGCGGTTTTCTTCGTTAAGTCGTTTCCGTGCGAGGTCGCGGAAACGCGCGACCATCATGGCATCACGAGCTTCTTCACGAACACGTTCGGCAAGCTTCGCGCAGTCCTTGATCTCCTGTTCCGGATCGAATTCGACACCTGGCAATTCATGTTGACGAGGAAAATAGCCGAGCACGGGATCGTTTTCCCAGACCGGGCCGGAACGATTGCCGGCGACAAAGCAAGTCGAAACATGAATCAACGCCGGTCGCTTCATACGTCTGGCGAAGGCAATCACGTTTTGCGTGCCGACCACATTGGTCCGCAAGGCGCTCTCGAGAGTGGGGTTGAAAGTAACGTTGCCGGCGCTGTTGAGGATAACGTCGATATCGTCTGCTATAGCCTGGGCTTGCTCCTCGGTGTAGCCAAGATTTGTCTCGCCAATATCGCCGCCGAGCACAACCACCTTGTCGCGAATAAACCCATCCAGCGCGCTGCCGTAACGTTCTCGAAGCGGATCGAAGGGCGGCGCCGTTAGCACGCTGTTCCAAAACCGCGACTCAGATTCTTCCTGCGATCGTGCGCGGACGGTTACATAAACCCGCCCGATGTTAGGGAAGTTATGCAACAGCATGCTGAGCGTAACTTTCCCGAGGAAGCCGGTGCTCCCAATCAGAAACATCTTGCGATCGTTGAAGATCTCGGTTGGCGAAAGGCTCATAACCGTCTCTCTATTCCATATCTGCAATGCCAATAATAGGTTGGTGCAGCATTGTGATCTGCGCAGAACTGCCCATGAAACTGCGCGCCATCGCAATCGCCTCCGTCAGATTGTCCGCGCGATCCCAACCAAGCATTGCCGGGACGTGAGCGTTCTCAGCACCGGCGGCGATTACTTTACCGACATGCTGGCGCCCGTTTTCGCCCCAGTACCACATGAAAAACGGATGGGCGCCGTGGTAGGCATTGCCACGGCGATACATCTCCACATAACTGGGATTGTTCGCAAACTCCTCTTCATACTTATCGCGCAAGACAAACGCGTCGCGCGTCTCCGGCAAAAGGCGATTGAAAAACTCGATGTAGCTCGGGTGGAATTTGTGATCAAACTCGTCGTAACAAGGGTGATGAATGATGAGCACGCCGCCTTTCTTAAGCAGCGGCTTGTTGCGGTAAAAATTGAAGTGATAACCCAGCCCCATCACCTGGACGAGCAGCGGGTTCAGGATCGAATAAACGTTATAAGGCGAGATGTCCGGGATGCCGGTGATGAGAATGTCGCACTGGCCGGTTACCGGAATCGCGTATTGGTCAAATGCCTTGGCGATAATCTTGTCGTGCACCGGCTCAGTCTTGCCCGCATGACAGGCGATCATCTCATACTGGGCCGGCCGGGAATGGAGCAGCTTCCGTCGCGCCGGTCGCGGTAGTTTGCTCATCGAGTAACGCATGGCTTCAAACTTCATGCGGTCGAAAGCGGTGAAGTCGTCTTCGTTACGAAGCAGAAAGTCCATATCGCCTTTGTACATGCGATTGTTGATGGCAGTCTCGATATGAAATACGTTCAACTGCTCATCGACGATCTTGCCCAGACGGTGCACCTTGTGATTCAGCTCGGATCTGGCCGGATCCATGTAACTGTCCGAATCGCGGATCGTCTGTGGTTCGTGATGTGCCCGCAATGACTGGTAGTCACACAAACCGACGGCGACCGACTTGTGACCACCGTCCATGGGCACCAGGTTGATGTTGACGTAAATCAACAAATCGCTCTCCGCGGCGCGGCGATTTAAGGTCAGCGGTTCCTTGTGCTTCGTTTCGCCCAGTTTGATCAGGCCATCGGCCCACTCGGCGTCATGGTTGTAATAGCGATCGGGATAGTATTCATCGAAGATCTTCTTCCCGACCATGCGTTTCATTTCCCATTCAGTCATCTTCCGGTGAAGGGAATTGGCGATAATTATGTGGACATCGTCTACCCCGTGACCGGCGAGCATGTCCAGGACGATCTCAAGTACGCTTTGTCGGATGTCGGGTGTCGCCATTGGCGGCAGCGGCAGGCTGATGTCGTCGACAGCCACCGTGACGCGCATGCCTGGTTCGAGTTGAGCGAATAAAGGATCGCAACCGAGCGGATGATTGAGCGCGTAGCGGATAGCCGCCTCGCGATTCGGCAGTCCCTTGATCGGCGGATTAGGATAGAGCACGCGCGTGCCAATCGGGAGATCCTCGAGAATAAAATCTTCTCCCGAGGGCATGATTCGAGGCGCGCTGTCGCGATCGATGTAGACAACCGATTCGTGCGTTTTTCGTCTTAGTTGAAGTGCCATTTGTTTTCTATCGTGACCCGAAGACTATTTTGCAAGGTTTACTACAAATCCGTTGGAACTTGTATGAAACGAGCTTCGGCGCATCATTCTCCACGGCCCATACAAATTGTTCATCTCCCATTATCGTATCGCTGGCAGGAAAATTCCGATGCGCAACGGTTTCCCGCTTGGTGCCGAACGCATTTCGTAGCGCGCGCCATACGCTGTCATCAATGAATACATAGACTTTGCCTGACACTCTTCCCAGTTGCTCGTGCGCGGAGCGAAGTTGATCTGTAAAATCCGCTTCCGTAACTCTGTTTCGCAGTTCGGCATCAGCTTCGTAGTAAATCGTTTGATACTGCTCCTCATTCAACTTCTCGTGAAACTTTTCCGCCGCTTGCTCAACCGCAGATTCCGTCTTTCGTTTTGCCTCGTACGAACAGGAAGAGCAGCCGGCCAGAATTAACACTCCGATTAGAGCAAGCCTTGATCTCATAAGCACGAGCGCTCACTTTAAATTAAGTATCGGCCAATCATGATGCAGGGCTGTTTGTCTCAAGCGCATGTCAGGATTAATCGCCGCCGGATGACCCACGATCGACAACATAGGCAGGTCACTCATGCTGTCGGTATAAGCATAGGAGTCACTCAGACTCAGTCCTTCACGTTCCGCGAACACCCGAATCCATGAAGCTTTGGTCGCGGCCGCCATCACCGGCGGCAAAAGGCGACCGGTTGCGACGCCGTTAACAAACTCCAAACGGTTTGCCACGTACTCTTCAATGCCCAGATGTTCCATCAACGGCTTTACCGAAACATCCAACGCGCCGGTTACCACTACCTGCCGCAAGCCAAGGCTGCGTGACTTCTCAAGCAACTCATAAGCGCCCGGGAAGACTGCTGGCTTCAGCACAGATATGAACAGGTCGTCGGCAAGATAGCGTAGACGATCTTCCTTCACTCCTTTGTAGCGCTTGAAATAGAGGTCGTTGAAAACCTTGCGGCTGTACTGGTCAGTCACGGCGAACATGGGCAGGCTTAGTAGAGTGGCCGCACTCTTTTTGAAGCTTCGGAACAGACCCGGCTCATTCCTGGCGTAGAAACCCAGGGTGTGGATGAGGTTGGTGCTAACCAACGTTCCTTCAAGGTCGTAAAATGCCGCCGCTGCCAAGTCGTCCCCCAGGTACTCCTTGTCGAACTCACTTGCGGCGAGCCGTTAGGAGTGATTCTTGAAATTTGGCTTGCCAATATAACCCAAGGCAGGCGTTTCCGGCTAACGTAAAAATCAGGTGTACGGCACTGCCATACAATCGAACGGCAAAACGCGGAAAACCTCGATAAAATGCAATGTTGCGGGGACCTTCTGCAGTAGGGTTCGGACTGTTCGAGGGGGTGGGATTGAGAATTTAGGGCTTCCGAGCTCCTGCTCGCTTCAACTCCTCAAGCGTGCGTTTGTGCTGTTCCAACTTCTGGCCGGCCTCACCGAGCTTGCCTTGGGAAGTTAGCCGCTGATACTCGTCAAATTCCTGGACGGCCCTGTCTATCAGCTGCTGAACGCTGGCAGCTTCGGCCGGCGGACCAGGGGAAGGCGATGCGGCTGCCTTTGGTGAGCCTTCCACGCCTCCGGCTTTTGGAGGTTCGGGTTTCTGCTGCGTCTGGGGGCGCACAAGGTCGCCAAAAATACTATTCATGGCATCGTCAAAAGTCGGTCCAAAGCCAAGGCGCTCCTGTGTTGCCAGAACCACCAGGCGTAACTCAGGCATGGGACTGCTTTCCGCCTTCAGATAGATCGGTTCCACGAACAGTAAGGACTTGCCGATAGGGATAACCAGCAGGTGTCCGCGCAAGACGTGTGAGCCCTGTTGATTCCAGAGAGTGAACTGTGAGGACAACTGGGAGTTCTGATCGATACGGGCTTCAATTTGCAGCGGTCCATCAATCAGCCGCGACTTCGGGAAGTTGTAAATCAAGAGCCTGCCATATTCGTCACCGTCGCAGCGACCCGCCATCCAACCAATCAAATTATTACGGCCAGCCGGGGTGAACGGCAGGATCAGAACAAACTCTCGATTAGGTTTCTCTCCCGGCAACTGCATTAAGACAAAGTAAGGATCGATTTGCTGGACCGCTTTTTTCTCGTTGCTATCAAGGCCCACTTGTTGGGCCACATTCCAGACGTCCTCACGCTGGAAAAATGCTTTTGGACTTTGCGTGTGATACAGACCGTAGACTTCACCCTGCACCCGAATTAGTGTTTCGGGGTATCGCACGTGAGCGCGCAGGTCAGAGGGCATCTGGCTGGCATCTACAAATAAGGACGGGAAGGTGGCGCGATAGGTGGCGATTAAAGGATCGTTATTGTCGAAAACATAAAAGTGCGTCGTGCCGTTATAGGCGTCAATGACTACTTTAACGCTGTTGCGGATGTAGTTAACGTTGTTGTCTCCGACTTTGTGGTGTCTGGAGTACGGAAAGGATGAGGATTCGGTGAATGCGTCGAGCATCCAGAAGAGGCGGCCTTCATTGTTCACCACTATGTAGGGATCGTTGTCGTAGATCAAAAAGGGCGCAATCCCGTTAACCAGTTCCCGGATATTGCGATGGATCAATACGCGACTCTCCGAGTTGACATCGTCCGAGAAGGGAAGCCTGGAGAGGTCGCCCAGAGCCCAGGCGAGGAGCATGCGTCTGAACCGACCCCCGATTCTGATGCCACCTGAACCCTCGTAACTGGTGACGCTGTTAGTTTCACCTTGCGGAAAATCAAATTCCTTTAAACGAGTCTTGACATAAATGTCGGTATTAGTTTCCTGACCGTAGTAGATCTCTGGACGCGTGACCTTGATCTCGGTTGAGTTGGATTTGACAGGCATGTCCGAAACCACGAAACGCGGCATACCTTCGGGTGTAAAGCCGTTTGCCGTGTTCATGGTGAGGCCGTAGCCGTGTGTGTAGATCAGCTTCTCATTAATCCAATTTCGCGACGCATCAGGCAGTTTGCCAACGTTTATTTCGCGCGCGGCAACCATCATCTGTCGGATGCTGCCGTCAATGGAATAACGGTCTACGTCGACGTCCGGGAAGTCGTAGTAAGTTCTGATCGCCTGAATTTGTTTCAGCGTATCTTGCAGCGCGTGCCAGTCCCAGAGCCGAATGTTCTCGAGTGTCGCTTTATTAGCATTTAGGTCCAGAGCTTCGGTTGTGCTTTCGGCGTCAAAGTCGCGCAGCTCAACTTGCTCGAGGCCGAATGCGCGCCGGGTCCACGTGATGTTCTGTTCGATGTAAGGGGTCTCTCGCGCGAGTTCGTTGGGTTTGACGATGAAGCTGGTAACGTAAGCCGGCACCAGGTAAACACCGATCACATAAACCGACGCCGGGATTGCCAGGCCCAATGCCAGCAGTCTAAAACTACGCTTGGAGAAAGCATTGAAGGCTGCTATTGCGGCCGCAAGCAATAGGGCGATGGAAACGAAGTAAAGCGCCGGCAGGAGATAGTTTGCTTCGGTAAAAGTTACGCCCGAAAAAGTTTGATGGTCCTCCCAGAGATAAGGAAACCTTGAGAGATAAGTCCGCCATGCCAGCACGGCCAGAAACACGGCGAGCGCCAGCGAGACCGCCGCCCATGGGGCGCGCGCCGCCTCCTTCTGCGCAACCTTTAAGACTTTTTGTGGGACGGCAAGAAGCGAGTAGGCGATGGCGGCGCAAAGAATGACAAAGGCCAGCGTGACGGTCCAGCTGCTTATTGAATCGTAAACTGGTAGCGAAAACAGATAGAAGCCAATCGGTTTGTTGAAAATCGGATCTGGAGAAGCTGCCGGTACCTGATTAAAGTAAAGTGCAAATTTCTGCCACTCGCTCTTCATAGCCAGGCCATAAAACAGGCCGAAGAGCGCCGCGATAATCCAACCAATCGGCCTGACAAAACGCTCCGGCGAAAACTGGATGGGCTGGTTGTTGACGATGATCGTCCGCTTTTCCATTGGCCCTCGGGCGAAGGTACGTTCGAGCAGCCAAAATCCTGTTCGCAGGATGACGATGGTGACCAAAGCAAAGGCCACAAACAGCGCAACTTTTAGTTTGAAGATGTACCAGTAGACTGGTGAGAAACCGAGCGAGCTAAACCAGGCGGCGGACAAGTAAATCGAGAGGCTACGCGACAGGATCAGCAGCAACAGCACAACTGCGGCGATCAGCCAACGTCTCCAGCGGCGCCTTCTCGGAGGCCCGACGTCGATAACTTCATCGTCCAGTAAAGGTTGGGAATCACTCACGTGTGCGGACAGCATACGCCTGATTGTCTTCTCCAACAAACGTGAATTTGTGGGTATTTGCGATCTGCCTGGAGCTTAAAGGAACATTTGAACGTTGATTTCGTGTCAGACAATGCGTGTGTATAATGATCCAGGCTCCCCATCTGAGAAGTAATCCGAGAAATCGTAATGCTTGCGCCGGAAACTGTCTTACAAAGTCGTTATCGCATTGTTCGCTTGTTAGGTCAGGGCGGCATGGGTGCTGTCTACGAAGCAATTGACGAGCGGCTTGAAACGACGGTGGCCCTCAAGGAAACTCTGTTCGCGGACGAACGGTTACGCAAGCAGTTTGAGCGTGAGGCAAAGTTGCTGGCTGGCATGCACCATCCGGCGCTGCCGCGCGTCAGCGATCACTTCGGAGAGGGCGAAGGACAGTTTCTGGTAATGCAGTTCATTCCCGGGTACGACCTTTCGCAAATGATGGCGCGCAAGCAGGCGCCGTTTCCGCCGGATCAGGTCCTTACCTGGGGTGACCAGCTCCTTGATGCTCTCGATTATCTGCACACACAAGATCCGCAAATCATCCATCGGGACATAAAACCCCAGAATCTGAAGCTGACCGGTCGAGGCCAAATCATCCTTTTGGATTTTGGTTTGGCGAAAGGACAGTCTGGTGGACTCTCGGTGGTCACAACTTCAGCCAGCATCTATGGCTACACTCCGAACTATGCGCCGCTTGAGCAGATTCAGGGCATGGGTACAGATGCGCGTAGCGACATTTACGCTTTGAGCGCTACGCTCTATCACCTGATGACCGGTGTGAAACCGCCTGATGCTTTAACGCGGGCGGCCTCATTGGTTAATGGTCAGCCCGATCCGCTCCTGGCCGCAAATGAGGTGCTGGCGGGCATCGGTCCGCAGGTAGCAAACGTTTTGGCTCGAGGTATGAGGCAGAATCGGGATCAACGTTACCCGACGGCCGCTGCCATGCGCGATGCGCTCAAGGGAACGGCGGAGGTCGAAACCTTGACCGACAGGAGCGAAGCGCCGACCGTTCTTCACGCGCCGTCTGCTGCGACCTTAACCGAACGGGCACAAGTTGACTCTACTCCGACTATGCTTAAAGGGGGCGAGACGACGGTAGTGCGGTCTCAAACGAC
>Ga0207689_10004164_pt1 | contig 13149 bp, 9 predicted proteins | sample KBSMisM52_FD_184312 | JGI IMG/M metagenome (GOLD analysis project Ga0207689, IMG submission 184312) | Miscanthus rhizosphere microbial communities from Kellogg Biological Station, Michigan, USA - KBS Miscanthus M5-2 (SPAdes) (version 2) | ecosystem: Host-associated > Plants > Roots > Rhizosphere... | reverse complement strand
AGTGGCCGATACCGGGGTTGTATCGGCCGCGACGACAACGCCGCCGGTCGTCGTCTGGGCGCCGGGAAGCGGTGCGAGGACTTCTGACGCGGGCACTAGTTCAGGCGCCAGCTGGTTGGTTCGGCCGGCGTGTAGCGGCAGGCCGTACCAGTGGAGACCGAGGCGTCGAGGTGGTCGGCCAGTTCGGGGTGGACGGCACGGATGCGCCGCAGCACGTCCCGGATCCGGGCGGTGACAGCCTTGCGGGCCCGCTCGTCCTCGTCGCCGAGCCGGCGCCGCCGGCCGCCGAGCCCGGTCGCGGCCGCCAGCTCGGCCAGCAGCGCCGACCGCTCGGCCCGGGCCCGGTCCGACGCCGCCGGGTCGCCGCGGGCGTCGGCCGCGTCCAGCAGCTCGTCCAGCTCCGCCAGCCGCCGCCGGTACGCCGCCCGGGCCCGCTCGTCCAGCACCGGGTCCGCACCCGGCGGCCCGCCCGGGCCGCCGCCCCACAGCCGGTACGCGGTGACCTCGGCGCCGGGGTTGGCCAGCAGCGTGGCCAGGTCGTGCAGTCCCTTGGCGTCGGCGAGGTGCACCTCGCGGCCGGCGTACCCGAGCGTCCAGGTCTCGCCGTCCCGCCGGAACGCGCCCGGAACCACCGGCACCGCCAGCGCCGCCTGCGCCGTCTGCCCGGCCAGCGCCGCCGGCCCGGCCGGCGTAGCCCACGCGGCCGGCGTGCCCTGCGGCGGTGGGAGGCCCGGCGCGCCGTCCGCGACGGCGCTGATCGTGGCGGTCCAGGCCGGCGTGCCGAGCCGCTCGCTCGCGGCCAGCGCGGCCCGCCGGTGGGCGGCGGCGTCGGCGGTGCGGCCCAGCGCGGCGGCGAGCAGGCCGAGGTGGTGGTCGACCGGGCCGTAGTACGCTGCGCAGCCGCCGACCACGACGTGCGAGCCCGCGTACGGGGCGAGCCTGGCGTAGCAGTCGGCCCGCTGCCGCTCGGTGCCGGCGGCGGTGACCCCGACCGCGGCGACGACCACCCACTCAAGGTCGTGCAGCTCGGGCAGCGCCGACATCCGCCAGCCGGCCAGCGCGGCCCTGGCGTCGGCGACCCGGCCGGCGCCGGCGGCCGCGGCGGCGGCCAGGATCGGGCGCACCGACCACGCCGGGTCGTCCGGCGGGATGGCCGCCGGCACGTCCTCCGGCGGCGGCGGCCCGCCGGCCATGGCGAGCGCGGCGCGCAGCGTGAGGAAGACCGGCATCGCTTCCGGCGCACCCATCGCCAGCCCGAGGTCCAGACCCTCGGTGGCGAGCCGGGCCGCGGCGTCGAGGTCGCCGTCGAGCAGCGCGGCGGTCGCGCTGCGGGTCAGCGCCGCGTGCCGGCCGCGGGCGTGGCCGAGCCGGGCGGACGCCTCCGCGTACGCCCGCAGCTCGGCCCGGGCGGCCGGGTCGCCCAGCTCGAGCAGCGCGGTCGCCCGCAGCAGCACGGCCTGGGCCAGCAGCTCGGGGTCGCCGGCCGCCGCCTCGACCATCTCGTCCGCGATCGGCAGCCGGTCGGCCGCGGTGCCCGGCCGCCAGCGGGCGTCGTGCGCCGCGAGCAGCGCGGTCGCCAGCAGGGCGGGGTCGCCGACCCGGCGGGCCAGCTCGAGCGCACGGCCGGCCACGCCGGCGGCGGTCGCGTCCGGGGCGCTGTTCCAGCCGGCGTGCACCAGGTCCCCGGCCCGCGCGGCGAGCAGGGCGCAGCGGTCCCGGTCGGCGGCCGCCGGCAATGCCGCCTCCGCCTCGGCCAGCAGGCCGAGCGATTCGGCGAACTCCGCCGCCGTACGGGAGCCGAGCCGGTGCACGCCGAGCGCCGCCCGGACCAGTCCCGCCGTGTCCGCCGCCGTGTCCGCCGCCGTGTCCGCCGCCGTGTCCGCCGCCGCGGCGGCCTCGGCGGCCAGCCGCCGGAAGCTCGCCCGCGCCGCCGCAGTGTCGCCGGCCCGGTCCTGCGCCTCCGCCAGCTCCCCCAGCAACCGCCGCCCCTCCCCCGCTCCGGTGCCGGGCAGCGTCAGGGCGGCCGCGAGATGGGTGGCGGCCTCCGCGTGGCCGAGCCGGCTGCTGGCCGCGACCGCGGCCCGCTCGCACCAGCCGACCGCGTCGGCGACCGCGGCCGGCCGGGTGGGCCGGGCGGCGACCAGGTGCGCGGCCACCTCCCCCGGCTCCACCCCGGGCAGCGTGGCCAGCGCGGCTCCGATCCGCGCATGCAGCTGCTCCGCCCGGGCCGCCGGCAGGTCGGCCGCGGTCTCCCGGAACAGGTCGTGCGCGAACCGCGGCCCGTCGGCCGTACCGACCAGGATCCTGGCCCGCACCGCTTCCTCGACCAGCGCCCCGACGTCGTACCCGGCCGGCAGCACCCGGCCGAGCACCTCCGCCCGGATCCGCGGCCCGCCCACCGCCGCCACCGTGACCAGTTCCGCGCACGGGGCGGACAGCCGGGCCAGCCGCCGCTCCAGCGCGTCCCGCACGGTCACCGGCGCCGCCGCGGAGCCGAGCCGGGCGAGCTCCCGGACGAAGAACGGGTTGCCGCCGGTACGCCGGTGCAGCCGCGCCGCCAGCTCCGGGTCGGACGGCTCCCCGGTGACCGCGGCGACGACCGCCGCCACGCCGGCCGGGTCGAGCCCGGACAGCGGCAGCACGGTGCCGCGGTCGGTCGGCGGCCTCGCCAGCTCGGTGTCCCGGTAGGCGCCGAGCAGCAGCACCCGGGCGTACCGCAGGTGGGCGGCGGCGAACTCGACCAGCCGCAGCGACGGCTCGTCGGCCCACTGCAGGTCGTCGACGACCAGGACCAGCGGGCGGCGCGCGGCCAGCCCGGCGAGCGCCGTCACGACCGACTCGGCCAGCCGGAACCGCGCATCAGCCGCCGCCATCGCCGGGGTCGGCGCCGGTGCCGCGGGCCGCTCGACCAGGTCGGCGGCCGCCCCCAGCTCGGCGCCCGCAGCCCTGGCCGCCCGCAGCAGCTGGATCCACGGCCAGTACGCCGGCACCGCCGGCCCGTCCCAGCAGACCGCGGCCAGCACCAGCGCCCCGCGCTGGCCGGCCTCCCGGGCCAGCTCGCCGAGCAGCGCGCTCTTGCCGATGCCCGGCTCGCCGGCGACGAGCACCAGCCGGCCGTCGCCGGCGAGCGCCGCCGCCAGCGCGGCCCGGGCGGTGCGGAGCGCGTCGGCACGCCCCTCCAGCGTGGCCACAGCACGATCGTGCCGTGACCGGACCTAGTCCCGCAGCTCGAGCATCAGGTTCATCGGCGCGTCGGTCTCGACCGGGCGCACGGTGCCGAACCCGGCCGCGTGGGCGGTCTCGGTGAGCCGGGCCGGCCCGGCCAGCGTGCCCAGCGCCGAGCTGCCCTGGGACAGCGCGTTCGGGGTGCAGACCAGCGTCGAGACCGCGTAGAACATCCGCCCCACCGGGGTGAGGTTGCCGGTCACGCCGTCCGCCCCGGGCGGCTCGACCAGCAGCACCGCGCCGCCGGGAGCGAGCGCACCGCGGGCGCGGGTGAGCGCGCCGACCGGGTCACCGAGGTCGTGCAGCGAGTCGACGAAGGTGATCAGGTCGTACCCGCCACCCGGCAGCTCGGCGGCGGCCGCGACCTCGAAGCCGACCCGGGGCCCGACCCCGGCCTCGGCCGCCGCCTTGCGGGCGGCCGCCACCGACGCGTCGTGGTAGTCGAACCCGGTGACCTGCGCCGAAGGGAACGCCTGGGCGAGCATGATCGTCGGCGCCCCGTACCCGCAGCCGACGTCGGCGACCCGGCCGCCGGCCAGCAGCCGGTCGGCGATCCCGGGCAGCCGCTCGACCGCGCCGGCCAGCACCGCCGGCGGCAGCATCGCCCTGGTCAGCCCGTCCGTGCCCTGCCAGTAGGTCGCGTCGCGGCGGTCCCAGCCGTACCCCCGGCCGGCCCGGAACGCCTGCTCGAACTCGGCGAACCCGGCGCCCATCGAGGCGAACATCGACAGGCACGCATCCACCAGCGCGCCGCCGGGCGCCTGCAGCAGCGCCACCGCGACCGGCTCCGGCAGCGTGAACCGGTCGGTCGCCGGGTGGTAGTCGAGGTAGCCGCCGGCGGCCTGGGCCCGCAGCCACTCCCGCGCGTACGGCTCGACGATGCCGGCGCGCCGGGCCACCTCGGCCGCGGACAGCGGCCCGGCGCCGGCGAGCGCCTCCCACAGGCCGCAGCGGATGCCGAGGCCGGTCAGCACCGTCCCCAGCGAGCCGCCCAGATCGGCGGTCAGCTGCCCCAGCACGTCCTCCGGGCTCCTGTCGGTCGTCATGGTCCACCTCCGCGGTCGAGACACAGTCGGGACACCCTGATGGGCGCGCGATCCGGTCTGGCGGGCGGCCAGGTCCGATCTGGCGCCCTCCGGTCGACACCGGCGGACGGGAGGACGCGATGAGCACCGCGGCGATCAACGGCACCACGCTCCGGTACGACGAGGTCGGAACCGGTCCGGTCTGCCTCGTCCTGCACGGCGGGCTGGGCCTGGACCAGTCGCTCTACCGGGAGTTCGACCGGCTCGGCGACCGGCTGCGGGTGGTCCGCTACGACCACCGCGGCAACGGCCGGTCCGCCCGGCCGCCGCTGGCCACGCTGACCATGCCCCAGCTGGCCGACGACGCGGTCGCCATGGCAGACCACCTGGGAGCCGACCGGGTGCACGTGATCGGCCACTCGTACGGCGGGTTCATCGGGCAGGAGCTGGCGATCCGGCACCCGGACCGGGTCCGCAGCCTGGTGCTGGTCTGCACCGGACCGGGCGGCCTCGGTGCCGGCGAGGACCCGGCCGATCTCGGCGCGCCGGTGCCGGCCGACCTGGCGGCGGCGCTCGCCTCGGCTCCGGCCTCGGTCGCCGAGGCGGCCGCCGCGATGCTGCCGGTGCTGCACTACTACGTGCACCGCTACCCGGTGGCCGAGTTGGCCCGGCGGATGAGCGCGGTCGTCCCGGCGCCGGCGACGATGGCCCGGTCGATGGAGGTGCAAGCCGCCTGGAGCGCCGTCGACCGGCTGGCCGCGATCACCGCGCCCACGCTGGTCGTCGCCGGCTCGTACGACGTGCTCCTCCCGCCGGCGCAGGCCCGCCGGATCGCCCGCCGGGTGCCCGGCGCGCACCTGGTGGAGCTGGCCGGCAGCGCCCACTTCCCCTGGTACGACCAGCCGGCCGAGTTCTTCACCGCGCTCGACGCCTGGTATGCCGAGCAGACGGCGGGCGCGCGCCGGTGACCGCTCAGCCGACGTGGACGTGCGGGCGGCGGGCCCGGTCCCGCTCGGCCCGGCGCAGGATCTCCCGGGTGACCGGGGCGACCTCGCCCTGCCCCAGCACCAGGTAGCGGAGGAGGTTCGCGAGCGGGCTGCCCTCGGTCCAGCCGAAGTAGAGGTGCGGGCGCCGGCCGGTCAGGTCGCGCACGTGCAGCACGAGCGCGGCGAGCGCGGTCGGCACCGAGGAGCCGGTGACCGCGAGCACCCGCTGGTCCTGGTGGATCTCCCCGCGGGCGAACAGCTCGGTCTCGAAGTCGGACGGGTCGGTGACGGTGACCTCGACGAAGACCACATCGTGCTCGGAGGGCAGGTGGTGGTCCCTGACCACCTGCCCGAGCTTGGCCCGGTAGTCGGTGTGGTCGCGGCAGCCGGGCTCGTTCGCGATCAGCGTGATCTCCCGGCGGGCGGTGTCCCGGATGAACAGCTCGGCCATCGGGTCGAGCGTCACGCCGGTCACCCGCAGGTCGAACGCCCGCCGCACCCGGGAGACGAGCGAGACGAGCAGGATCCCGGCGATGAAGCAGGCGCCGATCTTCACACCGTCCGGCCGCTCGGCCACGTTCGCGCCGGTGGTGTAGACGAACACCGCGGCGATCAGGCCGAAGGCGAGCGTCGCCCGGCGCTGCCTCTTCCGCCAGCACGACAGCGTGACGGCCACCGCGGCGGAGGAGATGAGCACCAGCACGCCGGTGGCGTACGCGCCGCCCTGCGCGTCCACGTTCGCATCGAACAGCCAGGTGACGAGGAACGCGATCGCGGTGAAGACCAGGGTCAGCGGGCGGACGGCGCGGGCCCAGTCCGGCGCCATGCCGTACCGGGGCAGGTAGCGCGGGACGAGGTTGAGCAGTCCGGCCATCGCCGACGCGCCGGCGAACCAGAGGATCGCGATCGTCGAGACGTCGTAGACCGTGCCGAACGCGCCGCCCAGGTATTCGTGGGCCAGGTACGCCAGCGCCCGCCCGTTCGCGGCGCCGCCGGGCTGGAACTCGTCGGCCGGGATGAGCAGTGTGGTGACGAAGCTGGTCGTGACGAGGAACGCGCTCATGATCAGCGCGGCGGTGGTGAGCAGCCGGCGGGCGCCGGCGATACGGCCGGCCGGGTTCCGCTCGGTGTCGGTCGGGGCACCGCGGACCAGCGGCATCACCGCGACCCCGGTCTCGAACCCGGACAGCCCCAGCGCCAGCTTCGGGAACACCAGCAGCGCGATCCCCACCATGACAAGCGGATCGCTGTATTTCCCGGTCAGCGCGGTGGTCCAGTCCCCGACCACGACCGGGTGGCCGATCACGTGGCTCAGCGCGACCACGACCACCACGACGTTGAGCGCCAGGTAGACGGCCACCAGGGCGACGGCGATGCCGATCGCCTCGGAGAAGCCCTTCAGGAACACGCCACCGAGCAGCGCGAGCAGCACCAGCGTGACGGCGACCTCGTGACCCCGCAGCGCGCTGCCGACGAACGGGTTCTCCACCACGTGCGCGGTCGCGTCGGCCGCCGACAGCGTCATCGTGATGAGGAAGTCGGTCGCGGCGAATCCCAGCAGCACCAGCACGAACAGCTTGCCGCGCCAGAACGGCAGCAACCGTTCCAGCATGGCGATCGAGCCCTCGCCGCGCGGGCTCTCGCCGGCCACTCGCCGGTACACCGGCAGCGCGCCGGCCAGGGTGACCGCGACCAGCACCAGCGTCGCGATCGGCGAGAGCACGCCGGCGGCCAGCGCGGCGATGCCCGGCTGGTAGCCCAGGGTGGAGAAGTAGTCGACGCCGGTCAGGCACATCACCTGCCACCACGCGTGCCGCCGGTGCGGCGGGGGCACCGCGTGCGGCCCCGGCTCCCGGGTCGGCCGGTGGTCGGCGCCGGCGAGCAGCCAGGTGCGCACGCCGCGCCGGACCGGCACGACCGCCGTCACCGTCCACTCCGGACAGTGCCACGGTCCACACGGGACCGGATGACCCACGACACCGTGCGTCCTCTCCGCGGACCACGACGGCCCGACACCGATCACGATGCCCGCGTCCCGGCCGCCGGGCCGCGGTTATCACACGGCGCTCACGCGGCGAACGACCTTTCTAACGCTGCTCTAACACCGCGCCGGCTGCCGTTAGCGGCCCGTGAGAAACGCCGGGGACACCGTTAGCGTCCCGTGAGAACCGTTGTCGCTCGCCTCGGGGCGGGAGCAGTGTCGCCTGCGACGGTCCCGAGCAGGCGAAGGAGCGAACGGTGCAGAACGGTCGGGTGCGGGTGACCCAACGGCGTCCGGCGGGGTTCCTCGCGATCCCCGCCCTGTTCGCGCCGGTGGCGGTCTGCGGCATCCCCGGCCACACGAGCTCCGGCTCGCAGCTGTCCGCGGAGGTCGCCGTGCTGGCGCTGGTCGTCGGCGTGGTCGGCTTCGAGAGCACGGTCTCCCTCGGCCTGATCGCCGCGGGAACTTCGCTGCTGTCGCTCAACGGTTTCGCCGAAGACTCGTACGGCCAGCTCGGCTGGCACCCCGGCGTCGACCTGCGCGCGGCCGCGGTGATCGGCGCCGCGCTGGTGCTGGCCTGCGCCGCCCGGCGCGGCGTCGACCGCGCCCATCCCGGGCCCGCGGCGGAGTCGCCCGTCGCGGCGGAGTCGGAGGCGTCGGCCGAGTCCCACGTCGCGGCGGAATCACCTGTCCCTGCGACGACCACCGCCGCCCGGTCGGCGCGCCGCCGGCCCGCTCCCGACTGAGCACGCCGCGAGCGGCACGCCGCCGGTGCGGCCGGTGCCCGACGCCCCGTACCCATGAACCACCAACGTCCTGAGGATGGATTCCGATGAGCGACGTCGCCTTCGTCGTGCTGACCATCGCACTGTTCTGCGTGCTCGCCCTCGTGCTGCGGGGAGTCGAGCGGCTGTGAGCGCGGAGAACCTGGTCGGCCTCGTGCTGTCCGGCGGACTGTTGATCTTCCTGGTCGTCGCCCTGCTCTTCCCGGAGCGCTTCTGACATGAACACCACCACCGCCGCCGTCGCGATGATCGCCGTCATCGTCGCCGTGCTGGCGATCGTGCACGTGCCGTTCGGCGACTACATGGCCCGCGTCTACACCAGCCGCCGGCACCTGTCCGTCGAGCGCGGCATCTACCGGCTGGTCGGCGTCGACCCGGACCGCGACCAGACCTGGGGCGTGTACGCCCGCAGCGTGCTCGCCTTCTCGGCGGTCTCCGTCCTGTTCCTCTACCTGTTCCAGCGGGTGCAAGGGCACCTGCCGCTGAGCCTCGGCTTCGCCGACGTGCCGCCGGCGCTGGCGTTCGACACCGCCGCCTCGTTCGTCACCAACACGAACTGGCAGGCGTACTCGGGCGAGTCGACCATGGGCGACCTCGTGCAGATGGCCGGTCTGGCCGTGCAGAACTTCGCCTCCGCCGCGGTCGGGATGGCTGTCGCGATCGCGCTGGTGCGCGGGTTCACCCGGAAGAACACCGACCGGATCGGCAACTTCTGGGTCGACCTGACCCGGACGTGCGTGCGGATCCTGCTGCCGATCGCCGTCGTCGTCGCGATCGTGTTCGTCGGCGCCGGCATGGTGCAGAACTTCCGCGCCGGTCTGTCGCTGACCACGCTGGGCGGTGCCGAGCAGGTGATCACCGGCGGCCCGGTGGCGAGCCAGGAGGTCATCAAGGAGCTCGGCACCAACGGCGGCGGCTTCTACAACGTCAACGCGGCCCACCCGTTCGAGAACCCGACGGGCTGGACCAACGCGCTGGAGATCTTCCTGCTGCTGGTGATCGGCTTCTCGCTGCCGCGCACGTTCGGCCGGCTGGTCGGGGACAAGCGGCAGGGGCTGGCGATCGTCGCGGTGATGGCGGTGATCCTGGTCGGCAGCCTCGCGGTCGACGAGGCGGCCCAGCACGCCGCACACGGCACCGTGCCGACCGCGGTCGGCGCTGCCACCGAGGGCACCGACGTCCGCTTCGGCGTGCCGCAGTCCGCCGTCTTCGCGACCGCGACGACCGGCACCTCCACCGGCGCGGTGGACTCCTTCCACGACTCGTACACGGCCATCGGCGGCGCGACCCTGCTGGTCAACATGATGCTCGGCGAGGTCGCGCCCGGTGGCACCGGATCGGGCCTGTACGGCATCCTTATCCTCGCGATCATCACGGTGTTCGTGGCCGGGCTGATGATCGGGCGGACCCCGGAGTATCTCGGGAAGAAGATCGGCTCCCGGGAGATACGGCTGGCCTCGCTCTACCTGCTGACCACGCCGGCGATCGTGCTGATCGGCACCGGGATCGCGATGGCGCTGCCCGGGGAACGCGCCGGGATGCTCAACACCGGCGCGCACGGCCTGTCCGAGGTGCTCTACGCCTTCACCTCGGCGGCCAACAACAACGGCTCGGCGTTCGCCGGTCTCGGCGTCAACACGACCTGGTACAACGCCGCGCTCGGGCTGGCCATGATCGTCGGCCGGTTCCTGCCGGTCGTGCTCGTCCTCGGCCTGGCCGGCTCGCTGGCCCGGCAGCGGCCGGTGCCCGTGTCGGCCGGGACGCTGCCGACCTATCGCCCGCAGTTCGCCGGCCTGCTCACCGGCGTGACGCTCGTCGTCGTCGCTCTCACGTACTTCCCGGCCCTCGCGCTCGGGCCGCTCGCGGAGGGCATCCACTGATGACCACCACCCTGCCGGACAGTCCGCAGCGGGCACCTCGGCCGGCGGCGCCCCGCCGGGTCTCCGGTGGCCTGCTCCACCCGGCTCAGCTCTGGCGGTCGGTACCGGACGCTCTGCGCAAGCTCGACCCGCGCACCCTGTGGCGGAACCCGGTCATGGTCATCGTCGAGATCGGGGCCGTGTTCACCACGGTGCTCGCGATCGCCGACCCGACGACGTTCGCCTGGCTGATCACGGTCTGGCTCTGGCTCACGGTCGTGTTCGCCAACCTGGCCGAGGCGGTCGCCGAGCGCCGTGGCAAGGCCCAGGCCGACGCGCTGCGCCGGACGCGCACCGACACCATCGCCCGCCGGCTCACCGACTGGCACGCCGGCGACGACCCGACCACGGTGACGATCTCGCCGACGCCGGCACCCGAGCTCGTCCGGGGTGACGTCGTCGTGGTCGAGGCCGGCGAGACGATCCCGGGCGACGGGGACGTCGTCGAGGGCATCGCCAGTGTCGACGAGTCGGCGATCACCGGCGAGTCGGCGCCAGTCATCCGGGAGTCCGGCGGCGACCGATCCTCGGTCACCGGCGGCACCAGGGTGCTGTCCGACCGGATCGTCGTGCGGGTCACCAAGGAGCCGGGCGAGAGCTTCATCGACCGGATGATCGCCCTGGTCGAGGGCGCGTCCCGGCAGAAGACGCCGAACGAGATCGCGCTGAACATCCTGCTGGCCGCACTGACGATCATCTTCCTGCTCGCCGTCGCGACGCTGCAGCCGCTGGCGGTCTACTCCAAGCAACTGCAGCCGGCGATCCCGGACACCCAGACGCTGACCGGCAACGGCGTCACCGGCGTCGTGCTCGTCTCGCTGCTCGTCTGCCTGATCCCGACCACGATCGGCGCGCTGCTGTCGGCCATCGGCATCGCCGGCATGGACCGTCTGGTGCAGCGCAACGTGCTGGCGGTGTCCGGCCGAGCCGTCGAGGCCGCCGGCGACGTGAACACGCTGCTGCTCGACAAGACCGGCACGATCACCCTCGGGAACCGGCAGGCGACCCGCTTCCTGCCGCTGCCCGGCGTCTCCGAACCCGAGTTGGCCGACGCCGCCCAGCTGTCCAGCATGGCCGACGAGACGCCCGAGGGCCGTTCGATCGTCGTGTTCGCCAAGCAGACGTACGGGCTGCGCGAGCGCGGCGAGGGCGAGCTGCGGGACGCGCGGATCGTGCCGTTCACCGCCCAGACCCGGATGTCCGGGGTGGATCTGTCCACTGCGGACGGTGGGCGGCAGGTGCGCAAGGGCGCGGCCAGCGCGGTGATCGCCTGGGTGCGCGGGCACGGCGGCACGATCCCGGCGCAGACCGGCGAGCTGGTCGACGGCATCTCCGGTTCCGGCGGCACCCCGCTGCTGGTCGGCGAGCAGGTCGGCGATGCCGCCCGGGTGCTCGGCATCATCGAGCTCACCGACGTCGTGAAGCAGGGCATGCGGCAGCGGTTCGACGAGATGCGGCGGATGGGCATCCGGACCGTGATGATCACCGGCGACAACCCGCTGACCGCGAAAGCCATCGCCGACGAGGCCGGCGTGGACGACTTCCTCGCCGAGGCCACGCCGGAGGACAAGCTCGCGTTGATCAAGCGGGAGCAGGAGGGCGGCAAGCTCGTCGCGATGACCGGCGACGGCACCAACGACGCGCCGGCGCTGGCACAGGCGGACGTCGGCGTGGCCATGAACACCGGCACGTCCGCCGCGAAGGAGGCCGGCAACATGGTCGACCTCGACTCCGACCCGACCAAGCTCATCGAGATCGTCGAGATCGGCAAGCAGCTGCTCATCACCCGCGGCTCGCTGACCACCTTCTCCATCGCCAACGACGTCGCGAAATACTTCGCGATCATCCCGGCGATGTTCGTGGCCCTCTACCCGGGCCTGGACACGCTCAACGTGATGCGGCTGTCCAGCCCCACCTCGGCGATCCTGTCCGCGATCATCTTCAACGCGCTCATCATCATCGCGCTGATCCCGCTCGCCCTCCGCGGCGTCCGCTACCGGCCCGCCGGCGCGGCCACGATGCTGTCCCGCAACCTCTACCTCTACGGGGTCGGCGGCCTCATCGCCCCGTTCATCGGCATCAAGCTCATCGACCTTCTGGTCCAGTTCATCCCCGGAGTGAGCTGACATGACCACCCGCCTGCCCGGCTGGCTCCGCCAGCACCTGGCCGCCCTGCGGATCCTGCTCGTCCTCACCGTGCTGCTCGGCCTCGCCTACCCGCTCGTGATCGCCGGGATCGGCCAGATCCCGGGACTCAGGTCGCGTGCCGACGGCTCGATCATCAGCGACGGCAAGGGCGCCGCCGGTTCCTCGCTGATCGGCCAGGCGTTCACCGACTCCGAGGGCAACCCGCTGCGACAGTACTTCCAGTCCCGCCCGTCCGCGGCCGGCGACGGGTACGACCCGACCGCGACCTCGGCGTCGAACCTCGGCCCGGAGAGCATCGTCGACGTCCCCGACAACCCGGCCACCAAGGACACCGACGAGAGCAAGCCGAGCCTGCTGACCCAGGTCTGCTCGCGCAGCCTGGCCGTCGGCAGGCTGGAGGGCATCGACGGCTCCCGGCCGTACTGCACCCCCGACGGCAAGGGCGCCGTGCTCGCCGTGTTCCACGCCGGTCCCGGCTACACCGGCCCGGTGACGCGGGTGGTCAGCCTCGACCAGCCCTGCCCGGACACCCCGTTCCTGACCGCGTACCAGCGTGTGCCGGTGGAGTGCCGCAGCGACGGTGAGGACGTCTCGCTCGGGCAGGTCGTCGCGATCCGCGGAATTGCACCGGCGAGGCCGGCAGTGCCGGCGGACGCGGTCACCGCCAGCGGCAGCGGGCTGGACCCGCAGATCAGCCCGGCGTACGCGGACCTGCAGGTCGCCCGGGTGGCCAAGGCACGCAACCTGCCGGTCACCCGGGTGCGGCAGCTGGTCCGGGCCAACACCGCCGGCCGGTCCCTCGGGTTCCTCGGCGAGCCGGGCGTCAACGTCCTCACGCTCAACCTGGAACTCGACCGCATCGCCCCGGTCGCGCCATGAGCGCTCCGATGCCGGCGGGGCGGGGCACGCTTCGCGTCTACCTGGGTGCGGCGCCCGGGGCCGGTAAGACGTACGCGATGCTGGGGGAGGCGCACCGGCGGCTGGAGCGTGGTACCGACGTGGTGGTCGGTGTCGTGGAGACGTACGGGCGGGCTAGGACGGCGGCGCTGGTGGAGGGTCTGGAGGTGTTGCCGCGCAGGG
>Ga0207689_10004163_pt1 | contig 13151 bp, 10 predicted proteins | sample KBSMisM52_FD_184312 | JGI IMG/M metagenome (GOLD analysis project Ga0207689, IMG submission 184312) | Miscanthus rhizosphere microbial communities from Kellogg Biological Station, Michigan, USA - KBS Miscanthus M5-2 (SPAdes) (version 2) | ecosystem: Host-associated > Plants > Roots >... | reverse complement strand
CCAAGCCCGACGAGCCGGTGCCCGTGCCCGCCACCTCGGCCCGCGGACGCGCGAAGAAGTGACCGAGACGACGACCGGCGACGAGAGCAGATTCAGCTTGCGCCACGTCCAGGAGATGCTCGGGCTGTCGCGCACCGTGCTCTCCGGGCTGATCGCCGCCGGCTTCGTGACGCCGGCGCGCGGCCCCCGCAACCAGCTGCGCTTCTCGTTCCAGGACCTGATGCTGCTGCGCACCGCGCATGCGCTGCATGCGGCGCGCATCCCGCCGCGCAAGATCCTGCATTCGCTCGCCAAGCTGCGTGCCAGCCTGCCCGAGACGCTGCCGATCACCGGGCTGCGCATCACCGCGGTCGGCGCGAATGTCGCGGTGCGCGACCGCGACACCCACTGGGAAGCCGACTCGGGCCAGCTGCTGATGGACTTCGAGGTCGCGCCGCGCGGCGCGAGCATCGCGTTCCTGGCGCCCGAGCCGCTGCCGCTCGACCAGGCGCGCGCGGCGTTCGAGCGCGGCGCCGCGCTCGAAGCCAGCGACGCCGGCGCGGCCGAGCGCGCCTACCGCGACGCGCTCGCGCTCGCGCCCGACTGCGTCGATGCCTACCTGAACCTGGGCGCGATGCTGTGCGAGCGCGCGCGCTTCGACGAGGCCGTCGCGCTCTACGATGCGGCCGTCGAGCGCTGCCCCGGGTCGGCGCTGATCCACTTCAACCGCGCGATCGCGCTCGAAGACCAGCAGCGCTGCGAAGACGCGGTCGCGAGCTACGAGCGCAGTCTGCAGCTCGATGCGACGCTGGCCGACGCCCACTTCAACCTCGGCCGCTTGCAGGAGCGCCTGGGCGACGCCCGCAGCGCGCTGCGGCACTTCAGCGCGTACCGGCGGCTGCAGCGATGAGGGCACGGCGCAGGGGCTCGTCGGGCACGGACTGACATGCCGACCCCGCGCGCCGCCGATCCGCTGGCCAAGTACTGGGCCAAGCGCGATTTCAAGGTCACGGCCGAACCGCGCGGAGAGCCGGCGGCGGCCAGCGGCCCGGCCCTGAGCTTCGTGATCCAGAAACATGCGGCGAGCCGGCTGCACTACGACTTCAGGCTGGAGCTCGATGGCGTGCTGCTCTCATGGGCGGTGCCGAAGGGCCCGAGCTTCGACCCGGCCGACAAGCGCATGGCGATCCACGTCGAGGACCATCCGCTGTCGTACGGCAGCTTCGAAGGCACGATCCCGCGCGGGCAGTACGGCGCCGGCAGCGTGATCGTCTGGGACAACGGCACCTGGGAGCCGGTCGGCGATCCGCATGAGGGGCTGCGCAACGGCAAGCTGCTGTTCCGGCTCGCGGGCCAGAAGCTGAACGGCCTGTGGGAGCTGGTCAGGATCGCGAAAGGCGGCGAGAAGCAGGAGCCGTGGATCCTGTTCAAGAAGCGCGACGAATTCGCGCGGCCGAAGGCCGACTACGACGTGATCGCGGCGCTGCCCGACAGCGTCATCGCCAAGCCGCTGCGCCGCGCGGCCGCATCCGCACCCGCAACAGCAGCAACGAAGGCGGGGCGCGCCGGCGCCGCGCCGCCCGGCGCGGTGAAGGCCGCGCTGCCCGAGACCTTGTCACCGCAACTGGCCACGCTCGCCACCGGCGTGCCGACGGCGGGCCGCTGGCTCTACGAGATCAAGTTCGACGGCTACCGGCTGCTGACCCGCATCGCCAACGGCAAGCCGCGCCTGATCACGCGCGGCGGCCACGACTGGAGCGAACGGATGCCCGGCCTGCAGAACGAGCTTGCGCAGCTCGGCGTCAAGTCAGGCTGGCTCGACGGCGAAATCATCGTGCTCGACGCCCACGGCGTGCCCGACTTCAACGCACTGCAGAAATCATTCGACCGGCCCAGCAGCGCCGCCGAGGTCGTCTACTTCCTGTTCGACGTGCCGTTTCTCGAAGGCTACGACCTGCGCCAGGTCGAGCTCGCCGCGCGCCGCGAGCTGCTGCAGGCGTTGATCGACGCGAAGGGCAGCGAGCATGTCCGGTTCAGCGCGGCGTTCGATGCCGACCCGGCATCGATCCTGAGCTCGGCCTGCAAGGCCGGGCTCGAAGGCGTGATCGCGAAGCGCGCCGATGCGCCGTATGTGTCGCGGCGCACCGAGACCTGGCTCAAGCTCAAGTGCAGGCTGCGCCAGGAGTTCGTCATCTGCGGCTACACCGATCGCAGCGATGGCTCGCCGCAGATCGGCAGCCTGCTGCTGGGCGTGAACGATCCCGAGCGCGGCCTGGTGTCGGTCGGCAGCGTCGGCACCGGCTGGGACGCCGACGCGGCCAAGGCGCTGAAGGCGCTGCTGGCCAGGCACGCGATCGCGAAGCCGCCGTTCGCGACCGGCGCGACCAAGCCGGGGCGCTGGTCGCGCCGCGTCGCCGGCAGCGAGCGCTGGGTCGAGCCGCGCCGCGTCGCCGAGGTCGAGTTCGCCGAATGGACGCCCGATGGGCAGATCCGGCACGCCGTGTACCTGGGCCTGCGCGATGACAAGCCGGCGAGCGCGATCACGCGCGAGACGGCCCGGCATGTCGACGGCACGACGCCCGCGCGCAGGGCCGGCGCGGCAGCGGTCGGCGGGATCCAGGTCAGCCACGGCGAACGCATCATCGACCCGAGCACGCAGCTGACCAAGCTCGACCTGGTGCGCTACTACGAATCGGTCGCCGACCAGATACTGCCGCATCTGCAGGGCCGGCCGTGCTCGCTGGTGCGCGGGCCGAACGGCGTGAACGGCGAGTTGTTCTTCCAGAAGCACGGCGAGAAGATCGGCATCCCCGGCATCCGCGAACTCGACCCGGCACTGTGGCCGGGCCATGCCGCGCTGCTCGAGATCGCGACGCCGCAGGCGCTGGCCGGTGCGGCGCAGATGAACGTGATCGAGTTCCACACCTGGAACTCGACCGCGCGCCGCATCGACCAGCCCGACCGCATGATCTTCGACCTCGACCCCGGCGAAGGCACGGCCTGGCAGCAGGTGCAGGAGGCGGCCACGCTGGTGCGCGGGCTGCTGACAGAGCTCGGCCTGCAGGCGTGGCTGAAGACCAGTGGCGGCAAAGGCCTGCACGTCGTCGTGCCGATCACGCCCAAGCTCGACTACGACACCGTCAAGGCGTTCTCGCAGGCGGTCGTGCAGCACCTGGCGCGCGTGATCCCGTCGCGCTTCGTCACGCGCAGCGGCGCTGCGAACCGCGTCGGCAAGCTGTTCGTCGACTACCTGCGCAACGGCCATGGCGCGACCACCGCGGCCGCGTTCTCGGCAAGGGCGCGGCCCGGATTGGGCGTGTCGATGCCGGTCGACTGGGACGACCTGGCCAAGCTGAAGAGCGGCGCGCAGTGGACGATCGCGACCGCGCGCGAGCACTTGTCGTTCCAGCAGGTCGACCCCTGGGCCGGCTACTGGACGCAGCGCCAGTCGTTGACGCAGGCGATGAAGACGCTCGGCTTCAAGCGCACGACGGCCCGCTGACGCGGTGACGCAGCGGTTCGGCGACCGCCTGCCGGCGCCCGCAAGTTTTGCCGCAAGTCGGCGCCCGGGTCGCTCGCAGCACGCCGTCGCGGCTCAGCTGGCGAACTCGAGCCCCAGTTCTTCCTCGAGTTCCTTCTTGCGCTCCTGCAGATCGGTGCCGAGATCCTGCAGATCGAGCTCGGACAACTCGACCGCCGGGAACAGCTCGTCTTCTTCCTCGCGGATGTGGTGCTTGACGTATTCGCCGAGGACCTTGACCTTGGCGTCGTACAGCGCATCGCCCGGCCCCATCGCCTCGATCTGCTCGACCAGGTCCTTCGCGCTGGCGTGCTCGACCTCGGCCTCGTCGACCAGGTTCTGTTCCTCGATCGCATCGCGAACCGCCGGATAGAAGATCTCTTCCTCGAGCTGCGCGTGCACGCCGAGCAAGGCGCAGATCTTCTGCGCCAACGCCGGCTTGCGGTCGTCGTGCGCCCCGCTCACCGCGGCCTCGTAGGCATCGAAAAGATCGCTGACCCGCGCGTGGTCGTCGCGCAGCAGGGTCAGGGCGTCGGGCGCGCTGTCGTCGCCGACCGGCTCGTCGGCTTCTTCGTAATCGTCATCGAACATGCCTATGGATGGCTCCTCGCAAATGGCGTGGTGCAAGCGACCTGCCGAACACCGCCGGCGGCAATCGATGTGCCCATCGCGGCCGCGGGTGCGGCACGCGGATTGCCGAAACGGACTGAAACATTGGAGGTTCAGCATGGGCATTGCGGCGGCCCGCGCCATCTTCGTCGACCCAGACGGCACGCTCGCGGCCGCCCTGCCGCATGACGCCGAGGCCGACGGTCTCCCGTTCGCGCCGCACGCGGTCGAGGCGCTGCGGCTGCTGTCGGACGGCGGCTACCACATCGTCGTCGTCAGCAACCAGCCAGGCATCGCACTCGGCCGCCTCGATCAGGCGGCGCTCGATCGGCTGGCGCAGGCGGTGACGCAGCGTTTGCGCGACGCAGGTGTCGCGCTCGCCGGCTTCTACGCCTGCCCGCATACGCCCGGTGCCGGCTGCAACTGCCGCAAGCCGGCGCCGGGGCTGCTGCACGAGGCCGCGCGCGAGCATGCGATCGACCTGTCGAACTCGTGGCTGATCGGCGAGATCCTCGACGACATCGAAGCCGGCCGGCGTGCCGGCTGCCGCACGGTGCTGCTCGAGGTCGGCCGCGACGCGGCTGTGGCGCTGTCGCCGTTGCGCACGCCCGCCCTGCGCGCCCCCGACCTGCTCGCCGCCGCACGCGTGATCCGGGCCTGGGACGACGCGCCCGGCGCAGCGCAGCCGGCGAGGCCCGCTGCCGATGGCGCCTGATGCGGCATGGCCGGAGCGCGGCCGCATCGCGGTCTTTCGCGCCTCGATGCTCGGCGACACGCTCTGCGCGACACCGGTGCTGCGCGCGCTGAAGAGCGCCTGGCCGCGCAGCGAGCTGACGCTGATCGGGCTGGCGTGGGCGCGCGAGTTCGCGTCGCGGCTGCCGCAGGTCGACCGCTTCAGGGTCTTTCCGGGGTATCCGGGACTGCCCGAAAGCACGCCCGAGATCAGCGCGCTGCCGCACTTCATCGAGCAGATGCAACGCCTGCGCGTCGACCTGCTGCTGCAGCTGCACGGCAGCGGCCGAATCGTCAACCCGCTGCTCGCGACCTTCGGCGCGCGCCAGCTCGCGGGCTTCGTCGAGGCGGACGGTTTCTGCGCCGATCCGGCGCTGCATATCGCGTGGCCGACCTACGGCCACGAGATCGAGCGTCTGCTGTGCCTGACGGATCACCTGGGCGTGCCGCGACGCGGCACCCGGCTCGACTTCCCGCTCAACATGGCCGACCGCGCCGCCGCGCTGCGCCTGCTGCCGGACATCGGCAACACACCGTTCGCCTGCATCCATCCGGGCGCGCAACTGGCGTCGCGGCGCTGGCCAGCGGATCGCTTTGCCGCGGTCGCCGACGCGCTCGCCGACCGGGGCCTCGCGATCGTGCTGACCGGCACCGTCGGCGAGGCCGGCCTGACGGCGCAGGTCGCCGCGCAGATGCGGCATGGCGCGATCGATCTGGCCGGCTGCACCTCGCTGTTCACGCTCGGCGCGCTGATCGAGCGCTGCCAATTGCTGGTCTGCAACGACACCGGTGTCTCGCACATCGCCGCCGCGCTCGGCACGCGCAGCGTCATCGTCGGCAGCAGCAGCGAGGTCGAACGCTGGGCTCCGCTCGATCATGATCGCCATCGGATGCTGTGGCGCAGCCCAGCCGGACGCCCGAGCGACGGCCCGGAAGGACCGGACGACGCGTGCGGGCGCGACCTCGCGGCCAGCGACGTGATCGACGCGGCGATCGCGCTCGCCAGGCCGCCACCTGCCCGGTAGCGTCCGCCAGGCACGCGGATTGCTGTGCCGTTTGGCTGTGCTGCCGGCGCAGCCGTCGAGGCACCGAGGAGTCTTTCATGCACCGCATCGCACTCGTACTTGAGGTGATTGCCAATGCCTGGTCGCAGCGTGTCGCGGCCACCGCCGTGGTCCCCGGACATCGACCCCTGCCGCCGTTCCACAGCGACTTCGCCGACGAAACCCTGCCCGGCACCTTCTACGCGAATCCCGAGATCACGCCGCTCGACGCCGGCAGCGCAGAACGGCATCTCGGCGCGACCCCGTCCTAGCGTCAGGGCCACGAGCGCTCGCGCATCGTCAGCACCATCAGCTCCGGGATCGCCGTCTCTTCGGGCTGGTTCAGCACGAAGCGCACCGTGAGCGCGACGTCCAGCGGGTTCTGCGGGTTCCGCGGCGGCGCCGGATCGCTGTCGGCAATGCGATCGTGCGCGAACGGCGTGAGCATTCCGCCGGTGACCACCGCCGAGACCTTGATGCCCTGCCCGCGCAGCTCGGCGTGCAGCGCATGCGACAAGCCGAGCAGCCCCCATTGGGTTGCGTGGTAGGCGGCCGCGTTCGTCCCCGCCCGCTTCGACGCGATCGACACGATGTTGACGATCTGGCCGCCGCCGGCCGACTTCGGTGCCATCGCAGCGGCGACATGCTTGGCCATCAGCAACGGCCCGCTGAGGTTGGCGCGCAGCAGCCGCTCCCAGTCGGCGCCGAGCAGCTCGGCGAGAGGCACGGCGTTATCGATCGCGGCGCTGTTGACGAGCGCGTCGATCCGGCCGAAGCGCTCGCGCGTCTGCGCAACGACGCGCCGCACCTGGGTTTCGTCGCCGACATCGAGCGCCAGCGCGAGGGTGCGGACGTCGCGCTCGGCGAGCAGCGCGGCGCGTTCACGGGCGCGCTCGAACGCGATGTCGGCGAGCACGATCGCGGCGCCTTCGGCCCCCAGCACCTGCGCAACGGCCGCGCCCAGGCCGCTGCCGGCGCCAGTGACGATGATGGTCTTGCCGCGCAGCCAGTTCGGTGCGCTCGCGGGCCCGGGGCATGGGCGAGTGGCGCCCGACAGGGTGGTGTTCGGCACGGCGCAGGTCCTTCGCTCGATCCGGCGCGAGGCGCGCCGCGTCAGGCAGCGCGGGCAATCGATGCGCCCAGCGCGACCGCGCCACGGCCCAGCGCGCGGGCAATCCGTGCCGCAACAACTACCGCACTCGCGACCCTTTACGCGGGCGGCGCGGCCGGCGACGCCGGAGCCGGCGGCGCGCATGCTGGAATGCGAATTGCGAGAATCGGGCATGCCACAGCAACGCGAGACCATGAAAGCCACCACGGCTGGTTCGCCACGATGACGCCGCACTCTGGCCGCCATCGGGCCGGGCTGCTGCCGGCGTTGTGCCTGGCGATGCTGGTGGGGTGCGGGTCCACACCGATCGCTGTGCCGCCGGTGGCAGCCGCGAACAGGTCGGCGGTGCAGGTCGACGGCGCAACCGGGCCCCTGTCGGCCCAGCGCAGCAAGGAGATCCTCGACCGGCTGAAGGCCGGCGGCAAGGAGACCAGCATCTTCGAGCGCCACCTCGCGCTCGAACAGGCGGTCGCCGGCAGCCCACTCGTCGCCGGCAACAAGGTCAGCCTGCTGCAGGATGGCCCGCGCACTTACCAGGCGATGGCCGACGCGATCGAGGCGGCGCGCGACCACATCAACATGGAGAGCTACATCCTCGAGGACGACGAGGTCGGCCAGCGCTTCGCCGCGGCGCTGATCGCCAAGCGCCGGCAAGGCGTGCAGGTGAATTTGATCCACGACAGCGTCGGTACGCTGCGCACCTCGGCCGAGTTCTTCCAGCGCTTGCGCGACAACGGCATCAACGTGCTTGAGTTCAACCCGGTGAACCCGCTGGCGGCCCGCGCCGCCTGGGACGTCAACCAGCGCGACCACCGCAAGATGCTGGTCGTCGACGGGCGCCGCGCGATCCTCGGCGGCATCAACGTCAGCAGCGTCTATTCGGGCGGCTCGTTGCGCGAAGGCGCGCAGGACGGCCCCGCTGCTGGCCTGCCGTGGCGCGACACCGATCTCGATGTCGAGGGCCCGGTCGTCGCCGAGTTCCAGAAGCTGTTCATCGAGACCTGGCGGCGCCAGCACGGCCCCGAGCTCGGCCAGCGCAACTACTTCCCGCCGCTGGCGCGCACCGGCGACGCGGTGATGCGCGCGATCGGCAGTTCGCCTGACGCGCCCTACAGCCTGATCTACGCGACCCTGCTGTCGGCCATCAACAGCGCCGAAACCGAGATCTGCCTCACCAACGCGTATTTCACGCCCGACCCGCAGCTGCGCGCGGCACTGAAGTCGGCCGCTGCACGCGGCGTCGATGTGCGACTGGTGCTGCCGAGCCGGACCGATTCGCGCCTCGTGCTGTACGCCGGCCACTCGTACTACGACGAGCTGCTGGAGGCCGGCGTCAAGATCTACGAGCGGCGCGAGGCCTTGCTGCACGCCAAGACCGGGGTGATCGACGGCGTCTGGTCGACGGTCGGCTCGGCGAATCTCGACTGGCGCAGCTTCGTCCACAACCAGGAGCTCAACGCGGTCGTGCTCGGTGCCGAGTTCGGCGCGCAGATGCATGCCGCGTTCGAGCGGGACCTGGCGGCGTCGACGCAGATCACGCTCGACCAATGGCGCCAGCGGCCGCTCCATCGCCGCGTGCGCGAATGGCTCAGCCGGATGTGGTCGTACTGGCTCTAGTGAGCTGGCCGCCTTCCGCTCGTCACGACCGCCCCCGGGCATAGCGATTGCTGGCAAGGGGCACGCGCGGGAGGCCCGATGAACGACGACAGCAAACGACACGCACTGATGGCCGGGTTGCCATCCGACCGCCGCCTGTTCGAGATGTCCAGGGACGCGAAGCAGCGCCTGGTCGAGACGGTGATCGCGCGTGCGCTGGACGCGATCGAGGAGGAGCAGCTCGCGCCCGATCAGTGGCAGTCACTCGACCTGAAGTCGGCTCTGGCCACGCTCGAGGCCGGAATGTACGTCGCGGCGATGGCTTTCGTCGAACGGGCGCTGGCGGCAGGGCCGGAGTCGCGCGGCGCGCTGGCCGGTGCCCCAGGCGGAAATGGCGGCGCGTCGATCCACGACCTGCGCGCGCAGCTGGCGCTGACGCAACGCGCCCTGCGCTGAGCCGTGGCCCGACGTCGGGCCATTCCAAAATCCGACAGTCGCCTAGATCGCGACCACGACCTCGATCTCGCCGGTCTTGCGCGTCACCTCGATGCCGACGTTGTTCTGGTAGCGCAGCAGCAGCAGGTCGACGTTGTGCGGCCCGATCGACAGCTGCTTGATCTTCATCCAATCGATGAACGCCGGCAGGTGCGGCGCGCTCAAGGTGATGCGCGGCTTCGCGGCATGGAAGTCCAGCCCGAGGCAGCCCTGCAGCATGCCGAACACTGCCGCCGAGGCCCAGGCCTGCGGCGCGCAGGCGACCGGGTACAGGATCGGGCTCTCGGCCGGGCGCCGCGGGAAGCCGCAGAACAGCTCGGGCAGCCGGTGCTGCTGGAAATACAGGCTCGCATCGAACAGGCCGCTGAGCACGGCCATCGCCTCGCGGGTGCGGCCGTAGCGCGCCATGCCGGCGGCGATCAGCGCGTTGTCGTGCGGCCAGATCGAGCCGTTGTGGTACGACATCGGGTTGTAGCGCGCCTGGCCGCAGGGAATCGTGCGGATGCCCCAGCCGCTCGAGAAGTCGGCGCTCGCGAAACCGTCGACGATGCGGTTCGCGTGCGCCGGCGACGCGATGCCGGTCCACAGCGCATGGCCGGCGTTCGACGACGGCACCTTGCACTGGCGCTTGTCGCCGTCGAGCGCGATCGCGTAGGTGCCGATCTCTTCGCACCAGAACGCCTCCTCGAAGCGCTGCTGCAACAGGTGCGCCTCGCCCTCGAGCCGTTCGGCCAGCGCCGTGTCGTCGAGGTGGCGCGCCAGGTCGGCGGCGAGCAACTTGGCCTCGTACACATAGGCCTGGACTTCGCACAGCGCGATCGGCGCCTCGGCGAGCGTGCCGTCGGCATGGAAGATCGAATCCTGCGAATCCTTCCAGCCCTGCTGGACCAGCCCTTCGCGGCTGCGCCGTGCGTACTCGACGAAGCCGTCGCCGTCGGCATCGCCGTAGCGGTCGATCCATTCGAGCGCACGCAGCACGTTGGGCCAGATGCTGCGCACGAAATCGAGGTCGCCGGTGCGCCGGTGATAGGCACCGGCCAGCGCGACGAACAGCGGCGTCGCATCGACGGTGCCGTAGTAGCGCCCGAACGGGATCTCGCGGGTGCGCGCCATCTCGCTCAGGCGCGCCTCGTGCAGGATCTTGCCCGGCTCGGCGTCGCGCTGCGGATCCTCGGCGCTGGCCTGGGTCTCGGCCAGGAACGCGAGCACGCCCTTGGCGAGCGTCGGGTCGATCCAGAGGAACTCGCGCGCGGTCAGCACGCCATCGCGGCCGAAGGTGGTCGAGTACCAGGGCACGCCGGCATACGGGTACGGGCCGGTCGGCAGCTCGGTGGTCAGCATCGCCAGGTCGGACGCCGAGCGGTCCAGCCACAGGTTGACCAGCGGGTTCGAGGTCTCGATCACGCATTGCCGGCTCAGCGCTGCGCAGCGCACCGCGTTGTTGTCGCGGTAGGCCTTGTCGTAGCCGACCCGCGGGGGCACCGGCGCATCGCCGAACTCGCAGGCGACCGTGCAGTACAGGTGGCTTTCGTGGCCGGGGTCGAGTTGCACGTCGAAGTCGGCATGGTGCTCGGTCAGGCGGCTCGGCTGCGGCTCGAACTGCAGCCGGGTGCGCCGCAGCCGCTCGTCGCGGCCCCGGTACGGAAGCACGACCTCGCTGCTGCCGACCTCGTTCGCCAGCCGGTCGCCGGCGCGCTCGCGCTGCATGCCCCGGACCTCGAACAGGTCGACGAAATCGGCGTCGAAATGCAGGCTCAGGCAGGCGCTCACCGGCTCGCGGCCGTGGTTCGTCAGGCGAATGTGCTCGTAGCAGGCGCCCTGCCACAGCAGCTTGGCGCGAAAGATGTGCAGGAGGCCCTTGGCCACCAGGATCGCACCGCCCACGCCGAGATCCGGGTTCATCAGCTCGACCGTCAGCAGGCTGTTCGCATCCTTCACCGAGCAGCCGAGGAACAGCGGGCGCACGCCGTCGATCGTCAGCTCCTGGTACGACAGGAAGCGCGTGTCCTCGTGGTACAGGCCCTGCTCGCCCGGGCCGAGCGCCTGGATGTCGCCGAAGCGGTCGAACAGCACGAAGGTCTGGTCGTTCTTCAGGACCTGCGGCGTCTCCTCAGTCCGGGCCGAGGTCGCCGCCACGTACCACTTGTCGCCGATCTGGATCTTGTCTGCCATATGAAGCTCCTGGGCGCGCCGAGCCGTGCGCGGCGATCAGTTGCCGATAGACCGAAACATAGCGGTTTGCCATCGTGGCCGACGTGAAGCGCTGCTCAAACACCTCACGACAGCGTCGGCGATCGATGCGGTCGATCGCCCGGGCGGCGGCGATCGCATCGGTCTGGTTGTCGACCACGAATCCGGTCACACCGTCTTCCAGCACTTCGCGCACCGAGCCGTTCGGGTAGCTGATGACCGGTGTGCCGCAAGCGTACGCCTCAATCATCACCAGACCGAAGGGCTCGGGCCAATCGATTGGAAACAAGAGCGCCCGGGCGTTACCGATGAAGTCGTCCTTCGCGCGCTCGTCGACCTCGCCGATGAAGTGCACCAGCGGGTGGTCCAGCAGCGGCCGGATCTCGCGTTCGAAGTAGACCTTGTCGGCAGCGTCGACCTTGGCCGCGATGCGCAGCGGCGTGTTGCAGGCGATCGCGATCTCGATCGCGCGGTCGACCCGCTTCTCGGGCGAGATCCGGCCGATGAACGCGAAGTAGTCCTGCGGCTGCGGATGAAAGCTGTACAGCGAGACCGGCAGGCCATGGTGCACGGTCGCGAGCCAGTTGACCTCGGGCAGCGGCTCGCGCTGGCTGTCGGAGATCGACACCAGCGGATGCTCGGCGAACTCGCGCAGCAGCGCCATCAGGTCGGGCAGGTCGAGCCGGCCGTGCATCGTCGTCACGCAGGGCCGGCCGCTGTGGCGCACGATCGGCAGCTGCAGCACGTCGATGTGGAAATGGATCACGTCGAACGCCGCCGCGGCGTCGAAGACGCGGCCGATCATGATGGTGTGCCACGCGATCCAGTCGGGCGTGCGCGGGTCCAGCCGCAGGCTGCGCTCGATCACCGGCACGAGCCGCGCACTCGTCACCGAATCACCGCTCGCGAACAGGGTCACGTCGTGCCCCATCTCGACGAGCGCTTCGGTCAGGTAGGAGACGACGCGCTCGGTCCCGCCGTAGGCTTTCGGCGGGACGCTCTCGAACAGGGGCGCAACCTGGGCGATCTTCATCCTGGCACTCCTTTCGTCCCCGTTGGTTCGGCAATCGGCGCGCCTGCGATCAGCGCCGATTCCTACAGGCGCGAGGCGCGCAAGCCGGCAGTATTCTTGATCCGGCTGGCGACACTGACGACACACCACCACCGGGGAGACGCATGGGTCACGCGACGACAGAGCCGACGGCGCTGCGCCTGGCGCGCCGCCCGCGCGCGCAGCCCCGCAGCGCCGCGCCAGCGGGCCCGCAGGCCGTTGCCGACAGCCCGCGCGGCACGGTGGCGTTCTATGGTGGCAACGCGCGTGCCAAGGGCAGCGACCACGATCGCCGCACCAAGGCCGCGGTGGCGCGCGGGCTCGCCGACCTGCTCGGCCTGGGCTACGCCGGCGAGTTCGTCGCGGGCGAGCGCACGGCCGGCCCGCTTTACATCGTGCCGGCCGAGACCCTGGGCCCCCAGGACGACCTCGCGGCGCTGGGCATCGAGGGCGAGGCCGATTTCTTCGGCGGCTATGTGCCCCACGCTTTCATCGCGAGCAAGCTGATCACGCACCCGCTGGTGCGCGCCGGCGCCGCGGCGCCGGCCGGCTGGTCGCGCGCGCACGGCGCGGCGCTGCGCGGCGCGGTGCTGCCGGGTCGGTCGGTGTTCAGCGCCGCCGATGCGCGGCGCGCCGCCGACGAGTTGCTGGCGCTCGGCCCGGTCCGCCTGAAAGACCCGGCGGGCGTCGGCGGCGCCGGCCAGTGGGTCGTCAACGATCGCGCCGAACTCGAGCAGCACCTGGAGCGCCTCGGCCCGCAGGCGCTGGGCAACGGGCTGGTGCTCGAGCAGAACCTGAACCGGGTCACGACCTGCAGCGTCGGGC
>Ga0207689_10004161_pt1 | contig 13157 bp, 11 predicted proteins | sample KBSMisM52_FD_184312 | JGI IMG/M metagenome (GOLD analysis project Ga0207689, IMG submission 184312) | Miscanthus rhizosphere microbial communities from Kellogg Biological Station, Michigan, USA - KBS Miscanthus M5-2 (SPAdes) (version 2) | ecosystem: Host-associated > Plants > Roots >... | reverse complement strand
CGACGAAGACGACGATGATCGCGTTCTCCTTGACCGTGATGGCAATCCCGTCGACACGTGGCGCGAGCGATACCCCTACGACGAGCGGATGCCGCGCGCTGATTACGAGCGGGTGAAGCGACGCCTGCAAATCGAGCTGCTCAAGCTGTAGAGATGGAGCAAACGCACGGGCGCCCGGCACGTCATCGTCTTCGAAGGACGCGACGCCGCCGGCAAGGGCGGCACCATTCAGCGATTCATGGAGCATCTCAACCCCCGCGGCGCACGGGTGGTGGCCTTGGAGAAGCCCACCGAGAGCGAGAAATCGCAGTGGTATTTCCAGCGCTATGTGACACACCTTCCCACCGCAGGCGAGATGGTGTTGTTCGACCGGTCCTGGTACAACCGTGCGGGCGTGGAGACGGTGATGGGATTCTGCACACCCGAGCAGTACGCCGAATTCATGAGACAGGCACCGGCATTCGAAGAAATGCTTGTCAACGAAGGGATTCATCTCACCAAGTTCTGGTTCTCGGTGTCGCCGGCCGAGCAACGCACCCGGTTCGCGATCCGGCTGGTCGACCCGCTTCGGCACTGGAAGTTCTCTGACATGGACTTGGAATCGGTACGTCGGTGGGACGACTACACGACGGCGAAGGAGGAAATGTTTCGCAACACGGATACCGACCACGCCCCGTGGATCGTTGTGAAGAGCAACGACAAGAAGCGTGGACGCATCAACGCTATGCGCCACCTGCTCTCGAAGTTCGACTATGACGACAAGGACGACGACGTTGTCCGTGAGCCCGATCCGCAGGTAGTCGGACGCGCTCTGGAGGACTGACGAGCACCTGGATTCGACGCCTGCACCACCTCAACGACGCCGGACATGCCCCGCGTCTTCTCTGAGACGCAACAGGCGCGCGGTGGTGGCGGCACTCGGGTAGGTGAATTGTTCGCGATCGGGCGCCAATGGAACGGCTGCCAACCCGACGACCAGTGCCGTCAAGTGCCCCACCTCCGTGAAGGTCGGCCTGAGCGCGGCATTGGCGGTCAACCCGGCCACCGCCACCACCTGGCACCGGGATCGCCACGGCCGCTGAACGTATCCCGACAACGTGCCTGCCGCTCCGAGAAAGAAGTAACTGACCCCTACGTCGCGGGCATTGACGAAGCGCCGCGGTGCTCTACCCGTCCTTATCGACTGCCGCAGATAACTCTGGCCCGCATAAGTCGCAATCACATGCGCCAGGATACCGACGAGAAGCCAACGCCACCAACGCAACCGCCGTTCAGCCGGCGCAACCACTCCGACGAACGCCGGGACGTACGGCCACCACCTGCGGTCGTCGAGCCAGAACAGGCTCGTCGTCAGGACCCGCGACGGCTCGGTGCGCAGACGGCGCAGATTGGTGGAGTGGATGCGCTGGATCCGCCGCGACCCTTGTCGTCCAGCCGACCGCTGAATCCGAGTGGTGACGAGCAGGATGAGCAGCCACGCGAAGGTGAGCGGAGCGCTGGCGACGCTGGTGACGAGCACGCTCAGCCCCGCATCGCGCCGCTGGTCGCCGGGCTCGAAGACGATCGCATCCGATGTCACTTTCGGGCAGGCACTTGTGATTCGGAGCGCGCCGCTTCATTTGCGTCAAGCCGTTCCCGCTGCGGCACCACCACATACTTCGGGTCGCGCGTCGACGCCACTCCTGCCTCGAACACCCCGAACCTCTGCAACGCACTGCCCGCCAACAACGCCAGCCCTGACACCGCCACCACGGCCCGATTACGGCCTACCACCGCGCCAAGCGCCCCACCGACCGTCAAGTACTCCGAACATTTCCGCAGTCGGTGCACTCTGCCCGTGGTGTATGCCTCCGCCGACAAACCCAGCCGCTGCTCCATGATCCGCGACGCCGCCACCTCCAGACCCGCGCCAGCCACGGCCATCCGCCGGGCCGGGGCAACCTCACCGAGCGGCGCAAAAACCATGCCCCAGCCTCCCCCGCTCGCCGCCGCCGAGCCAGTGAACACAAACGGCAGATAAGGGTGCGCCTCATGCCACGCCGGAACCGCGGTCTGCGACAACAGAACTGCGGTATACGATGCGACCCCCGGTGCGGTCCCAGCCGCCCACAGTCCGGCCGGTCTCGCCAACCATCTCATCAGCCTGCCCAGCCATGTCCGCCGCAACGGAGACGGCATCAACTCCGCAACCCCAGCCAGCCCCGCGCCCGGGCCATACGCCGACAAGATCCACGTCCCCATGCTCATCGGCGAACTCGGCTTCGCCACCCGCAACATGTGATGGAAGCGCTCCGGCCGACCCAAGTCCGCTACCAAGAAGTACAAGCTCGCCAGTATGCTCACCAACGATCCGACCCGCGACACTCGCCGCAGCCCCGGGCGGCCTGTCAGGTCCGCCCCCGCCGCCAGCATCGCCGATCCTGCCGAAAGACCGCCCGAGAACAGGTACGCCGCGATCATCCAATTCCACGCCGGCGACTTGAGCACCTGCCGGCCGTAATACGACCGGAACTCCGCCCGCGGCACCGCCAGCTGTTCGCGCGTCATCGCCTGCGTCCCATGAACGCCGACACCGCGATACCGACGAACGCCGACGCCGCCGTCCCCGCGAACCGCCACATCGCGCCGGCATCACGCGTCGGCACCACCGGATCCGGCGGCAAGCCGTACACCTCCGGCTCGTCGAGCAGCAGGAAGAATGCGCCGTCACCGCCCACGCCGTCGTTCGGATCGTGGCCGTACAGCCGCGCCTCGGTCACACCCCGCGAGTGCAACTCCTCGACACGAAGGGCCGCCCGCTCGCGCAGCTCGTCCAGCACCCCGAATTGGATCGAGTCCGTCGGGCACGCCTTGGCGCACGCCGGCTCCAACCCGTCGTGCAGCCGGTCGTAGCACAGCGTGCACTTCCACGCCCGGCCGTCGCCCTCGCGCCGCTCGATCACCCCGTACGGACACCCCGACACGCAATAACCGCAACCGTTGCAAATATCTTGCTGGACAACCACTGTGCCGAATTCCGTGCGGAACAACGCGCCGGTCGGGCACACGTCCAGGCAGCCCGCGTGCGTGCAGTGCTTGCACACATCCGAGCTCATCAGCCACCGGAAGTCCGTGCGCGCCTCGGCGCCCGACGTGTCGCCCGGCCGCGAGAACCCCGGCATCCCCAACTCGACCGGCTCCCGTTCCGGTTGCTCGATGAACGCCACATGCCGCCACGTGCTCGCGCCCAACGCACCCGTGTTGTCGAACGACATCCCGAGCAGGTTGAACCCATCGTCGGGCACCATGTTCCATTCCTTGCACGCCACCTCACACGCCTTGCACCCGATGCACACCGACGTGTCAGTGAAGAACCCGACCCGCGGCGGATGCTCCGCATAACCCGCGTCACCCGCCGGATCCTCCAACGGCCCGTAGAAGCTGTTGTCGCCGGGCCCGATGCGCGATTCGCTGCGCTTCTCGCTCATGGGTTCTCCTCCGTGTGCGCAGTGGACGGTCCGGTCGTGTCCAAGTGCGTTCCCGTCTCCACCGTGATGCCCGCGCGTTGTCGGTACGAGGCGATGTACTCCAGCAGCGCCGGTCCGCGCGGCCGTCGACCCGGCTGAATGTCGCACGTCGCGACCTTGCTCTCCTGGATGAACACGTTCGGATCGGCGACCACGCCGAGCAGGTCGTTCACCACGTCACCGTCGACCAGGCCGTTGCCGCCCCAGTGATACGGCATCCAAATCTGATGCACCACATGGTCTTCGATCCGCAGCGGCCGCATTCGATCGGTCACGAACACCCGGGCGTCCACCGCCGTGCGGCTGGTGATCACATGCGCCCACTCCATATGCGTCAGTCCGCGTTCGGCCGCCAGCGCCGGCGACACCTCCACGAACAACCCCGGCTGCAATTCGGACAGATAGGGCAGCTGCCGGCTCATCCCGCCCGCCGTGTGGTGCTCGGTCAGCCGCGCCGCGGTGAACACGAACGGGAACACCTCGCCATGCAGCTCGGGTGGCGACGGGTTCGACGGATTGTCGACTCGCCCATACACTTTGCGCGCCGGGTTGCCCTGCTGCGCATACAGTGCATTGCGGACCGGCGACTCGTGCGGCTCGTAGTGTGTCGGCAGCGGGCCGTCGAGCACACCGTTCGGCGCGAACAGCCAGCCCTTTCCGTCGGCCTGCATAATGAACGGGTCGTCGCCGCGGAGCGCCTCCACGCCCACTGCGCCCTCGGGCGGCCGGTAGCTCGGCGGCTTGGTCTTCTCGAAGTCCGGGACGTCGTGGCCCGTCCACTCACCCTTGTCGGGGTCCCACCAGACGAGCTTCTTGCGCTCGCTCCACGGCCGGCCCTGCGGGTCAGCCGACGCCCGGTTGTAGAGCACTCGCCGGTTCATTGGCCAGGTCCATCCCCACAGGGAATCAGCGGAGGCGTCGGGCGACCTCTGTTCGTGTGGGTTGCGCCGCGCCGCCTGATTGACCTCATCGGCGTAGACGCCGCTGTAGATCCAGCAGCCGCACATCGTGCTGCCGTCGGCCCTCAGCGACATGTAGTTGTCGACCGCCCGTCCCGTCGTCAGGTCGACGCCGCTGATGCGCCGCAACACGTCCTCGCCCAACGGTTCGTCGCCGTCCATCGCGTAGTCCCACGACAGGTCGAGCAGCGGCCGGTCCCGCTCGTCGGTCGAGCCCGCCAGCTTCTCCCGCAGGATGCGACCCAGGTGGTAGAAGAACCACAACTCCGAGCGTGCGTCGCCCGGCGGCTCGACGGCCTGCTCGCGCCACTGCAACATCCGCTGCGTCTGCGTGAACGTGCCCGCCTTCTCCACATGCGAGGCGGCCGGGAACAGGAACACCTCCGTGCGGCAGGTCTCCGGTGCGATCTCCCCCGTCTCGATCTCCGGGCTGTCCTTCCAGAACGTCGCGCTCTCGATCTCGACGAGGTCGCGCACGACCACCCAGTCGAGGTTGGCCATGCCGAGGCGCTGCAGCCGCCCGTGCGCCGAGCCGACCGCCGGGTTCTGGCCGAGCAGGAAGTAGCCGAACACGTTGCCGTCGACCATGTCCATCACCGTGCGATAGGTGCCATGGTCGCCGCTGATCCGCGGTATGTAGTCGAAGCAGTAGTCGTTCTCGGCGGTCGCCGCATCGCCCCAGTACTCCTTGAGCAGGGAGACCATGTATACACCGGCGTTGCGCCAGAAGCCTTTCTGCTCGTCGCCGGTGACGCGGTCGAGGTAGTCGGCCAGCGTCGCGTCGCCCGCCCGCGGCATCGGGAGGTAGCCGGGCAGCAGGTTGAAGAGCGTCGGCACGTCGGTCGAGCCCTGGATGCTCGCGTGCCCGCGCAGCGCGATCACGCCTCCGCCCGGCCTGCCCATGTTGCCCAGCAGCAACTGGATGATCGCCCCGGCCCGGATGTACTGCGCGCCGACAGAATGCTGCGTCCAGCCGACGCTGTACACCAGCGCCGTTGTGCGCTCGCGGCCCGAGTTCTCCGCCCACGCCCGCGCCACCTCGAGGAACTGGTCGGCCGGCACGCCGCACACCCGCTCCACCATCTCCGGCGTGTAGCGGGCGTAGTGCCGCTTGAGCATCTGATACACGCAACGCGGATGCTGCAGCGTCGGGTCGGCCGGGATGTCACCGGCGCCGCCCTCGATCGGCGCGCCACCGGAGCCGTGCTGGTCAGGCGCGGCCCGCTCCTTGGCGTCCGGTCGGCCGACGGGGCTTGTCGACTCGTAGTGCCACGACGACGGATCGTACGACGCGGTCTCGTCGTCGTAGCCGCTGAACAACCCGTCGAGATCCTCGGTGTCCCTGAAGCTTTCGTCGATGAGGTATGACGCGTTCGTGTACGCGGCGACGTACTCGCGGAAGTCCAGCTCGTTGGTCAGGATGTAGTTGATCACGCCGCCCAGGAACGCGATGTCACTGCCCGCGCGCAGCGGCACGTGCCGGTCGGCGACCGCGCTGGTGCGGGTGAACCGCGGGTCGATGTGCACGATCCGGGTGCCGCGCGCCTTGGCCTCCATCACCCACTGGAACCCGACGGGGTGTGCCTCGGCCATGTTCGAGCCCATGATGACGATGAAGTCCGAGTTGACGAGGTCTTGCTGGTAGTTCGTCGCCCCGCCGCGACCGAAGGAGGCTCCCAGACCGGGAACCGTGGAGCTGTGTCAAATACGCGCTTGGTTCTCGATCTGCAACGCACCCAGCGCGGTGAAGAGTTTCTTGATCAGATAGTTCTCTTCGTTGTCCAGCGTCGCGCCGCCGAGGCTGGCGATGCCCATGGTGCGGCGCAGCGTGTTGCGGTCGGCGTCGAACTGTTGCCAGCCCCTGCCGCGTGCGTCGAGCACCCGGTCGGCGACCATGTCCATCGCGGTGTCCAGGTCGAGCTCCTGCCACTCGGTGGCGTACGGCGGGCGGTAACGCACCTTCGTCAGCCGCTGCGGCCCGGTGACCAGCTGCTTGCTCGCGGAACCCTTGGGACACAATCGGCCTCGCGATATCGGGCTGTCCGGATTCCCCTCGATCTGGACGACCTTCCCGTCTTTTACATACACCTTCTGTGCGCAGCCCACCGCGCAGAACGGGCAGACCGAGTGCGCGACGCTGTCCGCTTCGGCGGTACGGGGGGTCAGGGCGACGGATCGTTTCGACTGCGCGGCCTTGCCACGACCCAACGAGTCCTCGCCGGTGAGTTGCCGGTAGACCGGCCACGACTGGAGCAGCTTCTTGAAGTCCATCAGCGTCCCCCTTACCCGGCGGTTCTTTCGATCAAACCACCGTTCGCGTGCCGTCGTCGGAGCGACGCGTGATCCGCCGGGCGTCAAGTTGTTCGAGCAACGGCACGGCAACCCGGCGGCTGGTTCCCAGCGCGCGCCGAGCGTCGCTGACGGTGAACGGTTCCGGCAGCGTCTTGAGGACCTCGGCCGCCCGGTCGAACACATCGGGCCCGAGCACGACGCCCGCGGCGATGCGGGTGAGGCGCCCTGTTCGCACCGCCGCCGCCAGCTCTTGGTTGCCAAGCTTGAGCCCTTTCAGCTCGTCGGCCTCCGGCGCACGAAACGGCTCCGCGGCCAGCCACGCCTCCAGGGCGCGCACCGCCGTGTCGACCCGCGACGGTAGACCCGTGTTCGGCTGCCGGACCAGTCCGTCGGCGACCTCGAGGCCCGTGCCGTCCAACAGCGTGGACACCAACTCGACAGCAGGCAGGCCGGCCTGCCGGCGCAGGGTCTCCAGCGGCATGCCTGCCGCGACGTCGTGCTCGGTGACCCATCGCTGGACGGCCGTCATCACTTGTTGACGCCGCTCAGTCCACCACTGCCGGTCCACGACCCACTCGCCGACAAGTTGTCCGGTCGGCGCAAAACCCATCGCGCGCAGCTCATTTGCGCGCATGCATACCGGTGGTCGGACGCGACCGGTCGCCAGCTCGTCGGCCCTGGCGCGTGCGGCGCCGCGGCGACGCAGCTGTGGTGGACGCAGGTCGAGCACCTCGATCCCGGCGGCGATCCGGTGCTCGCCCGGGTCCCTCAGCAGTCCGACGTCCCCGACGCGCAGCGGCAGCGGACGCGCCAGCCGCAGCCGCGCGCCGACAGCGCCCAATGGGCGGACATGCACTGGCACCGCAGCCGAACCGACGTGCAGCACGAGTTCGCGGTGCAGTTCGCCGGCAGCGCGCAGCGCCACGTCGATCTCCTCGGAGTCCAGCCATGCGCCGGGTGTGCGCACGGCGTCGCCGCGGCCGATGTGCTGACGGTCGATGCCCCGCAGGTTCACCGCGACGCGCGCCACCGCGCCCACCTCCGTTTGGTCCCGGCCCAGCGACTGCAAACCGCGGACGGTGACGCGCCGCCCGGCGTGTTCGAGTTCGTCGCCGACGCGGATAGTGCCCGCGGTCAGGGTGCCGGTGACGACGGTGCCAGCACCGCGGACGCTGAACGACCGGTCCACCCAAAGCCGCACATCGGCGTCGCGGTCCGGCGGCGGCAACCCGTCGACAAGTGAAACCAGGGCTGCTCGAACCTTATTCAGATCGGTACCGACCACGACCGGCGCATCGACGATCCGCTGACGCACCTGCTCGATCGCGATTGAAGGATCGTCGAGGTCGGCCTTGCTGATCACCACCAGCACATGCCCGACGCCCAGCGCCTGCAGAGCCGCGAGGTGCTCTTCGGACTGCGGCATCCACCCCTCGGTCGCCGCGACGACGAAAATCACTGCGGGCACTGGTCCGGCTCCGGCGAGCATGTTTGCGACAAACCGCTCGTGCCCTGGCACGTCGACGAACGCGAACTGCCGCCCGTCGATCTCCGTCCACGCGAAGCCGAGGTCGATCGTCAGCCCGCGCCGCTGTTCCTCGGCGAGCCGGTCGGGCCACATGCCCGTCAGCCGCTGCACGAGCGTCGACTTGCCGTGGTCGACGTGCCCGGCGGTCGCTATGACGAACATGCCCGCACCGCGTCACCGAGCGCGTCGTCGTCGTCGGGCGCGACCGTTCGCAGATCCAATAGGCAGCGGCCACCCTCGATGCGCCCGACGACCGCCCGGGTGCCGGTGCGCAGCGACGCGGCGTAGGACTCGGGAAGGCTGACGGCGGCGCTGGGCAACTGAACCGTTGGCGCTCCGCCGCCGCCGACGGCTGCGATACAGTCCACCGCCTGTGCCTCTGGCAGCTGGGCGGCGAGCCGTTCTGCCCGCGCCCTAAGCGCGGTCACGTCGGCCTCAAGAGCCAGGGCCACCGGCGGTGGCGGACCGACCAGCGTGGCCTCCAGCGCGGCGAGGGTGAGCTTGTCGACCCGCAGGGCGCGCGCCGCCGGATGTCGTCGCAGCCGCTCGATCAGCTCAGCCTTACCGAACAGCAGACCCGCTTGAGGGCCGCCGAGCAGTTTGTCGCCGCTAGCGGTGACGAGGTCGGCGCCGTCGCGCAGGACCGTCGTGGCGTCGGGCTCGTCGGGCAGCAACGGGTGCGGGGTCAGCAGCCCGGAGCCGATGTCGACCACGAGCGGGGCGTCGAGTTCGGCCAATTCGGCCACGGGAACCGCAGACGTAAACCCGGTGACGTGGTAGTTCGACGGGTGCACCTTGAGCATGAAGCCGGTGTCGGGCCCGAGCGCGCCGGCGTAATCGCGCAGGTGGGTCCGGTTGGTTGTGCCGACCTCGCGGATGTGGGCACCGGTTGACTCCATCAGCTCGGGCAGCCGGAAGCCATCGCCGATTTCGATCAGCTCGCCCCGGCTGACCACGATTTCCTTTCCGGGCGCCAGGGCCATGGCGGTCAACAGCAGCGCCGCGGCGTTGTTGTTGACCACGTGTACCCCGCCCGCGGTCGGGACCGCCCGGTCAAGGGCGGTCAGCGCGCCGCGACCCCGCCGGGCACGGCGACCGGTCTTCAGGTCGAACTCCACATCGGTGGCCCCGCTCGCGGTCACGACCGCGTCGATGGCGGCGTTGGACAGCGGCGCGCGGCCGAGATTCGTGTGCACGACGACGCCGGTGGCGTTGATGACAGGCCGCAGGCTCGCGGCGCTGAGAGGAAGGGCGGCGACAGCGTGCTCGGCGACCTGTTCGGGATCGATCTCACCGGCCCGCGCCTGCTGTTGGGCTTGGGCGACAACGGCTTTCACCAAAGTCCTACCCAGCATTCGCTCGGCCGCGGCTAGCCGGGGATCGGCTAGCAGCACATCGGTGCGGGGCACACGCCGTCGAGGATCATCCATGTCGGGTTCCGGAGCGGACGCGAGGAGCGCAGAGGGCAGAAGTATGGCGGAGGCGGACGGGAATCGAACCCGCCAGCGACAGGACCTGCCGCTCAGCGATTTTGAAGATCGTGCCGGTCACCAGACCGGAAACGCCTCCCTGACCCATGCCGAACATCATGGCAGGCAGCATGGAGGCCATGGACTACCGACTGACCCAGTACGCCCACGGCGGCGGGTGCGCTTGCAAGATCCCGCCCGGCGAGCTCGAGGATATGGTCCGCGGGCTGACGAAGGTTGAGCCGCGGAATCCGATCGGCGAGCTACTTGTCGGGCTGGACGACGGTGACGACGCTGCGGCGGTCCGCATCCAGGACGGAACGGCGCTGATCGCGACAACGGATTTCTTCACGCCGGTGGTCGACGACGCCTACGACTGGGGCCGGATCGCGGCGGCGAACGCGCTGTCAGACGTCTACGCGATGGGCGGACGCCCGGTAGTCGCCGTGAACCTGCTCGGCTGGCCGCGTGACGTGTTGCCGTTCGAGTTGGCGGCCGAGACCCTGCGCGGCGGGCTGGATGTATGCGGTGAGGCGGGTTGCCATCTCGCGGGCGGGCACAGCATTGACGACCCGGAACCCAAATACGGCCTCGCCGTCACCGGGATCGCCGATCCGAACCGATTGCTGCGCAACGACGCCGGTAAATCCGGCACGCCGCTGTCATTGACCAAGCCGCTGGGAATCGGCGTGCTCAACAGTAGGCACAAGGCCACCGGCGAGCGATTCTCCGAGGCGATCGCGGTGATGACCACGCTGAATGCGGAAGCCGCCCGCGCGGCACTGCAGACAGGAGTTGAATGCGCAACGGACATCACGGGTTTCGGGCTGCTCGGACACCTGCACAAGCTGGCGCGCGCCAGCGGCGTCACAGCGGTGATCGACTCGGCGGCGGTGCCCTATCTGGACGGTGCGCGTGAGGCGCTGAAGGCGGGTTACGTCAGCGGCGGGACGCGTCGCAATCTGGACTGGGTTGCGCCACACGTCGACCTCACGAGTGTCAGCGACGACGAGGCGCTCTTGCTCGCCGACGCACAGACCTCCGGCGGGTTGCTGATCGCGGGTGAAATTCCTGGCGCGCCGGTCATCGGGGAGCTTGTTCGGCGAGGGAGCCACACGATCGTCGTTCGGTGACTAGTCGGCCGGGTTGCGAGAATAACAATCTGGTGACGTTACCAGATCTGAGCTGCTCGCTTAGCTTTGCTCGAGAGATTGCTATCGCTATTGGTGTACGCGTCTATTACTATTTGCGGGGCACACAGGACTGCGCAAGGGATCAGGAAGGAGGTCTTTGCTCAATCTTTAGCGACCGCTGTTCCACAGCGTTGCGACTCCCGTAATTTCCCGGGCCACTACGTGGCGTCAGCGGACTCGGTACCCTTGCAAGCTTTCGAGCAAGCCTTGCGCAACAACGGAATTCGTTCATACGACTACGGCTGCGATTCTCTCGATCGGCACGACGCGCGGCCCTTCAGATGCCACAATTGTACGACAACGTCAATATTTGCCGGGCAGGTGCACGCCGGCGTAGGTGAGGCGGCATGGCTAAGGTGGCGACACACCTGGCAGCAGGCGCGATAGCGGCTGCCTTTCTCCTGGCAGGTACCGGCGGGGCAGTAGCCGCCGCCGACACCCCTTCCGAATCGGCCGGAAGCGAGAACGCCAACAGCACCGCCTCGAACAGCGGTCCCGCCCCGGCCCCGCACCCCGTTGACAACAACGCGTTCTCCAGCAGCGGCGAGAATGCCAGGGCCGCCGCCGATGAAGCCGACAAGGCGATCGACAGCAAAGACACCGAGGCGAAGGACTCCACTCAAGTCCCGTCCGGTGACGAGCAGGCCGGAGAGCAGAAGCCTGTCGGTCCCGATCACGGCACCAGCGATCTGCCCGGCAAGAGCATCAATAAAGTGCCGCTACGTCCCGAAGCGCCACCTCCACTCGACGTGCTCCCGCTGCCAGAAGCGCCGCTCGCGCCCGCCCTCGAAGCTCCGCCGCCCGCCGACCTGCCCCCCGCCATTCCCGCCACGCCAGCCGACCCCGACACGGTGGACGCGGTTGCGGGCGAAGCAGCACACCGTCCAGGCGGGAATGAACCACCGGTGTTGACTGCGCCGGTTCTTGTCGCACCTGCGCCGCTTCCGCAGGTGCACATCCTCGGGGCATCCGTCGCACCGCGCTGGACAGCCGGCGCCGTCGATCCGGTGCCCCGGGGGTCCGGTGAAGCGTCGCCACGGCTACTTCGGGCATCGGATGAGGTGCTCCTGCGTAATCCGCCGCTGACGAGCTTCGGCGTGGCTTCGCCCGGACAGATTCCCTATCGGACCGGATACAACGAGTATTCACCCAAACCGATGGCTGAAATGGCGGCAGGAGCTTTGCCGGGCGTTGCGGGCATGGTGTTCATGACTGCCAGCGGGATCTGTTTGGGATATCGGCAGGCGAAGATGGCTCAGCAACTGCGAACGGCCGGCGTTCACCGTTTCATGAATTAGCCAGCAAGCGTGCGCCCCGCGATTGGGGGTTCGGCGATGAGCCAGCGAGCCGGCATTTGACCTCTGGAGCGCCAAACGTGCCTGTGCACAAGATATTTCAGCGCCCGGCCCGGCGTCGTTCCTAGGGGGCGGGAGTTGGCTGTCTTTCGGCCCGGGCGTTGGGCACGAGGTCTGCCCACAGCGCGCATTCAGCGTGCGCGGCACGCACGACGCGGTCAGCGGTTTCAAACACCTTACCGACTTGGTGCGCATCCGAAACTCGCATTCCAGCCGCACGGTGCATCACCATCAGGCCAAGGGCGGGCATCGTCATGTGCGGTACAACGAGCAGTGTCGCCCGCGCACGACGGCCGTCAATCACCATCAAACGTTGAGGGCGCGTGCGCCAGCCCGGCATCGTCTTGACGTCGTAACCCATCGAGTTCAGATCAGGAGCCGCCTCGGTCGCCGACCAGTTGATTCTGATGTCAATGATTTCGCCGAGAGGTCGGTGCAAGGCCCCGATCAGCTCCGGCAGTTCGCCCGCCACCGAGGCCGAGTGCGGCCACCATGCCCCGTCGATGTCGCCGCCCAGTGTGCCGGCCAGAGCGATCCGCACGGGACGGGCGCACCGCCGCCCCCCCGTCAGGCCGTTCACGAGGAGCGCTTGGAACTGCCAGGAGAGTTCGTGTCGGGCCGGTCAGAGAAAGTGGGGTGCTCCACTGGTTCTGTGGAGGTTGCGCCCGAAGGAACAACCTCCGGCACGTCGGGATGAGAGAACAAGCTCGAATTTTCCATGTTGCGTCCTTAAGAATGAGCAGGCCGACCGGTACGCACTGGTGACGAACGGACGACGATCGAGTCGCACGCTCAGCTTTACGACTCGCGGTTACCGCTAACGGAAGCGGTCCACTCTCAACTGTACAGCCAGTG
>Ga0207689_10004160_pt1 | contig 13159 bp, 9 predicted proteins | sample KBSMisM52_FD_184312 | JGI IMG/M metagenome (GOLD analysis project Ga0207689, IMG submission 184312) | Miscanthus rhizosphere microbial communities from Kellogg Biological Station, Michigan, USA - KBS Miscanthus M5-2 (SPAdes) (version 2) | ecosystem: Host-associated > Plants > Roots > Rhizosphere... | reverse complement strand
GCGAAAACAATCTTGAGTTGTTCTAAAAGACTTCGTGCCTTCAGCGCGTTGCGGGCGGGACGCGCGCGGTCCCAGCCAATCACTTGATAACAATGTGCGAGTAATGATTGAGAATTTAGACAACGGTGACAGAAGGATCGTCACGCCGGCCGTCAAACGCGTTCGCGCGTCCGGACCGATCCTGATTCTCGCGATCCTGTTTGTCGTGGCCTCTTTTCTGACCTGGTACTTCACCTGGTTCGGCCGTGATCTTTCTGATTCTGATATTTCAAAGTTTTTGCTTGATGAGAAACATCCGCGACACGTACAACATGCCTTGCTGCAAATCCAACAACGCATTGAGCGCGGCGACCCGACCGCAAAACAGTGGTACCCACGAATCATTAACCTTGCCGGCAGTCCGGAAACGGAGTTCCGTCTGACGGTCGCCTGGCTGATGGGCGCGGACAACCATTCGGACGAATTTCATAACAGTCTCAAGGGATTGTTAGCGGATTCGGAAGCAATCGTCCGACGTAATGCTGCCCTGGCGCTGGTCAGGTTTAACGATGCCAGCGGGCGAGGAGAGCTGCTCGGCATGTTGCAGCCATTCACATTAACTGCGCCAGCCGATGGCGCGTTGCAAAGTAGCTTGTCGAGCGGTGCGCAAATCAGTCGTGGCGCTCTGTTAGGCCGCATTCTGCAACCCAGCAATGAGGTTATCGAATTGCGGTCACCGCTAATTGGCAAACTCGATCGACTGCTTGTGGCAAACGGCTCCCGCCTCGCAAAAGGGCAACCGGTGTTGACGATCAAGTCGGACGAGCAAAGCGTCTGGGAAACGTTACGCGCGCTTTCGGTTGTGGGCCAGCCGGAAGACCTGAGCCTAATCGAAAGCTATATAAACGGCGCCGAACCAGTAAGCGAACGACTGAAACAGCAGGCGACTCTTACAGCGAATGCGATCAAGCAACGTGCTTCGGACAAAAAATAGTTACCGAGATCTTTAGATCACTAACGAAGGAAGGAATGAGTTACCGCGTGCGAAGCGTAAGGCTTACCAGCGCGCCCAAACTAGAATCCCCCATGCTTACACATCTCAGCGTCTTTCTAATTACATTATCCGGTCTGGTCCTGGAGGTCGGACTCACTCGCATCTATTCTGCCAGCATCTGGTACCACTTCGCCTTTGTAGCCATTTCGGTGGCACTACTGGGATGGGGCCTCGGAGGTTTCACGGTTCATGTGTTAAAGCGAAGCAGACGACTTACCATGAACTCGGCAGCCCTGGTGACTCTGCTCTATGCCGGGGCGATTCCTCTGTGTCTGTGGTTGCTGGTGAGGTTTCCGTTCGAACTTGATCGACTGCCTCTCTACTTTCTCGCTCCGCTGCTGCCATTCTTTTTGGCCGGCATGGCGCTATCTATAATTTTTGACCTAAACCGTGCTTCCTCCGGTTCGTTGTACTTCGCGGATCTGGTTGGCGCCGCGCTGGGTGCCGTGCTGGTTACGTTGCTGCTCTTCGCCCTCGGGGGGGAGGCGGCTTTGTTGGCAGCGACGATCGCGCCCGCGATCGCAGCGCTTTGTCTATCGTTTGTACCAGACGCGGCCGCAGAATCGTCGGATACGAGAAAGAAGCGAACCGGGCTACTGCCACGCACGATTCGTCTGCTGGCCCTGGCTGGTGTTGTGCTAACTGTGGTTGCCGTCTTTTCAGCAGTCAAGCTTGGAACGTTTCGCGTCAAGCCAGGCACGACTAAAGCCATGCGTAACCAAATGGACGCGAACCCGCAAGCCCACATTGCCCAAACCGGGTGGAACGCCTACTCGCGTATCGATGCTGTTGAAGGTGTGGCGCCAAGACATGTGGCGCGCCTCTATATTGATTCCGATGCGTGGACCAGTATTTACGAGTGGGACGGGCGCCTCGAAAGCGCGAGCGATCTGCGTAACTCTTACCGGGCGCTCCCGTTCCGGCTGACGCCGAATGCCGAGACGCTGGTTATCGGCCCCGGCGGAGGCGCAGATGTTGTTTCGGCCCTTTCCTCAGGCAGCCACAAAGTAACTGCGGTTGAGTTAAATCCCCTGATGCTCAAATTTGTCCGCAGCTACGGCGCGCGTGCAGGGAATATCTACGATCGGCCTGACGTGGAAACAATCCAAAGCGAAGGGCGAAATTTTATCAGTCGCACCGACCGAAAGTTTGACATTATTTTTATGGGCTTCGTTGATTCGTGGGCTTCGGTTGCTTCAGGCGGTCTATCACTCTCGGAAAACTATCTCTACACCACCGAGGCCTTCCGCGCTTACTACGATCATCTAACTGACAATGGAATCCTGGTAGTGCTTCGCTGGGAAACGGATATTCCCAGGCTGGTGACAAACACGGTGGCGACTCTGGGAGCAGAAGCGGCAGGGAAGCGAATAGTTGCCTTGATGGAAGCGCAAGGCGCGCCGAATGAGCCCAAGCAGATGCTCTTCATGCTGCGCAAGCGTCCCTTTACTGAGACGGAAACCGCAGACATTTCCCGAAACTGGACACAAGCAACGGCCGTAATCCTGCCCGGCATAACCGCGCCGCCGTTGATAGGCGAGGTGCTGGCCGGGAAGAAGACTTTGGTTCAATACGAAACGGAGTCGCCGCGCTTTGTTAGTCCGGTTTGGGATAACAGCCCGTTTTATTTCGCGATTGAGCGGCCGTTCCGGATGCCCGCCGCCATAGCACAGCCGCTGCTTAAATGGCTGCTCCTTCCCAGTATCCTCATGCTTGCCCTTTTTGCCGTTCTTGGTAGACCGCGGCAGGCGAGCATTGGGCAATATAGCGGGTCGGTCCTTTACTTCGCCGCCCTGGGTTTTGGCTTTATCGCGGTGGAGTTAGCTTTGTTGCAAAACCTGACGCTGCTCGTCGGGCATCCAATCTACACGCTCTCCGTGTTGCTCTTTACACTGTTGGCGATGGGGGGAATCGGAAGCGCCATCAGTTCGAATGTGTCGATGACTAAGGCCTGCATCGTAGTGGCTATCATTGCTGCCCTTGAAGCGATCAGCTTGCCGAAGCTGGTGCCCATGCTGCTGTTCCTTCCCCTATGGGCCCGAATTGGGATCGCGATGTTGCTAATAGCGCCGCTCGGGCTCGGGATGGGCATTCCGTTTCCTCGCGGTTTGCGCGAGACGGGACGAGGCTCGCTTCCCGCGCCGCCGTTCTACTGGGGCTTAAACGGCATCATGTCTGTGATCGGATCAGTGACAACTGTGTTTGTTGCTTTGATGAGTGGCTTCCAGGCTGCAATGCTGATGGGTAGCGCTTGCTATGTGCTTGCCGCTCTGGCGGCGCGGCAGGCGTTCCGGGACCCAGTGAGTTAACTCCCGAAAAGCAAAGCGGCTTTGACGGTCGAGCCATCAGAGCCGCTTGAAATATCACGATCGATTTAGAAACTAAGCAGCAGGAGGCGCCGGCGGAAGGTCTGGGAGCGTAATACCGTGCACCGCTTCCCAATCATCGGTTGGTACCATCTCGATCGCATCCCAGGGGCAGCCGTCGAGGAAGGCCCCGTCCGGTCCCTTACTAATGCACTTCTGGCAGCCAATGCAAAGATAGGGATCTACCTCAATCCGTCCGAACGGCGGATGATCTTCATCCGGCACCCAGAACATGCAGGCTTCGATCGGACAGTATTCGATGCACGCCGGCGATCCGGCGCAACCGGTGCAGCAATCAGTAGTGATTGCGAGGATTCGCGGCCGCTTCTTGCGGGCGGCCTTGCCGTCGCCTTCTGACATTGGGCGATGTTTTTCTACGATATCGAACACGCGTTATTGATGCTCCCGTTGCAGGTGATAATGCCCGACTCTAACATAGCTCTGCTGATTTCCTCAACGATTTGTGTCAGTTGTGTGATTTGCTTGCTGCCCAAGGCCCAAAGGGTTACAAAGGCTATAACGTAACCCAAAGAGCTGAAGGAGGCACGAGCATGGAAACAGTAGCCGGAATTTTTGCATCGCGTGCAGCTGCGGAACAGGCGGTCAGAGAAATCGCTGACCTGGGCATTCCAAACGACAGGATTGCGTTGTTGACGCCTGGTATGAGTGACCAAAACGTCGAGCGTGCAGTACCCACTGACGACACCGAACAGCCGGGGATGGGTGCGGCATTGGGTGGAACGGTCGGCGGAGCTATGGGTGTCGCCGGGGGCGCTGGTTTGGGAGCCGCTGCCGCCAGCTTGTTGGTTCCCGGCGTGGGACCCGTAATCGCCGGTGGCATTCTTGGGGCTGCGCTTCTGGACGCGGGCGGAACTGTAACGGGAATCGCAGCAGGCCAGGCACTCGAGAAAGAACTCGAAGCGGGGCTACCCCACGACGAGATCTATCTCTACGAAGATGCACTCAGGCAAGGCCGCTCGGTGGTGGTGGCATTTGTTGAGGATGAAGGAGCAATCTACTCAACCCGCGGTGCGCTTGCCAGTGCCGGCGCCGAAGGTATTGATGAAGCTCGGGAGAATTGGTGGATCGGGCTCCGAGACGCTGAAGAAGCAGAATATGAGGCAGCGGGTCGGTCGTTTCAAACAGATGAAGCCAGCTATCGCCGTGGCTTTGAGGAGGCATTGAAAAATCGTGGCAAAGGCTCGGAAAAGCCGGATGAGTTCATTGCTTCACCAGTTGGATCTGACAACGAAGCCTTTCGCCGCGGCTATGAACGCGGGCTGAGACATCAAAAGCTCTTACGGGAGAAACATAGAGTTTGAAAGATGTGCTGCTTAACCTGGTTGTGTTGTTCGGAATACTCGGCTTGAGTGCGATCATCACAGCCTGGTTTGCACGCACGATGTACATCCGGTGTGTTAGCTGCGGCACGCTCAACGCTCGGCGACGTACGCAGTGTCGCGCCTGCCAGAAAGCATTCTAATGGCGCGTTCTCGGTCTTTCCGGGTTTTTATTTCGTTTGCACTGCTGATACTTTTCTACACCGTTACCATGTCACAACATCCTCCGCAGGCCACGGTTCCCGCCGCATGGCTCACTCACGCCGAGAAAACGGAGTATCGCGAAACACCGCGTTACGCCGAAACTATTGAATACTCAAAACGACTCGATCAAGCGTCGGAGCTTATTAAGTTTCAAAGCTTCGGCAGGAGCGGCGAAGGACGCGAGCTACCACTATTGATCGCAACGGAGGGTGGCACGTTCAAGCCTGAAGCGGCCAGGCATGCCGGCAAGGCGGTGATTCTCATACAGGCTTGCATCCATGCCGGCGAACCCGATGGCAAAGACGCCGGCCTGGCGTTATTACGAGACATTGCGATTACCAGGACGCAGCCGGGGTTACTGAAGAACCTGGTAGTACTGTTCATTCCGATCTACAACACTGACGGACATGAGCGAGTAAGTCCTCATAATCGAATCAACCAGAACGGCCCGGCGGAGATGGGTTGGCGCACGACCAGTACCTATCAGAATCTCAATCGGGACTACATGAAGGCCGATACGCCCGAAACGCGTGCGTGGTTAGCGTTATGGAATCAGTGGAAGCCCGATCTGTTTATTGATTGTCACGTGACTGACGGCGCTGATTATCAATACAACATTACCTATCAGCATGAGCATCACGCCGGCATTGCTCCGAGCGTCCTGGCCTGGGAAGAAAAAGTAGTTGATAAACGGGTTGGCCCTGCGACCGAAGCTGCGGGAAACGTAGTCTCTTGGTACCTGGAGTTCATCGATAATCGTGACCTGCCTAAAGGTATACGAGACTTTAACGGCAGCCCGCGCTTTTCGACCGGCTATACGCCCCTAAGAAACCGGCCCGGCATTCTTATCGAGACGCATATGCTGAAGCCGTATCGGCCGCGCGTTATCGGTACTTACGATTTTCTGCGATTTACCTTGGCGGAAGTCAGTCAGGATCCGCAAAGCCTGCTGAGCGCGGTTCGTGAGGCCGATGAAAAGACGTTGGCGGACGGGCGCTCTTTTGATCCGTCGCGCAGCTATCCAATCGACTTTGAGTTAAGCGAGACGAGCACGGCTTACAAATTGAGGGCGGTTGAATCCCACACGGAAACAAGCGAGATCTCTGGAGCACAGCGCGTCATCTTTGGAACTAAGCCAGTTGAGTTAACCGTGCCGCTCTATAACGACTTTCGCGTGAAGAAGTCGGTGGCTCCGCCGCTCTACTATATTGTCCCCGGGCAGTGGACGAATGTAATCGAGCTCCTGAAAATTCACGGCCTGACTTTCCGAACTATACCAGAGCCGACCACGATCGATATTGAGAGCTATCGCTTTGTTGAGGTTAAGTGGGCCGGGGCTCCTTTTGAGGGCCGGCTCATGCCGTCCTTTAAAGTCGAAATGGTTCGCGAGCGACGAACATTTCCCGCCGGGTCAGTCATTATTCCCCTAGCCCAGGAAGCAGCGAAGGTTGCAATTAATCTCCTTGAACCGGAAGCGCCAGATTCTTTGGTTCATTGGGGATTCTTCAATGCGACGTTTGAGCAAAAGGAGTACGGCGAGGACTACGTTGTCGAAACGCTCGCGCGCGAGATGCTTGAGAAGAATCCCGCCTTGCGTGAAGAGTATGAGAAGAAACTGGCTAGCGATGCTGCCTTCGCCGCTAATCCCCATGCCAGGCTGCAGTTTTTCTACCGGCGCTCGCCATACTGGGATCCGCAGATGAACCTCTACCCGGTCGGTCGCATCGTCAAGGAGCTTTAAGTTTCAAGTTTCAAGTTTCAAGTTCCAAGTCTCAACTCTCAGGTCGAAGTTTAGCCTCGAAACTCAATCTTGGTGAGACTGAACTTGAAACTTGAAACTCCCTTACCGTGTTAGCGCGTCCGGGTGTTCTGAGATTTCCTCAACCGCACGACTCCGACTGCGAATGGTCACTACCGCTACCCCGGCAAAGATCAGCGCGCAGGCCACGATCGTTCTCGAGTTCCAACTTTCACCCAGGATCAGCGGCGCTAGCCCAAACGCCAGCAACGGTTGCAGATAAATGTAAACGGCGACGACGCTGGGCGACACTCGTGTGATAGCCCAGGAGTTTAAATAGTAGGCGCCGACAGTCGGAGCGAGAATGATATAAGCAACCGCAAGCAATAACCCCGGCGAAATCGCTTTCAACCCCTCAGTGTTCCAGGAATAAAGCGCGATAGGTATGGCGAACAATGCCGATACTTGAAAAATCCAGGTTATGACTGTCAGGGCGCCATACCGTCGAAAGAGATTTCGGGAAACGGCCAGGTAAGCGCCGTAAGAAAAAGAGCTGGCCACGAGCAACAGATTGCCGAGCGTTGTTTGCGCACTGAAATCCGCTCGCAAAGGGTCAACCAGGTAGAAAACTCCGGCGGCGGCGAGCAGGATGCCCAGGAAATGTCGCAGAGAGGCCTTGTCGTATCCTAGAGCTATGCTGACGACGAGGGCGAATACGGGAATGGTTGTTATCAGTAAGGTTGAATTGATCGCAGTAGTGAGCGACAAGCCTTTAACAAAAATGAACTGATTAAGAGCTACCCCGAGCAGGCTGGAGAGAACCAGCCAGGCAAGAACTCGGCGAGGCAGCTGCGGTAGTTCGCGAAACCTTCGTTGTAGCAAACTGAAGATGAGGGTGGCGCCAAATATGCGAAAGCAAACCAGGCTGGTACTGGACATCGACCGCATGGCAACCTTGCCCAGGATAGGCCAGCTGCCAAACATCACCTGTACCGCCAGCAAAGCCAGGTGAGGGGCGATAGTATGATCCTTGAGCGATGAATTAGAAGTCATTACAAGTGAAAACAATAAGTTGAACTGCAGCAAAAAAGGATCGGCAAGTCCGATCCTTTCTTAAAGTGTAACCCGAATATTACCAGTCTCAGACAACCAGGAAGAGCGGGTTCTCGAGAATCTTTTTAAAAGTTTGCAGGAACTTTGCTCCTGTCGCGCCGTCAACTACGCGGTGGTCGCAGGACATTGTGACTCGCATCATTTGACGAATAACCAGCTCGTTGTTTCTGACTACAGGTTTGGCCGTCATCGCGCCCACAGCCAATATTGCCGCTTCCGGCGGGTTGATTATGGCGGTAAATTCGTCGATACCGAACATTCCCAGATTGCTGACGGAGAAGCTGGCCCCTAAATATTCCTCGGGCCGCAGCTTGCGATGGCGAGCACGTTCCGCCAAATCGCGAACCTCCGCGGCGATTTCGCTCAGTGACTTTTGATCCGCAGCGCGGACAATTGGCGTGATCAATCCTTCCTCAATTGCTACCGCAACACCGATGTCGGCGTGCTCATAATATCTAACCACTTTATCCTGAAACGAGGCATTGACCTGTGGGTGCTGAACCAGAGCAGCCGCGGCTACTTTAATTATGATGTCGTTAATGCTGAGCTTCAGTTCGGGATCGAGTTCGTTTATTCCTTTGCGCATTTCAGCCGCACGATCCATTTCGATCTCAGTGGTAAGAAAGAAATGCGGCACCGGACCCAAAGAAGTCACTAATCGCTTGGCAATTGTGCGGCGCATCTCGCTGGCCGGCTCGTCGCGGTAAGCTGAGGCTTGAGCGGTCGCAGCCTTTTGAAACGGGCTGGTTTCGACTGCTCGCAGATGTCTGGTTGGGGGTTGAGCTACCGCGGCAGTGGATTTACCGCTGATAAGTTCTTCGACGTCGCGTTTAATAATTCGGCCGCCGGGACCGCTGCCACTAACAGAGCGCAAATCAATTCCAGACTCCGCGGCCATGCGCGCCGCTAACGGCGAAACAATCAGACGTCCGCTCGCTGCCGCTTCGGGTGGCGCAGCCGCCTGGCTTCCATTTCCCGAGGCTTCTACGGTGACACTGGGGCTGCCGGTCTCAGGCACAGCCTCTCGTTCAGCACTCGGTTCTTTTGCTTCTGTGGGCGAATCTTCAGGAGCGGCGGCCTTTGGCGCTTGAACCGAACCGGACTGCGCGGTCAGCGCGGAAATGTCTTCGTCAGCTTCACCGATGATTGCGATCAACTGGCCGAGCGGCGCCGATTCGCCTTCCTGAATCAGAATCTTGCGTAGCACTCCGCTGCCAAGTGCCTGCATCTCCATGGTCGCCTTGTCAGTGTCAATTTCGGCGAGCGGTTCGCCCATCGACACTTTGTCGCCCTCCTTCTTCAGCCAGCGAGAGAGTTGTCCCTCTTCCATCGTCGGCGAAAGTTTGGGCATGATTACCTGAGTTGCCATTCAAATTAGTCCTTTGTAAGTTCTCCGTGATCCGAAGTCATTCTCTATTCGATGGCAGCCACGCATCCGGAAAAAAGATCCGACGGACAACTGACTCGTTTTTACAAATATGCAACTTCGCGAACTGCAGCGACAATCTGATCGACATTTGGGATTGCCAGATCCTCAAGATTCTTGGCGTAGGGCATTGGCACGTCGGCGCCTGAGACGCGCTTGACCGGCGCATCTAGATAGTCAAAAGCCCGCTCGTTGATTTCCGAACTTATCTCCGCAGCAACCCCGCAGAATGGATGCGACTCTTCGGCGACTACTACTCGATTGGTCTTCTTTACCGACTCGATGATAGTGCCGATGTCCAATGGCCGAATGGTGCGTGGGTCGATCACTTCGCAGGACAATCCCTGTTTCTGCAAAATCTCGGCAGCCTTTAACGCAATTGGAACCATTAAGGACCGCGCCACGATAGTGGCATCGGTTCCTTCGCGTTTTATGTCCGCGACCCCCAGGGGAATAGTGAACTCCGGATCGTCCGACACTTCACCCTTCTGTCCGTACATTCGTTCCTGTTCAATGAAGATCACCGGATCGTCATCGCGAATCGCGGACTTCAAGAGACCCTTTGCGTCCCCCGGCGTTGAAGGCATGATTACCTTCAGGCCCGGAAAATATGCGAACCATGACTCAAGAGCCTGTGAATGCTGGGAAGAAACCTGAAATGCCGAGCCACCTGGTCCGCGAAAGACGATGGGGATTTTGTATTGCCCACCCGACATGTAGAGCATCTTGGCAGCGGAGTTGATGATCTGATCAGTGGCGAGGATCGAGAAGTTGAAAGTCATAAACTCCACGATCGGTCGTAGTCCGGCCATCGCCGCGCCCACACCCAGACCCGCGAAACCTAGTTCGGTTATCGGTGTATCGATGACGCGCTTCGGGCCAAGTTCCTCGAGCAATCCCTTGGTAACCTTATAAGCTCCCTGATACTCGCCAACTTCTTCGCCCATCAGAAAGACGTCTTTGTCGCGTAGCATCTCCTCGCGTAAAGCTTGATTGAGCGCCTCGCGCATCGTTACCAAAGCCATTTAATGAGTTCCTCTTCTTACGAATCTCGTCCCGGAGTTAACTTTTGCCCGTAACGATAGGAGTAGCATAAACGTCAGTATGCAGTTCCTTCGGATCGGGAAAAGGACTTTCTTCAGCGAACCGTACCGACTTCTCAACTTGTTCTTTAACGTCCGCCTCGATCTTTTGAAACTCGGAGTCAGACAAGATACCCTCTTCTTTTAAGCTCGCAGAAAAAAGCTTGAGAGGATCGCGCTCCTGATGCCGCTCGATCTCGGCACGAGTGCGATAGTTTCCGGGGTCGGACATCGAGTGTCCCATGAAACGATAGGTGCGAACCTCGAGTAGCGTGGGCAGATATTCCTTACGCGCACGTTCGACCGCACGCAGTGTCGCCTCTCGCACGGCCAACACGTCCATACCGTCAACAAACTCGGAAGCAATATCGTAGGCATAGGCCTTCTGCGAAATGTCATGCGACGACATCGCGCGCGCCAGTGATGTTCCCATTCCGTATTGATTGTTTTCGCAGATATAAATGCAGGGAAGCTTCCAAAGTTGCGCCATGTTGAGGGACTCGTGAAAGGCGCCCTGGTTGACTGCCGCTTCGCCAAAATAACAAAGAGTAACCTGATCGGTCCCCTTATATTTGGACGCGAAAGCTACGCCGGTCGCCAGGGGGATTTGTCCGCCGACAATTGCGTGTCCGCCAAGAAAATTTACTTCCTTGTCAAACATATGCATCGACCCGCCCTTGCCCTTGGAACATCCCGTTGCTTTGCCGTAAAGCTCCGCCATTACCGACTCGGGTGACATACCCTTCGCGATCGCATGGGCGTGCTCACGATAGCTGGTCAGAACGTAGTCATCTTTGCGGATTGCCGAGATAGAGCCGATGGCCACCGCTTCCTGGCCGATATAAAGATGGCAAAAACCGCCAATTTTGCCGGCGCTGTAAATCTCGGCCGCCTTCTCTTCGAAGCGACGAACGAGAACCATCTGGTGATAGATGTCGATCAGCGTCTCGCGATCAAGGTCGGCGAATCGATTTTTTATCGCCTCTTTGACTTGCTCGGATCGCTGTCCGGCTGCCGGCAGCTCAGACGCTTCTTCATCCAAAACACCAGTGGCGCTCGTATCTTCAGCGCCTACTCGGGAGGAATCTGGCGTACGTTTTCTCATTTCGTAGTTTGACTTTGCCACGGACTGCTTTCCATTGTTGAAACCTCCCTCAAGGATGGTTTCATGACAGGGGGTTCAGATTTTGTCGTCCATAAAACAGTGGGAGGGATTATACGCGAGTATTGTAACGACGCGCAAAACCAGTCTCCTCGATAAAGCGTTAGCGATAATTTGCGGAACTCGTCGACAAGGTGGACAACAAAAAGCGCACCTCCAAACGGGCGAGGTGCGCTTTAGGAAAGGGGTCAAAGCCTACCGGAAGGCGTCGATTGTGTTAATAGAACTGTTGGCAAGGGTAATGACAGTTTTGCGCAGGTGCTTATTACTTTGCATCTTGCGGGCGGCTGCGGTCAGCAGTTCTTCGGTGGTTTCGCCCTCTTCAGGATAGCAGGCGACACCGATGCTGAGACCCAGTTGCACCAAGGTGCCGGTGCGCACTGAGAATCTCTGCTCTTCGACCGCGTTTCGAATGCGCTCACCAATGTCCGCGGCCATGTGTGTCGACGCCATGGGCATAATGGCGACAAATTCGTCTCCGGCGTACCGCGTCAGGATGTCCATTTGACGGAGTTCTTTTCTGATCACAGCGGCGGCACTGGCCAAAACGCGATCACCAATTGCATGTCCATACTGATCGTTGATGCGCTTGAAATCATCGACATCCATGCTAACCACCGCCAGCGATTCGTTAGTCATTCGCTGACATTCTGCGATTCGTTGTTCAAGCATCATGTAGAATCCGCGAGCGTTTGGTAGCTCAGTGAGCGGATCAGTGAGAGCACTTTCCTTCGTCTTCTCGAAGGTCAGGGCGTTGTTCAAAGCGCTGGATGCATGCTGGCAGACCGATTCGAGTAGACGGACGTGCTCTGTGGTATAGGAGGTCCGGCTCTTCGAATAAACCGTGATCGCGCCGAAAGCGCCATCCTCGCGCAGCAAGGGCGACACCAGCACGCCTCGATAATTTCTGGCGATCTCTTCCGGGATTCCCACTAGATCCAGTTCAGGCGATGCGTTACACATGGAGCGGGCATTTGCGATGACCCAGCCTGTGATGCCTTCACCGACAGTCACTCGCCGGTATCTAAAAATCTCGGCATCCTCGCCAGCTGCGTGAGCTGCGGCGGCTTTCCCGGATTTTTCATCAACGACAAAAATAATGCAGGTATCGAATGGAACGATCGCCCGAAGTTTGTTGGAGACCAGCGTAACTGTGTCGTTCAGATTGAGCGAGGAACCAATAGTCTGAGCGATCTCATGGAGTGCAAATACTTCTCGCTGAGCTTCGGAGATGGTTCTGAATCCAACATCGTCGTTAACCTGTGTTCCCAGGACGTTGGAGGCCAGCCCGGCATCCGGTTTTGTGTTGGTAAGATAATCGTGGACAGCAATTTCCGAATCGACCTGCTCCTGAATGTCTTCGGCGGCGATTAAGCGATCGAATTCCTCTACGTGCTTAATAAAAACTTCGACCACGCGAGGATCAAAAGCAGTGGTCGACATGTTTCTCAGGAGGGCGAGCGATTCTTCGCGGGTCATTCCCTTGCGGTAAGGACGGTCACAGCGAGTGGCGTCATAAAAATCGACGACTGAAATGATTCTCGCAACCAGAGGAATGGCCTCGCCGCGTAAACCCTTCGGATAGCCACTACCATCCCACTTTTCATGATGGTAGCGAACGATGTCTTCAACTGGATAAGGAAAGTTAACGCGCCTGAGAATGTCACCACCCACCGTCGGGTGGATTTTCATTTT
>Ga0207689_10004159_pt1 | contig 13161 bp, 14 predicted proteins | sample KBSMisM52_FD_184312 | JGI IMG/M metagenome (GOLD analysis project Ga0207689, IMG submission 184312) | Miscanthus rhizosphere microbial communities from Kellogg Biological Station, Michigan, USA - KBS Miscanthus M5-2 (SPAdes) (version 2) | ecosystem: Host-associated > Plants > Roots >... | reverse complement strand
GCTCGCGACCAATGTCTGGCTCGTCGGCCTCGGCCCGGCGACGACCGCGCCGCTGCTGCTCTTCGCGCTCGCCGCGCGCAGGCTGTCGCTGACGACGCTCGGCCTGCTCCAGTACCTGAGCCCGACGATCCAGTTCCTGCTCGGCATCTGGCTCTTCCAGGAGCCGTTCAGCGCGACCCGCTTCGTCGGCTTCGCGCTGATCTGGATCGCCCTCGCGCTCTACACGTTCGACGGCTGGCGTCGGCGCGGCGCCTTCATCACGCCGCCCGAGCGCGCGACGCACGAGACGACCGCGAACGATCGCGCAGACCCTTCTGCTCGCTGACCTGCGACGCCCGCGCCGGCCGCGATGCCAGGTCGTGGCATCGCGCGCCCACCACGAAACGAGCCCGGGTCGCCATCGCCCTGATTGATGAGGCGCAACGGCGGCAGCGATCCTAGGATCGGGGTCGGACCGAAGAACGCGTCACCTGCTCACGCGCGACGGTACGAGCGGAGGAGATTTTTTCATGGCAGCCAAGCTTCGCATCCAGGACGGCAACCCGATCTGGCTCTCGGCGTCGATCGTCCCGTCGAAGGATCTCGTCGTCTCGCCCAACTCGAGCCCGACGCTCGCCACGGTCAAGGTCGGCTCGGCCGATGTCTTCGTCTACGTCAAGGTCGAGAACACGGGGACCGTCGACCTCGGCGGCTGCACATGCACGGCGACGGGGGCGTGGACGGCGCCGACCGCGTTTGCGAACTTCCTCGGCAACACCACTGCCACCCAGACCCAGACGCAGGCTGGCGTCACCTTCAGCGCGGCGCCCATCAACGACTCGCTGAGCGGCGCCGGGATCAACGTGTCGTTCGGCAGCGTGGCGACTGGCCGGCGCGCCTGGGCCTGGAGCCCGGACGGCCGCTACTTCGCCTATGTCGCGTCGCCGAACGGCAGCGACTGGAGCCTCACCGTCGTCGCGCTGCAGCCGATCACGCGCAGCAACGGCACGACCGTCGCCAAGGGCCAGACCGCGGTGAGCGGCAATGGCATCTTCGCCGGCATGAACGCCGCTTCGTGGTGGAACAACGGCAATTTCAGCTGGGCAGGATCGCACGCCGTGCTCGCCCACGGCATCTATGCCGGCGGACCCGGGCTGTCGCTCGCGCTGATGTGCCCCGAAGCGCCGAGTCCGGGTAGCTGGGGCGACCTCATGCCTTCGTTTCCGGGCCAGGTCGATTGGGCGTTTCTCGTCAGTCCCTGCGGGACGATGGTCGCGTTCGCACCCAAGCGCTTGAACGCGACGGCGCCGCCGCAGGATTTCTTCCAGGTGTCGACGGCCAAGGCGACGACGACGACGTTTCGCAAGAACAACGCGTCGACGAGTGTCTCCAGCACCGGCGCGAACGTCTCGATCACGACCACCGCGCACGCCGCCAACGGCGTCACCATCGGCACCGGCAACGGCACGACGACGACCGTCGACGACCCCGAGTGCACGGTCGTGGGCGGAGGGATCACCGTCCGCGTCGATCGTGTCAAGGCGAGCACCCTGCCGACCGCCAACCTGGGCGTGCTGGCGGTCGGCACGGCCACGCTGGGCATCCTCAAGGTCGGCGCGTCGGCCTGGGTGCAGGTGCCGAACCAGAACGGCTGGGCCAACCAGTCCGAGACGCATTGGTGCTTGCTCGCCCAAGCCTACACAGCCGACGGCACGACAGTGCCGCGCGCGTGGAATGGCCAGGCGGCAAGCCCTCCTGCCTTCCCGGTCGCGCTCGAGAACTGCGCGCAGCGCAACATCCAGATCAATCCCTGAAGCCGGAGCGAGCCATGGCGATGCATCGATTCAAGGTCAACGTCCCGAACCCGACCGACCGCGCTGCCGTGGTGCAGCTGCGCCTCGAGCCTGGCAAGCTCACCGGCCTGGCCGAGTTCCCGCGCGGCGACAAGCGAGGGCCGCTCAAGGTCGTCGCCGCTGGGCTCGCGCTCGACCCCTGCGCCGAATCCGGTCGGGCCGAGCTGAAGCTCAGGATCGGCGCACGCGACAGCGTCGATGTCTACGCGATCGTCACCACCGCCGCGTCGTCCCGGCCCGCTGCGACCGGCTTTCACGTGATCGACCGCCGCGGCGGCAAGGACGTCGGCGGTGTCTTCGTCGTCTGCGCGGAGCCGACCCTTGCCGACACCGTGGCCTCGGTCGTGCCCGCGCGCCGCCCTTGCCCTGCGGAATTGGTCGACCTGTTCGCCGTCGCGCCGGGTGCCGAGCCCCTGCCCGCGAACGCGGTTGCGGTGGCGCCGGGCGATGCAGTCGACCTGGTGGCGCTGGTGCGCGCCGGCCAGGCCTTGAAGGACATGCAGATCTACCTCGAACACCTTGGCGCCGGCAACGCCGAGTTCACTGCCGCGACGTGGAACCTCGGCCACATCCCGAAAGGCACGGTCGTGCCCGCGAGGTGGGCCCTGCAGACGAGCGGCTGGCAGACCGGCGTCTTCCGCGCCAGCCTCGTGGCCATGGCCGGGGGCTTCGATCCGACGCGCCTCGGCGGCGACTACGCGATCGGACCGCGCAAGCGCGTCGCCGCGCGACGCTAGCCGGCGACGATCGCCTGCGCCGCGGCGTTGACGACGGCGGCGATCCGGCCGATGTCGCGCAGCTGCTGCGTCGTCAGGCCTTCCTTCTTCAGCAAGGCGTAGTGCGACGAGACGCAGAAGTGGCACTTGCCGACGATCGACGCGGCGAGCGCGTAGGCCTCGAATTTCTTCTTCTCGACGCCGCCTGACGTCGCGTAGGCGTTCATGCGCAGCTCGGCGCGCTGCGTCTTCAGCTCCTCGTCGCCGGCCATCTCGACGTACGGGTACCAGGCGTTGTTCATCCCCATCAGCGCTGCGGCGGTGAGCGCCGCGTTCGCCTCGGCCGCCGGCGCCGCGGCCCGGAAGGCGTCGATCAACGGCTTGCTCTTGGCCGCGAACGCCGCCGCGAGCGCGACGCCGAGCGCGTCTTCGGGCGCCAGGCTCGAGCGCGCGATCACGCCGTCGAGGTTGAGGCGGATGTCTTTGGCGTAGTCGGGGACCAGCGCCTTGATCGTGGCGAGGAATTCCATGGTCTTGTTCTCCTTGGATGTGATCGAGAAAAAGCCCGCCGGAGCGGGCTTCATCGACGCCGGGCGATGGCGTCGCTCAGAGCGTGTCGCCGCCGACCGTGCGGTTGCACGGGCAGAGCTCGTCGGTCTGCAGGCCGTCGAGGATGCGAAGCACTTCCTCGGGGTTGCGGCCGACGTTGAGGTTGTTGACGCTCACGTGCTGGATCGTGTTGTCGGGATCGACGATGAAGGTCGCGCGCAGCGCCACGCCTTCGGCCTTGTCGCGGATGCCGAGCTGGTCGACCAGCGATCCCTTCGAGTCGCCGAAGCTCCAGTGGCCGAGCTTGGAAAGATCCTTGTGGTCGCGCCGCCAGCCGAGCTTGGAAAACTCGTTGTCGGTCGAGCCGCCGAGGAGGACGGTATCGCGCTCCTCGAACTGGGAAGCGAGCTTGTCGAAGCCGACGATCTCGGTCGGGCAGACGAAGGTGAAGTCCTTCGGCCAGAAGTAGATGACCTTCCACTTGCCGGGGAAGCTCTTCTCGGTGATCGTCTCGAACGCCGAGACGCCGTTTTCCTCGTGCTGGTTGAAGCCGGGCTTGACGCCGGTGACGCTGAACGCTTCGAGGGTGTCGCCAATGGTTTTCATGCGGTTCCTGTGCTGTTGATCGGTGCGCCGGCTGGCGCGACAGGAACGAACTTTAGGCTATCGCGTGTGCAAAACCAATTGATAACACCTAAACCGATGATTGGCCGAGTGGCGAGCTAGCGCAGGTCGCCGGCCAGACTTGCGAGCGTCTCCTGGGCGATGTCGGTGTGGGCCGGATAGTTCGTGTGGTCGCAGCCGAGCCGGACGCTCGCCCCGGCCCGCACCGCGCCGCGCGCCGCCGGCCCGAACTCGAAGCGGAGGAAATGGACGGCCGAGGTCTTCTCGTCGTTCTCGCGCTCGAGGTCCTCGTCGGCGATCGCGTAGACGCGCCCATGCCCCTCGACCTCGACGAAGACGCGGTCCTCGACGCCGATCAGGCGCGCCAGCTCGCGCTTCCTCTCGTTCGGATCGGGGTACTCGATCAGCATCGTCGCCTTCCAGTTCGTGCCGTCGGGAACGAGCGGCGCATAGGCCTCGATCTCGCCCTCGATGCCGGCCTCGTCGAAGATCTTCTCGATGTGCAGCATCTCCTGGATCTGGCGCCGGATCGTCGTCTCGTCCTCGAACTGGACGCTGAGGTGCTCGCCCAGGCGCACGGTGCGGAGCTTGCGATGGGCGATGACCTCGGCCTGGCTGGCCTTGCGCACCTTGGCGTAGGCCTCGAGGGTGAGCAGGCTCGATCGGGTGATGGCCACTGCTACTCCAGTCCGTAGGCCTGGCGCAGCAGGCTCAGCGGATGACGCAGGGCAGTCGGCGCGGCGCCTTCGTTGGCCATGCCTTGGGCGATGTGATGGCCCGCGAGCGCGCAGTCGGAGCTGATCACGTCGGGCGCCGGCGCCGCCATCGCCTTGAACACGGGCTTGCCGATCTTCATCGCCAGAGGGTGGGTCGCGGTCTTCACGCCGTACGTTCCGGCGTGCCCGGAACAGCGCTCGACGGTGGTCAGCTCGACCGCCACGGTCTTGCCGATCAGCCTGAGCATCTCCTCGGTCTTGCGGCCGATCTTCTGGACCCGGCTGTGGCACGGCACGTGGTAGCTCACCTTGCCGAGCGGGCGCGTGAAGTCGGTCTTGAGGAGGCCGTCGCGATGGCGCGCGACGAGGTATTCGAACGGATCGAACATCGCCTCCTGCACCGCCTTGACGTCGGCGTCTTCGGGGAACATGAGCGGCAGCTCCTGCTTGAACATCAAGGTGCACGACGGAATCGCCGTCAGGATCGCGAAGCCCTGGCGCGCGTACCGGGCGAGGACCGGGATGTTCTTCTCCTTCAGCTTCTCCACGCCTTCGAGATCGCCGAGCTCGAGCTTGGGCATGCCGCAGCAGCTCTCCTTCTCGACGACTTCGTAGGGAATCGCGTTGTGCTCGAGGACGGCGAGGAGATCGAGGCCGATCCCGGGCTCGTTGTAGTTGACGATGCAGGTCGAGAACAGCACGACCTTGCCGGGGCTGCGCTCGCCGTCGACGACCTGCGTCGCGCCGCCCTTCTTCTTCGCCGCGCGACGAAATCGCTTGCTCGCGAGCGGCGGCAGCCACGCATCGGGATGGACGTCGAGCGCCGCCTGGATCACCTTGCGGACCGGCTTCGTCCGGTTCGCCGCGTTGACCGCCTGGACGACGATCGGGATTCCCGCGAGCTGGCCGTGAACGTCGGTCGAGGCAAGCAGCTTCGCGCCCGCGCCGACCTCGCCCTTGGCAAAGCGGATCGCCTTGGCACGCAGCATCAGGTGCGGAAAGTCGACGTTCCACGGATGCGGCGGAACGTACGGGCACTTGGTCATGTAGCAAAGATCGCACAGGTAGCACTGCTCGACGACCTTCGCGTAGTCCTTCTTGTCGACCTCGTGCACCTCGCCGTCGGCGGTGGCGTCAATGAGGTCGAACAGGGTCGGGAACGACTGGCAGAGGCTGACGCAGCGGCGGCAACCGTGGCAGATGTCGAACACCCGCTCCATCTCGGTGAAGGCCTTGCCCTCGTCGCGATAGTCGTCGCTCCGCCAGTCGATCGGATGCCGGGTCGGCGCCTCGAGATTGCCCTCGCGCAGCGTCATCGCCTCTCCATCAACGAACAAAGGGCCGCGCGGGCCCTTGTCCTGGTGATCCGACGCCGCCTCAGTCGACCAGCGCGTCGAGCGCCTTCTGGTAGCGATTGGCGTGCGAGCGCTCGGCCTTGGCGAGCGTCTCGAACCAGTCGGCGACCTCGGCGAAGCCTTCCTCGCGCGCCATCTTGGCCATGCCCGGGTACATGTCGGTGTACTCGTGCGTCTCGCCGGCGATGGCGGCCATCAGGTTCTGCCGGCTGCTGCCGATCGGCAGGCCCGTCGCCGGGTCGCCGACGCCCTGCTCGAGGAACTCGAGGTGGCCGTGCGCGTGGCCGGTCTCGCCTTCGGCAGTGGAGCGGAACAGCGCGGCGACGTCGTTCTGCCCTTCGATGTCGGCCTTGTTCGCGAAATACAGGTAGCGACGGTTGGCCTGCGATTCGCCCGCGAACGCATCGCGCAGGCTCTGCTCGGTTTTCGATCCCTTGAGTGCCATCTCGATCTCCTGGTTGGCCGCACCGCGGCGCGAGAGCGCACCGACGATCACCCGACGCTAGCGCGTTCGCGCCGCGCCAGCAATACATGTCGTCAATTCGGCGAATCGAGCCGAGCTATCCCGCCGCAGGCGGGTCGGCGGCGGCGCCCCGTTTGCTAAACTCTCGGCTTCCGTGGGGGGGTAGCTCAGCTGGGAGAGCGTCGCGTTCGCAATGCGAAGGTCGGGAGTTCGATCCTCCTCCTCTCCACCATCCGACAATTCCAGCAAAGTCCGCCGCCGTCGGGCGACGTCGAGAAAGCCCTAGAGGATTGACGCTCTAGGGCTTTTTTCTTCTCCGAACGTCCCGAGGGTCAGGCCTCGTATTTGAAGGACAGCGAAACCTTCGCTCGGAACGCAACCACCTTTCCTCCTTCGACTTTCAGGTCGAGCTTGTCGACTTCCGCGACGCGCAGGTCGCGCAACGATGCGGCGGCGGTTTCAACGGCTGCTCGGGCCGCGTCTTCCCACGAGGTCGGGCTCGTGCCGATGATTTCCGTGACGCGATAGGCCCCCGATTCAGCTCGCTTTTTGGCCATGTCTCCCTCCTTGGGTTGAGGGCGCGAAGCCGCTCGGTCCTCGCGAAACCATCCTGGGCTCGTGGCCACGGGAGGCCGCCGCGATGCGGCTAGATCGCCGCGGTAATGACCACCTCGACGCGCCATTCGGGCTGGGCCAGCCGAGCCTGCACGGTCGCCCGCGAGGGCAAGGCGCCGGGCGCGACCCACGCGTCCCACGCCGCGTTCATGCCGGCGTAGTCAGCCATGTCGGCCAGGAAGATCTGCGCCATGAGGATCTTCGTCTTGTCGCTGCCGGCATCGGCGAGAAGGCGGTCGATGGCGGCCAGAACCTGGGCGGTCTGGCCGCCGATGTCTTGCGTCGCGTCGTCAGCCACCTGACCCGTCAGGTAGACGATGCCGTTGTGGACGGACGCTTCGCTGTAGCGCTTGGCGGGATGCAGGCGAGTGATGGTGGACATGAACGAGCCGGCGGTGACTACGGTCCGTTGAGCGGCTGCATGCCGAGCGCGCCGCCCAGCCCTTGCGCGTCGGCGACCCGGGCCAGAGCGCGGTCCTCCTCGAAATCGTAGTTGCGCTCGACGGTGCGATCGAGGAGCTCGAGCTGCAAGCGAAGCTCGGCGTGGCGATGCGGCGGCAGCGTCTGCAGGAGGTTCTCGAGCATCGAGCGAAGGCGCCTGACGATCTGGATGCTGCCGGCGCCGCAATGGCGGATCTCGGTACAGGTCAGGCGGACGAAATCCTCCCAGTTCGGGGTTACATACACAAGGCGGAGCTGGCCGGCGGCATCGCGCAGCTCGTCGTTGCGCAGCGAGCGCAGGCCGACCAGGCGCAGCAGACGATGCAGCTGGTCGATCGCCATGACGGCTGTCGTCGGATCGTTGATCGCGGCCGACAAGGCCTTGATGGCGATGTCGACCAGGATGCGCAGGGCAAAGGTCGGGTCCTGCTCCAGGGTCCGCTCGCTGCCGAGCGCGACCTTGCCGCGCAGGCGCCGGTCGTCGATCGCGGCAGCGCCGCCGTACAGCCTGAAGAGCGGCTCGTCGACGCCGAGGAAATCACCGACGCCGGGAACGAACTCGATGACGCCGTCGGCCTTGCGCGCCAACCTCACCAGACCCGCGAGGTCGACCGCGAGGACCACGCCCGACACGCCCTCGTGGAGAACCACTCGGGCCGCCGATTCGCGCGGGCGTACGGGCTCGCTCGAATGCTCGCCCATGGTGGGCGCGAGGTACACGCACCGGATCACGCGGATGCCCGCCTCGCCGACCCGCCGCACGATGCTGACGGGACGCAGCAGGCGGGCGGCGTGATCGATCAGGTACAGGAACACCATCACGGACGCGGTGCCGAGCACGCCGGCGACGAAGAGGTCGAGCTGGTTGACCGTGTCCTTCATCCGGGCCAGCACGCGGACGCAGAACGCCAGGGTGAAGACGAAGACGCCGACAGTCGTCCGGATGGCGTTGTCGCGCAGCAGGGTCGTCGCGATGATGCGCGGCGTGTACTGGCCCCCGGCGACCTGGATCGCCACGAGCAACGAGGCGAAGGTGAAGACGAGAAACGACAGGTTGAGCGTGATCAGCGTCTCGAGCAACGACCGTGCACCCACCAGCGGCAGCGCCTGGAACGAAGTCGCGTCGCTGGTCCAGCCGCGCTCGACCATCCAGGCACCGAGCGCGTGAACGACACGATGAAAGGCGGCGTAGACGAGCAGCGCGAACAAGGGCACCAGCCACATGGACCCGCTGACGTAGCTCTTCAGCACGTAGCGCCGGTTCCACGGCAGGAGTCGTGAGCGTTTCAAGGTGAAGCGGAACGACAGTCGATGGTGGTAGGGGCCAGCGCTGCCGCGGCGCGGCCGCGGCCCGGTGACTCTAGGAAATGCAGACCCGGGCCGCTATTGCACCTTCGTGCAGTCCGCGACGCGCGTTCGGTGCGGTCGATAATTCCGCCGCCTGCAAGCCGGCGGCGGAGGGATGTGCAGGCCCTGTCAGTCGCTGCCCGGTAGGCCAGAGGGCCTCCGGACCATGAAAGAGCTCATGTACGACATCAACGCGGGCCTGATCGCAGCCGTCCTTCTGGCCATCGCCCTCGCCGCCATCGAGATCGGCTTTCGCCTCGGCCGGCGCAGCCAGGGCGCGGTGCTGGACGACGACTCCAAGGCGCATATCAATGCCACGCAAGCGTCCACGCTGGGCATCCTTGCGCTCCTCCTCGCGTTCACCTTCTCGTTGTCGTTGCAGCGCTTCGACACGAGAAGCGACGCCATGGTCGACGAGGCCAACGCGATCGGCACCGCCTACCTGCGCGCCCAGATGCTGCCGACTCCGCTGCGCGATGAGACGCGCGCGCTCTTGCGCGACTATGTCGACGTGCGCGTCGAGGCAGGCCACGTCTCGATCATCCACGACGACGCATGGGCTTCGCTGATGGCCAGGGCCGGCTCGCTCCAGAACGCGCTCTGGGACAAGGCGCGACTCGCTGCCGAGGCGAACCCCAATCCGGTCCCTGCGGGGATGTTCGTCCAGGCGACCAACGACCTCATCGACAGCTTCGGCCGACGCGACGCTGCCCTCAACCGCCACGTTCCGGAAGTCGTGCTCTTCCTGCTGCTCGGAACCTTCCTGATCACCAGCGCGATCGTCGGATTCTCCGGCGGTGTCGTCGGCCGGCGTCCCCCGCTGGTCAGCTTTGCCATGGTGGTGCTGATCGTCGTGCTCGTGTTCGTCATCCTCGACCTGGATCGTCCCATTCGCGGCCTGATCGTGGTCAGCGAGAAGAACCTGCTCGACTTGCAGGCATCGATGAAGGCAGAGGCCGCGGTCGGCAGGCCGGCGCTTCCGGCCTCGGCACCGGTCGCCGCGCGCGCCGCGAGCAGGTAGGCCGGCCTGCGCTCGTGCAGCGCTTCAGAACGCCACGCCGAGCGAAGCGACGAAAACCTGATCCTTGGAGCCGGGGTTGAACCAGAAGCCGCCGAGGGTGACGCGACGCCACGTCAACTGCGCGAACGGCCCGCGCTGGACGTCGCGCTCGCCGCCGTAGGCGCGCGTGCGCTGGGCGACGAGGCCGAAGCGGAGCCACTCGGCCGGCCGAAAGCCCAGCTCGCTCCAGGCGTAGTAGTAGCTGTCGGTGTGCTGGTGGTTGTCGCGCACGTACTCGCCTTCGATGTAGAAGTCGAACTGGCGCCACGCGACGCTCGCCTCGACGGCCGGCACGAAGGCATGCACGCTGCCCCAGGCGCCACCGAGCAACGGGGTCACCTCCCAGGTGATCGTGTCGCCGCCGGAGAAGGTCCAGCCGACGAACGCAGAGCGTGCGCCGACCGACTCGTAGTTGTAGCGCGCCTCGAGATGCAGCGGACCGCGATCGGCGACGCCGATCCCGGACGTGTAGTTGTCGCCGCCGCGCACGTCGGTCGGATAGGCGGTCAGCGCGAACTCCCACGACGGCTTGTCCGGAGGCGCGGCGCGGCGCCCGCTGGCTTCCTCCGCGCCGACCGCCGTGCAGGCGAGCGCCGCGGCGAGCGCGGCGACCGTTCCGGCGGCCTTCATCCGCCGAGTGCGTTGATCGCGACGACGAGCGCGGTGCCGAGCCCGGCCATGATCAGGCCGACGCGCCAGCTGCCGTATCCGGCATAGCGGCCGAGCCCGAGCCCGCCGAGAAAGAGCATCGCCAGGGCGATCGCGGTCGACAGCTTCTTGGCCAACGCGACGTCGTGCTGCAGAAAGATGAAGGGCAGGACGACGGGGAAGGTCGTCACGACGACGATGAAGAAGATCTGGAGCGCCACCAGGAGGTCACGCCAGCCGAGGCGGGGCCTTGCCGGCACCGACGGCAAGGCGATGACTCGGGATCGAATGGCCTCGATCTCCGCTGGCGAGACCAGGCCCGCCGCGACGCGCGACAGCGACTGCTCGACCAGCGTGCGACCCGCCTGCTTGTCGCTGGCCTCCTGAACGGACCGAACCAGGGTGATCAACCGGCCGCGCTCGGTGACGGCGCGAACCAGGTACATGACCGCGTCGACCAGTCCCCAGGCCAGGTTGCAGCCCAAGGCCGCGATGAACATCGTCCGGATCTCCGCCTTGCCGGATTCCGCCACCGACACCGCTCCGGTGAAGGTGAGCGCCATGAGCAGGCCGAACAGCATCTCCGAGATCCGGTCGACCGGACTGAGCGCCTCGGCCTCCAGGACACCGGCGCCGGCGACTGCGGCGTCGGGAACGTCGGAAGCGGGGCGACCGTCACTTGGCGAAGTAGTCATGGCTGTTTGTTCCTGTTCAATTCCTTCCTGTGCTCTTGCCAGGAAAAGACTTGGTGCGGATTCAATCGCAAGCTCGCCTCGAATGGCATAGCCTCTTAGGGCAACGAGTCCGGAACGGGTGATCCAGATCTTGAGGCGCGCCAGCGCTCGAGCGCCCACACCATCGCCCACGCGTACAGCGAGGCGACGATGAACAAGGCGACGCGGGTCGCGGAAGCGCTGCCGACATCCTTGCCGACCGAAGCGTCCTCGATGGCGGGACCGAGCAGGATCCACATCGTCATGAGGGCGTTGACCCAGAACGAGGGCGGCCAGGAAGTGGCCTTGATCCCGACCAGCCGCACTCCCCCCCAGATCGTCGCCGCGACGACCCACAGCATCAGCATCCACAGCACCGGCCACAGCGACAGGCCGATCCAGACCGCCCCGGCGATCGCGGCGCCCATCAGCGTCGACCCCACGAGCTCGCGCCCGGCTGAACGCGCGTTGGTCACGCCGGCCTGCTGGCCGAGCCCCGCGGTCTTCATGATCGCGGCCAGGTACAAGGCAGGGTTGGTCAGTGCGAGCACGAATACGGGCATCACAACCAGCGTGGCCTGCAGGGCGGCCCAGCGCGCCGTCTCTCGGCTGACTGCGGCGCGAGCGGCCGCGGCGCCGGCGGGCGCGGGAGGGTCCGGAAACAAGGCATGCGAGATGCCGTTGACGAACATCCCGGTGGCGAGCCCCACCGCGAAGGCCTGGCTGAGCGCGGTGACGAGCGTCTGATCCGCGACGCCAGCGACCGGGATCGCGGTGAAGGCGACAACCAGGATGGTCGTCAACGGATTGGCGGCGAGCGCGCCCTTGAAGTACACGGCGTAGAGCGCGACCGCCGTCACCGCGACACCGGCCACCCGATAGTTTTCGAGCAGCGGCACCATCAGCACGCCGGCGAGCAGCAGGCTGCCGACCACGCCGGCGACCACGAGGCCCTTGACGAAGGGAAGCGGCGGCCCGGGCTTGCACAACAGCAGGAGGGTCACGACGCAGACCACGAACGGCAACGACAGCGCGAGCCCGTAGGCGATCAGCACCGAGATCGCCATGCCGACCGCCAGCCGCAGTACCGCCTTGTCCGCCCGATGCATGGCCGCGATCAGTACAGGTACGACAGGTAGCTCATCAGGCCGATGAAGACTCGGCCGAGCCAGTTCATCAGGCCGTGGTCGCCGGTGTAGATCAGCACGTCGGCCTGGCCGCCGATCCGCACCGCGCCGAGTCGCTCGCGCTCGGACGGATCGAACTCGACGGCGACCGGGAAGCGCTGTGCCTGACGCAGCCAGTCGCGGTTGTTCTCGATCTTGGGCAGTGCACCGGCCGTCGGCTGCTGACCCGTCCCGACACCTCCGCCTACGCTGCGCACGCGGCCTTTCAGCACTTCGCCCGGCATCACATCGAGCACGATGGCGACCGGATCGCCGGGCTTGATGTTGCCGAGGTTGTTCTCCGTCATCGCTGCATCGATCCAAAGGTCGTGGACGGCGATCAGGGTCATCGCCGCCGCGCCGGGCTGGGCGTACTGGCCGGCGTCGATGCGCAGGTCGGTGACCCGGCCGCGCGAGGGAGCAACGACTTTGGTGCGCTTGAAGTCGAGCTCGGCCTTCTCGACCGCCGAACGCGCGCTGACCAGCTGGGCGTTGTTCTCGCTGCGCTCACCGGCGCCCTCGCGGGCCTTTTTCAAATCGGCTTCGGCCGCCTTTACTTGGCTCCGGGCGGAGATGAGGCTGGCTTGCGAGTTCTGGACGCGGCGAAGCGAAATCGCCCCCGGGTCTTCGGCATAGATCTGCTCGAGGCGTTTCGCGTCCTGCTGCGCGTAGACGAGCTGGGCGTTCGCTGCCTGCAGTCCTGCCTTCGCTGCCTCCACCGTCGAGCCCGAGGCGTTGAACGACCGTCGCACCGTCTCGTAGTCGGAACGGCTGCGTTGCAGCGTGATCCGGTACGGCTCGGCGTCGATGTCGAACAGGGCTTGTCCGGCCTGCACTTCATCGTTGTTCTTGACGTGCACCTTGAGGACCTGGCCGGCCACTTCCGCGGCCACCGGCACGACGAAGGCCTGGACCC